>Ga0335398_10000756_pt1 | contig 56399 bp, 48 predicted proteins | sample BON03_FD_205742 | JGI IMG/M metagenome (GOLD analysis project Ga0335398, IMG submission 205742) | Freshwater microbial communities from Lake Bonney liftoff mats and glacier meltwater in Antarctica - BON-03 (spades assembly) (version 2) | ecosystem: Environmental > Aquatic > Freshwater > Ice >... | reverse complement strand
TTTCTTGTTGTGAATTGCTTTCAAAATGTTACTTTCCTAGGTAAGTCACAGCCATGCAGATATTCATTGGCAAGGCAGTTCGTTGTGAATTGCTTTCAAAATGTTACTTTCCTAGGTAAATCACAGCATCGACGATCAAAACAAAGACGAGGACGATGTTGTGAATTGCTTTCAAAATGTTACTTTCCTAGGTAAATCACAGCGATAGCCCGACCGACGAAAGCAGTTACTTTGTTGTGAATTGCTTTCAAAATGTTACTTTCCTAGGTAAATCACAGCTTGCTTGCGGAAATCACAACTACTGACGCTGTTGTGAATTGCTTTCAAAATGTTACTTTCCTAGGTAAATCACAGCCCTTACAGATGTCATATACGATGAGTTTGAGTTGTGAATTGCTTTCAAAATGTTACTTTCCTAGGTAAATCACAGCTCAAAAGTATTTCCTTTTCGATTCTCAGCGTTGTGAATTGCTTTCAAAATGTTACTTTCCTAGGTAAATCACAGCTTTCGGAGTGCCTTTGATTCGCACAGAAGGTTGTGAATTGCTTTCAAAATGTTACTTTCCTAGGTAAATCACAGCAAAGGCGGATTAGCTACCTTGAATGAAGCTGTTGTGAATTGCTTTCAAAATGTTACTTTCCTAGGTAAATCACAGCAAAGCGTATCGCAGTGCTTTGCGGAACCTGTTGTGAATTGCTTTCAAAATGTTACTTTCCTAGGTAAATCACAGCGTGCATTCCTCACTGCCTCCCTTGCCATCGGTTGTGAATTGCTTTCAAAATGTTACTTTCCTAGGTAAATCACAGCTCCCGATCCCAACTAAGGGCATACTCCCAGGTTGTGAATTGCTTTCAAAATGTTACTTTCCTAGGTAAATCACAGCGGAGTTGAAACCTCATCTTCTTTCTCTTCCGTTGTGAATTGCTTTCAAAATGTTACTTTCCTAGGTAAATCACAGCATACCCTGCGCTAAGTAGTTGGTATGCTGTTTTTTATATCGATTTTTAGAAATGTAAAAAATGAAAGATTTTCGGGTCTAATAACAGGGAATCGGTTGGATTAGCTTTTCTAATCCATCGCGATGGATTAGAAAAATTTACAGAAATTTTAAAAAAGTTCCAGCTGCTGTATAGGCTGCTCTTTCTCAACGATTGATTTTCCGTGAAATAATTCCATCATTCCAAACTGTCGATCTGTAATCTGCATAATACCGACCTTTCCTTTTGGTGGGAGATTGATCTTTACCCTTCGGGTATGTACCTCGGCATTTTCTCTACTGGCACAAAATCGCATATAGATCGAGAACTGAAACATCGCAAATCCATCATTCAGTAATTTCTTTCGAAAGGAGGAAGCGATTTTCCGGTCTTTTTTCGTCTCGGTCGGCAGATCAAAAAATACTAAGACCCACAAATTTCGATACTGATTAAGTCTTGAATAATAATTTTCATGCATATTCCGGGTAAATAATCTTTCGACTTATTCCTGCAAAACACTCGTATAGTGAATTAGTAGTTCGACTGGCAGCCACCATCAGCGGACTTTTCTGTCCATCGATCATCACATCCAAAGCAGGAATGGTGAGCAATTCTCTTTTCAACTCAACCGTTAATTCCTCGTAATTGTCCTCTGTCGCTACGATATGCGAAACTACCAAATCAACAAAAGGACGATAAGGCTCCATAATATCATCTGCTAGGCAATAGGCATTGTACTTATTGTGATGCCAAATCCCCACATTTGGGAGCATACCCGAAGAAACAAGTGCTCTGGCTAGTGTAGCTCTTAGAATCGCATATCCATAATTCAATAAATTGTTTGGAGGAATACCTGATTGACCTCGATTGAAATCGGGTATATCGAATAAGCTTTGCCAATAAATAGCTGCGGCCTGCGCCTCATAATTTCCCATATCTCCAGATTTCACATGCCTTGCCAGATACTCCATTCGCTTACTTGGTTTCCCTTTTTCCTTAAGCAACCCATGTTGATTCTCAATTTTAGCAGTTACAGTCTGTTGCCAAAGATTCTTTTTCAGCGGTACGCTGGCATTCAATTGATGTCCAACTCGTTCCACTTGTTCCGTATGTCCATGCATGGGAAGTAAAAGTCCACCGGGTAAGTGCTGAGCATTACAAGTGACTACAGCTACCTTTCGATCTGTGAGTCTGCAGAGCAGTCCATTGGTAATCGTGATTTGTTGATTCTCCAAGACTAGGATTCCAATGTCTTCTATAGGAACAGTTTTATCCGGTTTATTGTCAGGAAAAGAAATGACCAACTGATCATTCTTAGTGCTCAGGTAAGCTGGATTTCCAAAAAAAAGTGTCCGCTTGATCATGCTAATACCATATTAATATTCTCCAACTTTAACTATCTCTCCCAAATGATTTAAACGAACTTTTACAATTCCATTAATACCAGATAAACCTTCACGTTTCCAAGTAGTACCTTTCAAATTTGAATTATCTTCAACCGTAGTTTCAAAATGATGTCTGAAAAAGTAATCTTTTTTAGTGAATTTTTGCACTCGAAATAGGTTCGGGCTTATAGCTAGCATATTCTTAGAATCCAATAAATCAACTTCTTTGGGGTTAAAACCTGTAGAAGTATTAGCGAAAACGAAGTATTCATTTTGCTTCATCGTAAATAAGAACACCCAGCCTAAATATTGATTGTATGTTTTATCAATAATTGGTAAACCTTGATTTACTCTTTCCAAGGCTTCAAAGAGCGCTACAACGTTTTCCTGTATTTCACCCTTATCATTGATGTAAATAGCTACATGATGGTTATTTCCGGTGCTCACAAAATCAACTGGAATTTGATTTCCTCTCTTATCTAAAATTTCGTTTCCCAAATGATCCTTTTTATAGTGTAAAGCTTCTGCATTCTTAACACCGCTAATTGCAACTCTCTTAATGGAAATTCCTTTGTCCTTATTTAGCCAAATTGGTTTTTTGTCTAACTCAGAAAACGCTTTTTTGGAGTCTCCTCCAAATTCTGCTAAACGACCTAATAGGATTCTTTTGGTACCAATGTCTATTACCTTCTCAATTGATTTTTCATCCTTGAAATTCTCAGGTGTCACATCCTTTCGGATAGAATAATCTTCTTCTAACCAAACCAACTTTACTTTTTCAGGAAGTATCGCAGTTTTTTCATCATTCAGATAAATTGGTTTTTTACTTGGTGAATTCTTCCCGCTAAATGCTTTCAATGGATCGTTCCCACTTTCAGAAAGCCGATTTAACAGCGCCTGTTTATATCTTGGGTTGGCGACTCTTCCAATTATTGGCAAATCAAACTTTATCCCAACTTTCTCTACTTTACTTGTGTAGTACCGGTATTTCCCATAAACCGTTTCTTTGTGCAGTTGTCCTCTTGGAGTGAGCTCAACTTTTATTTTTTCACCGGTTTTTGATTTTGTTCTATTCTTGTTTTTGGTGACGACCTTATTTTTGGCCTTATGGGATACTAATACATTTTCTAAATGTGCTTTGGCTTGTTCTCTGAAATTTGGAATAGGTAAATTAAAAACTCGCTTTTTATTGCCAGTATCATCAATTGCTACATGTGTTTCTTTAGCCTCAATTCCGATGATGTTTCTGTGTAATTTATTTGCTTCTTGTTTTCGGGCATTAAGGTTATTTAGATATTGAATATGATTATGCCTTGTAAAAGCAACTGTTAAGGCATCCATGGCATGATGTCGATGATCATTTCTTTTATTCCAATCCTTGATGCGTTCTTTGAGAGTTCCGTCCTTCTTCTCGACCATTTCAGTCAATCCAAGTTTTTTGAATTTATCAAAATTCAACTCTTGCATAACATTGATCAAATCCCAATCTTCGCGAAGTCTGTTTGTTACGCTTCCAGTGGTAGAAATAACAGAACGGGCGATTTCAAATAGCATATTCTTTGCTTTTTTAGCTATGTATTGAGTATCGCGAAGGTCTCGCTGAATAAATCCATCACCGATTTGAGATTCCTTTTTTTGTAATTTTTGATATTTAGCTTTAGAAATACCTTCCTCCTTATTTTTCTTACCTATCTCAAAAAGACTTGCTATTCTTGTTTCAAAATCAGCTAATTGTGTCGCCCCATGCTTAGCACTGATATAATCGTAAGCAGTTTTACTCCCCTTCTCCAGATTATCTTTTCTAAACACAACTGTTTTGTTGGAAAAACTGTCATCAAACAATTTTGCTTGGGGAATAATGTGGTCAATATCAATTTGCTTACTGAACAATATTTCCCTCGATATATAGGAATTGGTATATAAATCTTTGTATCCATTATTTTTCAATTCCTCATACAAGCGGTACCGGATGATATCATTTCTACTTGGATTTTTGACTCCAAATTCATTTTGTAAAAGTTTAAATATTTTCTCATGATTGGTTTTCGCTGTATTGATACTCGACGTCATCTCGGCGCGCTCTTTGGCATTTTTCTTCAAGTCACGAGCAAGTTCAATCCGTATTTCGTCGAATTTGAAGTATTCAACAATATTTCCACTTTCATCCCTTTTACTGTTTTTCTCGATCAATGCGTTGACCACATTGACCAATTGATTTAGGATCTTTTCAACTACAGGGTTACGAAGGCTATTCTTTTTAAGTATTTCCAATTTATCCTTGAGAGGACGGTTAGCAATTTCTTCTTTGGTCAAGGAAGATGCAGAATGGCTGTATTCTGCCAGCTCACAGGCTGTACTATAATTATTCTCTTTGATATAAGGATATATTTTGCGGATTGCTTTACTACTCAGATTCCCATAATCATCTGAAAGGGTAACGTCTGCCAAAATTTGACTATGTTCTCTTTTAAATCCGAATTTCTTTTTTAACAGCTCGTATAGCTTTTCATTTCCGCTAGCGGATTCATCTCCTTCATAAGAATACAGAAGATGCCAAAATTGATAAGATGCTTGTTTTTCAAATTCTTTTCCATCTAGTTCAGGATCAAAGTCCAAGATTGCCGTATCTATTTTTAAGATTTCGAAAATCTGTTTGATCATATTTTTGATCTCAGATGCCGCGATCTGTATGTCATCTAACTCAACTTCATCTTTATTTGATTTTACTTCCAATAATTCCTTGACATCATATCCTTCGATATCGAGTATTTTCAGGTAGGCTTCATACAAAGCTTTATTGGTTCGATTACCTTCCAAAACCGAATAATTAATTTCCCAGTCTTGAATTTTGTATCCCAATAATTCAAAAACGGTCTTGGAAGGTAAATTCCCCTTTAAGTTCAATTCCTCAAAGAGATGCTGTCTTTCTTCTAAACTGAATGCAAATATTTCCTTTTCCGATTCAACTAAACTGCTTTGATTTTCCTTTTTTTCCATGCGTTTTTTACTTTCTTTTTTCTTGATTAACACGTTGTGAAGTACTTGCCAAATCTTAAACTCTTGGAACAAGGGAGAGGACTTAGGTGCTACTTTTAGTCCTATTATTTTCTTTTTTCCAGTTTCTATTTCAATTTCTTTGCGTTCAAACTCACAGAAACTAACCAATCCTTTTTGGGACTTCAGCTTTCGCTGGTAAAAAATTACAATATCTCGAATTTCTACTTTTAGCTCATCTGTCAATTCTGGATCGTGTTTTTTTTGTTCGCTCCATATTAGTTCAAACTCATCCAAATAATCTTGACGGTAGAAAACTTGATTTTTCAACTGCGTGTGCGGATTTTTGAGCAATTGCTTGAACAGGTATTGTCCAACAGTCTCTTTGTTGAAATAAAGCTCTTTGCTTCTATCTGAAATTGCACCAAGATATCCGCTAGAATTATTAAGGTTGTTGTTAATCTCTGTGATTACATAGGCCACTTCCTCTTTTTCCAATTGTTGAGAAATAGCTTCGCTTCGCCATTTATAGGCTTGAACTTTCTTCCCTTCTCTAGTTCCTTTATTTTCGGCCGTATTAAACCGGTATTTGACCCAAAATATAGCTGAAGTAGCCCGCTGCCCTTTTCCTTCCAATTCTTTTTTAAATTCATCGGTGAAAATTTCCGGATAATAGTTTTTTTGGAAAGCCCACACTTTATCCAATTCTTCTTTTAAATCTGAACGATAAAAATCTGAGATATTCTTTTTACCTGCTTGCAGCAACGCATAAGCAAATTGACCAGGTGTAAGCTTTTCTTCATAAAGTTTTTTAGCCATTTCCATCCCATCAATCGCTTGCCCCTCGTCCTCATTTTTAGCTTTACGACTGCTCTTGTAGCCTCTCTTTTTATTGATCGCCAAAAGTACTCTTGCCAAATCATCCTTTTCAATTTTCTCTGTAACAGATTGAGCTCTCAATCTCCAAGTCGAATGTGTGGTGCTTTTACCATCCTCAGCCAGTTTAGTTTCTTTTGTAATGATATTGGCTTTGAATAAAGCATGAATCAGATTAGCTCTTCGATCTTGATAGCGATCCAAATTCCTTCTAGCTCCACGTTTCAGTGTACGATCCGCATTAATTGTAATTGGCTTACCTTTTTCGAAATTCGTTTGCTCATCCGTTGTAAGCGGATTAACCCTAACTCCTATTTGTTTGATTATTGATTTCAAAGGATCATCACTTTCAATCACATGGGCAAAGCCAATTGAAGTCGTACCTAGATCAAGGCCAAGAATATTTTTCATATCGTTTTAAAAATTAAAGTTTAACTCTATATTTAACCAACATTTTGAAAGCAATTCACAATAAGGATTATTCCGTTGTGAAAACATTAAGCGCCTCGCCTTTCTGCGGGGCATTTTTTTGCTTGAAATAGCTTTACTAAAATATTAATAGTCTTTGGATTTTCAACTACCAATTAACTAATTGATTTTGCCTTTTATCAGAATTAACTCAATAGGAATGATCAGGATCTTACTTTTAAGTTGATCAAAAATTTCTAGGAGGCCCTTTATTAAAAGAATATAATTATCCGAAATTATGCCACTAACCTAATTTTATTTGCTCAACTGGCAGGAAGACCGATGATCGAAGTACAGTAGTAATACAAGTTTTTACCGCACATTAATCTACTTTTTGATTTTTACTGATGCAATTGTGGATATACACACAAAAGAAAATCCGTATTTCTAAAAAAATATTGGGTGTGATTTTAGATAAAAACAAACTATATATTTATCATCTGTCCTAAAACAAAAAGCAGAAGAGATTATCCTTAGGCTACAGTCTTGTAAGTCCTAGAATTTCCGTACTTTGTCAGTATTACAGGTTTTGAAACTGATCAAAAAATAGAGTGGGAAATAGCCAACCAATATGGTCAAGGTAACTACTACTGCTAGCACTAATTTACTTACCCGATTAGCGCTTGTATTTTTTTGTAGCTGCTGATTTGATAGCTGATCAATTGATTCTAACTCACAATTAAATCTACCCAAGAATCGTCTGCTTGAGCACGACTGAATTCATATAAGTAGATGATGTTTAAATAAATACCAAATTCTCCCCTTTTGTATTTTATAGCTATGCCAGTATTATATCCATCTTCAGAATGCCTTCGACTCATTTTATAGACTATAGCTAGGAGCTTGGATATTAATTAAAATTGGCTCCTTTCACGATTGGAGATTGTGTGATTATTCTATTTAATCCCCTAAGAAATACGCTGTCATAACCGCCTCGGCAGCTTTGCCTTGCGGGGTAAAGTCAGGATCTCTTCCGCGGGCAATTGGATACCACTTCCAAAAAAACACGCCAGCCATCCACGGCTTTTGCCAAGCAGTCTCAAAAAATGCACGGTAACACAAAGCTTGTACTTCTTCCGAAAGCTGGATCCCCTTTCGCTCACTTGGCCAGACCCAAGGCTCCATCGCTGCATCTACAGTATTACAATAGCCAATCTCGGTAAAGAAAACAGGCTTTTGGAATTTACGGACTACCTTTTCGATTTTGGGAAGGTGAGTTTCCCAAGATTTGGTCAATTCCTTTAAGTTGGGATTATGGGATGTTGCAAGTGGAAAATACGCTTGAATCCCAATGTAATCCAGTGCGTCCCAAAACTTGATTTTTTCAAACTCTGTGAAATTTGCAGCATAGACCAATTTTCCTGAATACACCTTTCTGACCTGCTCAATTACTTTTCGCCAGTCCCGCTCTCGATGGGAGGTTTTCTCCAGCTCTGTGCCCACGCAAAGCATCGGAAAACCTTGTTGCTCAGCTAGAATCGCATAATCCAAAATGAATCCCCGGTAATTGTCGAACCAAGTAGCCCAATCTTCCGCTGTCCTCATCTCAATCTCTCCAGGCCAACTTCCATGCACCCAAAGATGGGGTTTGAGCAGGTTCATCATTCCCATGGCGGAAGAGGAATCCAAGGTGGCCTTTAGGCCCTTGGAAGATTCACCCCACCACACGTTATCATTCACGGTTTGCCATTGGATTTCAGGAGAATTCACCGCGCTCTGCCAACCAAATGGAGTCTGAGAGATGGCATCCGCTCCGGTAGCTTTCAAAGCCTTCAATTCAGGCCCTTCAAGCGCTGCTCGAGTTCCTACCCAACATACTCCTTTCCATTTTTCTGTTGCGATTAGCAGCTCCTCTTCTGGAATCATAAACCAAGAAAACACAACTATCAGAATCAATCCGACGCTGCTAAATAAATAGGAAATTCTAGCCAAGCTCTTCATTTGATTACCATGGTTTGAATTATAATCTCTTTTTGAAGCATCTTATGCGCAGTACATCGATTGGAAATTTCCAGCAGTCTTTACCGTTACTCATCATTCAGATCTCCTCCAAGTTGGGTAAAACGGGTAAACTGACTCACTTTTGTCTCTGAATACTCAGGAGCTTTGCTGTCGACTGGATAGGCAGGAGGAGCAATCATGGCCATACCTCACTAGATCCCGGTTGGGCAGTATCATAAAACGAGCTATCCTGAAATTTCCCCTCAGGTCTACCTAATCCAGTGAAGTCGAAACTCATCACGGCGATCCCCTGTTGGGAAAGCGCAGTACAAATCAGAGTGACTGCCGAGAAGTTCTTGGTATAAGTAAAGCAATAGGTAAAAAGCGCACAAAAGTGCTTCGATTGGCCTAAAGACAAGTATAAATTAGCCTCAAGCTTTAGCTTTTTTTGATTTTCAAAAAGCAGTGGCTTGGGATTCATATCAGTTTATTTTTCTAATGGAACGACAGAAATATTTTCGAGATTTATCTCTGAAAGTAACTCTAAATCACCAGAAAGGTAAAGATCCTGCATCTTTTCTACCGGTGTTTCTTTGTCTACCGGATTCAGATTCAGGTAGTTTTGAAAGCGAATGCCTCCTACATTGATTACTTCCTTGACCTCCCTCATCCGTACTCCACCACCATCGGTGTGATAGCTGTATGCCATAAAATCGATAAAATGATCATCCTTTCCGATCCAATATAAAAATTTATCGTCGAAGTCTTCTCCCCCACCCTCTTGTTGAAAAACCACTTTAATAAGCTCATAAGTTTTATCATTCAAGGTAGTCTCACCGAGGTATTCTTTGATGACTGATGCGTCATTTAGTCCATAAGGCAAAAAAGCAAAATAAGCTACTGAATTCACCGATCTAGAATATTTACCGATCCATTCTTGGTCGAGTGTATCGATCTTCAGCCCATTCACGGTACGAATAAAACCTGCATTATTGAGGACATCTACAACTTGTCCTGTGGAATCTGAGAATTCACGTATGTATTCAAACTCACTTTCGGTCTTGAAAATCCTATAATGGATGTTTCTAAAATCAAATTCGATACGAGATTTTGAAAAATTATCACCTCCATGGGCCGCAATAGAATCGTCTATGATTCGCTGCGCTTCAGATCGTGAATCGCAGGCTGTAAATCCTAATCCCAAACAAATCAAAAGAAATAAACTAAATCTTATCATTTTTATAATTATTTATTAAAAAACCAATTCATACGCTGAGTAGCGATATTCTGCTCGAATGTACAATCGCTCCCCTGAGTCATTGACCCGATAGCTCTCCCTCTTCCCGTGCATTAGCATTCCGGAAGAGTCATCATAGGATAGATTATATATCAAACTTCGATGATCCTTGAGTTGTACCTCATTTCCAATCATCAGAAAAGTATTTGGGTCAAAATAATACCACCACTGATCCGCCTCAACTCCATAGTCAACGGCGATGACTTCTGCCAAGGTTCCGTTTTCGAGCCGCTGTTGACCTTCATAACTGAGTCTGGGACCGTCGTCAAGCAATTTCCAAGGTTGAGCTAGCGCATAAAAGGCCGCATCCAAATCTTTCTTCTTTTGGGCTAGGAAATTGGAGTTTTTCACCTCATTTCCTCCCATGGTGTAGCGCATCATTATACCATTCCAGGTGGAAACATGAGCGATGCTGTCAACTTCCCAACTGATTTTACCTTCAAAAAATGGGACCATTCGGAACTCGTTTAATTGTTCTGTTTCAGATTCCACTTCTCCATTTTCATTGAGTAGCCGGGTCCATTTTCTAAACTTAATAGCTTTCAGATTTCCCCAAGAGTTTGAGCTTTCGTGAGCTTTGATACTCTTTTGCAGAAGTTCGAACGCCTGCTTTTCGGGACTTGGAGTACAACCCGTCAAGAGGATTACGAAGAGAATGAAACCGATGATTTTCATATTCATAGCTGCAAAATAGAATTTCTTTTTCGGAGAAAATAATCAGAGAAAATGACTGTACTGAGCAATCCATATTCGAGGATCAGCAAAACAGCACTTTCTTCAAAGTTACTATTACCGTAGGCCTGATAGGATAAAATAGCTGCGAATGTCCAAACCAGAAAAGTCCTTCCAGTAGTCATGAGACTTAGGCCAAAAGCAGGAATAATATACCATGGATGAACTACTGGCTGCAAAACCAAATAGATAAGATAAATCAACACCCATAAATCAACCAGTTCAAGTATTGATTCCGACCTTCTTTTCCAAGAAAAATATAAAATAGAAATCAAGGTAATCCCACTTAGAATTTTGGATAGTGTAGCTATGGTATTATATCCTTTGATCCAAAAACCCACTTCTCGAAGTAGGTAATAGATGGATGCGTTGAATTCAAATTTACCTTGATACAGTTTTAAACTTTGAAGAAAATTCACCCAAGAATCACCAATCAACAGCCAAGCAAAACTGATCAGAATCGCAACAAAAGAAGCGATCCAGAACCCATTAGATTTACGAGTTTTTGCAAAAGCTAGAAATGCCGGAACGAGCATCAAAGGGAGCAGTTTGATCCCAACTGCAATTCCCCAAAAAAATCCAGCGCTCGCAAGTCGGGACTGCCAGAGTAAATAAACTGCCAAGAGAAGCGAAAGCAAAACAAACCCTTCGAAATGTAGATTTCCAGTTAATTCTAGAATTACCAAGGGATTCAACCAATAAAAAATCAACCGATTAGAAGGAATAAAAAATGCTTGAAAGAGCTTTTTCAAGAGGAAAAACACGCCGATCTCACTCAGGACAATTAGTATTCGAAGTACTATTATGCCCTGCCAAGGATTCCTATCAGCGCTCAGAGCAGCTAAGTAAAAGATGCCCTGATTCAGCGGTGGATAGACCGAAAAGTAATTTGGGGAATTCATCAAATCGAGCAGATTAGCCAAATAGGGGTTCTGCGCATCACCGAGAGTTTGAAGAAAATGGGTAGGCAAATCGAGGTAAGGGTTGAAACCCATTCTCACTAATTCCCCATCCCAAAGAAACCGAACATAATCCTCGGACCAAAAGGGAATCGCCATAAGCAAACTAAGACGAAGCACTATACCTCCTATAAAAATCCAAGTCCAGGAGAACTCTTTGAACAAAAATTTAAAAAGTAGTAAGCAAATAAAAAGTCCAAAAAAAACAGGGAATAGCAAGTTAAAGTCTACTCTTTTGGCAAAATACCCCAAATGATATATCCCAATCAGCATCAACAGCCAGATAAGAACTAGCAGGCCGATGCTGAATCTTGAGTTCAAAGGCCTAGATTTTGCCGTAGGACTTCATCTACTTTTGCATTTCTATTCCAATAATCCAGCATAGAAACTTTACTGCGAATAGCAGACGTGATTTCTTTCTCGCCGTCCTCCTTTAGCTGAATTTCTTCCCAAGAAATAATTTCAAATGGAAAGGAGCTAGTGTATCGAATAATCAAAGTTCTCCCCAAGTCAGGATAATTGACTTCAACCTCAGCCTGAGCTGAGCCAAATTTCTTCTTGCTGATCACGGCATCCTCAGCTTGAAGTGGATTGTGAGTGAACCTTTGGTAAATCAAGCTTGGAATAAGTTGTCTTTCCCCAGTTCGGATGAGATCAGGATTTAAACGAATTAAGTTGAATAATTCATCTTCTGGTTGTGCTTTCACTTTAACACTCTGATCGCCCTCATCCTCAAAATAGGAAAAAAGCTGCGCTTGATAGGCATTATTTTTCCAGTTGAGCTGGATGAAAGATTGTCCACACCACTCTGTGACAGAAGTGACAAGCTTTGGCGATTTGACTTCTTCATATATGGGCGTAAAAACCGAAAGCATGGTAGTATAAGGGTATACTCCTGTGATAAACTCCCGAGTCATATTCAACTTTAGCACCTTTTGGGCATCTGCTCCCGCGCCGCTTGGATCATCTAACTTCACCTGCTTACTTTTAGAAAAATCCTCTGTAACAAAAATCATTACTGCTTTGCCTTTACGAGATTCTCCATATCTCATTTGCTTCAGGTCAAACACATTAATTTCAGCCTTTCCCTGATACCAATGGCTGGCGAATTTTTTCTCGTCGATTGCATTTCTGATTTCCGGATTACAGGAGGCAAAAATGAATACTAGTAGGGAGAATTGAATAAATTTTTTCATATACCTTTTTTTACACAGCTTCTGAATAAGATACGATTACCAATACTTAAAAATCGTAAAAATTATTTTGTATCCCGCACCGAATACACCTTTTACCGTCCCGCTTACCTTTGAGACTCCGATTCGTTTTCGATAAGTTACGGGTATTTCAGTATAGCGAAGATTAGCTTTGTGAGCTTTGATCTGCATCTCTATAGTCCAGCCAAAGTTCTCATCGACCATATTCAACTTCATTAAATCTACCCATCGAATGGCTCGGAAAGGACCTAAATCTGAAAATTTGGCCCCCTGAATGTAGCGCATCATAGTTGTCGCTAACCAATTCCCAAATACTTGAGGTAAAGTCATCGATCCAAATTCACGTTCTCCCAAAGCTCTTGAGCCTATCACTAAATCAGCATTTCCAGAAATAATAGGCTGAATCAACAGTATCAATTCTTCAGGGTAATCACTGTAATCTCCATCAAGAAAGACAACAATATCCGGCTGAACTTCTTGTGCTTTAATCCAGTCCATGGCGGTAAGACAGGCTTTACCATAACCTTTTTGAGGCTCAAATACGACTTGAGCGCCTTCAGCTTTTGCGTATTCTCCTGTTCGGTCCGTAGAGTTGTTATTAGCCACCACAATAGTCCTGACGATTTTTGGAATATCCCGTAAGACTTTGGGAAGTGATTTCTCCTCATTGTATGCTGGGATAATCACATCTACGATCGGAGTGAGACCATAATTCTTATTTTCCAAGCCCATATGATCGGAATGAGGTGAAGAAAACCAGTCCATATCCTATGGCTAGCATCAAGTGAAAAGGTAGTAATTCATAAGATCCGGTACTCAAATGTATGATCACCATGGCGGAGAAAACCAAGGCCAATATTCCTTCGAACCAAGTAATGGTAGGGATTTTTGAGACTAAGTACGAATTTGCCTTTAGTCCTGTTTTGCCAGATTCCAAGTTGAATTTTGGAGTTCGAATAAAAGGTGATTTCTTTCCGGAAAACCCTTCCCAAACTGCTTGGCTATTGTGCAATGCCAGTCCCATCGATACAGAAAGAAAGATCGGCAACACGTATAGGGCTTCGAATAAGCTTTTCCAGAAATTCTTTTTACCATAAAAAAAGGCAACCAAATAAACACAAGCGATGATGACAAAGCCTACCAAAAAGACACCCGCTAGCCTAAAAATCCCATCGGAAATCAAACCTTGTTGGCCCGCCCACCATACTCCTATGCTACTAAGACTGACTATGATTATTGCAATGAAAATACTGCTGTTGAACAGATGTGCCATTGCATGTAACTTGGTAGAAAGAGGCAAATCTTCTCTCAAAATGCCTCTAGCATGCTTAATCGCACATTCTGCACCCCCTTTAGTCCATCGAAATTGTTGGGATTTGATGGCCGACATAATGGGTGGGAGTTCTGCGGGAGACTCTATTTCTCTTCGATAGGCAAATTCCCAGCCTTTCCGTTGCGCACGATAGCTTAGATCCAAATCCTCAGTTAACGTATCGTCCTCCCAGTTACCAGCATCGATAATACAGCTCTTTCGCCAGATGCCCCCTGTCCCATTGAAATTGATAAAGGCATGTTGCGTGTTTCTCCCGATCTGCTCGATCAAGAAATGCGCATCCAGCGCAAACGCCTGGAGCTTAGTCAACAGCGAATAGTTCTCATTGAGATGAGTCCAACGCGTTTGTACCATTCCTATTTTCTCAGATCTGAAGTAGGGAATAGTCTTATAAATAAAATCAGAATCGGGAATAAAATCTGCATCAAAAATGGCGATAAACTCACCTGACGCCTTTGCCAAGCCTGCTCTCAAGGCTCCTGCTTTGAAACCTCTACGATCGGTTCGGTGGAGGTATTGAAAATTGACCTCTGGGAAGTTCTTGATTTTCTCTTGAATCAACTGGGCTGTAGCATCTGAGCTATCGTCCAGGAGTTGAATTTGAAGTAACTCTGCAGGATAGTTGATCTTGGCAGCAGCTTCAATAAGCCGCTCTACTACATAGAGTTCATTATAAATTGGTAATTGAACGGTAACTAAAGGCCACGATTCCGGAACATAAGTAGTAGGCTCTATCTTATTTCGGGATTTCAGGAAATTCAAAAGCAAATGCCCCTGTGCTAAGCTGTAAATAAAAATAAACAGCATTCCAAGGGCATAAAAACCTATCGAAAGATATACTAAAAACATTTACATATTCAACTTTACTGAGTCATTTCCGATCAGAATCGGAAAATCATTAATACGATTTTCTTCAGATCCATTTTCCAGTTTCAATACTCCCCTTGGGCAAACTGCGGCACAAACCCCACATCCAACACAGCTTGATCGTACGATGTTTTGACCTTTCTGTGCATAAGCGCGAACATCAATTCCCATCTCACAATGTGTAGAGCAATTTCCACAAGAGATACATTGTCCGCCGTTAGTAGTGATTCTGAATCTGGATTTAAATCGTTGCACTATTCCTAGGTAAGCAGCGAGCGGACAACCAAATCTACACCAAACTCTGTTTCCCATGAATGGATAAAAACCTGTGCCAACTACTCCTGCAAATGTAGAGCCAATAGCAAATCCATAAAATGAATGTAACTGATTGGTCATACTTCCCAGAAAACTAAATCCCGAAAAATAGTTTGCTATGGTCACACTAGTCATGACAACTGCTAAAACTAAAACACCATGGATGATATATCTCTCATATTTCCAAGCTTTCAAGGACTTATCAGAAAGCTGTCTAAAAGGATCTCCAAGCGTCTCCGCCAACCCCCCACAACCGCAAACCCAAGAGCAATACCATCGCTTGCCAAAGAAATAGGTAAATGTGGGAACTCCCACGACAATCAATAAAATACCCCAAATCAACATAAACATCCCAACTCCACCAGAGCTTAGAAAAGCACTAATCTGATAATCGTAGAAGAAGTCGTAATCTAGGGGCCAGATATTTTTAAAATCAAAATAAGGTTGGTTTAGCAACACTAAAATCTCCGGAATCAGAAAGGCGAATGCTGTCTGAAAAAACATCACAGAGGCTGTGCGGAGCTGCTGGTATTTATTACCTCGGTATTTCCGAAACATCCGGATTCCCATTACAACAATTGCAAGCGTATAGATCAAACCATAAAGAAACCATTGACTCGCAGGATTCCCACTTATCAGTTCACTGATCGGGGAAACCATAGCAATCAAATTCACTAGATAGGCAGGAAACCAATACAAGATTACGTAGAAAATAATCAAAAAAGACCCGGTAAGCATTCCCATAATGCCTCTATTTTTCAAAGAGGAGTGGAAAATACCATTGTTTTTAATCCCTTCAGGTTCATCCTGATATTTAGGTAAATTATAAAGCAATCCCCCAATCACTGCCAAACCAAAAGAAAGAAAAAAGAAGAGCCAAGGCTTTTCTTTTACCGGACTTTCCAAGCCTGCCAGCGCAAAAGCAAATGAATAATCGTCCCAAATCACATCATCCCATTGAGATTGAGCTTTTAGCTCATCATTATACCCTTTAAAATATTCATTAAATGTACTCAAGAAATCAAAGTTGGAACTGTATGCTTGACCATACATTGGTGCTAACACGTCTACTAGCGTCTCTTGATGGATTTCTCTTGTATTAGCTATAATTAGCTCTTTGTTCAAGCTATAACTACCTAAAAAAGGTATGACAATAAAAGTTCCTAAGCCAAACAGGAAAAGAATTAGCCCAAATTTTTGAATCGTTTTCATATCCTAGCCCCGAATAGTTTTTGAATGAATGAAGGTTTTGAAATTGTAAAATCCCCTCCGAATTGCTTTTTAAATTCTTTTTGAATCTCGATGTAGTAAGGAGCAAAAAACTCCGTGTCGAAATTAGCTTGATCTAATTTGGAAATTACTTTGATTCCCGACCATTTTTCTGTCAACGCTTTATCGAAAAACTCATGTCTCAATCGAAATCCAAAATTATTGATTCCTACCAGTTTTCCTGATTTATCCATTAGCATTCGGAAAGCTATCTTTCCACCACTATGCTCCCAATAAAAGGAATCAATTTGCGATGAGTCCCATGAAGCTGGAACATTACCATAGGTTTGATATTCAATATCCAGAAATTTTGCAGAGTTAAACAAAGGTCCAGGCTTATACCCTGTAGGTCTTCCTGCCAACGTATACGCTAGCGTTTCTCCATGCATTCTTCCTGTGTACCAAATTTGCTCAATCAGTCTACGATCAGCACCCGGAGCCTGATCAAACTCAGCACAATCTCCAATCGAATAGACGTTTGGAATATTTGTTTGAAAGTTCAAATTCACTTTTACACCGCGATTTAAGGCTAATTCACTTCCCTTCAGAAAATCAATATTAGGACTTACCCCCGCAGTCAGTCCCACAAACTGGCAGGCAATTTCCTCTCCTGATTTCGTTCGAACAGCTTTGACTCTTCCATACTTGTCCCCTATTATTTCGTCTACTTCCGATTCCAATCTTAAGTCAATGTGATGTTCCAACATGTGTCTTCCAACCAATTCTGATTCCTCTTTGGGTAGGATGTTACCCCAAAAGCTAGGTTCCCTAACCAAGAAAGTGACTGCTATTTTCTTATACATTAGCATTTCAGCCATCTCGATTCCAATCAATCCACCTCCTGTGATGACTGCTCGACTAACTCCGGTCTGAGTGCTTTCTTCCATTAATTCTAAGTCTTGCTTGGAGTAGAGTCCTTGAACTCCTTTCAAATCTTGCCCGGGCCATCCAAATTTATTCGGTTTGGAACCTACTGAGATGACCAACTCATCGTAAGCTAAATTTCCCCCCGATTGGAAAACCAGCTGTTTGGAAGAGTAATCAATCTCTTTAACCCATTCTTCTTTGAGTTCGAGTCTATTTTTCTCCCAAAACCAATTTTCATAAGGCTGAATATGCTCAAATTTCATTTGCCCCATGTAGACGTACATCAATGCAGTTCGTGAGAAAAAGTACTTAGACTCACCTGAAACCAAGGTAATTCTTACTTTGTCATCAAGTTTTCTAAGGTTTCTGGCGCAGGTCACTCCAGCTATTCCATTGCCAATAATGACTACGTGGCGATTACTGCTCATAGTTGCTAAGTTCTGATTTAATAAGGAGTTTACAAAAACCTACGGCTATTCATTAAGATTCCAATTATAATCCATGTAAGACATCTTAGCATTGCTGTTAATTTTTATTGAGCTGTACTTATTCAAAAAATCAACAATTGAACCATTTTCTGTAAAATCGCCCCTAAACCAAGAAAAAATTGACGAAATCTCTAACGCATTAGCCGTGATTTTATTTCTGGATTCATCATTTACAAATGTTGTGGCAACTTTATCCAACTGTGCTTCTATTTTTGAAGCTGTAAATGCCTCATTCAATAAAGGTGGACAAGAGAAGGATGCACAGTTGATGGCAAAGTGAATTCGTGGCTCGTCAAATTCCTTTCTCAAGATGGAATGTTCGATTTCATTTAAGCTGGATTCTTTACCCCCAATTTTGAAAAAATTATAGTGCCATACATCCTTAATAAACGGTATTTTCAATGCTGGCCCTAAGTTTTTTATACTTTTTACTGGATAATTTTCAACTATCAGCGACACTGTAAAGGCATTGTATGCATTGATCCAGTATGCTAATTGCTCATTTTTGGACCAGACTTTTCGATCAGGTGCATTCGCACTTATCGTTCTCAAGTAGGCGTCTAATTCTGATTTATCTTTAATAAAGCCTTTGTAGTCGACGATACCTGTCGGACTGACGTGGGCTTTCAGCAATTGATTCCAAGGCTCATGATTAGGAGGAGTTGTTCCAGCCATTCCCGGAACTGGGTTTTGGCATGATACTGTCACCATCGTGATAAGTACTATGAGAACGCGATTAAAATATTTCATAAGATACATGTTTGATATGAATTACGTAGAAAAGTAATGTTGGGATGGATTAAATTCCCTTTTGGTCAGAAAGTAGACAGGAATTAATGTACTAATAGATTTTTTCTCCCTTTTTGAGCCAGATGCCCCAGGTTATCGAATAAGTGTGCACCTGAATGGTCTGCTTACCATTTTGGAAAAGTGGCATTGACTCATTGGACCATTGTATGATCCCCCCATAAAGGTTGTATACTTTAGTGAAGCCGGCAGCGGTAAGTTTTTTACCAATAGCTTGAGATCTAACTCCAACGGTGCAGTAAACTAATACGGGTTTGCTTTTATCCAGATTAGACACAACATCCATTTTGAATGTATCAAATCCGACCCATTTTGCGCCGTTTAGATGGCTGACTTCAAATTCCTCTTTTTCTCGTGTATCCAAAATTTGGAAGTGGGATAAATCTGAAAGTTCTCCCGGGTGAACAGTAGGGAAATCGGAATCATAAAGAGTAGTAAGTAGTGTCTTATAAGCAAATGATTGTCCATTGACCTGATTAGGCAAAATGCTACAAAGAACTACACTTAAAAAAAACCAAAAATAAACACTACGGCTATAGCTCATAGTAATACAACTCATTCAAAAGAAATGGCGTTCGGATCAGGCATAGAAATCTGATAGCCTAACTAATCCTCTTCTATCCTTGATAATGATTTTTTTACCTTGTAATTCAATTAAATCATCCTTTTTGAATTCTGAAAGCAGTCGAATTACTGACTCGGTGGCGGTGCCAACTATTCCTGCTATCTCTTCGCGACTCAGGATCAGATCGATTCGTTCGTTTCCTGCGCCTTCTACTCCAAAGGAAGTCCCCAACTGTAGCAAAACGTAGGCAAGTCGCTCTCGAATACTTTTTTGGTTGGCATCTGTGAGCTTAGATTCCATCACTCCAATTTGATGACTGAGCTCTTTGGTGATACGATTGAAAAATGGCTTATTGGCGAATAGGGTCGATAGAAATGACTCTTTTGGGATAAAGCAGATTTTAGCATCCTGCACTGTCATTGATGAATTGGTATAATTCTCCTCTCCCAGCAATGCAGAGTAGCCTAAGAAATCACCTTCTTTGGCTAAATGAATAATTTGATCTTTTCCGTTCGATGCAATTTTGTAGACCTTGACCACACCTGAATTGATACAAAAAATTCCAAGTGGCTTCGTACCCTCGTGATACAGTATTTGGCCTTTCTTGTGAGATATTAAGTTTTTGTTTTCGGAGATGTTACAAATATGGCTTTCCGTAAGATCTGAAAGCAATGAATACTTTCGGCTGCAACAAAACTCACAAGGTATGTTATTCATCTGATTTACAGTGGAATTAAGGCGTTTTAACATAGTAGTAAGGTACATAAAAGGACTGCTGAAAATTGCCACAAAGAAGTTAACGTGGGGCTTTTGGACAATCATTAAGTTGGACAAATTGATTTTCTTCATCTTTGTACTGAAGAAAAATATGTTGTAAGCCATTGCTTAAAATCAAAAAATCACTCTTTATTTCTTGATGGTAAACACTAGCTTGATGCATGGTTTTTTGCGAGATTTTGATCTGCGGTGCTTTACATTCAATCAGTAAATATGGCAGGCCTTCTCTATTCCAAACAACCAAGTCTGTTCGCTTTTGTAACTGATTATACTTTAGACCTTTTTCCAATGCAAATAATCCTTTGGGGTAATTCATATCCGAAATCAGGAAATTAATCCAATGTTGTCTAACCCATTCTTCAGGAGTATATATCAAAAGCTTTTTACGAATGGGATCTTGGATCCAAAGTTTTTCTTCCTTTTTGATCAAGTTAGGCACAAAAGAAGGAAGATTTAACTCAGGCAACTGGATTTGATCTTTATTGTAACCCATCCGCAAATATGCTAATAATCCACGGGTCGTGTGAAGAGAATGATTTTAATCAAAACTTAGATAGGGGTCAATTTTATCAATCCATTCAGATTTAAAAATTTTTATTTTCTTTAAATCATCAGGTCCTACATAATTCCCATGCTGTTTTCGAAAGGCAATCAGGACTTTTGCTTCACCGTACGAAATATAAGGGTGAGCTGACAGCACATCGATCTCAACTGTATTTATGAAAATTTTTCGATTGATTTGAGAAGAAAACTCAAAGTAATTCCAGATTTGTTCAATAGTCTCTGGCTTGAGACCGTAGATTTCCAGGAGCTGATTTTTTGAATTAAATCCTCCAAGCCGTTCGCGATATTTTATTATTCTTCCTCCAAGCCCAGAACCAATTCCAGGTACAATCTGAAGGACAATAGAATCAGCTTCAGCAAATGCAATTTTGATAAGATTGGTAGATCTTTTTAAGATTACTGCTTTAGAAATAGTATCTGCGGGATTGAAAGTTAACTTAGGAGAATTGATCAACTCTGCTTTGATTAAACTAAGACTGTCTAATTGATTATGATATTTCTCAAGAAAATCAACGGCAGTATCATTTCGTAGCGCACGAAAAAAATAAGGTAACAGTGCAAAAACAAACAAGAAAGGAGTGAGTAAAAGAAATCCTCGAGACTCTTTGTTTGAAATCCCGAAATTTGTTTTCAAGAAGTAAAAAAGTTTAGTCTTCATTACAAACAATGGGTTATAGGTATTTTCAATAACGTATAATTTAATAATATTAGATTTGTGTTTCAATACATCCGATATTTGTTTTAGAGATAAATAATTATTTAGACAGATTCCAAATTGACAAATGATGGTTAAAAATTTAGCCTTCTAAAGCAGTTGTCTGTTAAATTCGAAATCCTACTGGAGACGTAATGCAAATTAAGTTTAGATCACTAAGTATTTCCCATAAAAATGCCCCTGTTAAAATCCGAGAAATCATCTCTTTGGATGAACGGGAGACCCATAGTATACTTCTCAAATTGAAGGATATTTTCAGTTTAACTGATGTTTTGATCCTTTCTACTTGTAATCGCACCGAAGTTTATTACAGTCATGAATTTGACTTGAGTGAAGAAATTGTGAAAATTATAGGATTAGAAAAAGGACTACCTGAAATTATCAATCATTTTGAATACTTTAAGGTATTCAATATCGATCGGCATGCCATCACTCATCTGTTCCGTGTGTCAATGGGACTTGAGGCGCAAGTGGTAGGGGATATTCAGATTTCCAACCAAGTGAAGCGAGCCTATCAGACATCCGCTGATCTTAATATGGCTGGGCCGTTTCTTCACCGGTTGATGCATTCCATTTTTTTTACCAATAAGAGAGTCGTTCAAGAAACTGCTTTCAGAGACGGGGCCGCATCGTTGTCTTATGCAACAATAGAATTAATCGAAACCCTTACTGTAAACACCTTTCAGCCAAGGATTTTATTGATTGGAATTGGAGAGATTGGAGAAGACGTTGCCAAAAACATGGTTCATTTGCCTGAAGCAAAAGTTCAAATCACAAATCGTACGCTAGAAAAATCTGAGCGAATTGCATCCGAATTAGGATTCGAAGTAGTGCCTTTTGAGAATTGTCTCGAAGCCATGAAAGAAGCAGATGTGATAGTTTGCTCTATTCAGAGATCAGATCCTTTTATCACAAAAGCAATCATCAGCGGATTCCAGATCATCAGCTATAAGCTATTGGTTGATTTATCTGTACCTAGGAGTATAGAAACAAGTGTTGAGGATGTTCCCGGAGTCATTTTATACAATGTGGATAATATTAAGAGCAAAGCATCAGCTACTCTTGAGAAACGACTCGCAGCTGTTCCTAGAGTGGAAGAAATAATTGAAGAGAGTATTGAGGACTTTTATAATTGGAAGAAAGAAATGATGGTCTCCCCCACCATCAATAAGTTGAAATCTATACTCGAACAGATTCGCCAGGAAGAAATGGCAAGATTCTTAAAAAACTCGAACGATAAAGAATATGCTGTGATTGATAAAATCACAAAAAGTATGATGCAAAAAATCCTTAAAGTACCTGTTGTGCAATTAAGAGCCGCCTGTCAAAGAGATAAAGCCGAAGAAATGATTGGATTTATTTCTGATCTGTTTGACCTCGATAAGATCAAAACTGATCAATGATCATTCAATTAAATTTTAAACTGACCAAAGGACTTATATATTCTTTGGTCATTTTAGCTTATACCGTTTTTATAAAATATTAATGAAAAGAATCGCAATAAATTGTACGTCAATTTTATTTTTGTCTTGTTTTTGTTTGCTAGCACATGGCCAAACTTGGGAAGTCTACAATTCAAAGTTTGAGCTGCAGTCTAGATTGATCTATGATAGTGTAGATCTACTGAGTGAATCTGTCCGCATTGGCACTATCAACAGTGAATTATTTCTTCTTTCTCCAGACTTACGCCCGTCTCTTAAACTTGAGGGTAATTCGGTCTATCAATACCTAGCGCCATGGATTCTAATGAAAGGAATTGGAGGGATTGGGGCTTATCATGAATATGGCCAAAAGATATTGAATTTAGAGTACGAGGAAATTTCTACTTATTACAACTATTTGCTTGCCCGAAAAGGAAATGATTATTGGGTATTTGAAAAGGGGAAAAACAAAATCACACAAATCGGGAACTTTGATGAGGCAAAATTCACGAAACTTGGTTTATTGATTGCCCGCTCTGGACCAGAGTATTATTTACCACTTTCCAAAAATCCGGCAAAAGTTTTTAACTATTTAGAAGATAATGATGGTCGATATGTATTAGCTAAAGAAGATTCTGGCTATGGGTTAATCAATCTCGAAGGTGATTATGTACTCGATCCAGTACTCGAAAAGTTGACTCATACTACTGGAGATTTTTTCTATGGCTTTAATGAAAATCAATATTTACTTATAGAAGGTAATGATATAAAAGCCAACATCCGTTACAATTCATTTCATACCATCACCTACGAAAATGGAATTCTCTTGGAATATATCTATGGAAAACTTCGACGAGTAATGGAGGAAGATGGAATCTTACTTGATTCCGTAGGAATCGAGAGTGTAGCCCAGATTGATAAAAATCTCTACAATGTCAGATTCCGAGGTGATAAAGTTGGGCTATTGGGTAAAAACGGTTGGCTCGTATCACCTACTAAAAATACAGATAAAATTCATTTTGGAGGAGAAAACCTTTATCCAGCTCAGTTCAACGGTCAAACAGGCTTCCTAAATCCTTCTGGAAACTGGATTATTCAACCAATTTGGTTGGAGGTAAAAGGATTTTCAGATCAAATCGCTGCTGTAAGAGCTAATAAGTCGGGAGACTGGAACATAATCAATTCTTCCGGTGAAATAATTTCTTCGTCAACTTGGGAAACTGTCAAGCCATTTAAAAATGGTATAGGAATAGTGGGAAACGGAGGTTATTATTTTCTAATCAATAAAACTGGCGAAATTTTGACAAGGGAAGGATTCAAAAACATTTCAAGAACTTTTGATGATTATTTTATTGTCGAAAAGTCGGGAAAAATAGGACTATACTCCCCCAAAGGACTAGAACTCCTGCCTGTAGAATTTCAATCGTTGGTACGTGAAACTAAGGACTTGATCGTAGTTAAGAAGAATGATAAAGTAGGGATTATTAATGATAAGGGCGAAATGCTTTTACCACTTGCGTACCAAAAAGTATTAATCGATCAAGAAAACAATCAAATTCTAGCTAAAAATCTATACATGCCCGTGATTATAGTTAGTTCTGAAGACTCAAAGAAAAAGGGGCCTAAGCCCCTTTAATTATTTCTTGTCAGATTTTCCCTTTCCAGAGTCTTTATCTGCGTCCGAATTTGCGATCGAATCTCTCATCGAAGTATCTGATTTAATGTTTTCCATTCGATAGTAATCCATCACCCCAAGTTTACCCGTTCTGAAAGCCTCGGCTAAAGCTCTAGGAACTTCGGCTTCGGCTTCAATAACCTTAGCTCGCATTTCCACATTTTTAGCTTTCATCTCTTGCTCCAAGGCTACAGCCATTGCGCGTCGTTCTTCTGCTTTTGCCTCTGCAACTTTCAGATCTGCTGAAGCTTGATCAATTTGAAGTTTGGCACCAATATTTGTTCCAACATCTATATCTGCAATATCAATGGATAATATTTCAAATGCTGTACCTGCATCCAATCCTCGTTGTAGAACTAACTTCGAAATTTTATCAGGATTTTCCAAAACGCTTTTATGGTTTTCTGAAGAACCGATTGAGGTTACTATTCCCTCACCTACTCTGGCCAGAATAGTTTCTTCACCTGCCCCACCTACTAATTGGGCAATATTTGCACGAACCGTTACTCTTGCTTTTACAATCAACTGAATACCATCAGCAGCAACCGCAGCTATATTAGGAGTGTTGATCACTTTGGGGTTTACAGAAATCTGAACGGCTTCAAACACATCTCTACCCGCCAGATCAATCGCCGTGGCTTGCTTAAAACTCAGACTGATATTTGCTTTGTCGGCTGATATCAGTGCTCGTATAACGTTGGGCACATTTCCTCCTGCCAAATAGTGTGTCTCAAGATCATTGGTCGTTAATTCAAGACCAGCTTTTGTAGCAGTAATCAATGAGTTGACAATGATACTTGGCGGAACTTTTCGGATCCGCATCCCCACAAGCTCTAAGAGGCCAACTTTTACATTTGAGAATTGAGCCGTGATCCAAAGATTCACAGGAACGAAATAGAGAAAAATAAATAAAACGACTATTCCTGCAAATGCAGCGAACAGAATGAATATTGAATTAGATAAATCCATAGCTACTTTACTATTATTTTGTTGTTTTCGATTTTAATAATTGTGATTTCTGAATTTACGCTAATAAATCCACCTTCTGATTTAATTTCAACGATTTGATCTCCAAATATTCCCTTGCCAAATGGTTTCAAGTCAGAAAAGGCCTTGCCTGGCATTCCTATTTGAAATTCATCAGTACGGCCGTCAAATGTTCCTCCACGCATGGACGATTTCAGTGAAAACTTTTCCCAAATACCGGAATTAAATCCATAAATAATTGCAGCCACATTAAGGATAGCTGCCACCAAAGTAACCAACCATGCTGTTTGATTATCAAAACTTAAAAAGGCATAAGCGATACCGCACAAGCTTACCAACATTCCAAAAGCTCCCACAACAGTAGTCCCCGGAACAAGGAGGATCTCAACCAATAGTAAAATTAAGCCAATAAGTAACAGGCTGCAAAGGACTGAAACGGTCATATCACTGATTTTTATTTTAAAAATGCAAGATTTAATTCATAGCTGACCCTGCATTGGTAAGTAAGTCCAAAAAGGTCAGAATTGTTAATCAATACGCCTTTGCAAACAGCACCCTCCCAGTGGAGGGAAGCCCAGTTAAAACGCAAATCCCAACTTCTTCTTGACTGCTTAGAGGAATACAACGAATTGTAGCTTTGGTTGACGCTTTAATTTTATCCTCAGTCTCGGCAGTACCATCCCAATGTGCCGAAAGGAAACCACCCTTCTCCTCAAGAACCTGTTCAAATTCTTTCCAAGAATTTACTTCTGTGGTCATCTCTTCCTTGAAAATTCTTGCCTTCTCGAAAATATTGGTTTGGATATCATCTAAAAGTGAAGCTATTTTTAATTCAATAGGCATTGAAGACAGATCAAACAGCTCTTTGGTTAACGTATCTCTGCGAGCAATCTCAATGGTTCCGTTCTCCACATCTCTAGGTCCGATTCCAAATCTAACCGGTACTCCTTTTAACTCATATTCCGCAAATTTCCATCCTGGCTTTTGAGTATCTCGATTATCAAATTTCACTGAGATACCTGCTCCACGAAGGGATTTCATTAATGTATTTACTTTTTTAGAAATTATATCAAGCTCTTCACTGGACCTATAAATTGGTATGATCACTACTTGAAAAGGCGCCAGTTTAGGAGGTAGAACTAAGCCGTGATCATCCGAATGTGCCATTATCAAAGCGCCCATCAACCTTGTACTGACACCCCAGGAAGTTCCCCAGACGTATTCCAACCCACCTTCTTTAGTCGCAAACTTCACATCAAATGCTTTCGCAAAATTTTGACCCAAAAAATGGGATGTACCCGCCTGAAGAGCCTTTCCGTCCTGCATCATTGCTTCAATACATAGTGTGTCATCGGCACCTGCGAATCGCTCACTAGCTGTTTTCCTCCCTCTGACAACAGGCAGAGCCATAAATTCTTCGGCAAACTGTGCATAGATTTCCATCATTTGGAGCGTTTCCGCTTCGGCCTCAACTTTTGTAGCATGAGCTGTATGACCTTCCTGCCAAAGAAACTCGGCGGTTCGAAGGAATAAGCGCGTTCGCATTTCCCAGCGCACTACATTCGCCCATTGATTAATCAATAAAGGAAGATCCCGATAGGATTGCACCCAGCTTTTGTAAGTACTCCAAATTATCGTCTCTGAGGTGGGTCTCACGATCAACTCCTCTTCTAATTTTGCATCTGGGTCAACAATTACTCCACTTCCGTCCTCAGCATTTTTCAAGCGGTAGTGGGTAACTACAGCACATTCTTTGGCAAAGCCTTGCACATGGTTTGCTTCCTTACTTAAGTATGATTTCGGGATAAAAAGTGGAAAATATGCATTCAAATGTCCTGTTTCCTTAAACATTCGATCAAGTTCAGCCTGCATCTTTTCCCAAATAGAATAACCGTAAGGCTTGATTATCATACAGCCTCTAACCGCGGAATTCTCTGCTAAGTCGGCTCTTTTTACTAATTCATTGTACCAGAGTGAATAATCTTCACTCCGCTTAGGTAGTCCTTTACTCATTATTGTTGATTCAGATACAGAATGTTCTTAATTTTACTAACTTGACTGAGCAAATATAAGCCAAAAACAATAACCCTTAAGTGCTCCTCCCGTATAACACATTAACTAATTCAACTTCAATTATGAAGAAATCCCCAATTATAAGCTCCTTTGTTATCCTGTCCGGACTTGTTCTGGCTTCTTGTAGTGCAAATAAGCTAGCAATGAATGATAAGCAGGATAATTTATATTTTATGGCATCTGATACCAAGCTAGCAACGCAGTATGCTGTCCAAAATAATAACCCAGAACAATTTGAATCTTTATCAACAACAAATTCTGATGGTTTAGGACGAGAGAATTTTAGTTCCAGAAATGTAAACCCGGATTACATCGCCAAATACCAGACTGAAGCAGTCGTAAGTAGTGACGATGTAGTTTATTTTGATGAATCCATTGACGATAATGGTCAAGCTACCGGAGATATTGATGCTTACAATAATTTTAGAGTTTCAGGATCTGGTAATAATTCCACATTCAATCCAGCTAATTCCTTTAACATGGGAATGGGTATGGGCATGGGTATGATGAATCCTTTTGGAATGGGTATGATGAGTCCTTTTGGAATGGGAATGATGAATCCGTTCGGAATGGGAATGATGAGTCCGTTCGGAATGGGGATGATGAGTCCATTTGGAATGGGAGGATTTTATGATCCATTTTGGAATCCTGGTTTTGGTTTCAATAGAGGTTTCGGATTTAGATCTGGCTTCAACATGGGTTTCGGAGTAGGATTTGGTTTTGGTAATTTCTATAATCCATTTATGGGTCCAAATTTAGGCTTTGGCTTCGGAGGATATCCAGGTTTTGGTTTCGGAGGACATCCGGGTTTTGGCAATCAGTTTTTTGGAGGCAGACCAATGTACGTATTGCCAGGAGGAGAATATGGTGATCGCAGAGTAGTGACCGGAGCTAGACCAACTAGAGGATCTTCTCTGGCAAATTCAGGTAGGAATTCAGCAAATGCTGCGATCCAACCTAATACTGCAAGAGCTCAAGCAAGACAAAATGTTTTGACATCAAGATCAGGTTCTAGATCAGGAGTCAATAATTCGAATAACAATGCGCGTATCTCCTCAAGAGATTTTGGGACTTCACAAAATGATTATTATACTAATCCTAGATCAAGGACAGATATGAATCAATCATCCCGAAATTCAGCATCTCCTGCAATGGACAGGTCTATTACTAGATCAAGAAGTGCATTGCCATCGGCAAGACCATCAATGAATCCATCTAATACCAGAAATTATTCTGGCTCATCTAGAGGAGATGTCAACAGGTCTTCTAATTCTTATGGAAACAGTCGCACAACTAGTCCTTCTTACAATAGAAGCAGCAGTCCTAGTCGTAGCGGGTATAACAATGGAGGAACTAACTCAAGAACATATAGCACTCCAAGCAGGTCAAATAATAACTACTCTAGGCCATCATCCTACAGCAGCCCAAGCAGAAGTAGTGGAATGAGTTCCGGAGGTGGAGCATCAAGAAGTAGTGGAAGTACAGGTGGATCTAGTTCCGGAGGATCAAGAGGAGGAAGAGGAAATTGATCTGATAAATATAATAATTCAAACTTTTTATGAATAAATACAAAAGGGGAACTTAAAAATTCCCCTTTTTTTGTAAAACTTTTACCTGCTACTTTCCTTTACTGGTTATTTAAATCAAACTAAACACAATTTTAAATGAGATTATCCTTTTTGGTATTATTCTTCCTTATCTCTATCACATCAAGCTTTTCCCAAAGCGGGTACTTTGAAGATGCTTACCGTTTCAGTCAGAACAAGCCAGCTGGATCTGCAAGGATTATGGCTATAGGTGGTACTCAATGGTCACTAGGTGGTGATGTGTCGAATATTTCGGGAAATCCTGCTGGCTTAGGTTTTTTTCGGAGTTCTGAAGCGAGCATTACTTTAGGCGTTTCAGACTGGGGAATTGAGACAAGTTTCTTAGCACAGGGTCGACAATATAATACCTCAAATTTCTCACTTCCAAATCTAAGCTTTGTACTAAGTAGCAAAAAAGGACCATTTAATCGAGGCGCTTTTAAAGGCGGAGCATTTGGAGTTAGTATTCAACGAATTGCAAATTTCAATACAGAATATGGATTTTTCTCCGATGAGCCGTCAGAAACGTCCATTATAGATTTTTATATTCAGGATGCTTTTGGTAAAGCTTCAAACCAACTTATTGGTTTAACGAATCTTGGTTATATCACTTATCAAATCAATCCTGTATTTGATAAAAACCAGATTGTCGAAGGTCAGTATTTGCCAATTAACGGTTTGAACCCTGCCCCATTACAAGATGAAAATGTTACTCAAGAGGGAACATCTAACCAAATTACATTTAGTTATGGGGGGAATTTCAATCACAAATTATTCGTAGGGGGATCACTAGGAATCCGAACAGTAAACTTTACCTCAAATAAAGTTTACAATGAATTTTTTGATAGTGAAAATGCTCCTCTAAAAAATTCTTCTCTGACTGAGAATCTATTTATTAATGGTAGCGGGATAAATGTAACTATTGGATTGATCTATAAGCCTATTGACAATGTGAATTTGGGCTTTAACTTTCAAAGTCCTACATGGTATGGACTTGATGAAGAGTATTCAGCAGGCATGTTCACTAGCTTTGGGACTGATGGTTATATTTACAATCCAACAGATGATATTAAAGAGACATTATTTGAAATTCAAGAAACAACAGACGTATTCATCAATCGATATAGACTTAACACCCCTCTGAAGGTTGGTGGAGGGGCGACATTCTTTTTGGGAAAAAATGGTTTCATCTCCGCAGATGTAGATTGGGTTGATTACTCTGCGGCAAACTTGGATTCAGATGATATTAATATGGGTCCCGATAATTTCGAGATTCAAAACAGATATACTAGCACCATAGACTTCAGAATCGGAGCAGAATACAAAATTGATAAATTCAGACTACGAGGTGGATATGCTAGATATGGAGGTCCCCTGTCCGACTCTATCTATGATCGCAGCACCCAGCAACTCTCTGGAGGAGCAGGAATACGAATCAAGAATTTTTCAATAGACCTTGCAATAGTCAATCAGAAATTCAACTCGTTATACTCCAGCTATCAAGTATTGGATAATGCAGGGAATAACATTGGTCCTGTTACAGAGATTAAGAACTCGATCACAAGTGGATATTTGACACTTAGTCTTGGCTTTTAGTCAACCGAATAAATTCAGCAAGTAATAACTCAGCGGAAAGGTTTTCTCCGCTGAGTTTTATTTTTGACTGATTGTAAAAGTACTCTCGCTCTATTAGTAAACTTTTTAATTTCAGTGTAATCGCTCCTTGCTTCAATCCTGAGAACATTGGTCGATTCTGAGATCGCGAAACCCCTAGCCTAACTGAAATCTCCTGTAAAGGCACATCTAAATATACAGTAGTCGATTTCTTGTTCATCAGATCTATATTATTATTAAAGCAAGGACATCCACCACCGGAAGCAAGCACATAAGATTCATCCCGATCTAAAATCCATTTAAGCGTCTCCGTTTCCCAATTCCTAAATTGACCCTCGCCATATTGTAAAAAAATATTAGGGATTTTCATTTGTTTTCTCTCTTCAATCAACTGATCTAAGTCATAGAATGAAAGATTTAACGCGGAACTCATATATCTTCCGAATGTACTTTTGCCAGAACCCGGTAAACCGACTAGGACTACCCTTAGCTGTTCGTTCATTTTATATATAGATCCAAAACTGCATTTGCATCTGGAGTATTATTATGATGAAATTTAGCTAACACTACACCATCCTTCAAAAACATCAATCCTGGATTAGCACGAATAATTGTTTTCAACACTGTAGCATCAGCCTGAAGCCCCAAAATATCCCAACCTTGGCTTTGCATAAATGAGGTAATTTCTTCCTGAGATGAAGCTGCCACAAATACTGGCTCTATTGGAGAATTAGCTAACTCATCGATTAATTGATTAATTTCAACCAAGTGCGCATCACTCATTTTACCCATATTACTTACGAGGATCAAGGCTTTGTTGCCTGTAAATAGCTCCTCAGAGAAATCCCCATCATCGTTCCAAACAGCAAAATCAGAAATCTTTGGAAGTGATTCGGGATTGTTCAAATTCATTTCCACAAACTCCAAATTCTCATCATTGGGATACTGGTCAAAGTTAAGAAGCGCCCCATTTTTTTTCATTACATAGGTGTATTCTAAAGGAGAAGATGGAAGCATATTTTTTTGAATGTTGACTCCAACTTTATATGCTCTAAAATCAATGAAGGGCAAGTTTTGAATAGCAACCACTGCTAAAACAACCGATAGAACTGAAACTACTACTGTGAGGACATTTGCCCACTTCGCAGACGTTTTTGGCAAGTCCTTTTGGAACAAAAATAAAATGGAAATCAAAATCAAAAGAATGACATCCTTATAGAAAGATTGCCAAGGCGTCAATTTGATTGCGTCCCCAAAACATCCACAATCAGTTACCTTGTTGAAATAAGCAGAGAAAAGTGTCAGGAATGTGAAAAACAAAATCATCAAGCCCAAGGACCAAACTGTGAATCTGCTCATAACACCAAGTATTAACATCACTCCTAAGACCACCTCAATTACGACTAGAAATACTGCCAGCTCGAGTGCAAAAGCCTCAAAATATGCAAAAAAACCTGCAATATCATTTGAAAATACATCAAAATATTCTTCCAGTTTAATGGATGTCCCCACTGGATCATTAATTTTGATCAGTCCCGAAAATATAAATAAGCCACCTACTAAAATTCGGATGACCCAGAGAAATCCATCTTTAATCATGGTAATCAAGTTTAATTAAACAAAATACTGCGTAATTTATCATATCCTGATAATTAGCTTCTACACCTTCGGATACTAAGGTATGACCCTCATTGTCTTCAATTTGTTTTACTCGGAGGAGCTTCATCAACACAATATCGGTCATAGAACTGATCCGCATCTCTCTCCAAGCCTCACCATAATCATGATTTTTATCTTCAAGGAGACTTCTAGTCTCATTCGCCCAACCATCATATACAGATTCCAAATCTACAAAAGGAATTTCCATGCGCTCATCTTTGCTAAAACTAATCTGGAGTAAGGCGATTAAAGAATAATTGATTATCCCAACAAATTCATCAACTATCGGATCCTCTACTTTCTGGCTCCCTCTTTCTTGAATTGATCGTATGCGCTGCGCCTTAATGAAAATTTGATCCGTTATGGACGAAAGTCTAAGGATTCGCCAAGCTGTGCCATAATCAATGGTCTTCTTTCGGAAAAGTTCTTTACATCGGCTGATAACTTGCTTATATTCGTCACTAGTTTTATTATTCAAAGTGATTTATTTTTATGATTTCTTTACTCGATTCTTCTAAAGACGAAGATAATTTATTTCCACAGAAAAATACATTTCAAATCAATGGTCGGTTGATTATATGGGATAGACCTTTGGTTATGGGAATTGTTAACCTTACTCCAGACTCCTTTTATAAAGAGAGTAGGACAAACAACTCACTTGAGGTCGCAAAATCTTTATTAGAAAAACATATAAGTGAAGGGGCGGACATTCTAGACCTAGGGGGTTATAGTTCAAGACCCGGGGCTGATGATATAAGCGTGTCAGAAGAAGAAGACCGTGTACTCCCGGTAGTTGAATGGCTAGCCACAAATTTTCCTGAAACTTTAATATCAATCGATACATTTCGAAGCCAAGTAGCTGAAAAAGCACTAGACAATGGAGCTCACATTATCAATGATATTTCCGCCGGTGAATTAGATCCAGAAATGCTGCCTCTGATGGGGAGAAAAAAAAGCCCCTATATAGCAATGCATATGCGCGGTAACCCAAAAACCATGCAACAACATACTAATTATGAGGATGTTATTTTGGATATAATGTACTATTTCGCTAAAAAACAGGATGAATTTAAAAAATTTGGCATAAAAGATGTAATAATTGATCCTGGGTTTGGATTTGCAAAAACTATTAAACAAAATTTTTGGATATTGAAGAATTTGCAACAGTTCAGAACCTTTCCATTTCCTATCCTGGTAGGATTATCGCGGAAATCGATGGTTTATCGAACATTGAAAATTGATAGTTCGGAGGCATTAAATGGATCTACCGCACTACACATGCATGCCTTGGGACATGGGGCAAACATCCTTCGAGTTCATGACGTTAAAGAAGCTAAACAAACAGTAGAATTATATAACAATTTATATCCCATCATTTGAGCTTACTTTTTAAAATTGGCTTTCTTAATGTCTCTATAGTAAATATGATAGACATTGCCTTGGTTGCAGCTTTGCTGTATCAGGTCTATAAACTATTGAGAGGCAGCGCAGCAATCAAGATATTCTTAGGATTCCTTTCCATTTATTTAATCTATCTTCTTGTCCGCGCACTTCAAATGGAATTACTTTCCTCCATTTTAGGGCAATTTATGGGAGTCGGTGTGATCGCAGCAATAATTATCTTTGCTCCCGAGATTCGAAAATTCCTCTTAATCATCGGAAAATCTTCACTACTTTCTAATGACAACATTTGGAGAGATTTGTTCTTTTTTTGGAGAAAACGAGATAGCGGAACGTTCAATATCAGTCCCATTATAGATGCTTCAAAAACATTGGCAGGAAGCAATACTGGAGCTTTGATCGTATTATCAAAAAGTACAGAATTGAAATTCTATGCAGAAAGCGGAGATATCCTAGACGCAGAGCTTTCCAAACGATTGCTTATTTCTATTTTTAATAAATACAGCCCACTTCATGACGGTGCGGTAATCATTCATAATGGGAAGATAAAGGCAGCTCGCTGTATTCTTCCTGTGACGGAGCGCGAGATTCCAGCTCAATTCGGATTGCGACATCGAGCTGCTATCGGAATGTCAGAAGCTACAGATGCAATCGTTTTGGTTGTTTCTGAAGAGACAGGTCAACTTTCTATGACCAAGAACGGAAAAATCCTTCATAACATGTCTTTCCAAGAAATCCGCGATACCATTAATGAATATTTGAATAATGAAAATGTTGATGATAGATTTGAGGATATCAAGGAATATCAATCACAAAAAAAAAGAAAACTCGAGATGATTAAAAAAGATATTTAATTACATAATTATCTACAATTATGCCACTAACCTAATTTTTCTTTGCTCAACCGGCAGGCCCGCCAAGGCGAGGCAGGCCCGCCAAGGCGAGGCAGGCAGATGACATCCCGCTAGCCATCGTGAGAAGTACCAGTACTGCTAGTGTTTACGATATATTAAGTTGCTTTTTGATTTTTACTGGTGCAATTGCGGATATACATGAAAAAATATTTGATCCCTCATTCCTTATTAACAAGAAAGCCAGCTGATGCTGGCTTTCTTGTTCTATTTAATTTGACCTAGATCACTCCAAGCTCTTTTCCAGCTTCGATAAATGCAGCTATAGCCTGATCCAGATGAGCTTGCTCATGTCCTGCAGAGATCTGAACTCGTATTCTCGCCTGACCCTTAGGTACTACTGGATAGTAAAAGCCAATCACATAAATTCCTTTTTCTAAAAGCTTTTCTGCCATTTTCTGAGAAAGAACAGCATCATACAGCATCACCGGTACAATCGGGTGGCTTCCAGGCTTGATATCAAATCCCGCAGCATTCATTTTTTCCCTGAAATATGTAGTATTAGACTCCAATCTATCCCTGAGCTCAGTGGTCTCGGAAAGTAAATCTAAGACCGCTATCGAAGCACCTGTGATGGAAGGAGCTAAAGTATTTGAAAATAAATATGGTCTAGAACGTTGACGAAGTAGCGCAATAATTTCTTTTCTTCCTGAAGTGAATCCCCCAGAAGCCCCACCAAGCGCTTTTCCTAATGTCCCAGTGATGATATCCAATTTACCCATGACTCCACAATGCTCATGAACTCCTCGTCCAGTCTTTCCCATAAATCCTGTAGAATGACATTCATCAGACATCACTAAAGCACCGTATTTCTCAGCCAAAGCAACTATTTTATCCAATTGAGCGATTGTACCATCCATCGAGAACACACCGTCGGTTACAATCATCATTTCCTTTGCTCCAGCCAACTTGGCATCTTGCAACTTTTTCTCTAGATCCTCCATGTTGTTATGCTCGTAACGATACCGCATGGCCTTACAAAGGCGAACTCCATCTATTATTGAAGCATGGTTAAGGGAATCAGATATAATTGCATCTTCTGGCCCTAGTATTGGTTCAAAAACTCCAGCATTGGCATCAAATGCAGCTGCGTAGAGAATGGTATCTTCTGTTCCCAAAAATTCGGAGATCTTATTTTCCAGCTCTTTATGAATGTCTTGGGTGCCGCAAATAAACCGAACTGAGGACAATCCGAATCCATGCGAGTCAATTGTAGCTTTTGCAGCCTCTACCACCTTTGGGTGAGAAGAAAGACCTAAGTAATTGTTGGCACAGAAATTCAATACTTTTTTACCCCCTGCAATAGTAATCTCTGCATCCTGAGGCGAAGTTATAATCCGCTCATTTTTGAATAAACCAGCAGCTTCTATTTCTTTTAACTCTTTCTCTAATTTGGGCTTTAATGTATCGTACATAAATGTTTGGTCTGAAATTAATGCTGTAAATAGGGTTTCTGTTTGTTGAAAACCTGATGAAAAGAACTGTTTTTTCTTACTTTTGATGATTGAACCCCAAATGTAACCAAAAACCTAAGAAGGTTATTTGGGTGATTTTAATCCCTTTCTATGGAAAAAATTTTAGTCATTGGAGCTGCCGGACAGTTAGGCACTGAATTAACCAAGTCGCTCAGCGAAAGTTTCGGATCTGAATCTATCATCGCTACAGATTTGCATGAATCTTGTAGAACTAAGTTTGAATATTGCCGATTTGAAGGCCTGGACGTGATGAACAAAGACAGATTGCAGAACTTAGTGAAAAATGAAAAAATAACTCAGATTTATCATTTGGCAGCTGTACTCTCCGCTACTGGCGAGAAAGATCCAAATTTCGCATGGCAGTTGAATATGGATAGTTTACTCCACGTATTGGAGTTGGCAAAGGAATTTAAATTGGATAAAATCTATTGGCCTTCTTCTATCGCTGTTTTTGGACCCAACACCCCAAAAATCAACACTCCTCAATATTGTGTAAAAGAGCCAAACACAGTTTATGGAATTAGTAAGCAAGCTGGAGAACGCTGGTGCGAATACTATTTCCAGAAATATAATGTTGATGTGAGAAGTCTTCGATATCCAGGATTGATCGGATATAAATCTCTTCCAGGAGGTGGAACGACCGATTACGCAGTGGATATTTATCATAAGGCCTTGGCTGGTGAAAAATTCAACTGCTTCCTCCGAGAAGATAGCTACCTACCGATGATGTACATGCCGGATGCCATCAAAGCCACTTTGGATCTGATGAACGCCCCTCGAGAATCGGTAAAAATCCGCTCAAGCTACAATCTCGCGGGAATGAGCTTTTCTCCAAAAGAGATCTTCGAAAGCATCAAAAATCATATTCCTGGATTTGAGATTGAGTACAATCATGACTTCCGTCAGGCCATAGCGGACTCTTGGCCGGACAGTATTGATGACAGTTGTGCCACAAAGGATTGGGAATGGAAACCTGATTACGATTTGAATGCGATGACAGCGGATATTTTGAGAAATCTACCGGATTACTTTCCTGTCAAAATGTAATTCTAAGTTTAAATCTGATTTATTATTCATTTATTTCTACTTTAATAAACGTTGGCAATCAGCTTGGTAATTAATCCGCACCTATGACAAGAATATTATAAAAAATCACACGCCGACACACTCGCGGATCGAACGAATAAGAAAGTAAAATTACTCGCTTGGAGTTGTTATAATCCTACCAAGTTCCAACCACGCTTTCTACTCCTAATCGGGATAATCCATGTCATTTAACCATTAAGTTTAAATATTTTAAATAACTACAAATTTTAAAATTAATCCTTTGTCCAAATACTTCAACACAGGAGAGAGTTCCACGTCTTATATAGCCCAATTTAGGAAATAAATCATGCTTAAATCAGAATGGTTGTATATCTCAATACTATCTGAATTGGTGACATTTTTTAAAGAATATCGAATTTCCCTATTTTTAACACTTTCATTTTTGGATTATAATCATTTTGTTTAGACTATTCTCAGAATAAAAAAGGGCTAATTCATCTGTAAGATATTCAAAACAATTAAAACATGAAGGGCTGGGCAAAACTACCAGAATACAGTTTGTGCTTTTTGAAAATTTATCATCAACAATTAAAAAAAATCCTGATTTGTTATACCTTCCGCTATCAATTGACTTAGATCATCAACTTTTTCAACAGGAAAACTCTCTTTTGATTTTTTTTCAGAACATCCTACGAGTAGAAAGAAAAGAATTACTAAGTTATTTTTCATGGAATAAAATAATAATAGGATTATCACCTTCTTTCAAATTATTTAATTCCTTGATTTGAGCAAAAGCACCACCTTCTAAGGGCAAAGAAATATAACCAACTCCATTTCCCAAAGAACCTATCCTCATTTCTTCATCCAATTCAATATTAAGTTCTTTACCATATAATTTAAACTTAATTTTCTGACCAGAAATCAGACTCTTATCTTTCTTATTATAAATTGAAATAAACGGTTTTCCAGAGTTAAAAAATTGATAAATAAGAAACTTATTTGACTGGAAAACATTGCCCACATTAAAGGATTTGTCTGTAGAGTTGATAAAGGTGAATACATCTACGATCGTAGAGTAGCCCCTATTAGTCAAATCCCTTTCTAAAACCTTTTTATCTTCAAAATCAATAAAGTATTCTACTTCGGGCACTCCACTTTGATCAATATAATAAATTGAATCATTAAACGAGTTTACAAAATTAAAGCCATCTCTATCTGTACCAGAGAAGTAATCGCTTCTGTTAATGTGTAGGTATTTGGATTTCTCTTTATTGAAAGGGAGATAAGAATCCTCGAAAGAATAACCTGTAGCGAGATTTTCACCAGAAAATTTTAGTAAAGAATATGGCTTATCTGCAGACATCATATAGCCAGGTGTCCCTAACAAATTCTCCTTAAATCTTTCGATGCCAAATAAAGGAAATCCCAAATTATAATTTATTTCGAAGTTAAAATCATAGTCAAATTGGAGTATATTTCTTTTATTTGAATCATAAATCCAAATCCTATTCTGATCACTTAGCAAAATTACATCAGTTAAATTCATAAAGTTGTTAGGACCATCAATTTCTTTTTCAATTTTCGAGATGAATTTACCAGCTTTATTAAATTTATAAACCGCTCCTACACCTTTTATAAATAAGTAATCATCTATTAGGACTTTATGTATAAAATCAATGATTGAGGAATCATTCGTTTCCAATGGTATTATTTCGCTTATTTCGAAATACTCATCGAATTCGATGATATCATTAATAGATGGTAAACCTTGCACTATCGTAGTATAATTTTCATCCTTTTTTTCTATAGGATTACAACTAAGCATTAAAGCTAAAAATAAGATAAATGTAATTTGTTTCATATATACGATTAATATAGCAATTAGAAGATGACAATACAAACTGCCTCTAAACTTTCGTATTGAGACAGCTTGATATTTATGACTTAGCATCCTGCAGCACCGCAAGCGTCACTATTAGTGTCAGCACAACATTAATAAGTTCCCGCACGGTTTCCCATTAATGGCCCGCAAGGAACGCAAGGTTCTGCCATTGTTTGCGCATGAGAAATAGGAAAGAGATTATCTAAAATCATTCCATTCAAACTGTTTGACTCTGTTAAGTCAATTCCAAGGATTCTCATAAAGGCAAGCCCAAGAATAATCGATGGTACTTTTAATTTTTGTTTTTTTTAGTGGTAACTAATTAAACGGATGAATGATTCTGAAAAAACTTTACCAAACTTCCAAATCACTCATCGTTACAATTTTGTCCATCTTGGAATCGTACAAATTGAAAAACGAATTTATTCAGAATATAATTCTGAGTTCTTAGTTACCCCCACCACCTAAACCTTAGTTTATTTTGAATTTATTTAACTGACAAAATATTTCATCCAAATTCAACTATTTGCATTTTTTTTTAAACTTCCTGAAAAAATACAACGAAAGTTTATGTTTAAAATTGGCAGGAGAATTAGAGCAGTTCGGCTTGTTCCTAACTGCTTAAATAACTGAACTGGTTTTGTTGCCTAATCCGAGCATAGAACAACTTACGGCAACCGCCTTTCATTGGAATACTATGAACAATGACGAATTTGGTTTTTCCGGAATCGATGAGCGAGTTTCTGTACACGATATTCATGCTTCAACTCTCCATCTGATGAGTTTTGACCACGAAAATTTCACTTATGATTTTCAAGGCAGACCATTCTGACTTATGGATGCTGAGGGCGAGTTAATTCATTCCATCTTAGCCTAATCGGATGGAATTTATTTTACCACTTTTGGGTAGATTTCACCCGCTATTAGTCCATTTACCAATTGGAATTCCGCTTTTTGGGATTTTATTGGTCTTTATTCTCCAAGGCCAAATCTGCATTTTTACCAAGTATTCGAATCGCATACTTAGTGGGGCTCATAGTTGGACTGATGTCAGCAATTTCTGGTTTTCTACTATATCAAAATGATGGTTACACTTGGGAGACTGTCCAAATCCATTTGATCTTGGGCTGGAGCACCGTTGCCGCTTCGGCTTTGTTTTATTTTCAATTTCGACAAAAGACAGCCATCACCCAAAGCCTAAAAATTCAAAGTGGCGTAGTTTTCTTGCTCTTAATGCGTACGGGACATCACGTCCGGCAAGGGTTATCTATTTGAAGTTTTTCCTCCCAGTTTACAGAGTTTTTTAGGGATCGAAATCGAAGTCTCCAAACCACTAGAATTGCCAGCTGAAAACTGGGAAGAAATCATATTCTACGAGGGAGCAATCCAGCCTATTCTTAATCATAACTGTAACTCCTGTCACAATCCTAAAAAACTGAAAGGAGAGTTTGATTTAACTTCGGTAAAAGGACTATTAGCCGAAGGCGAAAATGGGGAAATTATAATCCATGGAAATCTTGGGGAAAGCACCCTACTCTATCGATTGATCATACAAAAAGAGGATGAAGAGCATACGCTCCCAAAGGGAAAACGCCAACTTAGAAAAGCTGAGATCGAATTGATCAAAGCTTGGATTGAAAGTGTCGCCTTAATGGATCGACGATTAGGAGCTTCGAAAATTTTAACAAGCTTGATTTCTCGATTATTTGTCCAGGATAAAATTTCTTTTTACCCAGAAACAACACTCAAAGCGATCCATACCGATACGCTTTCTAAACTTCGAGAAAAGGGTTTTTTCATTGAAAACATCTGATTAGACAATCCCCCACTTCGAGTAAGCTGCATCAACTTCTCTGCCTTTGGGAATAAAGACTGGAAATTACTCAAGGGAGTATCCAATCACATTGCATACTTGGATTTGGGAGAGACGAGGGTAACCCAAGCAATTCTTGATGCGCTGGGAGGTATTCAGAATATTAGTGTGTCGAAGCTTAATGGACTTTCTATAACAGGAGAAAGCCTTAATTCACTGGCAGTTAGTTTAGGGAATTTAAAACTAATGGATAGACACCCTTCACTTGAAAAAGTTTATGTACTTAAAAACCCCGGTATCCAATCAGGAAAGAGTTGATTTCTCCTTTTAATTGGAAACTGGGGATTTTTTTATTGCCAAAGCTAGCTTCAGATACTATTGTCTATTAAGCGATTTTAGAAGCAAGCTCTGCCGGATCAAATCCCAAAGTAATCGAACCATCCGAGTAAACGATCACTGGTCGTTTGATCATGCTTGAGTTCTCAATTAGGATAGGAATCGCACTATTTTGATTTTCCAAGGCCACTTTTTGGGCGTCAGACATTTTTCTAAACGTAGTCCCCTGCTTATTAACCAGCTTGTTCAACTCTGTTTTTTCTAAAAACCCTTGCAACAATTCAGTGGTTGGTTTTTGCTTTTTGTAGTCGATAAACTCAAAATCGACTCCCTTTTCCTGAAGGAAGTCAAATGCTTTTTTCATCGTGTTACAGTTCTTGATTCCATATACTTTTACTGACATAGTTTCTCTTATCCTAGAACCTCCTTTATACTTTCCTCGTGCGCGCTCAGAACCTGTTCGATTATTTCATCTGTCAAGGCGACCGAAAGAAACAAACTCTCAAACTGGCTTGGTCCCAAATACACCCCTCTTCTAAGCATAGCCTGAAAATATTTTCCAAATAAAACTGTATCACAAGTTTTTGCAGACTCTAAATCCGTAACATTTCCCGAAGTGAAAAACAAAGAGTACATACTTCCTATTTGATTGATCGTCAGCTCAGCTCCCAGCTTTTGATTCACAGCTGACAAGCCGCTCGCTAGTTGCATCCCAATACCATTGAGCTGGGAATAGACTGCTGGATTATCATTCAAGTAATTAAGCATCACCAACCCTGCTGCCATTGCTATTGGATTTCCAGAGAGGGTTCCTCCCTGATAAACAGGGCCAACTGGAGACACGAAGTCCATGATTTCTCTTTTACCGCCATAAGCACCTACCGGCAGTCCTCCTCCGATAATTTTACCTAATGTGGTCATATCAGGAGTCACGCCGAATAGCTCTTGAGCCCCGCCTTTTGCCAGACGGAATCCAGTCATCACTTCGTCAAAGATCAAAATGATTCCCTCGCGGGTACAGATATCTCTCAAGCCTTGTAGGTAAACAGGCATAGGCAGGCAAAGCCCCATATTGCCTGGAACAGGCTCTAGGATCAAAGCTGCAATCTCTCCTTTGTTAGCCGCTACTAATTTCTCGATCGCTTCCAGATTATTGTAAGGAGCTAAAAGAGTATCTTTTGCTGTTCCTTTTGTGACCCCCGGTGAATCAGGATTTCCCATGGTCATTGCTCCAGATCCTGCTGCGATCAAGAATGAATCACCATGTCCATGATAGTGACCTTCCATTTTAATGAACTTATCACGGCCTGTAAATCCCCGAGCAACACGAATGGCGGACATGGTAGCTTCTGTACCCGAATTGACCATTCGAACCTTCTCCACTGAAGGTACCATCGAGGCAATGAGTTCTGCTATTTCTACTTCTCGAGCAGTTGGCGCTCCAAATGAAGTACCATTTTCCAGTGCTTTGATCACCGCCTCCCGAATCATCGGGTGATTGTGGCCTAGGATCATTGGTCCCCAACTGTTGATTAATTCGATGTACGCATTATCATCTTCATCGTATATAAAAGCCCCATTGGCTCTTTTGATAAATATTGGATCTCCGCCTACCGCACGAAATGCACGTACCGGAGAATTCACTCCACCGGGAATGAAATTTTGAGCGTAGGCAAAAAGCCGCTTGCTTTCAGATCGATTCATGGATTAATTTAATGTTTTCAATTTACCTTCTTCAAACTTGAAAACAGGAACATATTGGTTATTGTTACTTTTTTGGAAATTAAATCCCCAAGTAAGCTGTCCTTTTTGGTATGGACTCTGATTAAGATTCCTTCTCAGGTCAAATCCTTTTGTGGAAGACATATTAGATGCTAGCCAACTAACCAATTCAAATCCTAAGTAATGGTTCATGCTTGGATTGATTTTGTAAGTCTCGTAAAAGTCTTTTTTGAATTTGGCGGTAGGCTCTGAATCAAAATTAACAGCATTATTTCCAATGAAATAGAAATTAGGGAACTCCAACATTTCATAATTGGCAAAATTGAAAGTAAGCCAAGAATCAAGAACTAGCGTGGGAATTGAAGTCGATACTGATTCAAAAAGACCAAAAGTCGGCTGCGCAATGGTAGGATCATCCGTAAGCAAAATGATTTGATCGGTCTTCAATGAGAAGGAAAGATTTCCAGTTCGGATTCCAAGACCTTGCAAAAATTGGGAAACATTACGACTGTTGACCACCTTACTCTCCACTATTTGAAAGCCAGCTTTAGGTAATTCTTGAATCAAGATTGCTGCAAGTTTTTCATCTCGTGAGCTACCCGAATATCCAATAGCCACTCGAGTACCCCATTTCTGGATTTTCAGCCCTTTAATAATTCCTTGGGCAAGCGAAGTGACCGCTGGACGGAATAAGTAACTGTAATTAGATTCCTCAAATCGCTCCCCAAGATTTGAGAGGGGATGAATAAATGGAATTTTTATTTGCTCTGCAAACATACTGACCATATCGCTTTCTTCTGGATAGATCGGGCCAATAATCACATCTGCTTTCCCAACCACCGGATCTGCTAGCAGTCGATCAAGTTGGGCTAAATCACGCTGGGAATTAAAGGTATTCACGTTGATTTTAACCCCTTGATTCGCTAATTTCTTACGAGCAAATTCGATCCCCTGATATAATTCAAAAACAAAGTCTGAACTGGAAATAGAATCATTTGATCCATTAGTAAATGGTAAAATCACTGCAATATCCAAGACATCATTTACAACCTTATTCTGACTCGACTGTCCCAGTCCTTTGAGTTCATAATACGCTGCACGTTCAGTTGCTGAGAGAATGGTCTTCCCTTCGAGGACTACCTTCATTGCGGCGGTATAACCGGGATTTGATTTGAATTCCTGAAGGTTTGTAACCATAAAATCCGGGCTTTCAGTTCTCAAGTATTCATAGCTGACATTCGCAGCAAGCGTTTTCAACTCTTCACGATCAATCATTTTTATTACTCGAAGTGCCTCTGCTTTTTGATTGTTTTGAAAATACGCCAGAGCGAGCAAGTACTTTGCCTCTTCAGACTTACTCCAAGAATTCAATGTAATCGGCTGCAATGTTGAAATCGCCTGCCCCGCCTGCTTTGCCGCTATCGCTGATTCCCCAAGGTGTAATCGAGCATACTTGGCAAGATTTCCGTAGCGATTCTCATCTGTAAATTGTTTAAAAAGCTGCATTGCTTCCAAATAATTTTTCGCAGAAAGCTCTGATTTTGCACGCTGATAATCTGCTGGAATTGGACTTTGTGCCTTGACGAGACTAAAAACAAAAATCAAGGGAATTAAAAAACACAGTTTTCTCATGGACTTGGAATAAAAAGGCGGTTCAGAAGCACAAATTTAATCCATATTTTTCAAACCCAAAGTTCAGACCGAAATGGATTCAGAATTTGACTTGACGAAAAAACCCGAAAATCTCTTTCCAGGTTTATGAATAAAATTCTATCCTACCCTCGAGATTTTTAGAACCTCAAAGGAAAACCCGAAATCCAATTACTCCCACTCAATCGTAGCAGGTGGCTTAGATGAAATATCATAAACAACTCGATTCACTCCTTTTACTCGATTGATTATCTCATTGGACATTTTACCCAAGAACTCATACGGTAAGTGAATCCAGTCTGCAGTCATTCCGTCTACAGAACCTACAGCTCTCAAAGCAACTACTTTCTCATAGGTTCGCTCATCTCCCATTACACCCACTGAATTGATGGGAAGTAAAATCGCTCCTGCCTGCCAAACTTGATCGTAAAGACCATGATCTTTTAATCCTTGGATGAAAATGTAATCTACTTCCTGAAGCGTCTTCACTTTCTCAGCAGTAACATCTCCCAGAATTCGAATCGCAAGACCCGGGCCGGGGAAAGGATGACGACCAATGATCTTTTCAACGATTTCCAAAGCTCTTCCCACTTCACGAACTTCATCTTTAAATAGTGTATTCAATGGTTCCACGACCGACAGCTTCATAAAGTCTGGCAAGCCACCCACATTGTGATGGGATTTGATCGTGGCGGAAGGTCCTTTGACGGAAACTGACTCGATTATATCAGGATAAATTGTCCCTTGACCAAGCCATTTTACTCCATCGATTTTATTTGCCTCATCATCAAATACCTCGATAAAGGCATTTCCAATCGCTTTACGTTTTGATTCTGGCTCGGTAAGACCCTCCAAAGCATCGTAAAACTTCTGCTTGGCATCAACTCCAATTACGTTCAATCCCATGTGCTTATAGGAATCAAGTACTTCCTCAAATTCATTTTTGCGAAGCAAACCATTATCGACGAAAACACAGGTCAACTGATCGCCAATAGCTCGGTGGATCAAAGTGGCAGCAACGGACGAATCCACTCCTCCAGAAAGGCCCATTACCACTTTGTCAGAACCGATTTTAGCTTTCAAATCTGCAATTGAAGCATCTATAAATACGTCTGATGTCCAATCCTGAGCACAGCCACAGATATTAACCACAAAGTTTCGAAGGAGATTTTTGCCTTCGCTTGAATGCGTCACCTCAGCGTGAAACTGGATTCCGTAAGTTTCTTCTTCCTTTATTTTAAAAGCAGCAACACGAACGTTCGGAGTACTTGCAATGACTTCAAAGTTATCAGGCAAATCCTTGATGGTATCTGCATGAGACATCCACACCTGCGAACCGTAACTCATTTCTTTCAGTAAGTCGTAATGCGTATCGATATGGGAAAGGTTGGCTCGCCCGTATTCACGAATTTCGGATGGTAGTACTTCTCCACCATATTTTTGCGCTAGTAGCTGCGAACCGTAACAAACACCTAAAAGTGGAAGCTTCCCTCGAAAAACATCCAAGTCCAGATCAGGAGAACCTGCATCACGAACGGAGCATGGGGAACCAGAAAGGATTACTCCTTTGATATCGGAAGTGATTTCAGGGACTTTATTATAAGGGTGGATTTCGCAATAAACATTCAGTTCTCGGACTCTTCTAGCGATGAGTTGGGTGTACTGAGAACCGAAGTCGAGGATCAAGATTTGTTCTGCCATGCGCAAAGGTAGTCAGGACAGGGAAATTGCCGAAATGATCTTGAAAAATAACCGAAGATTGTTTGGCTTAAAAAGATTGGAAAATTTAAAAATTTGGGTTGGAAAGTTGAGAGCTGTCAAAGCTTACCTTTGAGCATTCGATGATTTTTTAGAAAGAAACTTATACTTTGACTAATTCGTCGATTAAGAATTAACAATTTTTTAGTTAATTTAAACTAAAGAGGTTTTTTAAAAAAAATAATTAGCGGATCATTGCTAAAACAAAATCTAAACTCCTTTCAAGATGAAAACAACTCTACTCTTTCTCAGTCTCTCGTTTTTGATCATTATTCCACTCTCTTCCTTTGGACAGGAAAAACCTAAACTTCAATACACGGTTGGATTCGGGTCATCAATTGATGGAATAAATTCCTTGTGGGGAGTTAATTTTTCAAATGAGCTAAATATAAAGCTGGGGCGTCGAACCTCCTTCAATACTGGACTCCAATTTTATCAATCGCTCGGTTCATACAATGAAAAAACATTGCCTTCGGAGTCAAATAGACAGAATAGAGAACAATCCTCTGGCATTTTTATCACTCCAACGCTCAAATACGACCTCATCCAGCGACCATCCGGTTTTAACTTGGCCTTTGCAGCAGGCCCGTCCCTGCAACTTGGAGGAGAGACATACATTGTACCAAGCTTTTTTGAAGGATCATCACCAATTTATTTTACTAATAAATTACAGCGGATTGGTTTATTTACAGAACTAGAAGCAGAATGGAACTCCAAAAATCCAAATAGAAAGAATGCAGCTGGCATTTCTGCCTACGGCACAAAAGATGGCTTATGGTATGTAAATGCCACCTATAAACTCAGATTTAAACTCGGAAAGAATTAACCAAACTCGTAACTAGCAGCTACAATCCAACTAGGTTATCACTATTCCGATATGAAAATCAAATCCGTCCTGACTTTTATAGCTCTTTCTCTGAGCTGCTTTTCTTTTGCCCAGAGCTCTATAGATCAAACGATTAATCCCTACTTTGATTTGATAAGGCCAAACTACAAAGGAGACCTAGCTTACGAGACTGTGGCTTTTGTGGAAAAATATTGGAGAGTAGCGGGGAATACAGGATTTAATGCGACGGTTTTCCGAATTGCAGAAAAGCTAGAAAAAGCTGGCTATGTCTTGGAAGAAAAAGCTAATCCAAATTCCAGATTTACTTACCGGATCGAGAAGCGATCTATGGATCGGCCAACATGGGAACCGGTAGATGCGAGTTTGACTATTTCAGGAGAAGAAAAGCCGCTATTGGAATTTTCCACAAACAGTAATATGATTTACCTCAATTCTTCCTCCACCCCGAGCGAAGGAATTAAGGCTGAGTTGGTTTACATCGCTTCTAAAGAAGATCTGAATACAGCCAATTTCAAAGGAAAAATTGTTTTCTCCGATGTCCTCTCTTACAGAAATCTTCAATCTGCTGTATCTGAAAAAGGAGCGCTAGGAATAATGACCTATGATAATCCTGACTATTTGCAACCAGAAAAGAACCAAACCTCCATTCAATTTCGAAGTCTGAAATACGAGGAAGGAAAAGCAAATTGGGCGATTGCACTTTCTTTTGCTGCGAAAGAAAGGCTCAAAGCCGCTCTCGCAAAGGGTAAGATTGAAGTCACCGTAAAGATCGAAACCAAGATCTACGATTCCGAAGAACTTACGATCGTGGCCAATGTAAAAGGGAGTGAATTGCCAATGGAGAGTCTGGTTTTCTCTGCCCATATCCAAGAACCCGGTGCCAACGATAATGCAACAGGAGTTGGAGCTCAATTAGAAATGGCAACGTTGACAGCTGATTTGATCCAAAATGAACAATTAGATTTAAAGCGAACCCTCACTTTCCTTTGGGGCGATGAGATCATATCGACAAGACGCTATATCCAAGAAAAGGAGAAGCGGGAAGCCGAGATCAAATGGGGGATTTCGCTAGACATGGTGGGAGAAAATACTGACCTCACCGGAGGAACTTTCCTTATCGAAAAGATGCCTGACCCAAGTGCAATTTGGACTCGTGGAGATGACAAGCATACCGAATGGGGTGGCAGTGTAATGCGTATTGAGGAAATGAAACCTCATTACTTAAATGACTTTATCCTAACTGTATTTCAAAATCAGGGGCGATATGCAAATTGGCTGGTAGAAACTAATCCCTTTGAGGGAGGGAGTGATCACACGCCATTTTTGAATGCGAATATTCCCGGACTTTTACTTTGGCATTTTACGGATCAGTTTTACCATACCGACAATGACCGACTGGATAAAGTCTCCCAAGAAACCCTAAAAAATGTAGCCTCAGGAGCCTTGGTAAGCGCATATGCCTTGCTAAATGCTGGTGCGGATACTGCTGACCAAATGATTGAAATGCTTCTTGAAAAAGCTTCAAAGCGACTTATGATAGAGATCGAACTTAGCAAAAAGGCTATTGCAGCGGGAGGCTCCAAAGAAGATGAGCAACTCATCTTCGATACTTGGATAGACTATTATGAAAAGTCACTGGATACGATCATGAATTTGGTGTCAGCAGATGATGTCGAATTTTTGAATAAAATGGAGCTCGCCAAAGCTGCGGTCAAAGCGGAAGTGATTCAGTTTCAGTTGTAATATCTTTTACTCTTGCGGCTGCTCAATTGAGTTTGCTCATTGGTCATTTTAATTTCCAAAAGTTTAATTCAGCCAATCATATCCAAAGCTGAAATCCTTTAGGGCTCAATTCTTTGGCAAATACTTTTCTGGGATTGGACTTTCTTCCGATTCCTGCACCCAGTAGATATTAATGATCAACCACCTTTTTCCATCATTCAGCAATTGAATGCTATTAATTCCCCTCGCAAATGGAATGTCCATAGATTCATTGTTGTAGGAATCATATGTGCTGAAGACCTGTGTGATATTGCCAAATGTGTCCACCGTTCTATGACTTTCTTTCTCAATGAAACCCGTTTCAACCAACATTTTTCCAGCTCTGGAAATATACGCTTCAGGCGTCAAAAAGGCAGCTTCGATCGCACCCGCTTGGTTTTTACCAGAAGGGATCAGCTTGGCATCTGGATGGAATAGATATTTGAATAAGTCCCACTCTCTTTCTTGTCCTTTTTCTCCAGAGATTACTCCGTACAATGTTTCTATTGTACTATCAAGCGTCTGAACCTTGCTTAGGTATTTGGTATCCGTGGATTGCGCATTTGCGGTCATCGAAATGGCAAAGAATGTGATTGCTAGAATTGCTGCTTTTTTCATAAGATTGATTTTGAAATTTATGGGAAGACTTCACTTTTTACTAAGTCGAAGATTGAAAGTATCTCACGAAATGATAAACATTTGGAAATTCGCTACTTCGGTCTTTGGTCCATTAAGGTAAAGACATTAAGCTTCTGACTTCATCCAGAATAATGATAATTTCTAAATCATCTACCAGCTTCCGCCACCGCCACCGCCGAATCCACCTCCGGATGATCCACCGCCACCCGAACCTCCAGAACTGGAAGGAGAACTCACCATAGTGGATTGGGTGGACTTGATGGAATTGTTGAAGGATTTGGAAAAATGATTCATGGTCATCAACATACCCGTAGAGGAATAATACCAAGTTGGTGGCGCTATATTCAACGCATCAAATTTCTCGGCCCATTTGTCAAACATGCCAAAAGCCAAGGCATAACTCATCGTAGTCTCAAAGTAAGTAGGATCGTCTAGGAGTAGCATTTTTAGTTTGTTCTCCTCAGCCACTTTAATGAATTGTTTGAATCCCTTTAGTTCTGATAGAATCATACTTCCTTCCTTATTCTTTTTGATCAAAAGCTGACTCAACATCGTCAGGAAAAAAAGAGAAGCCGCCACTGCAAGCAAAGCTATACCTCCCCAGAAAAATAGGAAGGTTGGCATAAATACTATAAATAAAACTACAATCCCGGCTAGTGTGAAATCCTTGATTCTGCTAGGCTGATTCACATAATAAATCTGTGCTGCAGCTTTTAGATCAGCACTTGCTGTACTCATTGTCGTGTAGAGCTTCTCTTTGAGACTGCTGACCAGCACTTCTGTATTGTCAGCAAACAGACCGTTGAAAAGTTGTCGCTGATATGCAGGAGCATCTGCTTCAATTTCTTTCAACTTGGTAAGCCGGGTGTCATCGGTGGCAAACCATCCTTTTTCATCAATCTCCTCAATAGTCAGATAGCCATGGTAAGCCCAGAAAGGTATGAGGGAAATCAAATCAGACGTACCGCCAGAGTCATCGATCAAATAGCCCACCATAGCTGAGTCCATGTTTTTCGGAGGATAATAACTCGTGGTAGTAGTGACATGATCGTCTTTGCCATACTTTTTCCAAATCGCATAAAACCCAAAATACAGAAGTGCAACAATAATCGTCCATCCATAATTTGTCCAGAACGGCCAAAATGGTTTGATTTCTTTGACAGTTCCCAAGGGCAATTTCAAAAGTACTGTCACCGCTTCGCCGCCAGAAGAAACTACATCAGGTTTGCTGATTCCCGAAAAAGTACCGTTAGAATAAGTCGTCAGGAAATCTGAGGAGGGCACAGCTGAGCCTATCGTTCCAGAATACAAAAAGTAATCTCCCTCGTCCACCCTGACTCCATTTGGTAAGTGAACTTTGAAATCAATTTTATTGAAAGGCGCATTCCAATCACTTGGCTTGATATTCCAATAGAATTGTATCGCATCTTTCTCATGGAGAAAAGCATTCTCAACTCTATATTTAATTTCGTACTGCTGAGGTCCCTCAAGAGTAACATCAGCGTCCCCGACTTTGATCTGCAGATTATTGGACATTTTCTGCCCAAATGCTGAAGGAGCATCAAACTTATAGCTTGGGACTTCAATGTTGCTCAATTTGATTTTACGGGTTTCTTGCTTGTCTTCTTCATTCAGCAAATCATAGGAAGTTTGAATACTTCGAAAGATCCCACGTTTTGGAACTTCAAAATTGAGGTTGTATTTCTCGACTATGTCAAAGTATCCTTCCTCATGAATGGTAATATCCACAGCGTAGGATGTGACTGTGAAATCTTGAGCGTGGACTGTTAAATGCGCAAAAATTAAGAGTAATAAGAATGAGATTTTTTTCATAGTGGTAGTAATGTCCCTACAAAGATTAACCTAAGTTTTTGTAAGGATAATTGTTCTCTGATTAAGAAATAGGTGTTTTATAATTGTGAAAATATATTGACAAAAGCATCATAAAAAAAGCTCCAATCTAGATTTTAGGGTAAGTCGGTCACCGATCAACCTAAAAAATAGAGAAACTATAGATACTTGCATCAAAGAGGATAATCGGACTAATTAAAACTCACTTTGACATTCTCTCGGCTTTCTGGCTCAGCCTCGAAATAGTCAAATTGCTGGTAATTGAACATGCCTGCGACTAGCACTGCTGGAAAACTTTCTCCATCGGTGTTATTTTCATGAATAGTACCATTGTAATAGCGTTTTGACTCCTCTGGATTTTCTTCTATATCATTCAGTTTGTCCTGAAGTTGAAGAAAGTTAGTATTGGCTTTCAGGTTGGGATAAGCTTCGCTCAATGCAAAGATGCTTTTCAGTGTTTGTTGGAGCTGGCTCTTTGCATGGATCTGTTTGTTGATGTCGTCAGAAGGTGCAGCCAAGGCAGCATTTCTAGCTTGGATAACCGCTTCAAGTATTTCTTTTTCATGACTTGCATAGCCTTTTACAGTTTCCACAAGATTAGGAATCAGGTCATAGCGCCGCTTCAGCGCCACATTTATATTACTCCAGCCGTCTTTTACCGTATTTTTGTTTCTTACAAATTTGTTGAAAATGCCAATTAAAATAATGCTCAGAAACACAATGATTCCAGCAATAGTAAGAAGTGCTACCATAATGGATTGGGTTTAAAATAGGTGATGGCAGAGATATCAAAAAAGTAAATTGGTATACAGTCTTTTCGTATTCCAATGATTTTACGATTTCAACATACCAACTTTTATTGAAAACTCAAGAATATCAGCACATCGAAATCTAGAAAACAAAGCCTACACTAAAAGATCGCTAAATTACCCTTAAAATAAGCCTTTCTAATCTATCTTGAAATGAAGTTAATCCACCTAATCCTAAGTGCTTTTGTTCTTTTTGCATTTCAGCCTAAGGAGAATACATCGGATTATCTGAATGATCTGAAAATCGAACTTCAGAAAAAATGGCCTGAAAACAGGACAATCAATTTGGTTTTTCATGGTCACTCTGTACCTGCTGGTTATTTCAAAACTCCAATTGTAAATACCCTCGAATCCTATCCATACTTAGTATTGCAGGAGCTAAAGGCTCAATATCCATACGCTGTGATTAACGTCATCAATACCTCGATTGGTGGCGAAGATTCTAAAAGTGGTGCACAGCGATTCGAATCAGATGTCCTAATTCACAAACCCGATCTGCTCTTTATCGACTATGCCTTGAATGATAGAAGACTTGAAATTGACAGTGCAAAAGTCGCATGGGAATCAATGATCCAAATGGCCTTGAAAGCGGATATAAAAATCATTCTTTTAACTCCTTCACCCGATCAGAAATTAGATTTGAAAGAGGATGATACCATTTTGGATCAGCATTCAAATCAAATTCGAGCCTTATCAGAAAAATACAGTATTGGCCTTGTTGAGAGCTACACCTTGTTCAAAAATGAGGTGAACTCAGGAGCCGATCTTCTTTCTTTGATGTCTCAAGGAAATCATCCGAATGAAAAAGGACATGCACTAATTGCCAAGGGGATTTTGGAGTATTTCAAGCAGTAATTAATTGGTTGTACATATAACCCAAACTAGGATTCTATTCTTTGCTTTATGTTGACTTTAGCAAGACGCCTGAGGCTTGGCTCATTTTGTAATCAGCGGTTGCAATTCCAAGCTATAAATCGTAGGACGCCAAAGTGCAACAGAGACGACGCATATCTCAAAACTCCAAACTAGAACTTAATAGTAGCACCCAGTGGATTCATGATATACATTTAGTAATTTAACCTGTCCAACCCCTGACAGAATGAAAGCGTATCACCTCGCACTACTATTACTTAGCATGCTAATTTTGGGCTGTTCCAGTCCCAAAAATATAGCTGCAAAAGCCTCAGATAATATAACATCAAAAGAGAACTTCCACCTCTATTTGCTGATGGGGCAATCCAATATGGCTGGAAGAGGCAAAATAGAATCCCTAGATACGCTTAGGCATCCAAGAGTATTCATGCTGGACAAGGCTATGAATTGGGTTGCCGCCAAAGATCCTATTCACTTTGATAAATCAGCCGCAGGAGCTGGCTTAGGTCTAACTTTTGGGAAAGTGATGGCTAACGGAAATACTGACATTAGAATCGGACTTATTCCCACGGCAGTGGGTGGCAGCTCGATTAACCACTGGTTTGCAGACTCACTTTTCCAGCAAACAAATACATATCCATACGATGACATGATTCGAAGAACCAAAAAAGCTATGGAAGCTGGTACTTTGAAAGGAACTCTGTGGCATCAGGGAGAATCTGACTCGAAGACTGAAAATGGTGTAAATGAGTATACCGGAAAGTTTGAAGCCATGTTGGGTTCTCTTAAAATAGATTTGGGGATAGAATCTATTCCAGTGGTCATGGGAGAAATTGGATACTTTTTCTACCCTAAAGCATCATATGCCAAAGAGATCAATGGAGTTCTTCATCAAATCGCAAGTACTAACGATTGCATAGAATTGGTCACTGCTGAGGGATTAAACCACAAAGGAGACAGCACTCATTTTGATTCCGATTCTTACCACGCGCTAGGCATAAGATATGCAGCGAAAATGCTTGAGATTCAGGCCAAGTACTCTACCGTTTTCAAAATATCTCATTGATAATTAGATACTTATTTTACCGAAAATGATTCAGTTTTGAATTAACGAACGAAATATAGGTCCATTCAGAATCTGACTAGTCTTCATCACTTTGCTCTATTTTTCATTCAGCGTACAGGATCAAAAGCACCGCACCAGTATCCCTCTGCAGATACTGTGAATTGGCAGCCACGCAGTGGCAATGGTATTATATAAGGCAGAATCCAGTATCGTTTTAACTCCTGATCATCTCACTTTAAGAAGGAAAGGAAGGAACTTTAGCACTCACCAAATCATAACGATCAATAGACACCGAACCGCACCGATGAGGTCCAACAGAATATACTTATGAATCGGCGTAAAACCCATGTAATCAATGGTATGAGCTCCCGAAACAGAATTAAAATTAGCTTTGGACTTCTTGGTTTTTGGCTGACTGTGAGAAAAGCATCATCCAAAAAAGATAATGGGAAGAAAGGTTCTGATCATGGGGGAAAGGGAGCTGTTCGATCAAGCTATTGGAAATGGAGAAGAAAATCGAATTTCCAATCTGACTTGAGATATTTAAAGCAAATTCTCTGACAAAGTTTATCGTGACAATTACGGGAAACCTATTTTTTAAAAACGATATGAAACTAAATTAATTCAAAAATGAATAAGGCCTGAAAGGGGTGGAATTCCTTCAAGGTATAATTTGTTGTTTAGAAGCGAGGTGATACAGCAAATAAGAAGATTTGATAAAAATATAAAGGAAGAGAAATATGAAAAAAGCAGTGTTTTTCGACATGAACGAAACCTTATTAAACCTGAGCTTACTTAAAAATCAGTTTGATAAGCATTTTGATGATGTATATGTACTGAAATATTGGTTTACAAAATTGTTACACAGCGCTAGTATAATGGGAATTATGGGCGAGTATCGAAATTTTGGAGAATTAGCTGATGTGGCTTTGGAAAATCTATTTTTCGAAAACAACAAATCTTTGAGTAGTGAGACAAAAGCCGAAATACTTGGTGAATTCAGGAAGTTACCCGCTTATGAAGATGTGAGGCCAGCTCTTACTACACTAAGAGAAAATAATATTCGTGTTGTTGCTGTTTCAAATTCATCTTTAGAAATGATAAAGGAACAGTTGACGAATGCCGGAATTATTGATCTTTTCGATTCTTATTACTCAGTGGATAATGTCAAGAAGTACAAACCATTCAAGGATATTTATCTTTCAGCAGCTCAAGAAGAAGGGTTGAAACCTGAAGATATTGTAATGGTTGCAACACATGATTGGGATTTATTTGGAGCAAAAAAAGCGGGTCTCCGTACAGCTTATATAAAGCGAAAGGAACAAATTTACCATCCATTTTATTTACAGGCAGATTTTAATGCATCAAATTTATCCGAATTGATACGACAGATAATTAAGGATGGAGATCAATAGAAAAATGATAAAAGATCAGAAACTGAATTACTGATAGAAACATAACCTGATTATCCGAAATGATGCCAGTAACCTCTTTTTCTTTGATTATCTGGCTTCCTGTCTGCCGGTAGGCAGGAAATACCCGCCAAGGCGAGGCAGGCCCGCCACGGCGAGGCAAGCCGATGACGTTCCGATAGCCATCGGAAGAGTACCGACAATGCTAATATTTACCCTATGTTATTAGTCCTTTGAATTTTATTAACGCAGTTGCGAATATTCACAATTTAGAGCCACACTTTACGATTAACTGGGATTTGTAACTACGCCCCTCTCAATCAGCCAAGTATTGGACAGATTTACCATCCTGAGGTGGTTTTACATTTCGTTTAACTCCCCATGAAATCCATGTGGAAATCAGAAAAATATACAGTCCCACGACCCAGAAAGGTGCCGAACTACTACAGTAGTATAAAAATTACCTTCGTAACCTTTGGGTTTTCTGAGATAAAATAAAGTCATCATCAATTTGTTTTGATAAGCCCCCTGATTCAAGTTGAATGAACCTCTGAGTAGATTCAATCTAGAAAGCTTTGAATCAAAGGATTTACTAACCTGAGTTCGATTAATAATTTGTACAAAAGGGAAGAGAATTTTGATTAAAAAAAATAGATAAAGTCATCGGTTTTAGTTATATTTAAGTATCTGGAATTCAAATAATTAACCGCTACCACATGA
>Ga0335398_10000753_pt1 | contig 56512 bp, 52 predicted proteins | sample BON03_FD_205742 | JGI IMG/M metagenome (GOLD analysis project Ga0335398, IMG submission 205742) | Freshwater microbial communities from Lake Bonney liftoff mats and glacier meltwater in Antarctica - BON-03 (spades assembly) (version 2) | ecosystem: Environmental > Aquatic > Freshwater > Ice >... | reverse complement strand
AAGACTTAAAGACATTGCAAGCGTGTAAAGATCTGCTTCAGGCAGGTTCAGCGCGGTAAAAGGGCATCCAGCCAACTGGCCAAAGTGGTCAGCGCAACATCGCGGTACAGCGGGGTCTCATTAAATATCTCGTGAAATGCGGCGTCTATACGCTGCGTTTGTACGTTTGAGGACGCGCTGAGGGCAAATGCGTCGGTCGCTTTAGAGTCGACCAACCCGTCTGCGCCGGCATACATCAACAACAGCGGTACCTGCCAAGCAGCAGCGCCAGCCAACACTTGCTGTGCAGTGCTGATTAACCAATGCCCCAACCTCGGCGAGATGTATGCGTGTACCAGGGGGTCTTGGGTATAGGCCTGAATAACCGCTTGGTCGTGGGACAAGCCGCCATGCTTTAAGCCATTTGGCAGTCTGATGTTTGGCACATACTGCGCCAATATTCGCGCTAGATGTTGCTCAAGCCTGCGTGCATGCACACCCAGTACCGGTGATGACACTATGGCTGCCAGCGGCCCAGCAGCAGAACCAATGATGGGGCCGCGCTGCAACCACCGCATAGCCACCAAGCCGCCCATGCTGTGGCCCAACACCAGCAGTGGCGCGCCGTCCGTGTGTGCCTTGGCAAAGGATTGCCAAACACTGTCGAGATCCGTCAGCAAGGTGTCAGACTTAGGCAACACACCTCGCGCGCCGTCGCTAGCGCCATGACCACGCTGGTCGTAAGCCCAGACAGAAATGCCCTGCTGTTGAAGCCATGCGGCCAAGGCGTTGTAACGGTTAGCGTGCTCACCCAAGCCATGAACCAGCAACACGTGGGCACGCGGCGCATCAACACGTTGCCATGGCCAGGCCAACGCAACCAAGTTGTGGCCGTCCGACATGGTTAAGTTGTTTACGGCTGGTCTACACATGGTTTTCTCTTTGGGAGTCGCTTAGGTCAGCGCCAGGTTGATTCGCGCACTCGTCAAACACGCGGGCTGTGCAGCCTCTGCAAATACCGGGATCTACCACCGGCACCAAGTGTGCAATAGCGGTGTATTTGTCGCCAAATACATGGTGTTCACCTAAAGCTTGGTCAAAACCTGTGGTGTGCCACATGGCCGTCACTGCTGGGCGCGGCCTGTGGAAGTACAAGTCGCCGCCCATAACTCGACGTGCAGCCAACTCATGAGCCCACAGCTGCGCGCCAGCCAAGTCAATGAAGTTCATGCTTTTGGCCATGACCAATAGATGCTTGGGTGCATCTGGTGTGCCACGCAAAACCTGCAGCCTGTCACTCACGGACTGCACCGCACCAAAGTAGACGTCGCCTTCCATGCGCAACAGTTTAATTTGCGGACACTGCGCCAACGCGGCTTCGTTGTTGGCCACATCCACAAAGCGGCGGGGTTGCTCGCGGGTGTCAAAGCCCATATGACGCATGGCTGGATGAGCCGTCCGGTACAAAAAAACCATCAGGCTCAACAGTGCACCCAACACAATGGCGTACTCAAGGCGCAAGGTCACAGTGGCCAACAAAGTGAGCGCCGCAATGATAAAGTCACGTTGGCTGACGCGCCACAAGTAGCGCCAGCGACGCACATCTAACAAGCTCCACGCGACCAACATCAACAAGCCAGCAACGGCCGCTACTGGTATGTACGCCAACTGCGTTGCAGCTACGCCGACCAGGGCCAACATCAACACAGCAGAAAAGACTGCCGCCAAAGGCGTTTGTGCGCCCGCTTCGAAATTGGGTACAGACCGGTTGAGCGAGCCGCACGATACGTAACAAGAGAAAAAGGCCCCCACCACATTTGACAGGCCTTGGCCCACAAACTCGCGGCTGGTATCAATGCGCTGACCTGAACGATCTGCCAGCGCTTTGGCTATAGACACACTTTGCCCTAAGGCCACCAAGCTTAGCGCCACAGCCAAACCAATCAACTCAGGCAAGTCGCGCAGCGGCACTGAAGGCCACGACAGTTGCGGGAAGGGTGAGGGAATATGCCCCACAGTAGCAACCTGGGCGTTGGGTAATAGCAGCGACACCAATGTGGCTACCGCCAGCCCCAGCAACAAATGAGGCCAGTCCTTTTGCCAGTATTTCACCAGCAACGCCACCACAATGGTGGTGGCGGCCACCAATACGCTGGCCCAATGCGTTTGGGCAACATGGGTCACGGCAAATGACACAGACGACACCGCACCGTGCACATCACCTGTGTTTAAGCCCAACACATCTGGCGTGGCGCTCATTGCAATAAGCAAGGCCGCACCAGCGGTAAATCCAAACAACGCCTCCGGCGAAATAAAGTTGGCCACACTGCCCAGGCGAAATACACCCACAGCCAGTTGAATCGCACCCACCATGAAAGTCAGTGTCAACGCCAGCGCAATGTAGTTGGCGCTGCCAACCACCGCCAGCGGAGCCAACATGGCCAACATGGCCAAAGAAATTGCGTTGGTTGGCCCTGATGTGACATGCCAACTTGAGCCACATAACGCCGCCACAATGCACGGCACTATAGATGTGTAAACGCCGTACTCAATGGGCAGGCCTGCTAGCGTAGCAAACGCTATGCCTTGCGGCAGCGACAGCACCATGCCCAGCAAGCCCGCTTGTGCATCTAAGCGTAGGCTGTGCGGATTGACTCTTGCCAGCCAAGGCCACAGTCGCACCGCTAGGCTTGGCTGGGCGTTAGAGGCGAAAGCTTGCATGGTTTTTTCGTAGTCGCTTTGAAACCCGGCTGTCCGGCTTATTTGTGAAACTTAAACACAGCAGTGCTAGACAGCGCATTCGGCAACCAGCGCCTGACTCTGCCTGCATGCAAGCCAAAGCTGTCAGCGATGTGCAAGCCGTTGGCCGTGGCCAAGACTTCAAAGTCTGTGAACGTACCGACCCGTATGTTGGGCGTGTTGTACCACTGGTAAGGCAGACGCTTGGTCACAGGCATGCGTCCTTGCAGCACTTGGAGTCTATTCGGCCAGTGCGCAAAGTTCGGGAAAGCCACCACGCCAATGCGACCAACTCTTGCCGTTTCGCGCAGCATCACCTCGGCATTGCGAAGGTGCTGCAACGTGTCAATTTGCAACACCACGTCGAAGGCGTTGTCGTCAAACATGGTCAAGCCCTCGTCCAAGTTCAGCTGCAGCACGCGCACACCTGCGGCTACACACGACTTGACTTTGGCGTCGTCAATTTCAACACCATAGCCCGTGCACTGGCGGTGTGTTTGCAAGTAAGCCAGCATGGCACCGTCGCCACAGCCTAAGTCCAGCACGTGTGCGCCCATGGGCACCAAATTGGCCAACGCTTCCATGGTTTGATCGGTACTCATTGCACGTCCGCCTGTGTCGTTACGGCTTGTTCAAAATAGGCGCGCACCACGCCGTGGTAGCGTGCGTCATCTAATAAAAAGGCATCATGACCATGCGGCGCATCTATTTCGGCATAACTAACTGCATGCTTGTTTTGCACTAAGGCGCACACCATTTCCCGGCTGCGGCTTGGCGCAAAGCGCCAGTCGGTGGTAAAGCTCACTAACAAAAATTTCGCGCGCGCTGTGGCAAGGGCTGCGCTTAAGCTGCCTCCGTGCTCACGCGCAGGGTCAAAGTAATCCAAAGCCCGCGTAATTAACAAATACGTGTTGGCATCAAAGTACTCCGCAAACTTGTCGCCTTGGTAGCGCAAGTAACTCTCAATTTCAAACTCCACCTCTTGGGTGCTGTACAAATAGTCTGTGCCTGTGTTGCCATCAAGCAGTGCCTGCGTGGCGCGGCGCAAGTTGCGGCCAAATTTAGCGTTCATCACATCATCGCTCAGGTAAGTGATGTGGCCAATCATGCGGGCAATCCGCAAACCTCTGCGGGGTAACGTGTTGTGGGCGCGGTAGTGGCCAGCCAAGAAGTCTGGGTCTGTCACAATCGCCCGGCGCGCGACCTCGTTGAAAGCAATGTTTTCTGCGGTGAGGTTGGGCGCACTGGCCACAAGAACAGCATGGCGAACACGTTGTGGATATTGCAGTGCCCAGCTCAAGGCCTGCATGCCGCCCAAGCTGCCACCCATCACAGCGGCCAATTGAGTAATCCCCAGCGCATCTAGCAAAACGGCTTGCGTGTTAACCCAATCTTGCACAGTCACCACGGGGAAGTCTGCCCCCCACACCTGCCCAGTTGCAGGGTTCACAGTGGCCGGGCCGCTAGAGCCAAAACACGAGCCAATGTTGTTAACGCCAATGACGAAGTATCGGTCTGTGTCCACTGGCTTACCAGGGCCCACCATGTTGTCCCACCAACCCGTGCTCTTGCCATCTAAGCTGCCATCGGCGTTGGCATACACCCCAGCCACATGGTGAGACGCATTCAATGCGTGACAAACCAGCACGGCGTTGCTGGCATCAGCATTGAGCTCGCCGTAAGTCTCGTAAGCCAAGGTGTAGCCGGCCAACACAGCGCCGCTGCGCATGGTCAGCGGCTCGTCAACGTCTAGTGTTTTGGCAAGCGCTATTAAAGTCATGGCACAAAAAAACCCAGTTAACCAAAAACGGTATCGGGTTGTACATGCACATGACCCGTTTTTAGCTGCATTTATAAAACGCGCCCGCAAGCTGGAGCAAATCGGCGCAAGGCTTTCAGTATAGCAACTGATAACTTGCAAACCACGCGACGCTATATGGCTTGCACATCCAGTACAGAGCCTACGCGAAGGTGGTGACGCGCGCCTCGCAGCGATAGCCATAGCCATAGCTGCGCACACGTCCAACCATACGACAGCACAGGTATTTTTTGCACCCAAGTGGCGCATTTATTGCTTTATTTTGGTGCAATCTCGCCAACCGGCGCTTTCAGCACCAAAACAATGCCCCGCATTCAACTCTTAATTAGGCTTACTCGATGGACGCACCACAACAGGGCGTGAACGCCTTATTTATTCTTTTAGGCGCCATTTTGGTGCTGGCCATGCATGCCGGCTTTGCCTTTCTTGAGCTGGGTACGGTTCGCAAAAAAAATCAAGTTAATGCCTTGGTGAAAATTTTGGTGGACTTCTCGCTCTCTACCGTGGTGTATTTTGTAGTCGGCTACGGCGTGGCCTACGGCACGCACTTTTTTGTAAGCGCGGAAACGCTGGCACAGCGCAATGGCTATGACTTAGTCAAGTTCTTTTTCTTGCTGACATTTGCCGCGGCGATTCCCGCCATCATTTCTGGCGGTATAGCGGAACGTGCCAAGTTTTGGCCGCAACTCATGGCAACTGCGGTGATTGTCGGTTTTGTGTACCCCTTCTTTGAGGGCATTGTGTGGAATGGCAACTTGGGCGTGCAAGCTTGGATTGAGTCGCTCACGGGCGCACCTTTTCATGACTTTGCAGGCTCTGTGGTGGTTCACGCTGTTGGTGGCTGGATTGCGTTACCGGCAGTGGTACTGCTAGGTGCGCGCTACAACCGCTACCGAAAAGACGGCTCTTTGAGCGCACACCCGCCTTCCAGCATTCCATTTTTAGCGCTGGGGGCATGGATTTTGTGTGTGGGTTGGTTTGGCTTTAACGTCATGAGCGCGCAAACCATTGACAACATCAGCGGCTTGGTAGCTGTGAACTCCTTAATGGCCATGGTTGGCGGCACCTTGGCCGCGCTGGTTGTTGGTAAAAACGACCCAGGCTTTGTGCACAACGGCCCCTTGGCGGGTTTGGTCGCTGTGTGCGCAGGTTCAGACGTGATGCACCCCATTGGTGCCTTGGTAGTAGGTGCAGTGGCCGGCGGCATGTTCGTATGGTTGTTCACACAAGTACAAAACAAATGGAAAATAGACGATGTATTGGGCGTGTGGCCATTACATGGCTTGTGCGGCACATGGGGCGGTATTGCCGCCGGTATTTTTGGCAGCACCAGCTTGGGCGGACTGGGCGGCGTGAACTTGGGTGCACAACTTATTGGAACGGCCTTGGGTGTGGCATGGGCCTTGTTTGCTGGTGTCGTTGTTTACGGCATCCTGAGATACACGGTTGGTTTGCGCATGTCAAACGAGGACGAATTTCAAGGCGCTGACCTGGCCATTCATCACATCAGTGCCACGCCCGAACGTGAGGTGAGTTGGTGAAACCCACGACCTTAGCCAGATGCCGTCATATGCTCAACTCAAAAAATGAAGCCTCCGCAGCCAAAGTTAGCATTGCAGCCACACATTTAGCAGGTTTTAACACGTTTGCGCTTGATATTTCCGGTATTTCTTCATATTTACCGTTATAGTTACCTTGCGTAACACATTGTGTTACGTGGATAGAGGTGATAGGTCAGTTTTGCGTGCCCGACGAAGTCAATTCAGTTTGTGCTTGCCGGACTTCCATCGCTAAGTAGTGTGTTTTTTTGAGGAGTCCCAGAATGGGCAACAAACTGTACGTCGGAAATTTACCTTACACGGTACGCGACGATGACCTGAGCCAGTCTTTCGGCGAATTCGGCACCGTAACAAGTGCAAAAGTAATGATGGAACGTGACACCGGTCGCTCTAAGGGCTTCGGCTTTGTAGAGATGGCTGATGATGCGCAAGCGCAAGCTGCCGTCAATGGCATGAACGGCCAAGCATTGGGCGGTCGCAACCTGGTGGTGAACGAAGCTCGCCCCATGGAGCCACGTCCACCACGTAGCGGCGGCTTCGGCGGCGGCGGCGGTGGCGGCGGTAACGATGGTTTCCGCAGCCCCTACGGCGGCGGCGGTCGTCGTGATGGCGGTGGCGGTGGTGGCGGCGGTGGCCGTGGCGGTTACTAAGCACTAGATTCGTCTAGAGTTTAAAACCTCACCCCAAAAAACCGGCTTGCATCTTGGTGCCAGCCGGTTTTTTTACGTCTAGGCGCTGCTCGACACGAACTCAGAACTTGTGCCCGCGCAATACCTCTACAGGGCTTAAGTACAAACTCAAGGCAAAGTGCTCAGCGTAGTTGGCAATAATGGCGTTGGCCATGCTGTGCGCCACGTCCGGTGCGCAAATGAATTTCAACTCTATGCTGCGATCTGCCTCCCATAAAGCGTCCCGCGTGCCCCACGAGCCACCGCCTCTGACATCGTGCACGGTGTAACCCAATGCCCCCATGAGTTTGGCCAGTTTGAGCAGCGGTTTTTCAAGCGATGCCTCGCCCAACACCACCAGCAATGTTTTCTCAAATGTTGATGTACTTGCTGTCACAACGGACTCTGAAGACTGACTCATACGCTACCCCACCAAACGGCAATGTGGGTATACAAGGGCACACCCACCACAATATTGAACGGAAATGTAAGACCCAGTGACGCGGTAATAGACAACGCCGCATTGGCCTTGGGCAACGCCATGCGCATAGCTGTAGGCGCAGCAATATAACTGGCACTTGCGGCCAACACCGCAAATACCACCATGTCACCGACCCCAAGGCCCAGGGCTCGGGCACCCGCCATGCCCAACATGGCCAACACAGGCGGTGCAAAGAGTCCGAACGCAATTAAGCGCAAGCCATAGCGACGCAAATCACCCAAACGCGCGCCAGCCACCAGTCCAAGCTCCAATAAAAACAAAGCCAACACGCCTTTGAAGGGCGTAATAAACAAGGGGGCGATTGGGGCGACACCCTGCTCACCCATGACCGCACCAATCAATAAACCGCCCATCAACAACAACACAGACTTACCGAACAACACGTCGTGCAACACGCTGCGCAAACCGCCGTCATCGCCAGATGCTGAGGTTGATCCGTCTTTGGCGTACCAATAGGCCAGCACAATGCCAGCCACGATGCCAGGTGCTTCCATCACCGCAACCCACAGCGGTGCATGGCTAGAAGTCGCGATTCCTTTTGTATTGAGATAGGCCAAGCCTACCGCGAAAGTGACCACACTGACAGAGCCATAATGGGCGGCCATTGACGCTGCGTCTATGGCACGCAAGCCCAGTGCTCGCAACACGGGCATGACCAACACCGGTATCAGCAATCCCAAGCCTACACAGAGCGCGATTTGCGGCAGCAAGTCCCACAAGGACTGGCGACTGAGCTCTATTCCACCTTTAAGACCAATGGCAATCAGCAAATAAATGGAGAGCGTTTCATACAGCGGCTCTGGCAACCTAAGGTCGCTTTTAACCAACTTAGCCAGCACGCCCAGTAAGAAAAACCATACGACGACGTCCATAAACCAACTGCTCTTTCTTGTATGTGAGGTTGCACCGCACCAGCCGTATGCAAAGCCCGCGTTAATGGGGCGTTTTGAGTTGGCGGGGCTTGCGCGCGCGCCCGCTTAGCAATCGATCGAACAAGGAATTGGGTAGTATGCGCAGCAACGCGGCAACAAGACCCATAGGCCACGGAATGACCACATAAGATTTGTGCTTGGCGATGGCCTTGGCGGCAGCCATTGCAAAGTCTGCTGCCGGCATTAAAAACGGCATGCTGTAGGTGTTTTTAGCAGTCAATGGCGTGGCGACATACCCAGGCACCAACGTCACGACGTGTAGGCCGCTGCCGCGCAGCTCACCACGCAACGACTCCAGATAGGCAATGGCGCCAGCCTTGCTGGCACAATACCCACCGTGGCCTGGCAGCCCTCTAATGCCAGCCACGCTGGCCAAGCCCACCAGGCTGCCTGTGCCCCGTGCACGCATAGGCGCAATAAAGGGATGGAATGTATTGGCAATGCCCACGATATTGAGCATCAAGGTACGCTGCAACACGTCTAAATCGTCGAACTCTGCTGTGTCGACGCCCACGCTGATACCGGCATTGGCCACCACCACATGTGGTAGACCTTGTTGTGTGATGCAAGCCAGCGCTGCGCTGCGCGCTTGCTGCGCGATGCTCACATCTGCGCCATAAACGCCCACACGCAGGGTGTCTTGGTTAAAGGACTTGGCCCATGCGGCCATGTCATGCGCCCGCCTGGCCACCAGCGCGACATGCCAACCGGCATCTAGGTAATGATGGGCCAGCGCTTGCCCAATGCCGCTTGAGCCGCCCGTGATAAAAACCAATGGTGTGGTGTGTGTCATGACAATAGTTACTCGCGAGCTTGCACCACAGCTTCAACCCCGTCGTTGAATTGGGCAACACCCGTGTTGTTGTCTACAACCATACGCTGCGCTTTAATTTCATCAACACCACGCAACACGCGCACTGGCAGTTGAGAGCTCATCAGGTTGAGGTCGGTATCGATAAACAGCTGTTCGCTTGTAATTTGAAAATCCGGCGAGTTGGCTTGGGTTCGGTTGGCCACCACATTGCCCGTTAATTCAAATTGCGTTTGTGCTTTGTTCACCACCGCATCATCTGAGCGGCTGCGGGTTAATGCACCTTGTTTACCCCAAGCTGTTATGCGCGCCGTTTGTATGTGCAGCTCACCCGTTTGCGGCATATGCTGCGCGGCGGCACCCGCAACCTGGGCTGTTAGCTCGCCGTTGACATCAAAGCTTCTAGCCACAAAGTTGACCAAGTAATTGTCCGGCACCGTAGGCGTTGCACGCGCTGCTTGTGCCTCGTCTGGAACTGGTGACAAACGCAGCAACCAAAAGGTCATACCCGCCAAAACAGCCATCAATACCAGAGGCACGTAGGTTGTCAGCTTGTCACCCAACTGACGAATGTACTGCACCCACGTGCGCTTAGCGCGCAACTGCTTACCGACCAAGCTGGGCGCTGGCACCATGTCTAACAACACGGGCGACGCACTCACTGCAGGGCCTCTTGCAACATGGCATCAAAAGTGCCAGCGGCGTGTAGCAGCAGATCGCACAGTTCACGTACTGCACCGTTGCCAGCACTGGCGGCAGGCGTGAAGTGCGCATGAGACAGAACATCAACGTGTGCTGTCGCAGGCACACAAGCCAACGCGGCCCTTACCAGCATGGGCAGGTCTGGCCAATCATCTCCCATGGCCCCAGCCTGCGACCAATTCAATCCCAACTCCGCCAACAACTCGTTGGCAGCTGGTAGTTTGTCCTCTGTACCAAAACGGGCATGGGTCACGCCCAAGGCTGTCAAACGGTTGCGCAGCGCGCCCGAGTCGCGTCCAGTTATAACGGCAGGCGTAATACCCGCACGTTGCAATAGTTTCAAGCCGTGGCCATCGAGCGTGTTGAAGCGCTTCATGGTCTCACCAGCATCGCTGAACCACAAACTACCGTCGGTCAAGACGCCGTCTACATCGAAAAATACGACCTTAATGGGACGCGCTTTGGCCAGCAGCTGTGCTGGAAAACGTGGGTTCGCGGCGGCGTGTACAGAAGCCATAGCTTAAATTACCTTGGCTCGCATCAAGTCGTTGGTGTTGACCGCACCAACAAGCTCACCATCTAGATTAACCACCAATAGACTGGTAACAGCTTGGGCCTCCATCAGGTCGGCTGCTTGAGCGGCCAGCGCTTGGCTGCTGATGGTGTGGGGGTTAGGACGCATGATCTCACCCGCAACAACAGCGCGTAAATCTACACCTTGCTCAATGGCGCGGCGCAAATCACCATCTGTAAATATACCTATGGCGCAGTTACGCTCATCAACAATTGCGGTGGCACCCAGGCCTTTGGCACTCATTTCTCGCATCAACGCCATGCCCGAGGTCGTGGCCAGCACACGGGGCACTGCGTCGCCACTGCGCATGATGTCGCTCACATGGGTCAGTAGTTTTCGGCCCAAAGCGCCGCCGGGATGTGACCGCGCGAAGTCTTGGGGCTTAAAGCCGCGCGCATCTAATAGCGCCATAGCCAATGCGTCACCCAAAGCCATTTGTGCAGTGGTGCTGGCCGTCGGTGCCAAGTTGTGTGGACATGCCTCTTTCGCCACGCTGCTGTCCAACACCCAGTTGGCGTAATTGGCCAATGACGAGTCATGCCGTCCAGTCAATGCAATCAGGCCAACACCCATGCGCTTGATAACAGGTAACACCGCGTTGAGCTCATCGCTTTCACCGCTGTTGCTGATGGCCAGTACCATATCGGCCGCGGTAATCATGCCCAAGTCGCCATGGCTGGCTTCGCCAGGGTGCACGAACATGGCTGGAGTGCCCGTAGAGGCCAGTGTGGCGGCAATTTTGTTGCCGACATGTCCACTTTTCCCCATGCCCATGACGACCACACGGCCACGGCAATTCAAAACGGCTTGCACCACCTCCACAAACCGCTCGTCCAAGCGCTGCGCGATGGCATGCACCGCTTGCGCTTCAATGGTCAGCGTTTCGCGGGCAATTGCCAAGGCTTGTAAGGTAATTGTGTTCATAGACTATGGCGTTGTCGCTTGCATAGGAGAATTATCGGTCATTGCGTCTTAATCACGGGTATTGCTTGTTGCGCCTTGTCCAGCGTTTACCATTGAAGCACCTACTCTACACAACTATGAATTCATTAGACATCACACTGCTGTACCTTCTGGCTGCCGTTATAGGCGTTGTGGGCTGTCGCTATCTGCGCTTGCCCCCCGTTTTAGGTTATTTGGTAGTCGGTGTGTTGATTGGACCCAATGCCTTGGCATTGGCCCAAGACTCCGCAGGTGTTCGCTACCTTGCTGAATTCGGCGTGGTGTTTCTGATGTTTGTCATCGGCTTAGAGTTCAGCCTGCCCAAATTACGCACCATGGGCAAACTGGTCTTTGGTTTGGGACTGTCCCAAGTATTGGCAACCATCGTGGTTGCCACTTCTGCTTCGCTGCTGTTGGCGTTGGTCTGGCCAAGCGCGTGGGGCATGGGCTGGCAAACCGCACTGGCTTTGGGTGGCGTCATGTCTATGAGCAGCACCGCCGTCGTCATCAAGCTAACGGCTGAGCGCTTGGAGCTTGAGAGCGAACACGGCAAGCGGGTCGTGGGCATTTTGCTGTTTCAAGACTTGGCCGTAGTCCCTTTGCTCATCATGATTCCCGCCTTGGGCAGCAGCGGTGATGAGATGGCTATTGCCATTGGCCTGGCTTTGCTCAAGGCTGTCGTGCTCATTACGGTGCTGCTCACAGGAGGCCAAAAGGTCATGCGGTGGTGGCTCACGCTGGTGGCCAAGCGCAAGAGCGATGAGTTGTTCATGCTCAACTTGTTGCTCATAACGCTTGGCCTGGCTTGGCTGACTGAGCATGCTGGCTTGTCATTGGCGCTTGGTGCTTTTGTGGCCGGCATGCTCATTTCAGAAACCGAATTCAAGCACCAAGTTGAGACTGATATCCGCCCGTTTCATGACGTTCTAATGGGCTTGTTCTTTATTACCGTTGGCATGATGCTGGACTGGCGCATTGTGTTGGAGCGCTGGCCCTTGGTGTTGTTGCTCACCACGCTGCCCGTGCTGTTTAAGTTCGTACTTATTGCTGGGCTGACACGCGTGTGGGGTGCGCCAGTCGGCACATCTCTGCGCGTGGGCTTGTACTTGGCGCAAGCGGGCGAGTTTGGCTTTGTCATGCTCACGCTGGCATCACAAAACAACCTCATAGCGCCTGAAATGCTGAACCCGATTTTAGCGGCTATGGTCATCTCAATGATGGCCACACCTTTCATGATCATGTTCAGCAACGAGGCTGTTTCTCGCTTGGCCGGCAGCGATTGGATGATGCAATCCGTGCAGATGACGTCGATTGCTAAAAAAGCCATCAGCGTCAATCACCATGTGGTCATTTGCGGCTACGGGCGAAGCGGTCAAAACTTGGCCCGCATGTTGGAGCAAGAACACATACCTTACATGGCCTTGGACTTGGACCCTGACCGTGTGCGTCAAGCCGCGGCGGCGGGTGATTCTGTCGTGTTCGGGGACGCGGCTAGGCTGCAGGCCCTCATGGCTGCTGGCCTTGCGCGCGCCAGCGCGGTGGTGGTGACGTACAAAGAAACCCATGCCGCCCTCAAAGTGCTGGCCAACACAAAAGAACATGCACCACAGGTCCCTGTCATTGTGCGCACTGTTGACGACCATGACATAGACAAACTCATCGCAGCCGGCGCATCAGAAGTAGTGCCTGAAGCTATTGAGGGCAGCTTGATGCTGGCCTCTCACGCACTGGCCCTCGTGGGTGTACCCATGCGCCGTGTCATTCGTCAAGTGCAAGCGCAGCGCAACAAGCGATACAGCATGTTGCGCGGCTATTTTCACGGCGCTGATGACGACACCATTGACGAGCTAGACCAAGAGCGCCTTAAAACGGTGGCGCTACCGCTTACCGCTTACGCTGTCGGTAAAAGCATTGCCCAGCTGTCGTTTGGAGGCATAGACGTGGTGGTCATCTCGTTGCGCAGAAACGGTCAACAGTTTGTAAACGACTGGACACAAGTTGCCTTGCTGGCACAAGACACCATTGTTTTAAGTGGTACTCCAGCTTGCTTAGGCCGCGCCGAAGACCGCTTGTTGCGGGGCAGCTGAATCATCCATTAAATGTCTAGCAATGCCGCTTTTTAACCCGCCTTAAACGCCATGAATACCCAAGACTATTTACGATCCCACATCCGCACCGTGAACGACTGGCCTGTCGCAGGCGTCGCATTCAGGGACATCACGCCACTGCTGCAGAATCCGCGGGTCTTTCGGGTCCTTATGGACGCGTTTGTCCACCGCTACATGGACACTGACATGCGCCCTGATGTGGTGGCTGGCTTAGATGCGCGCGGCTTCATTATGGGATCTGTGCTGGCCTACGAACTGGGACTTGGTTTTGTACCCATTCGAAAAAAGGGCAAGCTGCCATTCACCACGGTCGCGCAAACCTACGAGCTGGAGTACGGCAGTGCCACTGTCGAACTTCACACCGATGCCGTGCTACCTGGCCAGCGCGTGGTCTTGGTAGACGACTTGATTGCAACTGGTGGCACCATGATGGCTGGCAAACTGCTGCTGGAGCAATTAGGCGCGGTAGTGATTGAAGGTGCCGCTATTGTTGACTTGCCGGAGCTTGGTGGCTCTGACAAGCTCAAAGCATCCGGACTTCAACTGTTTACGCTGCTTGATTTTGCAGGGCATTAAACGCACACATGTTCACACCAGACGCGCTTATTTACCAATACAAAACCTCGAGAAAATCTCACCCAGCAAGTCATCGGCACTGAACTCACCGGTAATGTCGCCCAATGACACTTGCGCCAAGCGAAGCTCCTCGGCCAAAAGATCGAGGTGATCGCCGGTATGCTCATCCAGCCACACGCTTGCGGCCTGCAAGTGTGTAGACACATTGTCTAATGCCACCACGTGGCGCTTGCGCGCCATATACAGACCTTCTGTTGGCGTGTCCCAGCCCGCCCATTTGAGCAGGGTATCGCGCAGATGCGCTAGACCTGCACCCGTTTTCGCTGACAACACCACCTGTGCGTGATCGTTGCCCAACGCTGCGCCATGGCTGGCAATATCGGACTTATTCCAAACCGACAGCACGGGTACACCGCTGGGCAGGCGCTGACGCAGCGCTACATTGGCCTCTTGTGCCGGCTGGTTGTGCGCTTGACTGGCGTCATACACGAACAACACCGCATCGGCTTTTTGTATTTCTTCCCACGCTTTGGCAATGCCTATTTGCTCCACCTCGTCGGTGCTGTCGCGCAACCCGGCGGTATCGAGTATGTGCAGCGGCACGCCGTTAATTTGAATGGTTTGAGCCACCACGTCCCGGGTGGTGCCAGCGATTGGCGTAACGATTGCCAACTCAGCGCCAGCCAACGCGTTAAGCAACGAGCTCTTACCGGCATTGGGCTGACCCGCAATCACGACTGTAATGCCTTCGCGCAGCAACACACCTTGCTGTGTTTGGTGCATGACTTGCTGGAGCTGCGCTTGCAAACGTGCCAGCTGACCGCTGGCGTCTGCTTGCTGTAAGAAATCGATTTCCTCTTCGGGGAAGTCAAGTGTGGACTCCACCAACATTCGCAATGTAACCAGATGCGCTCGCAAGTCGGCGACCGCGTGAGAGAACGCGCCACTCAACGATCGGGCGGCCGAGCGTACTGCCTGAGCCGTGCTGGCATCTATCAAGTCTGCAACTGCTTCTGCTTGTGCCAGGTCCATCTTGCCGTTCAGAAATGCACGCTGCGTAAACTCGCCAGGCTGGGCCAGCCGCAAGTTGGGCAACAACAGCTGTCCACCCACCTGCTGCTGTGCCACCTCTAAACAGCGCTGCACCAACAGCTGCAAAACAGCTGGGCCGCCGTGTGCTTGCAGCTCCAGCACGGACTCTCCCGTGTAGGAGTGCGGCGCGACAAACGAAATGGCCAAACCATGGTCTATGGCTTCACCCAACACGTCTGGAAAAGGGCAGTAGGTTGCCACTCTTGCTTGCAGCGGCTTACCTAACAGCGCGCGCACATAGTCATTGAACGTATCGCTGGCAGCGGATACACGCACTATGCCCACGGCACCTCGCCCAGGTGCTGTGGCTATCGAGACAATGGGGTCCAAGTTGTTGGTCAGCATGTGTTAATTATCGTGGCACAAGCTTAGGCTGGTGCTGACCAAACAAAAGGCCGCACACTTTTCAGCGGCGGCCCTGTTTTTTACGTGAGCACTTGTTACTTGAACTTAGGCAGTTGAAACTTCATGTCAATACCCATGCCCTTATTGATATGCCACTGCTGCAAAATAGTCAGTGTGTTGTTGGTAATCCAGTACAACACCAAACCTGCTGGGAAGAAGAAGAACATCACAGAAAACGCCATAGGCATGATCCACATCAGCTTGGCCTGTAGGGGATCTGGAGGGGTGGGGTTCAACGCCGTTTGTATGAACGTGGTCAAGGTCATGATCACAGGCAGGATAAAGAATGGGTCTTTGGTCGACAAGTCAGTGATCCAAAGAATCCATGGTGCGTTGCGCATTTCCACGCTGGACAGCAGCACCCAGTACAAGGCAATAAATACAGGTATTTGGACCATGATCGGCAAACAGCCGCCCAACGGGTTGACCTTTTCCTCCTTGTAAATACGCATCATCTCCTGCTGAATTTGTTGTGGCTTGTCTTTCAATCGCTCGCGCATCTCTGCGATGCGTGGGCTTAACGCTTTCATCTTGCCCATACTTTGATAGGCCTTGGCATTCAGCCAGTAAAAGGCAGCCTTGATCAACACCACCAACAACATGATGGCCCAACCCCAGTTGCCTACAAAGCCATGTATCTTGTCCAGCAACCAATACAAAGGCTTGGCCAAAATAGTGACCCAGCCATAATCTTTTACCAGTTCTAAACCAGGCGTGACGGTCTCAAGCATGGTTTCTTGCTGAGGACCAACGAACAAACGCGTTTGCAAGGTTTGGGTTGCACCCGGCGCCAAGCTGCCCATCTGGGCTTTGCTGCCGGCGGTGTAAATGCCTGAGGCGAACCTTGCTACATAGTTCTCGCGCAACTGGCCTGCGGGCAACACCCATGCGCTGGCGAAGTAATGCTGCACCATGGCAACAAAGCCTGAACTGGTGGTTGCCACGAAACTGGTGTCGTTTTTCGCTATATCTTCAAAATCTACTTTTTGGTATTTTTCTTCGTCACTGTAAAACGCTGGACCAGTAAAGGTTTTGTAAAAAGGCGTTTCCGACTCCGCACTCATACCGTCCCTGGCGAGCTGCACGTACAACTCAGGGGATTGGGTTTGATCGCTTTTATTCAACACGTCAAATCGCACATCAAGTGTGTAATCACCGCGCTTAACGGTGTACGTTTTAATCAGTTGCAAGCCACCGACCACCTCTGACTCAAACCGCACCTCAAGGCTGTCTTGGCCGCTGGTCAGTGCGTTGGCGCTCACCACTGGGGTCATACGTGTGATGTGGTTTGGCTTGCCACCCACCAGGCCACTTTGCACAACATAGGTGTGTGCAGCTGATTGCGTCAGCAGTGTCAGTGCTTGTGTTTGGCCTTTTTTACCACCCACATCAGCGGAGTGCTTGAGCAATTGTGCACCCACTAAATTACCCCCTACAGCGTCAAACGTCAGGTCCAACACGTCTGAGCTTACTGTTACCAACTCTTGTGTAACGCCTTCAGGCACCGCACCAGGTAGTGTTTGTGCAGTAGCGCTCACTGCGCTTGAGCTGCCTGCTGGCACCATGTTGTTCGCTGTGTTTGCGGACACCCCACTGCTACCAGCGCCAGAGGCTTGCTGGGTGGCACCTTGGCTAAAGAACAGCGGCGCGTTACCGTTGTGAATTTGCCATTGGTCCCACAGCATAACCAAGGAAATACCAAACACTGCCCACAGCAAAGAGCGACGAATTTCGTTCATGAGGATGACTTTTTTGTAGCGCGGGCAATAAGCCCGGTGAATAAACGAGAAGAGGATAATCGGGCAGCAACCGGAACTGGGTCGTGCCCACCCTCGCACCATGGCTGGCAACGTAGCAACCGCGAGGCAGTGAGCGCAGAGCCTACCACGGCGCCATGGCGCTCATACGACTCAATGGCGTAGATGGAACATGTGGGCTCAAACCTGCAACTGCTTCCCAACCATGGGCTAAGTAGCAAACGGTAGCCTTTCACCAAACCAATCAACACCTGTCTTGGCAACAACCAAGCGCGACTTGTCACGCGAACTGGCATGGTGGAAGCGTCAGGGTTGATCACGCGGCATCTCCGAAATATGGTTTAGTCTTCGCAACAGCTGCGCGCTGGCACAAAAGGCTGTCATCTGTGACAACTCTTCGCACACAGCGCCAGCCAAAGGCTTAGACCATGCGCTAACAAAAAGCTCACGAGAAAAACTGCGCTTTAGGCGCACAACGTAAGCAGCGCTTGGCAGCTGGGCGGCCAGCATTTCAAATTGCATGTAAACGTGACGGCGCATGCCGTTGCGTGTGACAGCGCGCTTGGCCCAGCGTTTTGGCAACACAACACCGATTGCTGGCTCATCGACCAGCCCCTGCACGCCTGCAACGGATGCGGCGTGAAGTGCGAAGTGTGCGGTATGCAACACAGGCGTTTTGGCCATTGCCGCTTGAAACTGCTTGGGCTTTTTCAGCCGTTGCAATGCAGACAAAACTACGTGAAAGCTGGTTCTAGCTTTTGAGGCAAATAACCTGAATCACAGGCCTAAGCGCTTGCGACCTTTGGCACGGCGTGCAGCAATCACGGCGCGACCGCCTTTGGTTTTCATACGCACCAAAAAGCCGTGGGTCCGTGCACGACGAATTTTGGAGGGTTGATATGTACGCTTCATGATGACATCCGAGAAATTAAAAACGCCGCGTCACAACAAGCCTATTAGCTAAAAATTAGCTAAGCGCCTTGGTTAAGCTGGCAAACACTGCCTGCACACATTGACCGCTTTATACAGCTGGACATCAACGGGTGATAACCAACTAGAACAAAGTTAAGTTTTTACGCAGGAAACCTAGCATTATGGCAAATTTTCAACGTCTTACCAACTACTTGCTGCAATTCATCCGTGTAACTTGATAAAAAAGTTGTTGTAGCGCTTGTATCTGGGGTGGCAAACTTTAGCCACAGTCCAACACAGCTTGTCAATGGTGTACGCCCCAGATTGTGGATAACTTTCTTTTAGGGCTACAATTTATGCCTATTAATGAATAACTATCCACAGGCCTACCGCCTTGTGATGCACCCGGTTTTTGTACATGTCAGACGACTCTTTTGCCACTATTTCACCTGCTGCTTGGCAGCATGACTTGTGGCCTGCATGCGTGGATTACCTCGCGCAGCGAATCCCAGATCAACAATTCAACACCTGGATTCGCCCCTTGGGCGCCGCCGTCAGTACCGACCCCCTTCAGGTCACTTTACAAGTTGCCAACAGGTTCAAACTTGACTGGATTCGCAGCCAGTACGTCCAAAAAATCAGCGCCGTTTTAAGCCAACTTGCTGGCCAAGATGTGGCCGTAGAGTTAGCGCTTACTCCGCGTGTAGCCACCAAAATATCTAGCAATCTCAGTCAATCATTTTCTCAGTCACGTGCAGGCAACGACGTGCTGGCTGAAGCACTTGATGTCCCTATAGTGCGCATGCCAACCGACGACGCACACAAAAACAGACTCAACCCCGCGCTGACGTTTGACACCCTTATTGAGGGCAGCGCCAACCGCATGGCGCGGGCTGCAGCCATGCATGTGGCCAGCCAACTGGGGCAGTTGTACAACCCCCTTTTCATTTACGGCGGTGTCGGCTTGGGCAAGACACACCTGATGCACGCCATAGGCAATCACTTGATTGGCGATCAGGCCAATGCAAAAGTTCTCTACATACATGCCGAGCAGTTTGTATCTGATGTGGTTAAGGCCTACCAACGCAAGGCATTTGATGAGTTCAAAGCCCGTTATCACTCCCTGGATTTGCTGCTGATCGACGATGTGCAGTTCTTTGCCAATAAAGAGCGAACGCAAGAAGAGTTCTTCAATGCATTTGAGGCGCTGCTTGCCAACCGATCGCATATTGTGATGACCAGTGACACCTACCCCAAGGGTTTGGCGGACATTCATGAGCGCTTGGTATCTCGATTTGACTCCGGTCTGACCGTTGCCATTGAGCCGCCAGAGCTTGAGATGCGCGTGGCTATTTTGATCAATAAAGCCGCCGTTGAGGGGGCTCATATGCCCGAAGATGTGGCGTTTTTTGTAGCCAAGAACGTACGCTCCAATGTGCGTGAGCTCGAAGGTGCTCTGCGCAAGATCTTGGCTTATTCGCGCTTCAACCAGAAAGATATCTCCATCGCCCTGGCTAAAGAGGCCTTGCGCGACCTGCTGTCCATTCAAAACCGTCAAATTTCGGTGGAAAACATTCAAAAAACCGTCGCCGATTTCTACAAAATTAAAATCGCCGACATGTACTCCAAAAAGCGGCCTGCAAATATCGCAAGGCCCCGCCAGATCGCCATGTATTTGGCCAAGGAACTCACCCAAAAAAGCTTGCCGGAAATTGGCGAGATGTTTGGTGGTCGTGACCACACTACCGTGTTACACGCCGTGCGGAAAATGGCCTCTGAACGGGCTCAGAACAACGAATTAAACCAACAACTGCACGTCCTTGAACAGACCCTAAAAGGCTAGGTATCGAGCTGATCAAATGCCAATGGCACTAGAACTACAAAAAAGCCACTGAAATCAAGGCTGGCAAGGCGAATTCAGTGCAAAAACAAGCGAAAATAGTAGGCTAATAAAATAGCCATGCGCCTGCGTCGCTTAGGGCGTACTCACATAAGGATTTCTGATGATTGTTTTCAAGTCAACCCAAGACAAAGTGCTGGCCTCTTTGCAGGCTGTCGCGGGTATTGTCGAGCGGCGTCAAACACTGCCTATTTTGGCCAATGTCATGCTGCAAAAAGTAGGCGCAAACATCACGCTTACGACCAGTGACTTGGAGATCCAAATTCGCACACAAGCAGAACTTGGCGGAGACGTTGATGACTTCGCGACCACCGTTGGCGCACGCAAGATGATAGACATTCTGCGCACCATGCCAGCCGACCAAACCGTCAGTCTTGAGGCCAACGCGAACAAGCTGTTACTCAAAGGCGGAAAGAGCCGCTTCACACTGCAAAGCCAGCCCGCCGCTGACTTCCCCTTGGTACAAGAGGCCGCCAACTTTGGCCCCGTGTTCAGCGTGCCGCAACAAACGCTCAAAGCGCTGATGAGCCGCGTGGCTTTTTCAATGGCCATCCACGATATTCGTTATTACTTGAACGGCATCCTGTTTGTAGCCGAAGGTACAACGCTCAGCCTCGTTGCCACCGATGGCCACCGTTTGGCATTTGCCAGCGCCACATTGGATGAGGCCGTGCCCAACAAGCAAGAAGTTATCTTGCCACGCAAAACGGTACTTGAACTGCAGCGCTTGCTCAACGACAAAGAGGGCACCATCAACATGCAGTTTGCTGGCAATCAAGCCAAGTTCACATTCGACGGTATGGAGTTTGTTACCAAACTGGTCGAAGGCAAATTTCCAGATTACAACCGCGTCATTCCACGCAACCACACCAATGAAATTATTGTTGGCCGCCAAACGCTGTTGTCCACACTCCAGCGCACGGCCATCATGACCTCAGACAAGTTCAAAGGCGTTCGTCTCAACATTGAACCTGGCACCTTGCGCGTGGCGTCCAGCAATGCTGAACAAGAAGAGGCCACAGACGAGATAGAGATCGACTACAGCGGTGACGCAATTGAAATTGGCTTTAATGTGACCTACCTTATGGACGTATTGGCCAACATGAACCAAGACATGGTGCGGCTGAGCTTGTCAGATGGCAACAGTTCTGCGCTCATCACGCTGCCAGACAGCGAAGATTTCAAATACGTTGTCATGCCCATGCGCATTTAGGCTGACGCCATTTCGACCAATGGTGCGCGTTGTACCACTGGTCAAACTAATCTCGCGCTGAACGCGCTGGTTGAGTAGGTCACGCAGAACCCACGCCGACCACCAAGAAAAAAGATAGACACATGACCCAGGAAACGAAGCCCCTAAATCCCGAGCCAGACGCATATGGCGCGGGATCCATCCAAATTTTGGAAGGCCTAGAAGCCGTTCGCAAACGCCCGGGCATGTACATTGGCGACACCTCGGACGGTACAGGCCTGCACCACTTGGTGTTTGAGGTGGTGGACAACTCGATTGACGAGGCCTTGGCAGGACACTGCGATGACATCGCAGTCACCATCCACACCGATAACTCCATCTCAGTGGTAGACAACGGGCGCGGCATTCCAACAGATGTGAAGATGGACGACAAGCACGAGCCAAAACGAAGTGCTTGCGAAATTGCACTCACAGAATTACACGCTGGTGGCAAATTCAACCAAAACAGCTACAAGGTGTCTGGCGGTTTGCACGGCGTTGGCGTGTCCTGTGTCAACGGTCTGTCTCTCTGGCTGCGACTCATTGTGCGGCGTGAAGGCAAAACACATACCGCTGAGTTCGTGCGCGGCGCCATGCAAAACCGTGTGATCGAGATGGTTGACGGCTTTGAAACCTCACCCATGAAGGTCACGGGCACCTCGGACAAGCGCGGCACTGAAGTGCACTTTTTGCCAGATACCGAGATCTTTCAACAGAACAATGATTTCCACTACGAAATTTTGGCCAAACGCCTGCGTGAACTGAGCTTTCTCAACAATGGCGTGCGCATCCAACTCAAAGACGAGCGTACCGGGAAAGCAGACGACTTCTCGGGCGCCGGCGGGGTGCAAGGATTTGTAGAGTTCATCAACACCAACAAGTCTGTACTACACCCCAATGTATTCCACGCGAATGGCGACCGTGACAGCGACCAAGGCACCAATGTTGGTGTTGAAGTCGCCATGCAATGGAACAGCGGCTTTAATGAGCAAGTATTGTGCTTCACCAACAACATCCCCCAGCGTGATGGCGGCACCCACTTAACGGGTCTACGTGCAGGTATGACCCGCGTCATCAGCAAGTACATCACTGAACATGAATTGGCTAAAAAAGCCAAGGTAGAAGTAACCGGTGAAGACATGCGCGAAGGCTTGTGCTGCGTGATGTCCATCAAGGTTCCTGAACCAAAATTTTCCAGTCAAACCAAAGACAAGCTGGTGTCTAGTGAGGTTAGAGGCCCTGTTGAAGACATCGTGAGTCGCTTGCTGTCTGACTACTTACAAGAGCGGCCCAACGACGCAAAAATTATTTGCGGCAAAATTATTGAAGCCGCCCGCGCACGCGAGGCCGCTCGCAAGGCCCGCGACATGACCCGACGCAAAGGCGTTCTTGACGGCATGGGCATGCCGGGCAAACTGGCCGACTGCCAAGAAAAAGACCCTGCATTGTGTGAGATTTACCTGGTAGAGGGTGACTCCGCTGGTGGCTCTGCCAAGCAAGGACGCGACCGTAAATTTCAAGCCATTTTGCCGCTTCGTGGCAAAATTTTAAATGTTGAAAAAGCACGCTATGAAAAGCTGCTCACCAGCAACGAGATTCTCACGCTCATCACCGCACTGGGTACGGGCATTGGCAAGGTGAGCGCAGGCGATGGCAAAAGCAACTCTGACGACTTCAATCCTGACAAGCTGCGCTACCACCGCATCATCATCATGACTGACGCGGACGTTGACGGCGCCCATATTCGCACGCTGCTACTCACCTTGTTCTACCGCCAAATGCCAGAATTGGTTGAGCGCGGCCATATTTACATTGCACAACCGCCTTTGTACAAAGTGAAGGCTGGAAAAGAAGAGCAATATTTAAAAGACGGCGCAGCGCTTGATGTGTTCTTGCTGCGCATTGCGCTGAAAGACGCCGCAGTTCAGACTGGCGGTGCGGCTAACCGCACGCTGGACAGCGATGAGCTCATAGAGTTGGCGCGCATTCACCAAGAGGCACAAGCGGTTGTCGCACGCTTATCAATGTTCATGGACAGAGACGCGCTAGAAGCCATTGCCGACGGTGTTGGGCTTGCCCTTGACAACCTAGAAGACGCGCAAGCAAGCGCCGCTGTATTGCAGGCCCAATTGCAAGAGGCAACCGCAACTGCCGAATTTGACCCACGCAGCGAAAAGCCTTTTATTCGCATCAGCCGCCAACACCACGGCAACACACGCTCTAGCGCCATCACACAAGAATTTGTTCATGGCGCAGACTATGCGCGCTTAAGCCAAGCGGCACAGACATTCAAAGGCCTGCTCAATGAGGGCGCAACCGTTACACGCGGTGAGGGTGAACGCCAAAAGAGCGAACCGGTTGACGACTTCCGCGAAGCAATGGAGTGGTTGCTGGCACAAGCCGAAAGCGCTACAAGCCGACAACGCTACAAAGGCCTTGGAGAAATGAACCCCATACAACTGTGGGAGACCACCATGGACCCAGCCGTTCGCCGACTTTTACAGGTGCGCATTGAAGACACCATAGAAGCCGACAAAGTCTTCACCATGCTCATGGGCGACGAGGTTGAGCCTCGCCGGATTTTCATTGAAACGAACGCGCTGCGCGCCGGCAACATAGACGTGTAAAACCTGCGTACAAGTAGCGACCCATGTGGTGGTGCTTGCCCACGTCTGACGCGGCTTTATGCCGCGTCGTTGCTTGGCGAGACCAGCTTGTCTTGCGTCTTGTCATCAAAGTCACTGGCTTCGTGGCGTTCGTGAAGCTGGCTTGATGGCTCGCCCCACGCGCGATTGACTTTGCGCCCGCGTTGTACAGCTGGACGTTGTGCAATTTCGTCTGTCCAGCGCAAGACGTTTTTATACTCGTGGACACTCAAAAACTCTCCAGCCTCGTAGAGTTGACCTTTGACCAATGTGCCGTACCAAGGCCAGATCGCCATGTCGGCGATGGTGTAGTCGGGTCCTGCTACAAAGCGGTTGTCAGCCAGTTGACGGTCTAAGACGTCCAATTGGCGCTTAACCTCCATGGCGTAGCGGTTGATTGGATACTCAAACTTGGCTGGCGCATAGGCATAAAAATGGCCAAAGCCCCCGCCCAAAAATGGCGCGCTGCCCATCTGCCAAAACAGCCACGACAAGCACTCTGCTCGTGCGGCTGCGCTCGTGGGCATGAAGGCATCAAACTTTTCGGCCAGGTATTGCAAAATTGCCCCAGACTCGAAAATACGCACAGGTGCATCACCGCTGTGGTCAAACAGGGCTGGTATTTTGGAGTTGGGGTTGGCCGCAACAAAGCCACTACCAAACTGCTCACCCTCGTTAATTTTTATCAACCACGCGTCATACTCTGCGCCGGCATGCCCCTTTTCTAAGAGCTCTTCAAGCATCACGGACACCTTGACCCCATTGGGCGTGGCCAGCGAGTACAGCTGCATAGGGTGACGGCCAATTGGCAACTCTTTCGTTTGTGTGGCTCCTGAAACTGGACGGTTAATATTGGCAAATTTGCCACCGTTGCCTTGGTCCCATGTCCAAACTTTTGGCGGGGCGTATTCTTGGGGCGTGCTCATATAAGTACCTTTAATAGCAATGAATGTGACGTTGTTTGAAGTGGGCGTATCTGCATGATCCGCTTGGGTGCAGCGTGCGTCGGCACAGGTTAGCAAACTGTAGTCATACTTTGAAATGACTCTTACAGCATACTACTAGCCAAGTTGTTGAGTACAAACGAACTATATTGGCCCTTTACCCTAGGCCACACCCCAACCTTGATATGGCTTTTAGTGTGTGCGCTTGCTATTGCCTCAGTGTCCTGATTACCTTCCCTCTATGAGCACAGACAACTGCATGGTGAGGTTACGGTTAATGCCCCCTTGTGCGCGCATTGGCGCTGCAGCACTGGCATCCGTAGCCAGTTGGCGCCTGACTGTGTCGACCTGCCTCTTCACCTGTGATAGTTATAACGCACTGTCATCATCGTTATAAAAAAACCCCGCGACAGAGGGCTGTGCGGGGTCTATGTTTAACAGAAAAAATAACTTAGCCTGCTGTGTCGCCCTCAATCTTTGGCAGCAACAAATGCATCACTATAGCCAAGAAAGCCACTGGCAACAAGCCTGTCGCCAACAGGTTTTTCAAGTCGATTGGGACATATTGCAGCGCTTCAGGCACCGCCTTTAAGCCCAAACCAACAGACAATGAAACCGCAAAAATCAACATGTTGCGTTGGTTCCACTTCACATCGGCCAACATAGACAAACCAGCCGCCGCCACCATACCGAACATTACAATGACGCCGCCGCCCAGAACGGCAATCGGCATAGAAGCCACCAATGCACCAACTTTTGGTACCAACCCACACAGGATTAAGAACATGGCGCCGATTGTCACCACGAAGCGACTCATCACGCCTGTAATAGCAATCAAACCTACGTTTTGGCTGAACGATGTATTGGGTAAACCACCAAACACACCAGCAACAGCAGTACCCAAGCCGTCTGCGTAAGTAGCGCCTTGTATTTCTTTTTCTGTCGCCTCGCGTCCAGCACCACCTTTGGTAATGCCCGATACATCGCCCACGGTTTCTATGGCTGACACCACAGCCATGGCACACATACCCACAACAGCTGCAATATTGAACTCAAATCCGTACTTAAAAGGTGTTGGTATTGCAAACCAGCCGGCATTGGCTACGCCGCCAAAATTCACCATGCCCATGGCTAGGCCACAAAAATAACCGGCCAAAATACCCATCAGCACCGCGGCGGAGGCCATGACACCTTTGACATAAAACTTAACGCCCATGGTGACCACTATGACCACAATGGCCAAGAACCAGTGTTCAAAACCGCCAAAGCCTGGCTTGCCCTTTAAAGGTACGCCGCCTGCGGCGTACTCTATGCCCACTGGAATTAAAGACAAGCCAATCGTTAGCACCACCAACCCTGTAACAAGCGGTGGAAACCAGTGGCGAATCTTGCCAATAAAGCGACCTAGGCAAAAGTGAAAGATACCGCCCGCAACTATGCCGCCAAACAAGGCGCCCATGCCGGCGGTTTTCACAATGGGAATCATGATGGGGATAAACGCAAAGCTGGTGCCCTGCATGATGGGCAGGCGCCCGCCCACTGGTCCCATTCCTATGGTTTGAAACAGTGTTGCAATGCCAGCAAACAGCATGGACATTTGAATTAGAAACACCAAGTCTGGAGAACCAAAGCTGTAACCCGCAGCCAAGCCCACGATAATGGCTGGCGTAAAGTTCGATACAAACATGGCCAACACGTGCTGAAGACCCAGCGGTATGGCTTGTGACAAGGGGGGGACGAAGTCAGGATCACGCAGCTTTTCAGCCAACGTCAGGTCATTGCTCATAGGTTTATCCTTGGGTTAAGTGCGCTGTATACAAAATTTGTATACAAAATTGACTTTTTACTTTAAGATTTAAATTCAGTGCTGTCTATAGGGTCATCCCTAGCGGTGGCAAGCAGGCGACATGCCAGAAGGCGGCTCATGGCGCAACATAGAAGGTTGATGAACACAACCCATGAGAACCTGTATGAACACCCACCAACCCTTGGACATTCCGTCGTTAAAAAACCAATGTAGCCCCGAAGAGTGGGCCATGCGATGCGACTTGGCGGCGGCCTACCAACTCGTCGCCGCTTACGGTTGGAGCGACCTGGTTTTCACCCATATTTCAGCGCGCGTGCCCGGGCCAGACCACCACTTCCTCATCAACCCCTACGGCTTGATGTTTGATGAAATCACGGCTTCATCACTCATCAAGGTGGATGCACAGTGCAATGTGCTGTCTCCCACCAACTACCCAGTCAACCCAGCAGGCTTCACCATTCACAGCGCCATACACGACGCCAGACACGATGTTGGGTGCGTGCTGCACACGCATACAAAAGCCGGCGTCGCTGTCAGCGCCCAAGCTGGTGGCGTGCGCCCCATCTCGCAACAGTCGACCTTTATATTGGCATCACTGGCCACACATGATTACGAAGGCGTTGCACTGCGTGGCGGCGAGGTGCCGCGCTTACAAGCCAACCTGGGCAACAAACACTTTTTACTACTGCACAACCACGGCCTGCTGACGGTAGGTGCCAGCATCGCTTCAGCATTTTTAAACATGTACTTGTTTGAAACCACCTGTCAAATTCAAATTGGCGCTCAAGCAGGCGGCCCACTCCATGAGCTAGACACCGAGATGGTCAGCGCCAATGCCGCCATCATGCAGCAAGCCACGGCAGGGCAAGGTGCGGCTATTGCATGGCCTGCTCTGTTGCGAAAATTACACAGAATGGGCGCGCAGTACGCCATTTAAGCGGCCTCTTAGTAAAGTCCGGCCTCGCCTTCGGGGCGGGTTTTAAAGCGTTTGTGTACCCAGTAATACTGGTGCGGCATGGCTTGGACCATGGTCTCGAGGTGCCGGTTCATGGTAGCGGCGTCTGCATGGTGATCGCCGCTGGGGTAATTGGGCCAAGATGCCCCAATATGCACGTTGTAGCCTGCACTGGTCATACGCGTGGTGACGGGTGTCACACCTGTTTTACCCATCGCCGCCAGCCGTGGCAAAGACGTCACGGTGGCTGCCGGCACCCCAAAAAACGGCACAAACACGGCGTCGCGCGCGCCCAAGTCCATATCGGGCAGCAGGTATAAAGCGGCGCCGCCCCGCAGCACTTGCACTATGGACTTGCCCAAGCCTTGGCGTGCCAACAAAGCAGGTTGGCCAAATCGAGAGCGTCCAGAGACAATCCAGGCGTCCAAGCGCGGCTTGTTTTGTTTGGCATAAATGGTAGAAAAAGAACGCTGCCCATGCAGGTGCAGGTTCAGGGCTGTCCAACCTGCGTCTAAGCCGACAAAATGGGGAGCAAACAACACCTGCGCTTGGTCTGGGTCATCAATTAAATGCTGCCAGTTGCCACTCAGATGAAGGCGCTCGGCAACCACCTGCGCAGACCCATGCCACAGCCAGGCTCGGTCCAACAGCGACTGGCTAAAAGCGACAAATACCTCCCGCGCCAAACGCTTGCGCTGCGCCATAGGCTGGTCAGGAAAGCACAGCTTTAAATTGGTGGCCACAATATGGCGCCGCTTACCCGCCAAGGCATACAACATATAACCTGCAGCACGACCCAAGCCTCTGATGACGGGCAGCGGCAAAGGCGCCAACACCCTTGCCCACAAAGGACCCAATGCCTGGTCTAGGCTGGCATCGACCTCATCGCTGTTGATGTCTGTACCGTGAACCGCCGATGCAGTGTCATCTTGGTCTGGCCCAGTTTCGCCGGACGGATCGTGTACGGGCTGGTTGGTGCCCTTGACCGTGTGCTCGTTCATAGACAGCAATGCGCTGGCGCTCTACAGCACGTTGTCAATGCGAATCCAAGTGGTTTTGGTCTCTGTGTATTTGTCGATGGCGTGCAAAGATTTGTCGCGGCCCACACCGCTTTGCTTATAGCCACCAAAAGGAACCGTGATGTCGTCTTCGTCATATTGGTTGACATGGACGGTTCCAGCGCGGAGCGCGCGTGCCACGCTGTGTGCTGTGTTGATGTCTGCGGTCCACACACCGGCTTGTAAGCCATATACCGTTTGGTTGGCAATCTGCACTGCTTGCGCGGCGTCTTCAAAACTCAGCACCGACAGCACTGGCCCAAAAATTTCTTCGCGTGCAATGGTCATGTCGTTGGTCACGCCGGCAAAAATTGTAGGCTGCACATAACACCCACCTGTCTCGCTCAAAGCTTGTTCGCCACCGGCCAACAACTTGGCGCCTTGCGCCTTGCCTGTGTTGATGTAACCCAACACAGTGGCCATTTGGGTGTGGTCGACCAGTGCGCCCATCACCGTGTCTTGTAACAGCGGATTTGCAGGTGCGTAATGCGGCACCAAAGCCAGCGCTTTCTCTAGAAATACATCCATGATGCTGCCTTGCACCAACAGGCGTGAGGGCGCATTGCAACTTTCACCCTGGTTAAAAAATATATTACCAACCGCAGACGCTACCGCGCGGTCCAAGTCAGGACAGTCGGCAAACACAATGTTTGGTGATTTACCACCCAACTCAGTCCACGCGCGCTTTAAATTGCTTTGACCCGCCATAACGTGAATTTGTTTGCCCACGTGGGTCGAACCTGTAAAGGCGATGCAATCCACATCCATGTGCAACGCCAAAGGCGCGCCCGCTTCGGCACCAAAACCTGGCACCACGTTGAACACGCCTGCGGGAACGCCCGCCTCCATGGCCAGCTCGGCCATGCGCAAGGCGGTCAGTGGTGACTTTTCACTGGGCTTCAACACCACCGAGTTGCCTGCGGCGAGCGCCGGGGCGATTTTCCACGATGCCATGATCATGGGGTAATTCCATGGCACGATGACACCCACAACACCGACAGGTTCGCGCGTGATCAGTGCCAGTGCTGTTGAAGCTGTAGGTGCAATTTCGCCGTACAGCTTGTCGATGGCCTCACCATACCAGCGCACACAGTTGGCCGCGGCATTCACATCTACCGCGCGGGCGTATTGAACAGGCTTGCCCATGTCCAACGTTTCTGTCAGCGCCAACTCATCGCCATGAGCCAGCAGCAGATCAGCAAAGCGCGTCATCACGCGCTTGCGCACTGCCGGCGCCAAGCCACTCCAACGCTTGTCGTCGAACGCTGCCCGCGCACTCGTAACGGCGCCGTCCACATCGGCTTCGGCACAGCGCGACACTTGCGTCAGAATGCGGCCATCGACTGGGGAAATGCTGTCAAACACTTGACCTGTCTTGGCTGTCACACGCTGACCATTGATGAAGGCGCGCCCGTCAAATCTGAGGCTTTGCAGCAGTTGCTCTGTAGTCACTGTGTGTCCCTTTAATCGTTGTATTGATGGGCCTGGCGAATTGCAGCTTGCGTCTCCCGCGCACGCTGGCGTTGCGCCCTGGCCATCCAAATACTGTAGCTCACAATCACAATCGTGACCGTTGCAATCAGCAGCGTGGCGGCCGCATACACAGTGGGGTTGATGCCTCGACGGGCATAGGTAAAGATGGCTTGCGGCAAGGTGGTCACGCCCGGCCCAGACAAAAACTCGGAGATCACCACATCATCGAAGGACAACGTAAAAGTCAGCAACCAAGCAGACACCATGGCTGGCGCAATATTGGGCAACGTGACCAAGAAAAACACCTGCGCAGGACGACAGCCCAGATCCATGGCGGCCTCTTCTATAGACCTGTCCATGTCGCGCAGACGCGACTGTATGACCACCATGGCATACGCCATGCCCATGAGCGTGTGACCAAACACAATGGTGATGAAACCGCGGTCAGGCCAACCAATACCAAACCACGACTCTGTGGTGCGCTGTACCGCCACCATCATGAGCAACAGTGACAAACCAATAATCACCTCAGGCATGACCAACGGTGCATTGATCATGCCGGAAAACAGCGCGCGGCCTTTAAAGCGCGTGTAGCGCACCAACACAAATGCGGCAAATGTACCCAATATGACCGACAGGGTGCCAGTGGTGATGGCCACTTTGAGCGACAACCAAAAACCATCTATCAAACGGCCATCGTTCATCAAGGCCTCGTACCAGCGCAGCGAAAAGCCAGTAAAGCGGGCGTCTTGTCGCGTGCTGTTAAACGAGAAGAAAATCAGAAAGCCCAGTGGCAGGTACAAGAACACAAACACACTGGTCATCCAAATCCAGTTGGTATGTTTAAGAACAGCCACCATCAAACGCTTCATGACGCTTGCCCCGCTTGCGCTTCGCGCTCGCCACTGTAGTGGTAGTACACCGCCAAAGGTACCAGTATCAGCAAAATCATGATGGCCGCCAGTGCCGATGCACGTGGCCAGTTGTTAGAGCTGAACATCTCGTCCCACACCACACGGCCAATCATGAGGTTTTCGGCGCCACCCAACAGCGAAGGAATCACAAACTCACCAACCGATGGAATAAACACCAACATGGAGCCGGCCACTATGCCGGCTTTAGACAGCGGCACGGTCACCAGCCAAAATGCTTTCAGTGGGCGTGCACCTAAGTCGTAGGCGGCTTCTAGCAAACGGTCGTCCATCTTGACCAGCGTGGCATACAACGGCAGCACCATAAACGGGAGATACACGTACGTCATGCCTATCAACATGGACACGTCCTTATACAGCATTTGGATGGGTGCATCGGTTAAGCCGACGAACATAAACAGGCGGTTGATAACACCGTTGTCAGCCAAGATGCCTTTCCAGGCGTAGACACGCAGCAAGAAGCTGGTCCAAAACGGAAGCATAACCATCATCAACAAGGTGGCACGAAACCGCTCAGGACTTCTCGCAATAAAGTAGGCAAACGGGTAGCCAATAATGAGGCAAAACAAAGTCGTCAATGCCGCGTAGCGAATGGAGGTGGCGTAGGCCTGCATGTAAATTGTCGCCTCGCCTGGGCGTTGGTCGTCCCACACTATTGACACATAATTCGCCAGCTTGAGCTTCAGCGTCCACACGCCGTCTTGCATCTGGGCCAGCGAAACAAACGGATCCACACCGCCACCCATGTCGGTCACACTGATGCGCAGCAAAATTAAAAATGGCAGTGCAAAAAACACCAACAGCCACATATATGGCACGCCAATAACGCCCCGCTTGCCTGCCTTACCCAGTAATTGCCACATGGAATTCATCGTGCTGCGCCGTGTCTCAAGAGGTTAGCAAAATGGCCGCTTCTTCTGGCCACCAAAAAAAGACACGGTCATTCCATGTGATGTCACTCGTCTCATAACGTGAGGTGTTGGCCTGCGTTATCTTGACTTGGTGCTTGGAAGGCAACTCAACAATAAACGTGTTGTAAGAGCCAAAGTAGGCAATCTCTATGACTTCACCAGCAAACAAGTTGTAATGAACACCATCAGGCTTTATCTTGGCGATGACGATTTTTTCAGGTCTCACCGCTGCTGTTAACTCGCGCCCCAACGTGCCAGACACGGCATGGTTGACACGCACCACACCGTCAGGTGTGCTGATCTCGCAAAAGTCAGTCTCGTCGACAGACATGTGACCGTCAAACAAATTGACGTTGCCAATAAAGTCGGCCACAAAACGGCCATTGGGGTATTCGTAAACCTCGCTCGGTGTACCCACTTGCAACACCTTGCCTTGGCTCATAACGGCAATGCGCGACGCCATGGTCATAGCCTCTTCTTGGTCGTGTGTGACCATCACGCAGGTCACGCCCACTGCCTCAATAATGTTGACCAACTCAAACTGTGTCCGCTCACGCAACTTTTTATCCAAAGCACCTAAAGGCTCGTCTAACAACAACAGCTTGGGGCGTTTGGCCAGACTGCGCGCCAAGGCCACGCGTTGCTGCTGCCCACCTGAGAGTTGGTGCGGCTTGCGATTGGCGTAGTTGCCCAACTGGACCAAGCTCAGCATTTCCTCTACGCGAGACTTCACCTCTGTGCGCGGCAAACCTTCTCGCTTGAGACCAAATGCCACGTTCTCCCACACGCTTAGATGCGGAAACAAGGCATAAGACTGAAACATCATGTTGATGGGCCGCTCGTAGGGCGGCATGGCTGTAATGTCTTGCCCGCCCAACAATACCTGTCCGGTCGTTGGTGTTTCAAAACCTGCCAACATGCGCAGCAAGGTGGACTTGCCACAACCCGAGCTGCCAAGCAGCGCAAAGATCTCACCCTTGTCTATAGACAGGTTGACCTGGTCAACCGCAGCAACCTCGTCAAATCGCTTAAGCAAATCAACCGCTTGCAAGTAGCCCGCGCCGCTGGTATTGGTTGTATTGACAGTCATGGTGTTGTTGATGTAGGCAGGTTGTAGCACCTCACGTTTGCGAAAAAGGCCGCAGCAGCCAACTCATATGTGGCAGATACGGCCTGACTTTGTCTCTACTGCCAGTGTTGCTCACGCAACCCTAGCGGCGATGCTCGGAAGCAGACATTTAGCGGCGATCAATTGCCCTTTTTGAAGGCGGTATAGACATTGGACATAGACTCCCGCGCCAGTGCAGTGAAGTTACCAGGCGGCACCATGCGTGACATGTTGTCATCATCGACATAAATCGTTGGGTTGTTGGCAATAGCGGGTTCTACCAACGGCTTGGCCGCCTTGTTACCAGCTGGGTATTGCATTTCATTGGTAAATGTCGCAGAGACCTCTGGGCGCAAAAAATAATCCATAAACAGGTGTGCGTTGTTGACATGCTTGGCATCAGCCGGTATGGCCACTGTGTCAAAGAAAATCAATGCGCCAGTGGTAGGCAACAAGGCTTCGATAATTTCGGTGCTTTGATTCTCTACCGCACGCTCACGCGCAATGTTGATGTCACCTGACCAACCAATGGCCACACAGGCTTTGCCACCGGCTAGGTCGTCGATGAGTGTCGAAGAAAACAGGCGCACATCTGGACGTACTTTTTCAAGCATTGCCAATGCCGCCTTGTAGTCCTCGGGGTCGTTTGAATAAGCGTCCTTGCCCACGTAGTGCAGTGCAACTGGCACGATTTCTGTGGGTGAGTCTAAGAAGGCAATCCCACACGATTTGAGCTTAGACGTGTACTTGGCATCAAACACCAAATCCCACGCATTGTCGGGCATGGGCATGCCGCCAAGCGCTTTTTCTACGCGGGCTTTATTGATGCCCACTGTGGTGAAACCCCAGCCCCAAGGAAAAATATGTTGGTTACCTGGATCGACAAGCTCTAGCTTTTGCATCACGCCGGCGTCTAAATTGCCGTAGTTACTGAGTTTCGACTTGTCCAGCTTTTGCAACAACCCACCGTCTATCTGTGGTTTGGCAAATACCGAACCTGGCATGACGATGTCATAGCCAGAATTGCCAGCGACCAATTTGGCATGCAAAGCCTCATTCGTTTCAAATGTTTGGTAATTGACTTTGATACCGGTTTCTTTTTCAAAGTCTGGAATCATGGACTCGCTGATGTAATCCGGCCAGTTATAAATGTTGAGTATTTTTTCTTCGGTACTGGCAACAGCTGCTGTGTCTGCAGGCGCAGCAGCTTGCTCCTCTTGTTGACCACATGCGGCCAACAGGACGGCTGCTGACAACGCGAATATATGTTTCTTCAACATGTGCACTTCTCCATTCAAACGAGATAAATAAGACAATAATTTTAGCTGAAACAACGGTCTAACAACGGCGTAACAGCCCACGCAATCAACCCTGATGTTGCACTCAATTAAACAGCCCGAATGCACCGCTTGAGCAACTTGTTGATGTTTCGAATAGTTTAAGTCGAACTGGCTTATATCTGACCTGTCGCCCGCAATTGCTCTAAGGTTTTATCAAGCACCAGTTTAATGCGCTGCGCCAATTCATCGATATCTGCGTTACGCATAATCAACGGTGGCGCCACAATCATGCGGTTGCCAACGGCACGCATGATGAGGCCATTGTCAAAGCAATGTGTGCGACACATCATGCCCACATCGACGCCCTCAGGAAAGACTTCGCCAGTGGCCTTGTTTTTAAGCAGCAGCAAGGCGCCCATCATGCCGCAGGTCTCGGCTTGGCCCACCAGTGGGTGCTCACCCAATTGGGCAAACACCTGCGCCAGGTAAGGCCCTGTTTCTGTGCGCACACGTTCAACCAAGCCTTCTTGTTCCATCACATCTAGGTTGGCCAGAGCCACCGCACACGCCACTGGGTGTCCGCTGTAGGTGTAGCCATGGTTAAACTCGCCACCCTGTTCAATCAGCACCTTGGCCACGCGGTCACCCACCATCACACCGCCCAACGGAATGTAGCCGCTGGTAACCGCCTTGGCAAAGGTAATCAGATCTGGCTTGTAGCCGAACTTCTCGTAGGCAAACCAGTGTCCTAAACGACCAAATGCACAAATCACCTCGTCAGAAATCAGCAAAATACCGTATTTGTCGACAATTCGCTGAATCTCTGGCCAGTAGGTGTCCGGTGCAATGATGACCCCACCTGCACCCTGAACGGGCTCGGCAATAAAGGCGGCAACAGTGTCGGCTCCAAGCTCTACAATTTTTGCTTCTAACCAACCTGCTGCTCGCACGCCAAAATCGGCTTCAAGCTCACCGGGCAACGCCTTGTCAAAAAAGTAGGGCTGGTCAATGTGCTTGATGTTGGGAATTGGCAAATCCCCTTGGGCATGCATGCCACTCATGCCGCCCAAAGAGGCACCCGCCATGGTTGAGCCGTGGTAGCCGTTGACGCGACCAATAATGACCTTGCGCTGGGGCTGACCCATCAAGTCCCAGTAACGCCTAACCATGCGGACATTGGAATCGTTGCTTTCAGAGCCACTGCTTGAATAGAAGACGTGTTCAAATGTGCGCCCATCTACCGCTGGGGCGAGCTTGGCCAAACGCGTCGCCAACTCAACTGCGGGTACATTGGTGGTTTGAAAAAAGCTGTTGTAGTAGGGCAGCTTCATCATTTGATTGCGTGCGGCGTTGGCCAACTCCTCGCGTCCATAGCCTACATTGACACACCACAAGCCGCTCATGGCATCCAGCATTTTGTTGCCTTCTGCGTCCCACACGTAAAAGCCCTCTGCCCTCACGATCACTTTCGAGCCACGACTCGCCAGGTCTTTAAAATCGGTGAATGGGTGCAGAAAGTGCGCGGCGTCTTGCGCTTGAATGGTCTCAATATCAATGGCTTTGTCTGGTGCGTTCATACATCTTCCTAACTATGTGTGGTGGTTTGGCTTTACACGTGTAGCAACAAGTGCTCTCGCTCCCAAGGTGAAATAACTTGCATAAACTCTGCAAATTCAACCTCCTTAATTTCCGTGTACACCGTAATAAAGTCTTGTCCCAACACCTCGTTCAGGTCAGAGTCGCGGCGCAACCAATCCAACGACTCGCCCAAGCTGCGAGGCAGTGCATGAGGCGACAAATACGCATCACCCTTCATTTCAGGCTTGGGCTCGATTTTATTTTTCATACCCAAGTAGCCACATGCCAACGTCACCGCAAGCGCGACATAGGGGTTGGCGTCTGCCCCGCTGATGCGGTTTTCTATGCGCCTAGCTTGAGGTGACGAAATGGGTGAGCGTATGCCCACTGTCCGGTTATCGTGACCCCATTCAATATTAATAGGTGCGGCAGAGTTGGGCGTCAAGCGGCGGTAGCTGTTGACGTACGGGGCCACCAATGCCATTGCTGATGGCATGTAGCGTTGCAGACCGCCAATATAGTGGCCAAACGCTGCTGTGGCCGTGCCATCAGCGTTGCTGAAGATGTTGTCGCCATGTTGGTCCAAAATGCTTTGGTGAATATGCATGGCGCTGCCTGGTTCACCTGCAATTGGTTTGGCCATAAAGGTGGCATACATGCCGTGGCGCATCGCCGCCTCACGCACCGTACGCTTAAAGAAAAACACCTCGTCTGCCAAGTTCATAGGATGGGCATGGAAGAAGTTAATCTCCATTTGCCCGGCGCCAATCTCGTGAATCAACGTGTCCACGTTCAATTCCATCTTTTCACAGTATTCGTAAATGTCCTCAAACAACGGATCAAACTCGTTCACCGCATCAATGCTGTAAGCCTGACGCGAGGTCTCTGCGCGACCACTTCGCCCAATAGGTGGACGCAGCAACGTGTTGGGGTCGGTGTTGCGGGCTACCAAATAAAACTCCAACTCCGGCGCCACCACAGGCTCCCAGCCCTCGGCTTTAAACAGGTCACACACCTTGCGCAGCACGCTGCGAGGCGCATGGGAAATGAGTTTTCCGTGTTTGTCGTAGCAGTCGTGTATCACTTGTGCCGTGGGGTCGGTTGCCCAAGGCACAATCCGCACCGTTGACGGGTCAGGGCGCAGGTGCATGTCGCTGTCAATGGGACTGATCACATCGTAATAAGGTCCAGACTGCGGGTACTCGCCAGTCACACCCATGGCAACCACCGCTTCAGGCAACCGCATACCGCGGTCTTCATAAAACTTTTCGCGGGGCAAAATCTTACCGCGGGCCACGCCGGTTAAATCAGGCACCAGGCATTCCACCTCGGTGACGCGGCGCTCATTGAGCCATTTTTCAAGATCGTTAAACGTTTGGATTGTTTTGTTGGTCATAAAGTCAGTCAGCTGATTATTGGGGCGCGTTCGCTAGGACTTTTTACATGCTCGCGCACTGGGCGCATACACATGAAGAAGGGCCACATACGGACACACAGCCACAAGGATTCGCGGTTGAGGGGGGGCCTTGTGGGCGCGATCTGTTGGTCGCTAAGGAACCGCTTCGACAGACTTCGACAACGTGCTTTGCACGCGCTGCGCGCCACGCTGGGCACAGGCTTGGCCAAAGGCTTTGAAAATGGCGGCATAAAAAGGGTTGTCCCAACACCGCCACTCAGGGTGGAACTGCACGCCGTATGCAAATGTACGTGCACCCGTCACGCCAAAAGCCTCAATGATGCCATCGGGTGCATGGGCCAACGCCTCCAGGCCGTCGGCCAAGCGGTCTATGCCTTGGCCGTGCAAGGAGTTAACCATGGCGGTCGTGCCGCCCGCCCACTGGGCCAATACCGACTCAGGCCGAATGCGTATGGGGTGTGCCAGCTCGTACTGGCTGTCAAAGTCACGTGTTTTGTCTTCGCGGTGGTCCATTTTTCCCGGCACGAGCTGCACTTGCTGGTGCAAGCTGCCGCCCATGGCCACATTGATTTCTTGAAACCCGCGACACACACCCAACAGCGGCACACCTTGCGCCACACAAGCACTGACCAGCGACAACGTCAGCCCGTCACGCTCTGCATCTAAAGGCAGGGTTTCATCGGCCACGGGCTGGCCAAAATGACTGGGGTGAATGTTGGCAGGAGAGCCCGTCAGCATCACACCGTCGACAAGGGCTAACAAGCCATCGATATCGCTGGCGCGCGCAAGAGGAAACGTGCAGGGCTGTGCGTGTGCACCTATTTGTACAGCTCTGGCATATTTGTCACCCAACACCAAAAAGGGGGCCGCGCCTAGCAAGCGGTGGTCAATCGGAAGCCAAACCAGAGAAGGGGCGGCAGTCATGGAACTCTCCTAATTACTGCCATTCTGCCCTACTAACGATTGTTTTCAAAAAATCTGCAGTCTTTTACAAGCAGATAGGCTTGATTCCCTCACCGCTTATTTCACAACAAAAAACCCCTAAAGCTAACGCTGGAGGGGTTTCAAAAAGCAAGCGTCTGGTTGCCATTGGGGCTCGTAAAACACACGCAACAATCGAAAGAGGGCATCAAAGATGCCACACCAACGAGTTCAAACTGAACTTAGTCAGTCGTCGTGTCTTTTCCTGATGAAAAGTAATCATAGCCGGCCAGCGCCAAGCCTCCCAGCAAAATGAGCGTAATGTCGAGTTGGGGCAGCTTCCATACATACGGCAGCAAGAAAGCAAACAACAAAAGCAGGCTTATCAGGCCGGTATAGCGTTCTAGGGATTTCATGTTGTATTCCTTTTCACAAATTCAGACACAAGCCAGCGCGCGGATCGCAATAAGCGGGCATCGTTTTGGTAAGCACCCACTGCCTGAACACCCAATGGCAACCCATTGGACAAATTCATCAGAGGCAAATTAAGAGCAGGCAAACCGGCCAAACTCCAAGCTGTTTGCATAATAGGGTTGCCGGTGGATGCCAAGCCAGCAGGGGCAGCGCCCAAGGCTGCAGGGCACAAAATAGCGTCGTAAGTGCCGAAATACTCATCAAAAGCACTCGTTACGTGAGACATTCGATCTTTGGCTGCCAAGTAATCATTGCCTGTTATTGACATAGACTTTTCTATTCGCTCACGCAACGTCGGGCTGAGTAAATCGCGGTTGTGATTCCATTCTTTTTGTAAACAAAAAGCCAACTCCACCTCGTTGATAGTCACCAGCCAAGACGACACATTTCGCACAATATCGGGCAACTCAACGAGCTCAACACAGTCGCCCATATGTGCCACAAATGCCTCGTACGCTTCTTTGGCCTCAGGATCAACTTGGTCCCACCAAGGCGTTTTAACAAAGCAGAACTTGGGAGGCAGTGGCGGCTCAGACATGGCGACATCGAACAAGCGGCGGGGCGCTTGTCTAGCTGTAGCAACGTCGTAACCGTCATCACCAGACATGATTTCAGTAACCTTGGCAATATCCTCGAGGTTGCGGGCAAACACGCCTACTTCGTCCAGAGAGGGTGACTGGTCAAGAATGCCGGTGCGCGGCAACAAACCCCGCGAGGGCTTAAATGCATAGACACCGCAAAACGAAGCGGGCCGAATGACCGAACCATTGGTTTGTGTGCCTAAAGCGATTGGCACCATGCCCGCTGCCACCGCGGCTGCCGAGCCGCTTGACGACCCTCCAGGCGTGTGATTAACGTTGTGGGGGTTACACGTTAGACCAGGCTGGGTGGTGGCAAATTCAGTTGTTACTGTTTTACCAAACAACACCGCACCAGCAGCACGCAAGCGCGCCACCACAGTAGCATCACCAACCGAGAAGCGGCCCTGGTGTATAGGGCTGCCGTACTCGGTCGGAAAATCGATGGTGTCAATGATGTCTTTAACCGCCACAGGCACACCGTAAAGTGCTCCTGGCAAATGCCCCGCTGCACGCTCTCGCTGCAAGTCATCAGCTTGCAACGCAACGACACGGTCATCGCGATGCGCGAAAGCTTTTATTCTTTGGTCTGTCGCATCGGCAAATTGGCCCAGCTTGGCGGTGAATTCCTCCACCGTTTCTTGACCACTTAGCAAGTGGTCGCGAATTTCAAGGGCCGTGAGTTCCGACACGCTTTTTAAAGTATCAGTCATTATTGTGGGTTAAAAAAGTCCGGATTAACGATGGATGCATCGTTAGGATCTCTTTCTAGCTCTACCGATTGATTAAAGAAGTGGTCTGGCAAATACGTGACCATGGCTGGGTAGACATACGTCATAACCAACGTAAACAGCACCATCCCCACGAAAGGCAAGCACCCTTTAAAAATGGTGACCAATTGCAGATTTTTGGGTGCAACCCCTTTCAAGTAATAGGCCGACATCGCCATTGGAGGTGTCAGAAAAGATGTTTGCAAATTAATCGCGATAAGTATGCCGAACAATATCGGATCAATGTCATACAAGGGAAGCAAAGGAAGAAAAATCGGCACGAAAATAATGATTATTTCACTCCACTCCAATGGCCAGCCAAGTATAAAAATCAATAACTGGGCGAGCAACAAGAACTGTAAGGGCGAGAGGTCAAGTGCCAACATGAAGTCTTTAACAACATGCTCGCCACCCAAATAAGAGAATACAGATGCAAACGTCGCCGCGCCAACAAACAAGAAACACACCATTGCTGAGGTTTTACCCGTTAAGTACACCGATTCGCGCAGGCGCTGCCAAGTGAAGGCGCGGTAGATAACAGCCAAAACAATGCCGCCCAAAGCACCCATGGCCGCCGCTTCGCTGGGCGTGGCCAAGCCTAACAAGATCGAGCCCAATACCGCCATGATTAACGCGGCCAAAGGTACGAACGCTTTAAACATCAAGACAATGCTGTCCCACACACCGTAATGATTCACGTCTTGTGGTTTGGGGCACAAAGCTGGATTCAAAGTAGCGCGAATAATGATGTAACTTACATACAGTGTCGCCAAAGCAAAACCGGGGATGATGGCCGCTGCATACAACTTGACCACTGACACGCTGGCCGTAGCAGCGTAGACAATGAGCAGAATTGAAGGTGGAATCAATATGCCCAACGTGCCACCCGCGGTGATGACACCACTGGCAAGTTTTTGGTCATATCCGGCTTTGAGCATGGGTGGTAAAGCAATCAAACCCATTAGAGTCACCACCGCACCGACTATACCGGTGGCCGTGGCAAACAAGGCACAAGTGATCAGCGCTGCTACAGCCATTGACCCAGGTAAAAAACGCAACCCCACTTGCAGGCTCAGGAACAGATTGTCCAGGATGTTTGCGCGCTCAATGATGTATCCCATAAATAGGAACAGCGGTATCGATATAAGCACGTCGTTGTTCATCACACTAAACGTGTTTTGCGTGAAGAGGTACAAGATGCGGTTGTCCCATATCAGCTGATCAGGCGTGAAATAGGCGTAAAAACCAAAACCGATGCCCATTGCCATCAATGTGAAGGCAATTGGAAAGCCCAAAAAGATAAAAGTAATAAAAATGCCCAACATGAAAAGGGCAACGATAGGGTCACTCATGACTGTGCTTTCTCTGCATGCTGATTGATCAGCACTTGTTCAAGTTCTTCGACATCACCGCTGCGCGACAACCACTCGCCAGTACGGATACACAACAAGCAACGCATCGCTTCAGACGCGCCGGCAATCAGCAAAGAAATGCCAGCTACGAAAATTACCATTTTTAGGGGCCAAACCGGTACACCAGCTGGACTGTTCACGCTGGACTCAAGAATGCGCATGCTCTCATAGCCGTATTGCGCACCAGTAAACACCATTGCGAAAATCGCAGGGAAATAAAACAGCGCGTACAAAGTCAGATCGACTTTCGCTTGCGTGCGATTCGACCACTTGCGGTAAATAAAATCACCACGCACATGCGCGTTACGCGATAGCGCGTAAGAGCCAGACATCATGAATAAAGCGCCATACATCATGTAGCTCATGTCAAATGCCCATGCCGTCGGTTTGTTGAGCACGTAGCGCATAAACACCTCAAAACAGGTGGATGCGGTCAATATCAGCACGCACCACGAAAAGGTGTGTCCTATCGACTTACTGAGTATGTCGATTCTGCGAATCCAAGTTTCCATCTAATTTAACTCCTCCCTACACACATAACAAAAGGCTGCCGGACTAAAGCCCGACAGCCTTCAATAAACTTACACGCTTATTAAGCTGCTAGCTTGGTTTTTTGCACGTGTTCGTAAGCCAACTTGTAATTTGCTTGGTTGGTAAAGTGGTAGAAGCCCACGCGGCGTGACCACGCCTTGAAAGAGTCGTTCACTTCTTTGAACATGTCGACTTCTTTTTCAAGCTTTGCGGTAACCGTATCCCATGCAGCCAACTGCCCCTTGTACACGTCGTCAGGTGTCCGTGAAACCTGTACCTTGTGCTTGACGACCAACGCCTGCAAGTCTTTGGAGTAGTTGTCGTGGGCCAAGGCAGTCGATGCAGTCGATGCAGCTTCGGCGGCATACTTGAGGACTGCCTTCAAATCAGCTGGCAATGCGTTGAACTTGTCTTTGTTGAAAATAATCTCAAAGAACTCTTGGGCTTGGTGAAATGAACCCATTGAGTAATACTTCGCAACGTCTTGTGCACCAAAGCGCATGTCAGATGTTGGGTTGTTGAACTCGAAAGCGTCAATCACGCCGCGCTGCATAGCGGGGACAATCTCGCCACCGGGCAGCTGCGCTACCGCCATACCCATTTCTTGCAACATGTCAGCCGCCAGGCCAATGGTGCGGTACTTAAAGCCGGCCAAGTCTTTCGCCTTTTTGGGCGGTGACTTCTTAAACCAGCCCAAAGGCTGAGAGGGCATGGGGAAAGAGAAAAAGCCCACCACGTTGAGGTTCATCTTGGCAACCAATTTGTCCCACAACTCTTGACCGCCGCCAGCTTGAATCCAGCTCAAGCCAATTTCGGGTGTGGCGCCACTAACTGGACCTGTACCAAATAAGGAGGCTACTTTGGACTTGCCATACCAGTAGCCCGACACGTGATGACCACCATCGAGTACGCCCTTGCTGACGGCATCGATGATTTCGAAAGGTTTTACAACAGCGCCAGCGGGTAGATATTCAATTTTCAAGCGGCCGCCAGACATTTCATTAACGCGTGTGACGTATTGCTGGGCCATCTCGCTGAAAATATCATTTGGACCCCAAGCGCCTTGCATCTTAAAGACGATGGGGGCTTGTGCCGTCGCGATCAACGGTATACCGGCCAGTGGCACGGCAACAGCGGCGGTTGCAGCCCTACCGAAAAAACGGCGGCGACTTGCTTCAGGGGTATCGGATTGTGCCGATGGCATTTTTTGGTCAACTTTGGTCATTTTGTCTCCATTTAATGGGGGTAGGCGAGGGTAAATTCCAATGCCGAACAAGATATTAAGCTTTGTTGCACCGCTGACACCTCGTAAAAACCCTTGATATGTCCCGCATGGGTTACTGCCATATGACCCGCCCAGCAGGCTAGGGAGAAAGTCAAAAAGTTTAATAGATAGCAAAAACAGCAACCTTCGTCAAATTAAATTATATTTAATAACGTTTTGCCTGAATTTATTTCAGCATGGGCAGAACGACTTAGATGCGCCTAGCTGTCGGGAGACTTACAAACTACAGCCATTCGCGCAATCGGTGGTACAACATGCCCGCTGCCAGCGTGGGCGTGCGCAACAATGCACCGCCAGGAAAAGGCCGATGCTGCAGCTTTGCGAACACATCAAAACTGCTTGCCTGCTGGGTAATGGCTTGAGACACCATCCGCCCAGCCAAACCAGTCAGCGCCACGCCATGCCCACTGAAGCCCTGCAAGTAATACACATTGGTGGCCAAGCGACCGAAGTCTGGTGCGCGGTTCATGCTGATGTCTACAAAACCGCCCCAGGTGTAGGCAATGCGTGCCTGCCCCAGTTGTGGGAAAATACCCACCATTTTGTTTCGCATGAACGCCTGGAGGTTGGGTGGCGTGTGCGTGGTGTAACTCACCTCCCCGCCAAACAACAAGCGGTTGTCTGCACTGAACCGAAAGTAATCCAGCACAAAGTTGTTGTCGCACACCGCCGAGCGGGTGGGTATGAGGCTGTGCACCAGCGCCGCGTCCAGTGGCTCTGTTGCCACCATGTAGGTGCCGACTGGCATGATGCGTGGCGCAATCGCAGGTGCAACGCGGGGACCCATCGCGGGCAGGGTGCAGTTTGCGGCCAGCACCACAAAGTCTGCGCTTATTGTGGCTTGCTGCGTTTTAACCTGCGCGCGCGCACCGTGCACCAAGTCCACCACTGGACTGTGCTCAAACACCTGCACGCCCAATCGCTGCGCAGCAGCGAGCAGGCCCAAGCCGTATTTAAGCGGGTGTAAATGCCCAGACTTTTCTTCATACGCGCCAGCTACATAGCGCTTGCTGTCAATCCAATGCCCCACATCACCGCCTTCAAACCAGCGGCACTCAAAACCGTAGTCGCGCGACAACGCCGTGACCTCGTCTCGCAGCGCAACCACCTTGCGGTCTTTATCCGCTACATAGATATAGCCGTGGCGTCTGTCGCAATCAATGCGGTGGTCCGCGATGCGCTGATCGATCAAGTCAACGGCATCCAGCGACAATTGCCACAGATGACGGGCGTCTTGTCGTCCCAACTGGCGCTCAAGCTCACCTTGGCCGCAGGCATAACCGACTATGGCTTGGCCTCCATTGCGTCCAGATGCGCCACTACAAACCTTATCGGCCTCCAACACCACCACCCGCAGCCCTTGCGCGGCCAAGTCAATAGCGGCGCTCAAGCCTGCGAAACCTGCGCCCACCACCACCACATCTGTGTGCCTATCACCCACCACAGCAGCCAGAGCAGGGCCTCGCTCGACGCTTGCCTCGTAATAACTGAAGCGATTGAGCTGGGTATCGGAAGTGAGCATTGTCGCCATACGCGGTTAAACAGACACCCAGCGTGCGCTAGCGCTATGGTGTACGCGAAGCAAGCGGCCCGTCCAATCAGCTGCCATTGGGCTTATCCTTTAAGGGAAAAACATGTAAACACACCCAGTTTATCGCTTGCCACGGCCAGACGCTCTATCCGCGAAGACGCGTTCAAAGGCCACTGAACTTTTAGCCGAGTTGTTACTCGAATACCTTTAAACCAAACTGCTACTCGCCAACGCCAGCCTTACCAACCACCATGACATCAAAATTTACCCATCGCCGCCGCCTACTGGGCCTGTCTGTTGCAGCACTGTTCGCACCCGCCTTAAGCTTCGCGACGACACCCGGACAAACTGTTCAGGTTTGGAAGGACCCCAACTGTGGCTGCTGCGCTGACTGGGTCACCCACATGCAAGACAACGGCTTCAAGGTGCAAGTGTTTGATACAGGCAACACCGCTGTGCGTAAAAAACTGGGTATGCCGCAGCAATTTGGGTCTTGTCACACCGCTTTGATTGACGGCTATGTCATTGAAGGTCACGTACCTGCCAGCGACATCAAGCAACTGTTGGCGCAACGACCTGCCGCACTGGGATTGGCTGTACCGGGAATGCCCATTGGCACGCCCGGCATGGACGGCGAGGCCTACAAGGGAAGGCAGGACGCATACGATGTGTTGCTGGTCCAGCGCAATGAACAAAGCCGTGTGTTTAAGCGCTACGCGTCGTCTTGATCGGGTGTCCAACGCTTGAGCAACAACGCGTTGCCCATCACACTCACTGAGCTTAGGGCCATGGCAGCACCTGCCACAACAGGATTCAGCAAACCCATGGCCGCCAAGGGAATACCTGCGACGTTGTAGGCAAAGGCCCAAAACAAATTTTGCCTGATTTTGCGCACTGTTTGTTTGGATATAGACAGGGCCGCCTGCACCAACAAGGGGTCAGCACGCATCAAGGTCATGCCAGCGGCCTGCATGGCCACATCACCATGCTGGCCGTTGTTCATGGCCAAACCGACGTCTGCTGTTGACAGCGCTGGCGCGTCGTTGATGCCATCACCGACAAACGCCACCACGTGGTTGCTAGCCTGCAGCTTGGCCACCGCCTTAGCTTTGTCACCGGGCAGTAATTGACCAAAGATATGGTCGTCAGTCAAACCCAACTGCGCGCCGACAACCCGAGCCGCCGCTTGGTTGTCACCAGACATTAAGACCACGTTTATGTGCGCGCGCTGCAGCAACGCTATGGCTCGTGCAGCGCTAGGCTTGACGGCATCTCCAAAAGCAAACATGCCTTGCACGCCGTCATCATTGGCCAACACCGAGACGCTATAGCCGCTTGACTGCCACTGCTGCAACACGTCGGCCCAAGGCGCAACTGACAGGGCCGTATCCAGACCCAACGCCTGCATCCAAACAACACTACCCATATAACAAGGCCTGTTGTGAACCAACGCTTGTACGCCTTGACCTGCCACATTTTCTATGGCGCTGATAGCACTGGAGGGGCTGCTGGCGCTGGCGCCATGTGTTGCGCCTGTCGCCTTTTCGGCGTCTTGCGCCGTCAACCACTCTCGTAAACCTTGTGCCAACGGATGGGGATTGTTTAACTGCATGGCCAACAAGTCCGCCCGCAACTGGGCTTGTGCATCCAGACTTGCTGCAAGCGGCCATTGGTGCGCCACGACACTTGGCTTGCCAGCCGTCAACGTGCCTGTTTTATCAAATGCCACTGTTGTCACGGCATATGCTTGTTCAAGCGCTTGGGCGTCTTTAATCAAAATACCGTGCTTGGCTGCAACACCGGTACCCACCATCATCGCGGCAGGCGTGGCCAAACCCAATGCACATGGGCATGCGATCACCAAAACGGCAACCATGTTGATCATGGCCTCTTCAAACGGCACGCCTTTCGCGAGCCAAAACCACAGGGTGGCGGCAGCAATCAACAACACCACAGGTACAAATACCGCGGCCACCTTGTCGACCGTGCGCTGAACCGGTGCTTTGCTGGCTTGCGCATCACTCACCATGGCAATAATTTGTGCCAACACGCTGTGTGTGTCTGCCGCGCTCACGGCAATATCCAATGTTGCCTCGCCATTTAACGTGCCGCCAATAACGGCATCACCCATGCGCTTGACAACCGGCAAAGGCTCACCCGTAACCATGGCCTCGTCCACGCTAGAGCGGCCCACCACCACCACGCCATCGGCTGGTATGCGCTCGCCAGCCACCACGCGTATGCGATCACCCACTAGCAAATCGGCGACCGGTATATCCACAACGTCGTCACGCCCAATGCCATCTGGCAGCAGCTTGGCGGTGCTGGGCTTGAGTGCGTGCAAGGCTCGAATGGCAGAGGTTGTTTGTCGCTTGCTACGGGTTTCTAAATACTTACCCAACAACACCAAGGCAATCACAACAGCAGAGCCCTCGTAGTACAGGTGCGGTAGACCCTCGCCGTTAAACGTCAGCCATAGCCATGTCGACAAGCCCCATCCTGCGCTGGTGCCAATCGCCACCAGCAACTCCATATTGCCAGTCAATGCTTTCAACGCATGCCATGCAGACTTGTAAAAAGGCCAGCCCAATACAAACTGAACCGGTGTTGCCAGCACAAACTGAATCCACGGCGCAGGCATGCTGACCCAGACCGTTTGCGTCAACGGCATACTCAGCCACTGCACAAGCATTGGCAACAGAAGCGGCGCAGACAGCAGCAATGCGGCCAATGTGGGAATAAAAGCGGTGTCAATGCCCAGCCAGCGATCGACGTCATCTGTCTCGGCAAGTGTTTGTGCCGTCGGCTCATAACCAGCATCGCGGATAACGCGGCGCATCTCACGCTGCCACGCCTGTGCATCTTGCACGGCGTCAGAAGGGGTGATCCGCGCCATTTCAGTTGCCAGGTTCACACTCACATCGACCACAGTGCCTTGCTTTTTAAGCGCTCTCTCAACCCGACCAACACACGACGCGCATGTCATGCCACCAATACCAATATCAAAAACATCCAGAACAGGGGGTGCGGTGTTGGTTGACGCCATCTTTGACTTGAACTTTCTACAAGGCGCCGACTCTCAAACTGTAGTGCAGCGGCTACATCAGCATCTGATGTAGCCCTTCCACTATAAGACCTCGCTGAACCAAGGGGGCAACCACGCTTGGCGCCCACAACTTGTAACCTGTACTGCTACACTTTAAGAATGACCACGCCACTGCGCAAACTACTGTTGTGCCTATTTGTAACCATTGCACTTGCTTCACAAGGCATTGCAGGTGCGGTCATGTCTGTACAAATGGCTGGCGTTGTGAGCAGTCACGGCGACATGCGCACAGCAACGCAGATGTCTCACCAAGCTCCTGTGCAAGCTGAAACCAGCAGCCATGCCAGTGACCATGGCGCACATCACATTACAGATTCAAGCTTTGAACTTGCCAACACGGCAGGTACAACGCCAGCAACTGCACATCTGGCAACCTCAGCGCCTGACCACGAATCGCACTTCAAGTGCGCTGCTTGTCTGTTCTTTTGCAGCGGCGTATCAACGCCGTATGACACCAGCAGTGTGGCGCATGGGCACATCACTTTTGATGTGCCCATGTGGGTCACACCAAACTTACAAGACGTGCCACCGTCTGGTCTGTTCAGGCCGCCACAACCACTTCTAGCCTAATTCCCAACTGACCCCATCAAGACGACTGGGTTGGATGTTTTAAGCGCGCCGCCTTACACCCGCGGTGCGCATTGCTATACAGAGGTTTCCTATGACTTTTCACATTCGCTACGGGCTAACAGCTCGGGCATGGCCGCAGCTTGGCCTATTGGGCGCACTGGCCTTTATGGCTGGGGCGCAAGCGCAGCAAGTCCCAGCGGCGCCGGCTACGCCATCACCCGTCTCACTGGTGTCTTACAGTTCGGCGTTTGATCACTACCCAAAACAAGGGGACGCGCCTGCCACCGATTGGAAGCTGGCCAACGACGTTGTTGGGCAAAAAGGTGGTTGGCGTGCCTATGCCAAAGAAGCTCAAGACACAAAAAATGCCGCTAAAGCTGCGGCTGCCACGGCCACACCAACACAACCAGGAGGTCAGTAATGATTGGCAGACCACTACAACTAGCCGCCATCGGCGGCTTTAGCTTGGCCTTGCTTGGCTGTGCCAGCGTCTCGCCTGAAGGCGTTGTAGGCGCTGTAAACACCACGCTGGGCAAGGCAAGTCCGGTACAAGCACAGCTGCTGACCAGTGCTGAGGCGCAAGCCGACGCACACGCCAAAGCCAATGCATTGTTGTTGAATGAACTAAGCCAAGCTGACGCGGTTCAGCTGGCCATGCTCAACAGCCCAGATATGCAGGCCATGCTGGCCAGCGGCGTGGCCAGTGCGGCAAACGCGGCTCAAGGCGGGCGCATTGCCAACCCAACGTTCTCATTTGAGCGCATGCACGCCACTGGTGAGCTTGAGCTGGCGAGGGCGTTGTCGTTTGGCTTGTTGGACTTGCTAACGCTGCCTCAGCGTCAAGCTGTCGCCAAGCTCAACGTGGACAAGGTGCAGCTACAGTTGGCGCAACAACTGGTACGCCAACTGTCAGATGTGAAGTTGGCTTGGGTGGGTGCAATTGCCGCCAACCAGCGTCTGTTGTATGCCCAACAAGTGCAGCGCAGCGCCAATGCCAGTGCTGAGTTGGCGAAGCGTTTAAAAGCGGTGGGCAACTTCAGCTGGCTGCAGCAAGCCAGTCAACAGCAGTTTGCCAGTGATGCGGCCATTCAACTGGCCACGGCACAACACACCAACATCTCAGCAACCCAGCACTTGGTCCGCTTGCTTGGCTTGAATACCAGTCAAGAGGCGCTCATGCGTTTGCCCAAGAAGCTGCCCAGCATTCCAAAGCAGACCTTGTCGCCTGAAGACGTGAGCGCCGTTGCCATGGATACCCGCTTAGACGTACAGCTGGCTAAACTTGATGTGACGCGCTTACTGGGCAGCAACACGCTTGCTCAAATTGACAGCTTCACCGATGTGGAATGGGGTATTCGTGGCGTTGACAAAAAAGACACTGCTGACGGCAGCGTCAGCCAATCGAACGGCTTTGAAGTTGCCATTCGTTTGCCCATATTTGATTGGGGTGACAACAAGCGCGTGGCGCTGAGCGCCAACAGCTTGATGGCGGCAAAGAACTACGAGTCCACCATGCTCAATGCCAGCTCTGAGCTGCGGGTTAGTTACTCCGCGTACAGAACCGCCTACGACTTGGCGGCGCACTATCAAAACGAGGTTATTCCTATGCGCACACGCATGGCTGAAGAGAACCAGTACAGCTACAACGGCATGCTCATCAGCGTGTTTGAGCTGTTAGCCGACGCGAGGCAACAAGTCGCTGCCGTGACGCAGTCACTCAACGCCGTTGAACAATTTTGGGCCAGCGAAGCCGCACTTCAAAACAGCTTACTGGGTGCACCCAGTGCCGCGGTTTCTGTAAGTGCCGCCACTGCGCAAGCCGACTCACCAGGACATTAACCATGACAAAAGATACAGATACACTCGCTCGCCAAAGACGGCAGTTTTTAACCCTTGCAGGCGTTGGTGCGGGTGCGATTGCAGCCAGCACTGTTAGCCCAGTGGCCATGGCCGCTCTGCCTGAGCTGGTGTCACACGACAGTGTGGATACCGCGGCACTGTTGTTCCCAGAGTCTGGCAGGCCTTATGACCCTGTCACCACCCTCAACGGTTGGTCGCTGCCATGGCGCATGAAAAACGGCGTCAAAGAGTTTCACTTGGTTGCAGAGCCTGTTGTGAGAGAGATGGCGCCAGGTTTTACTGCCCACTTGTGGGGTTATAACGGCCAGTCACCTGGACCCACCATTGAGGTTGTAGAGGGTGACAAGATTCGCTTGTTTGTGACCAACCGCTTGCCTGAGCACACCAGCGTGCATTGGCACGGTCAGCGCTTGCCCAATGGGATGGACGGTGTAACAGGCTTGAACCAGCCAGCCATAGGACCCGGTAAAACCTTTGTGTATGAGTTTGTAGCGCGCCGCCCGGGCACATTCATGTACCACCCACATGCCGATGAAATGACGCAAATGGCCATGGGCATGATGGGCTCTTGGGTCACACACCCCAAGCAATACAGCAACAAAATTGGCAAGGTTGACAGAGACTTCTGTTTCTTGCTCAACGCCTACGACGTTGAGCCCGGCAGCGCCACGCCAAAAATCATGACCATGCTTAACTTTAACCTGTGGTCTTGGAACAGCCGCTTGTTTCCTGGCATCGACTCCTTCAACGTCAAGCTGGGCGACAAGGTTCGCATGCGCATTGGTAACTTGACCATGACCAACCATCCCATACACATACATGGCCATGAGTTTGAAGTCACGGGAACGGATGGCGGACCCACACCCAGTGGCTCACGCTGGCCCGAAGTGACCACGGATATTGCTGTTGGACAAATGCGCCAAATTGAGTTTGTGGCCGATGAGCTGGGCGACTGGGCCGCGCACTGCCACAAAAGTCACCACACCATGAATGCCATGGGTCACGACATACCCACCATGATTGGCGCTGACCACTCTGGACTTGCGGCACAAATCCAAGAGCTGGTACCAGAGTACATGGTGATGGGCGAGCGCGGCATGGCTGATATGACCGAGATGACCATGCCCATACCTGACAACACCGCACCCATGATGACTGGGGACGGCCCCTTTGGCTCGGTGGAGATGGGCGGTATGTTCAGTGTTTTAAAAGTCAGGCGTGACCAGCCCAAACAGAGCAACGTCAACCCGGGCTGGTTTAAACATCCCGCAGACACTGTCGCTTACGAGTTCAAAGGCGAGGTTAGCGAGCCAAAGCGCTCAAGCGCAGGTGGCTCATCGGCTATGCCCATGAAGAACGGCGTAACCACTGAGATACGCGTAAAAAAACCTGGGTCGCACCAGCATTAGTCGTACATACCAATCACCTATAAACAATTACCAATCACAAACTTTATCTTTAAAGGAATCATCATGACCAACACACGCTCAATGTTCAACTCGTCTTCTCTTGTCGCGGCAGCACTGTGCTTTGCCGCTTTTACCGTCCAGGCTGGCGGCACACATGCCGACAACCATGGCCACAGCGAATCAATCATTGGCAAGCCCGCTAAGATGAGCCAAGTCACCAAAACCATCACGGTAGACATGGGCGACGACATGCGCTTTAAACCTGAAAAAATCAACATACGCAAGGGCGACGTGGTGCATTTTATTGTGAAGAACAGCGGCAAGGTCAAGCACGAAATGGTGCTTGGCACACCCAAGGAACTGGCAGCCCATTACAAACAAATGTTGAAATTTCCAGGCATGGTGCATGAAGACCCACAAACAGCATCTGTTGCACCAGGCCAGTCAGGTGACATTGTGTGGGCGTTTACTAACAGCGGTATTGTGGACTTTGCTTGCTTGCAACCCGGCCACTTCGACGCCGGGATGAAGGGCCAATTCAACGTCGCCAAATAAGCACACCGCTTTTTAACCATTACACACAGCCGGCTTGTTCGCCGGCTTGAACAACCCATTAAAGGACTACAACATGTTTATCAAACACCTAATTGCAGTGACTGCCATCATATTTTCAACCGCGGGATTTGCAGGTGACGTCGTGATGACGTCAGGAGAAATAAAACGCATAGACACGGCCCAAAACAAACTCACCATCAAGCACGGGGATATAGCGAACCTGGACATGCCCGGGATGACCATGGTGTTTGAGGTTGCAGACAACGCCATAATCAACGCTGTAAAAAAGGGCGATAAGGTTTTATTTCACGTTGAAATGGACGGTCAACGCATGGTTATCAAAACCTTAACTGTTCAACCCTAATACTTGACGCGTGACTGCACACCTCAATAAGGTGTGTGGTCATTGCATTGAAAGCTCCTATGACAACCATCACGCTCACCGTAACAGGTATGACTTGTGTGCATTGTGAAAAAGCCGTGCTAAAGGCTATTCAATCTATTGATGCGCAGGCCCAACCAACCATAAACAGACCAGCTGGAACCGCCTGTATAACCAGTGAGCAACCACCAGACATGTTTATTGCAGCGATTGTTAATGAAGGCTATTCGGCCTGTTTGTGACGGTGCCTGTCCGCGCAAACCCGAACATATTTGAGTTACACACCCCTATGGCTTGAGCTGCATCACCGCAAACACACAACGGGATACCAGTAAACAACACTTGCAGATTAATGTGACGAACATGGCACACTGACACCAATGTACGTGATTGACTTATCAGAAGTTCAAATAACAGCTATTCGGGCGCAAGGCCCAGGCGGGCAAAACGTGAACAAGGTGTCTACTGCGGTGCACCTGCGGTTTTGTATTTCATCATCTTCCCTGCCCGATTTTATAAAAGCACGGTTATTGACACTGAATGACCAACGTGTCACCAGTGGCGGAATCATTGTTATCAAAGCTCAAATTAGTAGAAGCTTGACTCAAAACAAAGCAGAAGCATTGGGCCGACTTCAAGCGCTTGTCAACAGCGCGGCAACGGTTACCAAGAACAGAAAAGCAACACGGCCTAGTTTTGGATCGCAGCGAAAACGCATCGACTCGAAAGTTAACCGCGGTCAAATCAAAATGTCACGAGCCAAAATAAACAGCAGCGAATAACTGTTTGTCCCAAAACTATTTGTTCATTTTTGTATATTTTTTGTGTGCATAAACCTGTGCACTGTTTTCTAACAACAGGGCAGTTATCCACACCAATGTGCAACTTGTAAAAGTTATTAATGATTCATCCACGCTGGTTCTAATGGCTGTCCTTAGAGTTATTCTTAGTGTAACTTCTTGTATTTATTCAGTTTTATTAACTTGTCAACACACAGGCACCGTCTCTACTACTACTACTATATTTAAATAAAGAATTAAGAGATTAAGACAGGACAACTTTTTCAATCCACACAACAACCACAACAAAGCGGTTAGACCTGCGTACAACTATCACTGCTAAGATGAAGCACAACGACACGGTAACGGTGTTTTTTTCTACTTTAAAAACTTGTTTAACTTTGACCCAACTTGCACGCAACGACACATGTTTTGACATCAAGAGCACCCACATGGGGATGGTTGCCCTGGTGTTTCACACGCTCAACACTGCCGCTATTGTTGCCGAGCTGCATAAACGGTTTGTTGATGTACCTGAGTTTTTTGACCATGACGCCGTTACCATCGATTTAACAGCAGCAATAACTTCGGACACACGTTTTGACGATATAGATTGGGTGCAGTGGGTGGCCATGTTGTCTGCATTTAGCATGGTGCCACTCGCTGTTCGAGGGGTGCCAGAGTCTTGGAAAAAAAACCTTGGCGAACATCGACTGGTATGGCTTGCATCTGCGCTTACACCAGCAAAAACGACCAGCAACAGCACATCACATGCACAGGGTGATCAGGCTTCAGTGATACATGCCGCGCCGCTTGACACGTTGTTATCAAGTGCAATGGTTGTTGAAAAACCTTTGCGATCTGGTCAGCGTGTTTATGCAAAAGGACGTGACCTGGTCATGCTTGCAATGGTCAATCCAGGTGCAGAAGTTATTGCTGATGGTCATATTCATGTATACGCACCGTTGCGCGGGCGGGCAGTTGCAGGCGCGAGAGGTGATGTTTTATCACGTATTTTTGCCTTGAATTTTGAACCAGAATTGGTATCAATAGCTGGCATCTATCAAAGCATTGACAGTAATTTACATGCAGATATCAAAGGTGTCGCTGCCTATGCGTCGCTGCAGATTAACGACCAAGGTGAACATTTAATTTACCAAGCCATTTCTCGTTAGCACGTTTTGTTTTTTTATAACCAGCTTGAAACACCGTTAAACTGGAGGGTGTTACAAAATTCTACCGGCCTAGCTTTTTTTGCTGCCACGACCCCATTCTTTAGGTAAAAAAACATGACAAAAATTGTTGTCGTCACGTCTGGCAAGGGCGGCGTTGGAAAGACTACAACCAGCGCGAGTTTTGCCACTGGTTTGGCCATGCGGGGCTTAAAAACAGTGGTCATTGATTTCGATGTAGGTTTGCGCAACCTCGACTTAATTATGGGTTGCGAACGGCGTGTTGTATACGATTTTATAAATGTCATCCAAGGCGAAGCATCACTGAATCAAGCTTTAATTAAAGACAAACAAACTGATAACTTGTTTGTATTGGCTGCATCTCAGACACGTGACAAGGATGCATTGACCACGGCTGGTGTAGAAAAAGTGCTCAACGATTTAAAAGCTATGTCGTTTGACTACATCGTTTGCGATTCACCTGCTGGCATCGAAACTGGTGCGCTGTTGGCCATGCATTTCGCTGATGAGGCACTGGTCGTCACCAATCCAGAGGTGTCGTCTGTACGTGATTCTGACCGTATTTTGGGCATGTTGAGTTCAAAGACCAAACGTGCCATTGATGGAAGCGATCCTATCAAGGAGCATTTGTTGATTACGCGCTACAACCCAAGTCGCGTTGAGGGTGGTCACATGTTGTCACTTGAAGATATTCAAGATATTTTACGTATCAAGCTTATTGGTGTCATTCCTGAGTCAGATATTGTTTTACAAGCATCGAACCAAGGCCTACCCGCTGTCCATATGCAGGGTACTGACGTGGCCGAAGCTTACAAAGATGTCATTGATAGGTTTTTAGGCGAAGAGCGTCCATTGCGTTTTGTCGCAGCGCAAAAAGCTGGATTACTTAAGCGTTTGTTTGGTGGGAGGTAACTGCGCATGTCACTGCTATCGTTTTTTAAAGGTGAAAAGAAAAAAACTGCAAATGTGGCCAAGGAGCGCTTGCAGATAATCTTGGCGCATGAGCGGGGGGGGCGGACCTCGTTACCTGATTTTTTACCAGCGCTGCAGCGTGATCTCATTGCTGTCATATCTAAATATATCAAGATTGATCCCAGTGACATCAAGGTTAATCTAGAACGCGATGCAAATATGGAAATTCTTGAAGTAAAAATTGAGCTGCCAGACGGACATTAAGGTTAGGCCGCTTGTTCAAACCACTTGTAAAGATCTCTGTGCAAGTGGTTTTTTTATGTACGGCTTAAAATAAGCCAGTTATTGATTGATAGTAATAAATTGATGTATGTATGAGATATCCAGAGACCTTTGATGTCATTGTGGTGGGCGGTGGACACGCGGGCAGTGAAGCGGCCTTGGCCAGTGCGCGCATGGGCTGTAAAACGCTGTTATTGACACACAACATCGAAACACTGGGTCAGATGAGTTGCAACCCGTCGATTGGTGGCATTGGTAAGGGGCACTTGGTTAAAGAAATAGACGCCATGGGTGGTGCCATGGCGTTGGCAACCGATGAGGCCGGTATCCAGTACCGTATTCTTAACAGCTCAAAAGGCCCAGCTGTGCGAGCAACCCGTGCACAAGCAGACAGGGTGTTGTACAAAGCGGCAATTCGCCGCACGATGGAAAACCAGCCTAATCTTCAGATTTTCCAGCAGGCTGTAGAGGACCTGATTGTGCAAGGTGACCGTGTGGTTGGTGCGACAACCCAAGTCGGCTTGCAATTTCATGCGGCTACCGTCGTTCTAACGGCTGGCACCTTCTTAGACGGCAAAATACACGTTGGTATGAGTAACCACGCGGGCGGGCGTGCAGGAGACCCACCTTCTGTCGGTTTGTCTGC
>Ga0335398_10000751_pt1 | contig 56536 bp, 43 predicted proteins | sample BON03_FD_205742 | JGI IMG/M metagenome (GOLD analysis project Ga0335398, IMG submission 205742) | Freshwater microbial communities from Lake Bonney liftoff mats and glacier meltwater in Antarctica - BON-03 (spades assembly) (version 2) | ecosystem: Environmental > Aquatic > Freshwater > Ice >... | reverse complement strand
GAATCGCGTGTTGTAGAGCTCAATCACTCGCAGCAGCTCGGACAGGCCAAATCGGCGATCTCGATCCGTGTCGGCATCATGGATGCCTTTCACCGCGCCGACCCCCAGATAGTAAGGAAGAGCCTCACTAGCCACTTCACTCCCGCCCAGCCCCGCATGCACTACTTCGCCCATAATAGAGTTATAACGGTCTGCTGCTTCCGGCACGCGAACGACAAATGAGAAGCTCAACGCGCCACTTCCGGTCAGCGAACCGAAACGCCATCCCAACGGCCCCGCAGCACCCACCGCCGGCACTTCTACTGCCGCAGAAGCATCGTCACTCTCTAACGTCCATCCCTCCGGCAACTCGACGCGATAGGCAAGATCAACCGGGCGATCATCCCACTCAAGCTCCACCGATATCCTAGCTGTTTCGCCCAGAGCGACTAGACTAACGGCAATGGAGTGCGCAGCCCGCACCGGCCCGCCCCCAATCACCGTCAATACGACCGGCGCCGTCGTTAGAGTTTCACCTTCGGTAAAAATCGTCAGCGTGTAGTCTCCCTCTCGTTCCGGCTGCACCTCCGCCAGTAGCAACGATGCAGAAGAGGCTCCTTCAATCGGTTGCTCATCAAGATTCCATTGGTAAGAGCGCTCTCTAGGCCCCGCAGCCAGAACCTCAAATCGCACGTCATAACCCGCCAACACCGTCTGCGATACTGCAGGGACTAGCACCACAATTTCAGCCGGCGATTCCGCAGCCAATGGATCAACGACTTCCAACAACCCAAACCCTGTATCGTATCTCGACGTGATTCCTATGAGTTGATGTGTGCCTGCCGTCAAACGATCGATACGCATCGCGTCATACTCATTCGGCTCCATCGGCAATCCACGCAACCCATCGAGCAACCAAGTCGGCCAATCACTGGCCTCCCAGCCCGTGGCAGATCCCACGATCACGGGAGAAGAACCGCCAGAAGTGAGCTGCAATCGGGGTCCTCTCATGGCGTCTTCGCGCTCAAGCGCCGGTCCGAGATGCCGTGATACCACCTCACGTCCTCCCGGCGATGGCACCACAAAGGTCAACGACGGTAAATAGTAGGTGGACGCAATCCGAGAGAAGAGCCCCAACGAGGCCAATCGCGCACTCGGTTCGTCAGCCACATCCAAATCCCACACTTCCGGAACGACCCTGCCGGAGCCCAGCCAATCAAATTCCAAGGTATAAGACCCCGGCGTGAGTTCAACCACCAGAGCAGCATCAGCGCTACCTTCCGCCAACGGCATTGCTCCAGACATAGTGTTCGCAAGCCTCACTGCGTCACCGCCATCAACCGCATCAGCCCAATCGTCGTTGGCCACGATCGCGGCGCCTGTCCGATCCCGTAGAATCAGATTGGGGTCCCTCACCCAAGCAGACGTCGAATCTCCATCCGCTGCCATCGCTGGGCCCAAAACCCGCAGGAGCACGCGCTTGATCCCTTTGCCCTCGATTCGGAATGGCATGTGCCCTAGGCGGTTGCCGGAACTGTTAATCATTCCCGAGCCCACCACAAACGCCGGGGCCAGTGTTGCGCTTCCTTCGACCGTTAATCTCGCGGGGACGGACGTCACCGAGCCACCACGATTCCTCACTGCCACATCATAGATACCCGCATCGCTCCCGTCGACTTGCGCCACTATGAGCACGGCAGTCGTTTCATCCGGCAGTTCGAGCCCGTTGCGCCGCCATTGATAAAACAGCGATAATCCCTGCGCCTCGACCGCAAACTCCGCCGTGGCACCGACTGACACCGCGAGCGCCGTCGGCTCCGTCACAATCTCGGGGACATCCGGAATCTCCAGCAGCGCCGACTCACTCGCGGACACTCCATACTCGTCGTAGGCTACGGCGACATACTCACCACCCACCTCTTCGTGCGCGGCGTCGAGAACCAACACTGCGAAATCGGAATTTTCCAACCGAGTCCCATCCCGCCACCATTGATAGTGCAGCATGCCCGCACCGGTCGCCGCCACATTGAGTGATATCGAGCCCTCAAGTGGGACCAACTGGCCAACGGGATGCGTCGCAATCTCCGGCGCGGAGAACACCTGCACCAGCAAGGACTCACTCGACCACGACTGAGCTCCCGACGTGACCCGCACCCAAAAAACCGCACCGCCGGTGATCTCTTCCGGCGCAACCTCCAGAGCAGCGCCCGTCCCCTGATCAAGTGGCTGCGACGTGTCGCCTTCTTCCCCGCGATACCATTGGTAGTCCAAATCATGCCCCACCGCCTCCACGGCCAAACGAACCGGATCCCCCTCCGCAACAATCAAGGATCCAGCTACGGTCACGATGCCACCCACCGCCGGATCGCGTTGAGCAATGGCCAGATGTGTTCCGCCTGCGAGCAAAGTGGTGCCACCCAGCTGTGTCACCTTCTGATGCGGCAAGAATCCTGGGGGCGTTCGCCAACTAAGCCCATCCCGCGAAGAACTGATTCTAGAGTTTCCCAGCGCCAAAAAGCGCCCATCGACAAAAACTAGTTCGTCGTGCGAACTCAGTTCAGGACCGACCTGAGGCTCCCAAGTAATTCCATCCGTCGAACTGTAGAACTTGCTCAAAAATTGAGTGCCTAGCACGAATCGTCCGTTGCCATAGGCGGCACCATCAAATCTGGAGTAGTCGAACGGAAAATCGACCAGTGCGCCGTGCGCCAAGTCAGAGGAGACATACACCGCACGATAGCCTGTTGTCACAAATCGTGAATCTGAAGCGGCAAGAATCTCCCGGCTGAACGAGAAATCATAAGGCAATTGTTCCCAGTTTTCACCGTCGGAGGAACGGAACATCCCGCTCTGGTTGGAAATCGCAACCAGTCCTTCCTTCGTTCGAATGAACCGAGCTATTTGGGTGTTATTCGTCAGCACTAAACTCGTTTCCCAACTCACGCCATCCCGGCTGATCCTCAACCCGAACCCGCCGTCCACCTCAGCAGAAGCGATGAACCAACCATTGTAGTGTATTAGTCTATCAAATACGTAACCCGGCGATGCCACTTCACGCCAATCGATCCCATCAACCGAAACGTAGGCCGGCGTATCCTCTTCGCTGTATCGCGGGTTGGGCTCCAGTAGCATAAAGAGTCCATTCCCCGCAGCGAGACCCGGCAGGGCCTCGTCACTGTTTTGGCTGTAGTCGGTCCCCAATCGCGGCCAGCCCGAAACAACCTGCCATTCCACACCATCCGGCGATTCAAAAGCCCAACCACTCGCACCTTCGGCCCGGAATTGGCCATCAATATAGTGAACATAATCACCGGACAGCCTCTCCGGCCCAATCGCCTCCTGCCAAGTCGCCCCGTCTTCCGACCACCACACCGTGTTGGTGCCCGACACGCCGGCGACAAAACGGCCCGCTCCCCAAACGACCGAAGTAAACTCATGATCGCTCGCACCGATTGGACTCACCACGGTCCATTCAAGAGCATCCAACGATCGAACGATCGTGCCACCCTCTCCTACCGCCACAAATCGTCCGTCGCCATGCGTGATCGCATTCAGCCTGGTGAGTTCGGCCGACCACGCCGGTGTTCGATCGGTCCAGTTTTTTCCGTCGAACGACGAGTGGATTTCGCCCTCGTCAAAGGACTCAATATCCGCACCCACTGCGACAAATCGCGCATCGGCAAAAGTGGTATCTCGAACCAACGACGGGCTATTCTCGATGTAATTCCACTCCCTCGCATCAACCGACCACCGAATATCTGGCAACGTGCTTACCCACACTCCCGCACCGAACACGGCGTTGCCGGAATAGCCTGTGCAACCCGATCCGCCATAGGAGAGTTTTTTCCAATTTACTCCATCCAAGGACCCCCAGTGTCCGCTACGACTACTCGCTAGCAACATACCCTCGCCTACCGTCAGCTGTTCCGCACCCACTTCGGCGAGGCTTGCTTCCTGCAACACAGCCCACTCCCGTCCGTCCTCTGACACCATCACCGATCTTCCGTTAGCTGCATACCAACGACCCTCGAATTTAACCATGTCTCGCGCGGCACGATGACCACTAAAGACTTTCCAAACGGTGACCGTAGCAGTGGCACTGTCCACCGTTCCAGCCGCGTTGCTCGCTCGGGCCCAATACGTGCGAGTGAATTCGGTCGGGGCCGGAACATGCTGTGCCATCGTCGCACCAGCTACAGGTCGTGTTACATTGCCCGACTCACCTTCATACCACTGGTAGTTGAGCGGGGCGTCACTCGTGACTTCGAAGACCATCTCCAGATCCTGACCGATGACACCGTCACGCGACTGCGGAGAGGCGGCATGGCCACAATTACCTTAAATGTGCCGCTATCGACCGTCTCAAAATCGCCCGAAACCCGCACCCAGTAATTAGCATTTTCCGTCAGTGAAGGTGTCGTGAAAGACGCTTCAGTCGCCCCCTCAACAGGCCGTAAGGTGTCCCCACTCTCACCTTCATACCACTGGTAGCCATTCGTCGGGCCCGAAAGTGTAATGGCTAGCTCCGCAAAATCACCCGAAGCCACCCCAACGTGCTTCGAGTTTACCGCCCCCCGCAACGCCTCCCGCATTGGCAGCGACCGGAGGATGCGATCTTCTTGGCCAGTAATAATAAACTCACCATTGCCGTAAGTGACCGACAAACTAGTGCTCCCATAGTGAGTTGGCAGCGGCACAAAGTCCGTGCCCGCAGTCCGATTTTCACCGTCGAGTGACTGCAGCACATGCGCACCCTGCACTGCTATCCAAACCCCTGCGCCATAGGCGATACCCGATTGAGAAGTAAAACCTTGAGGCAGGCTGGGCAGTGCATGTCGAATCCATGTCGTCCCCCCATCCATCGAGACGTGGGAAAATCCGGGTTCGATCGCGACGATACGCCCGTTTCCGCTGAAGGCCACCTGGAGGTCGGGATTCCCCGAGACCTGCTGCTGGCTCCAACTCAGCCCATCAGCGCTACGTGCGACATATCCATCGCGGCCAGTGTGGATGAACCCACCTACCGCATCTACCATTAGTTCGCCCGTGCGGAAATTTTGGAGCTCATGCACCCGTGCCCAATTCTCACCATCGATCGAACTGAAAATCTGACCGTCATTGACCAGAGCGATGAAGCGAGTGCCATTGAAGGCGATTTTCGAAAAACCCACCGCTATATCTGGCAGATCAACATCGACCCAGCGCACCCCATCAATCGATGTAGAATACTCGGCATCCCCCAAGCGGGCAGCGCGAGAAGGCGCAATGTAACGGCCCAACCCATACACCACTTCTGCGAACGGGGCAGCCCCGGCATTGTCAACCAGAGTCCAGCTTCCAGGAGTGGTCGAATACGCCGCCTCATCTCCATAGATGCTCTGCAACGCAAAGAACCGCCCGTTAGCGTAGAACTAATCTCGTCGTCGTCATCAAACCCCGAGTCTTCTTCGAACCATCGGATCAGAACTCCTTCACTGCTGTTGAGTAATCCAGCGGAATTAGTGCTGCGTAGCCACAACCGACCGGAGGATTCATTGCTATCCGTAATAGTCGTCGCCTCACCATTTTCCACCGGCTGCGATTCGTCTCCGATTCCACCGTAAAACCACTGGTGGTTGAGTGGAATTCCGCCCACCACAGTCGAGTTTATCGTCACCGGCGTCCCCGCCCAAGCCGACGTTGAGGTCCAGCCGTGGCGAAGCTGCGGCGGAGTATTACCGCCAGTAACATTCAATTGCACCGACTGCGACAGGGCCTCCCCTAATGCATTACGAATTCGCAACGTGTAGTCAGCAATGTCGCTCACTTGCGCATTGGCGAGTGTCAGCACCGCACCCGTTTCTCCCACCAGTGCCACCCCGTCCTTAAACCATTGATACGTGAACGGCCCCGTGCCCGTCGCCGTCACGACGAATTCAGCAGTGGCCCCCGCCGCCACCGCGTCAACCGGAGCCGATACCTCCAGCCTGTCGGGTTCCTCGCCGGCAATCAACGCAAGCCCGGCGGAATATCCCTCGAAAAACTCAAGGATCGGCGAATCCAAGGTGGGCACATCAAACATACCCAAACTGTCTTCCCCCCAAGTGCGCAATGTGCCGTCGCCAAGCAGGGCGAAAGACCCGTGGCGGTTGGCGTAAATCTCCGTCACGTCGGTCACCCCCTCCGGAACATCCGTCTGACCATAGTAGTTGTTTCCCCAGCCCACTACCGACCCATCACGGCGCAGCGCGAGCACATGAGCACTACCGGCTGACAACGAAACGACGTCATCCAACTCGGCCGGAACTTCGGGCGCACTAGAGTGAGTAGAAAAGTCTCTCACCGTGCCATCATCCTGCAACGTCAGCACCCCGTATTGAGCGGGAACGAGTTCCATCATCCCCGGAACATAATCCGGTAAATTTTCCCGGATCCAATCGGTGCAGGAGCCTCCTAGGATCAAAATGCGACCATCGTCCCGAATGCCCAACACATAACTCTCGACCACCACAAACGAGATAATGTGCGCGTGACTCCGATGAGTCACCTCGGTTCCGTCAGTCCGCCACTGCCACAAACCACCCTCCACATCCGTGGCCCACATATAACCTGATCCCACCGCCATGTTCGCCACTTTTCCCATTGCTGTCGGAGCGCTCTGGGCGACACTTTCACTCGCCGTTTCAATCCCAAGTTCACCCGAAGAGTGCAACGCTAGCACTACGCCGCTCGGCCCTCCTCGCGGAGTCGCCAATTTCACTACATCGGAGAGGAGACTAACATCCTGACCTGAGCCGGAAGCCCTGAATAGACCGAGCCCCAACTCACCACCGTCGTGCGTGTAAAACTATGATCGGTCACCCTGAGTTCGAACACCCGCGTCGAGGAAGCACCTAGTGCGTCGGTAACCTCAATCTGATAGACCCCCGCATCCGCTCGCTCGACGGCAGGGAAGTTCCAGTTCGCCTCCGTCGCCTCGGGAATCACCCGACCATTCCGTTTCCACTGGAAGCGCAAAGGCTCGGTGCCGGTCGCTGCCACCATCAAATCCAATGCCTCACCGACGGTCACCAATTGGCTCAACGGCGCAGAAACAATTTCCGGCATCGCACCAACTCGCAACAACACCGGCACGGTGGTGGTTGTGCCCACGGCGTTGGTCACTTCGACCATATATTCTCCCGCATTATCCGACGTGATGTTATCCAGCGACAACCAGTCAGTTTCTTGCCCGCGATAACGGGGGCCTTCCGGCATAGGCTCGCCATCGCGCAGCCAGCGGTAGGTCAACGGCGGCAATCCATCCGCCAAAACGTCTAAACTCACATTCTCCCCGGCCTTCGCCGACACCGCGCGTGGAGGTAAAACAATCTCCGGCGGAGTGGTTTCCACCAAGGCGATCGCGTGGCGATAGCCGACTCCCAAGTCCCAAGTTTTGCCGACAGTCTCCGCAGGAATTATAGCCACCACTGCCGCGTTGCCCCATCCGACTACGCTACCATCGTCAGTCAGCATCATCGAACTATGCTCTCCCCCTCTCACCCAATGCGCCGTTCCCAATTCATCGGGAACCTCCAATGCACCGGGAGTTCCCTCCCCCCAGGTGCGAACCTCACCGCCTAGGGTGATGGCAAGTGAGTGGTGCAACCCGCCAGAGATCCAGCGCACCGAGCCCAGGTCGTCTGGCACCGTCGCCTCGCCATCGGAATTGAGTCCCCATGACAATGCGGTCCCATCGGCCTTGACCGCGTAGTTATTGAAGTAGGCGACAGAAATTGCCACAACATCGGTTGCTTCCTCCGGCGTCGGCACAAACTGATGCCCCCACTCCACCACGGTGCCATCCGCCTTAAGCGCCACGCTTTCGTTATAGCCCGCACCGATCGCCACCACGTCGTTCAAGCCTGGCGGCACGTCGGCCTGCCCCGAGGAAGAATTGTCTCCCCCCCACGCCACCACCGTCCCATCATCCCGCAACGCGAGCGCATGATGCGGACCAGCCACCACCGCGACCACTCGGTCCAAGTCCGAAGGCACCTCAGTCTGACTCTCCCCGTTGTAACCCCAAGCCACCACCGTACCGCCGCGAATCACCGCCACGTTGAATTGGATTCCTGCTGCCACTGCCATCACATGGCGGGCTTCCGGCACCACCTCCAGCCAATCTCCTTCGCCACTTCCCCAAGCAATCGCACCACCATTCTCCGGAGCCACCTGCAAATGCGCGACCGAAGTGACGCGACCTTCAGCGTTGGAAACCCGCACCTGATACCAACCCTCCAAATCGCGAGTCACCGCATCCAAGGTCAGCGTCCCAGACATCTCACCAACGAGGACACTTCCATTATGAACCCACTCGAGCGTCGCCCCCTCAGTTTGCTCCAGCTCGACTTGAAAAACCACCGTATCCCCGCCACCACCAATTGAGTTCGCAAATGCGCCGTCACCACCGGTGCCGCCGCATAAGCCTCAATTGGCGTGAGGGCGAGACCCAGCACTAAAGCTAAAGCGAGTTTCCGGACTCCAGCACAAAGCATTGGAAAGCGGAGATTCATGCGGATTATTGATTGATGAATTTATCGCGACTTCCACTCGCCTAACGATAGGGCTGCTTGAACTCGACCGGCGGCGGCTGCGCGCCTTTCCCGCGGAGTTTCAGATTCAACATCTCGACTCCAAAAGCGAACGCCATAGCGAAGTAGATATACCCCTTGGGGATGTGCTGCCCCATACTTTCGCCCACCAACATCACCCCGATCAGAATCAGAAAACTGAGCGCCAACATCTTCAGCGTCGGGTGCCGGTTCACGAAATCGCTGATATCCTTCGCCGCCCACAACATGATCCCCATCGCGATCACCACCGCGGCGATCATTACCCCCAACACGTCGGCCATCCCGACCGCCGTGATCACCGAATCCAGTGAGAAAACGACATCGAGGAGGAGAATTTGCACGATCACCGCCTGGAAGGTCGCCCGCTTCAGCGAAGCCGTCGCGTGCCCGTCATCCCCTTCCAGCTTCTCGTGAATCTCCATCACACTTTTTCCGATTAAGAACAGTCCTCCGATCAACAATATCAGGTCTTTCCCGGAAACCGCATGGTCGAGCAACGGCAGCGTGAACCACGGCTTCGTGAGCCCCATCAACCACGAGATACTCATCAACAAAAGTATCCGCGTCACCAACGCCAACATCAACCCGGTCTTCCGCGCCTTGTCCTGCTGATCCGCCGGTAGTTTGCCCGCTAGAATCGAAATGAAGATAATATTATCGATTCCCAGCACGACCTCGAGAGCCGTGAGCGTGAGGAGCGAAATCCAAATCTGGGGGTCGGCAATCCATTCCATTGCCGGTGATCAAGACGAGCCGATGCCGTCGCGTCAACCGATCCACGCCAGCCCAATGCGCAGCCACAACGGTATCGCAATCAACCCGACGACCGTCGTGCCGATCACCACCTGCACCGCCGTCAACGGCTTCCCTCCATAGTGCCGCGCAATCAAAATGGGGATCACGCCCGCCGGCATCGCCGCTTCCACCATCATGACCCGCTTGAGTTCCTGACTCACCGGCAAAATTTTCGCTAAACCCAGGATGAGGGCCGGGAACAAGACCAGTCGCAGCGCGCACGCCGCAGGCGTCACCCGCAGCGAAAATAACTGCGATGGCTTACTCAAGAATTCTGCCAGCGTCGAACCGATCGCCACCAACGCCACCGGAATCGCACACGCCGCCGCCATCGCAATCGTTCGATTCGCGGCCTCCGGCATCACCGTATCGACATTTAATAAATTCCCCACCCCCGCCGCCGCCAAGGCAATCACCGGACCACTGATCAATCGCTTCCACCCATCCCGCAACGAGAGCCCCGATAGCACCAACACTCCCACCGTCCAAATCGCGATTTCACAACCCACGTTATGCACCAACAACACCCCGATACTCTCGCGTCCAAAGAGCGACTCCATCAGCGGAATCGGAATGTAACCATAGTTGAAAATACCCGCGGCAAACGCGAAGGTCCTGAGCCCCTTTCCTTTCGAAAATCCCAACGACCGGCCGATCCACCACGCCAACAATATTCCTCCCGCCATGGTCACAAACCCAACGACCGGAGGCCAAAAGACATTTCGAGGGTCGGCCAACGCCGGATTCCCCAACACACTTTTGAAAATCAACGCCGGGTAAAAAACATTGAGCACAATCTTCAACAATCCCGCATCGATTTCCGGATTCATCCACCCCAAAAACCGCGCCACGGAGCCCACTCCGATCAGCAAAAAGACCGGGGCAATCAACGCGAGCAGCTCAAAATAGGTGGGCACGCCAACCTACATGACACCCCCGCGCGCGGGAGCAAGCCCCCCGCTGCTTTCCCACTCCCCTCAAAGCCCTCCCGCTAAATCTCATCACCAGGCCCGTTTTAACCCCGAGGGATTCAAACGCGCCGACTTCCTTCGCCCTGAGCCAGCGGTCCTGGATCGCTCGACCCCAGCCAGAAATTCGACCGGCGAAGATCCGATCCTCCTCAGGGAGACGGAGTCGCCGCCGCGCGCCCGCTCAAAATTCCCGTCGTCCAAACCGCCTGAAAATTAAATCCCCCGGTGATGCCATCGATGTCCATGACCTCTCCCGCAAAATGCAATCCCGGACAAAGCCGGCTCTCCATCGTCTTAAAATCGATTTCCTTCAAGCGCACGCCGCCACAAGTCACAAACTCCTCCTTATTCGTGCTCTTACCCTTCACTTGAAACTCACTCGCCGCCACTGCCTGGGCCAACGCCGTCATCGATTGTTTGGGCAACGACGTCCAAATCGTTGTTTTGGCGATGCCCGCCGACGCCACCAACCGCTCCCATAATCGTCCCGGCAGCCCCACGGGATTCGCGTTATGAATCTGCTTCTTGGCCAATTCACTTCGCCCTTCCTGCAGCGCAGCCCGCACCCGGTCCACGTTGTCATCGCCCGTCCAGCCAATCCGGACCGCAAACCGATAGTCACGACTCGCCAACTCGCGCGCCCCCCAAGCCGAGAGCCGCAGAATTGCCGGCCCGCTCAACCCCCAGTGGGTCATCAACACCGGCCCCATCTCGCTCAACTTCGTACCCGGCACACTGGCCACGGCGCTGGGCACGGCGAGTCCCTCGAGTCCCTGCAATCGCTCGTCGTCGATCTGAAAAGTAAATAACGACGGGGCCAACGGCTCGATCTTGTGACCCACCGATTCCGCCAGCGCAAATCCGCCCGCCACCTTAGTCCCCCCCGTGGCGATAATCACGCGATCAAAACTCTCCGCGCTCCCATCGCCCAACGTCAGGGTGAATTCACCACTCGCGTAGCGCACCAACTCCCGCACCGGCGTTCTTAACCTCACCGCAATCGACGCCTCGCGCGCCGCGCCCTGCAAACAATCGACAATCGTGCCCGAATCATCCGTCGTCGGAAACATCCGCCCGTCCTTCTCTGTTTTGAGCTCCACCCCTCGCGCCTGAAACCAAGCCACCGTGTCACGCGGTCCGAACCGATTTAAGGGTCCGATCAACTCACGAGACCCCCGGGGATATCGTTTCACCAACTCTCGAGGCTCAAAACAAGCATGCGTCACGTTACATCTGCCGCCCCCCGAGATGCGCACTTTGGTCAACGGATGCACCGTCGATTCGAAAATCGAGATCCGAGCGTTCGGATCAGTATCTGCCGCGGCAATCGCCGAGAAATATCCCCCCGCACCGCCTCCAATGACTGCAATTTTTCGTGGTTTCATGCTTAAAAATACGACTGCACACGAATAAACTGGAATAGCCAATCCTCAGGAATCGTCTAATTTAAGCCGGACGATCGATCCACCCTCGCTCCGTTGTTCCACCGTGACTTATTTCCAGCTCGAAGCCCTCGCCGATCAGACAATCCTCGACACCCTCGAGACCCTCCCCGCCGAATTGCGCCCCCACGCCGCCGGTATCCCCGTGCATCTACACGAGTTTCCTACCCCTGCGATTCTCGGAACTGAATTTGAGCCCGATATCCTTGGCCTCTTCGTCGGCCCTCCTCACGGCGAAGCGATGGACGATGTTCCCGCTCAAATCCTGCTCTTCCTCGGTAATATCTGGGACTACGCCGAGCGCGAGCGCCCCGTCTTTATCGACGAGGTCCATATCACCTTCCTGCACGAGCTCGGCCACTACTTTGGCTGGGATGAAGACGATCTCACCGCTCGCAAATTAGATTGAGAACTTTCCTTTCTCCCCGATGTCCCCCCCAGACCACGTGCCAGCAGGCCGTTTGGTTTTTCCTCCTGCCCCAATCAACGCTTTCCAAGCCGTTCCTACCGTGCATAGTTCGACCCATCATTGTTAATGTTATGAAGCGATTCCTTTCCATCGTCCTTGTTACCCTCTTTGCCACCACCGCACTTCAAGCCGAGCGCGCCCTCTCGCGCGATGACTATGTCACGCGGTTCGAATCCTGTGAAGCCATCCTCCGCGAATTCATGGAAGATCCCCGCTACGCCATCCCTCAGGCAGTGCTGCGCGAGGCCAAGGCCATCATCATTACCAACCAATTTAAGGCCGGATTTCTCTTTGGCCTGAAAGACGGCTACGGCGTAATCCTCGCCAAACGGGCCGACGGCACCTGGAGCAATCCCGGCATGCTCAACGCCGGCGAGGCCAGCTTTGGCCTCCAGGCCGGCGGCACCGCGATCGAAACCGTCTATATTCTCACCGACGACGCGACGCCACGAATTCTCTACAAAGGTCGCTTCAATATCGGGGTAGATGCCAAGGCCGTCGCCGGTCCAAAGGCTGCCGAAGCCGAGCGCATCACGCGGTCGATGCTCGACATCCCGGTCCTCGTCTACGCCAAGAACAAAGGTCTCTTCGCCGGGGTTTCCGTTCGCGGTGGCTGGCTTCAAGCCAATAACAACGCCATCCGCAGCTACTACAATACGCGCTACACGCTGCCAGAGCTCCTCCAAGGCGACTGGGTGCCTAATCAGCCCGAGACCGACCATCTCGTGCAATTTGTCACTCAAATCACGCAATAAGCTCCGGCCCCTTGCCTCTCCCTTTCCGTCCAAGCCCGGCGCCGCAATCGGTTCCGGGCTTTTTCGGGCCCGGCGTCAATTGAACCACGTAAGCGCAGGACGCTCCAGCGACTCCTTCAACGCCTCCTCGTCCGCCCACGTGCAGTTGCCCGTGCGCTCATTTCCATCGAGAAACGCCACAAAGTCCCACTCTGGCCCGCTCTCCATCGGCTCCGCCCAGGCGCGCACGATCCCAATCGCCGGCAAAGTTTGCCGACCCAAAATATCCTGCAGCGGTAACGTCAGTTCGTCCCCGTAAGCGCGATACACCAGTTCGGTGCACACGAGCTTGTCGCTGCTGAAAAAATCAAAATCAAAATCATACGGTTTACCCGCATGACTAAACGCCCGCGCAATCGCCGCCCGCTTCTGCGCCTCCGACAGCCGCGGCCGCAATACCGCCACCGCATCGGCCTCGCCCACCGAATGCTCCAACGAAGTAAAAACCACGCCTTCGCTCATGGCCTCGATTATCGCAAACCCATGACCGGCGGCATCCCCGCCTGAAAACCGGGCCAGTTTCGCCGCCACCTCTCGATTCTGATCGAGCCCCATCGCTTTTAGATCGTCCGGTGTGCCCACATACAACGCCGCATGCGGCCAATACCCCGGTAGAAACGCGTTGGATAAATACCAATTGCGGCGCTCGATCAACACGTCACCGGGCTGCAACAGGGGCCGCAGACGCTCCAATAACTCAGGCGTAACCAGTGACTGATTATTGCGTGGAGCCCGGATCTTCGCGTCACCAATCAAAGACGAGATCGCTGCACTCGCCCGATAATAACTGCCCCCCGCCACCTCCTTCACCTCCGCAAATGCCGTCTTCATCTTGTAGCGCATAATCCGTTCACTCAGGGATGCCGTGCGACGTCCCGCCTCGATGATCGCATCATGAAAATTCGCCGCGCGCCCCCCATTCACCGGCCCCATCCCCGCCGCCGTCCACGCCGGCAGCGTCTCGTGGTAATGCCGCCACCCCGCCTCCAACCATTTCCGGTGGGCGATATTAGCCAAATTCGCGCGAATACGATCGTAAGTTCCCGGCGGTAAATCCCAGCGAGGCTCACCTTCATTGAGCTTTCGTTGAGCCTCCTCACTCGTCTCGAACGCTAAGACAAACCGGGCGGAATAATCGTAGAGCACCGCCGCCGCGGTGTAGTGCAACAACAGGGCCCGTAGCCGGGTCGGTTCATCCGTGAGTTGCTCAAACCGCTGGTAACCCCAAATCGTGCGTAGTAAGGCTGCCCGGTAACTTAAATACGAAACCAACATTCGCCGTATTTCATCGTCATCCGCCGGTCGATAATAGCTGCGCTCTCCGACGAGTAACTGATTTTCAAATACCCGAAATCGCGCCTCCAGTCCGCTCAAGCCATCAATGACCGCCTCCAGTCCCCGCTCATCGCTCCGCAACCGGCCATCCAGCACTGCCGGCCCCATCGCATGTAACGCCGGACTATCCGTTCGCCACCACTCCAACGGACGATCGCGCATTAACCATCCCCCAAAAATGGCGGTGATTCCCCCCAACGTCGCCGCCACCAATAGCGTTAACCACCACGGCGGCTTCACGAGGCGCGATCGCCGACCTCGGGCGAGCACGTCGGGATACTCGTCGGCCAGCGCCACCAGCGATGCGACCAGACCTTTCCGCTCCTCGCGCAGCTCCGCCACCCGTTCGCGCTGCAACAACAGCTTGGCCTCCGCCCACCACAATGGAATCACCACCCGCATACGTCGCCCCACCCAGACCGTGCACAACCCCGCCCAGGGCATCAACGCCAACCACCCCCATGCAACCCAAGGCTGGAAGGTGTAGAGCATCCAAATTGTCACGCCAAGATACCAAGTCAGATGCACCGGTAGCCCCACCAATAATCGATGCAGCGCCACCGTCACCTTCCCGGGGTGATCCCAGCGCGCGGCCCAAATCCGCGCCACCACATGAGGCGGCAAATGGTGCACCAATCCCAAGAATCCCAACCCTAGCGCCAACGGCAGCCGGAACGCATCAACGAACACGGCCAGTAATCGCCGCCACATCGGCTGGCGGAAAAAACGCGCATCAACCGCCAGCCCAGCTTCCTCGCGTTTGGCCCGCCATTTCCGCACTCGATCCGCGAGCTCCTCGGCCTTCGACGCATCCCGACGGTAGAACCCGTTAATGGCTCCCGCCACCCGCTTGCGCATTTGCAACACCCCGGTAATCCGCAGCCCTCCGGCCGCCGGAATCAGTCCCTCGATTTCTTCCAACAGCGGCTGCCATGTCGCATCGTTGAGATGCACCACCACCTGCTTAAGTCGGCGATCAATTTCCGGAGTCAACGCCCGCATCGCCGCCCGCTCCTCATTGCCGTGTCGCGCCATCCACTCGTCCGCATCGATCGCCTCGCCGACCTCCACCCAAACTGCCGTCCGAAACCGGTCCTTGCGTTCGTAGTTCAGGCCCATCGGCACGATCTGCAGTCCATGCACGCCCGCCGCCACCGCCCGCATCGCAAGCCGCGAGGCTCCCGAACGCACCAGCGCCAGTTGGGGGTCGTCGTGACTCTTCCCCTCGGGAAATACTCCCATCGCCGTGCCACCGTTTTCCCCTAACGCCCGCGCCGCGATCGCCAACGATGCGAGGTTCTTCGCCACCTCCTCCCGCGGATTCACGCTATCCTTACCCCGATACGCGGGGATCATGCCCCATGCGCGTATCAATGGCCCAAATATCGGCACATCAAACAACGGTGCCTTCGCCAGAAACCTCACTGGCCGCCCCGCCGCAATTCCTACTATCACGGAATCCAACACCGAGTTGGGATGGTTCGCGACCAAGAGAACCGGGCCGATCTTGGGCACCGTGCCCAATCCCCCCACCTCAATCCGAGGGTAATAAAAACGCCCCAAGGCTTGGACGAACCCACGCACGACCTTGGCCGCCATCGACGGGACTTTCATGCTAGGACGAGTCGGTCGGCTTCGCCCTTGCGCGCAGATAATCCATCAACGCCATCCAGACTTCATCCGTGACGAGATCCTGGACCGCGACTCGATCAAGCAGCGGCGTCACGACGCGTCCCGACCGTTCCGCGACGCCTCCATTCGGGAGCCGTTCCACAATCGCCCACCAAGCATACGGACTGCTCACCCTTGCTTCCGCATCGGGCTCCGCATATCCCGTCGTCGCCACTCCAATATTCGCCGCAAATAATTTCGTCACGCCTCGCGCCATCTGCAAAGCCACGGTTTCACTCACGCAATCGCACCGTTCTGCCCCCTCCCGATCGACCCCCAACAACTCCACCTTAGCCTTTAATGTATAGGCCGTCACCCCGCCTCGAAAAAAAAGGGACGCCCCTGAAATCGCTCCGATACGCGCTTGCACATGACCAGCAGTGAGACTTTCCGCCACCGCCAATGAGCGGGCGGGTGCCTTCGTCAGTAGAGTTTTTAAGTTCTGGTCGGTCGGATCCATCGGCTCGCGTAAGCTCACCTGCGCTCAACCATTTGGCCAGCCCCCTTGTGCATCACTTTTTCGCGCGCTGCTCCAACACCCGCCGCACCCGCCAACGCTGTCCTTTCTTGACGATATAACCAACACACGACGGTGCCCCGCATCGACAAGCATGATCCTCCCAGACGGACCAATCGAAGCCGTAATCGTAATTCAATTCTTCCCCTTCCTGGATATCGCGCACCGCTGTAATCCAAATATGCCCCCGGGTATTTTCCGTCTCACAATTCGGTTCGCACGAATGATTGATGAGTCGGGCCGTATTCCAACTCACCTCACCATCAATATCGTAACGTCGATTGATTTCGAAAACATACACGCAACCGTCGTCGCCTTCATCTTGGCGCTTAAGTCGCGCCGTATCGCGTCGATCGGACTCCTTTTTCGTAATCCGTTCACCCACGTATTCGATAACCCGCGTGTTTTGGGGAATCGACTTGGTCGCATAAAGCCCGGACCCGTGCACGCTGGACGCCGCCGGTCTGGCCCACGGCGAAGTGGTCGGAGCCGGGGAAACTTTCGGGTTATCCGATTTCATTTTAGTTCTAATCCCACGGGACAGTGATCACTGCCCATGACTTCCGGGCTGATCCAGGCACGCTCCAAGCGCGACTGTAACGCTGCGGATGCCAAGAAATAGTCGATGCGCCATCCGATGTTACGACCGCGGGCGCCGGCTCGATAGGTCCACCAAGAATAATGGTCCGGACCCTGCTCAAACTCACGAAACGTGTCCACAAACCCGTGTTCCAAAAACGCGTCTAACCCCGCTCGCTCTTCGTCGGAAAACCCCGGGTTCCCTCCATTTGCCTTGGGTCGAGCGAGATCGATTTCCTTGTGCGCCACGTTGAGATCACCGCAGGTCACAACCGGCTTCGTCTGCTCCAACTTCTGCAGATAAGCGAGGAAGTCGGCATCCCATCGTTGCCGGTAAGGCAAACGGGCCAATTCGTGCTGCGCGTTGGGGACATACACATTCACGAGATAGAAATCTTCAAATTCCACCGTCAGCGTGCGCCCCTCCTGATCATGTTCAGCGCTACCGATCCCTTCGGTCACGGACAACGTGGGCACCCGTGAAAACACCGCCGTGCCACTGTAGCCTTTCTTCACGGCCGCGCTAAAATGAACCTCGTAACCGAACGGCCACTCCACATTTTCCACATCCCCCGGCTGGCACTTCGTTTCTTGCAGGCAAAGCACGTCCGGCTGCGCTTCAGCCATAAAGTCGAGGAACCCCTTTTTCAAAACCGCTCGGAGTCCATTTACATTCCAAGAAACCAATTTCATCACCGTGGATGCTCACGTGGGCTCGCGAATTTTCAACCCCCATCCCTATTTCGAATAATAATATCTGACGTCGCCTTTTATCGCGAATTCTTCCAGGTTCCGGCCCATTCATCAATCTCTTCCATGCCTTCTATTCTGATCATCGACGACGAAAAAGAAGTCTGCGAAACCTTCCGTGATCTTTTCACCGGTGAGGGCTTCCGGGTCCATGTTGCCTATGACGGTAATCAAGGCATTCGAATCGCTCAAGCGCACCACCCCGACATCATTTTATCGGACATCCGGATGCCCGGCATGAGTGGCCACGAGGCCGTGAAAGCATTCCGCGAAATCCCTGGTCTCGCCGCCACCCCCATCATCCTCATCACCGGTAACGCCGACCTCGATGATATGCGCAAAGGCATGACATCGGGAGCCGATGACTATCTGGCAAAACCCATCAAAATGGGCGATCTGGTTTCGACGATCGAACATCACCTCGAACGCAGCCAAACCCGCCGCCGCGCCGCCCATCAAGAGCTTATGGCCAAGCACCGCCACACCGGTGCCATCTTGCCCGATAACCTCGTCGATTCTCTCCATGAGATCATCGGCTGTGCCTCCGTGATCGAAGGCGACGCCCACATCATGACGCCCTCCGACATCTCTGAGTTCGCTCGCGATATCATCAGCGCCGCAGAAACCCTCAATCAGCGATTCGAAAACTTCGTGCTCTACTCTCGCCTTCAAGACGGCAGCCTCACCATCAATCCTGCCGAATCCGTCTCGCTGCATGATCAACTGGCGAATGCCGCCCGCCAAATTGCTCGCCACCACCATCGCCTCAACACTCTGCGGCTCGAGCTCGCCCCCCTTTCCGCAACGGTAAATATTGATCTACTCATCAAGTCGGTCTCCGAGATAATCGATAACGCCTGCCGTTTTTCTCTCCCCGGTGAACCTATCGATATCTCCCTCTCCGCCAACGAATCCACCTTTACCATCAAAGTAACCGATTTTGGCGTGGGTCTCATGGAGAGCCAAGTCGCGGCCCTAGATAACGACGAGGCGAGCGGTGGCTATGGACTCAAACTCTCCCGCGATCTCACTCGGGCCCTCGCCGGGCAATGGAAACTGGATAATCGTCCCAAACGGGGACTGACCGTTACATTTGAGTTTCCCCTGCTGTAATGGGAATTCGGCCCGAATTGGCTGAAAATGATGAGGTGATCGCATCGCCGGGGATTGCCATGCCAAACCGCGAGTGGCCAAGGTCTGCGCTCCACCACATGCCTGCCTTTGCTCCAATTCCCCTCGGTCGCGCCATTCCCGACACCACCCACGCGGTGTCGTGTAGTCTGCCGACCATGGCAGATGTCATTGGCTACGAGGAAAAAGACCCCGCGGTGATCGCTTGCATGGGCAGTGGTTACCCCCGCTTCGTGGTGCACCCTTTCAATCGTCGACTCGGGGCTGAACTCGCGACCGAACTCGCGCTCGAAAATCACGAAATTTGGCTCACCTGCTCCGCCACCACCGCAAAAGCCCTCGCCGCCGAAATCAAAACGAGTCCAGTCGTCATCATCGATCACGCCGGTTTGCACGGCGTCGCCCACCCCCCCGATTCAATCATCGCGAACCACGCCAAAACCTACCTGCAAAACACCGGTGGATTTCTCAGCTCACGCGAGGCCGAGGATCACCTCGCCGTCCGGGGCCGCATCCCCCCTCTCGCCCCAGAATCCCTCCAACTGACCGATCCACTTTCCAAGATCCAAGCCACGCTACTGCGGGCCTACCCGGGCGCCGCAAAATCAGATATAATCCTCGCGCCATCAGGGATGAACGCCTTTCACGCCGCGTGGCGTTCCCTCGCCGATCTCCAGACCTCCCGCGGGCGCACGGTCTGGATCCAATTCGGATGGCTCTACCTCGATACCATCGCCCAACTCAAACGCTTCAGCACCTCCGCTCCGGACTATATTCATCTCGTCGACGTCACCGACCTCTCGGCCCTCGCCGCCGCTTGCGCCGCCGCCGGGGATCGACTCGCGGGGCTCGTCACCGAAGCCCCCACCAACCCGCTCATTCAAACCGCCGACCTCCCCGCGGTCGCCCGCATGATTCACCGCCATGGCGGCCGTCTCATCGTCGACCCGACGCTGGTCTCGCCCTTCAATGTTTCAGTGCTTCCGCACGCCGACTTGATCGTCAACAGCCTCACCAAATATGCCGCGTCCGACGGCGATGTGATTGCCGGCGTCACCATTATTAACCCGGTCGGCCCCGACGCCGATTGGCTCCGGCAGCAGATCAATGAGCGCAGCGACTCAATTTACTCCCGCGATCTTTCTCGCCTGGCAGCGCAAATCGAGGACTACGAATCCGTCATTGCTCAGACCAACGCCACGGCCGTGCAGGTCGTGAAGTTCCTCCACCAACATCCCGCGATCGATCAGGTCTATTGGTCGATGCGTGAACCCACGCGCGACAACTACCTTAAAATCGCCCGGAGCCCCCAACATGTGGGCAGCATGATCAGCTTTACCGTCAAAGGTCCCTTGGCTCCATTTTACGATCAACTCACGCTGCCGAAAGGCCCCAGTTTTGGCATGAAGCAGACTTTGATCTGCCCCTTTATCTATCTCGCCCACTACGATTTGGTCACCAGTCCATCGGGCCGCGACGCACTCGCCCGGAGCGGAATCGATCCCAACCTCCTGCGCCTCTCCGTCGGCACCGAACCTGCCGCGCAAATCATCGCCGCACTCGATCAAGCCCTCATCCAAAGTTCGGGCTAGGCGGTCCTGCATAGGGATGGTGCGGTCGCTCAATTTCCCCTCCCCGGATGCGCTCTGCGGTTGAGTGCATCCTCGCCATCAAAGCCGGGCCCCGTGCTCGCCAAAGCGAGGGGGTGGGTTGGCTGGGCGAGGCCGCTTAAAATCCGCCTCAAGGCCCCCCCGTAGACGGAAAAGCCAACGATGAACTCTGCCGGTTTTCGTCCGAAACTTTGGACATTCCTCGCCCCGCGGCGACCTTGGCGGCAGGTTGCACCGCCCGCCAAAAACGCGTCAGACTCACCGGCGTCACGCTCGCCGAGGTGCCCCCCCCCAGTTTCCGCGTGAGGCGGTCTCCCGGCTTAGGCCCCCCCTACACACTCAGACGATCATTAGGGGGACCAAACCACATCATCATCGGTATGGTGTTCTCGATCGAGACCCGCCGAGCGCACCTCCATTTCAGACCCCGAAAGCTGATGGAAAAATAGCGGCGTGCCCCACCGATCACACAATTCGCCGGCCGCATTGATCGCGGGATGATCGGCCGGCAGCAAATCGAGCTTAAACCGATTTTTTCCCAGCAACGCCGCCGTGATTTCAACATTCTCACCCACCGGATTCCCCTCCCCGGGAAAGTTTGACTGCCAACCCTCGAACCAGAGCGCCACGATCTCGAGATCGCGTTCCACCGATCCCGCCGGATCAAACAGGCCCTCCACCAAAGGATAATCTTCCGCATAACTTCGTGCCACCGTGATCGAAGCCGATCCCGCCGGCACTTCGCCCCCTCCGCCCCCTCGTTCGATTGGAGAACTCCCCCAATCCACATTTCCCGAACGCTCGCTTGGGCTGGGCCACCATTTTCCCAAGACGCCTAAGCCCACCGCGACCACTAAGGCTCCGGCGCCAACGCGCATGCTTGGGCTCATGCCATGAACCCGAGATCGGTCGACGCAAACCGACCGATATTCGGTAACACGATCGGGAGATTACTTTCACTCACGCCAAACCAACTCGCCAAGGTTGCCGCATATTCGTCGACACTGGTCGTCGGAATCCAACGGCCACGACCCGTGTCATCCGGCCCATCAATCTCGAGCACCGGCACCTTCCCGTAAATATCGCCGCCCTTAACTGCCCCCCCCATCACGATGTGATGGCTGCCCCAGCCGTGATCTGAACCATCGCCATTGGTGTTGAACGTACGTCCGAAGTCCGAGGCGGTGAACGTGGTCACCTTATCGGCTACCCCCAGGCTCACGGTGGAGTCATAAAATGCTTTCATCGCTTCACTCACCGCCCCCAATAAAGTACCATGCGCCTCAATTTGGTTATCATGCAGATCCCAACCACCCAAACGCACGAAAAAGACCTGACGTTTGAGGCCAAAATTTGGCGCAATTTGAATCAGGCGGGAAACCATCTTCAGCTGGTCGCCTAGTCGGCCTACGGGGAAATTCGTCGGTTCGGGCACTCCTTCCAAGGCTTCACCCAGGATCGCACTCGTGTCTATTGCTGAGGAGGTGAGCCCCCCAAACGCGGTTTCAAAAAGACCATCCGCATCCTGATCAAACATTCCCTTTAGCGCGTTCATCCGCACCGCTCCGGCGTCTCCCGTAGTCCCAGTCAGGCCTCTCACCCCATCGCGGTTCACACTGAATTGAGCCAGTGATTTCCCGACCTGAAACGAGTTTTGCCCGTCCATACTGATCGACATCGAAAGACCAGGATTCTCGTTAAACGCGTTGGTCATATCCGCGAGCCGACCACCCCAACCGGTGGTGAACGGGCGATCCGGGATACTACTTTGCCACTGCACCTGCTGGTCGTTGTGCGAAAAGAGTTGAGAAGGCAACGGCACCGACCGCGCGAGATACTGGGCTTGAGTCGTCGGTTGCACCAGTGTCCCCACGTTCGCGAGCAGCGCGGCCTTTTGCGCGATGAAAAGTTCCTGCAGTCCCGGGATCGAGGGGTGCAGCCCAAAACTACGTCCATCTGAACGAACGGGTGAGATCCCCAACAACCCCTCATTCGGCAACGCCAGCGTGGTGCGAGCCGCCGCGTAGGCCGCGTAGCCCGCGAAATCATTCGGCACGAGCAGGTTATTGGCATCATTGCCACCCGCCAGAAACAGACAAACCAGTGCCTTGTAATCCGACGCACCACTGTCCGCCCCCGCCACCGCTCCCATCAAACGAAGCTGGCTGAGGGCAGAGAGCATACCGGTCGATCCTACGGCGGCACAACAGGCTCCGAGGAATTTGCGGCGAGAGAAATCTGAAACAACGTCGGACATGGGGATTAAGGAAATTAAGGTTAACGCTGCACTAAGGTATCAGGGGCCATCATGGTCAGATAGACCATAGTCCGCACCCGATTAAGGTTCGAAAAACTACTGGGCAAAGCATCATAAGCCGCCTTTAACTGATCGACGGTTGCCGTGGACAGCGAATCTGCGGCGAGAAGCAAATTGAGCCGTGCGATCAACTCGTCACGCTGCCCCCCCAGGGGGAGCAATGGCGTCACGTCGGCCTGGACTCCCGCCGGCGCCGCGAACAAGTGCGCGTAAATCACATTAGCTCCAGTGATCGCCGTCGTATCGGTCAGAACTTGAAATTCCGGCGCAAACAAACCCGCGGCCGCCAACGATCCCGGTTTCACGTAATCAGGGTAGAAAAAATTGAAGACCGTCGGCGACCCGAGGGGTTGTTGACCAAAGTCACGATCAAGGTTGCGGAGATCGAGTCGACCATCTTCGGACGAAGCCGGCGCGATTCGGAACAGGTTGGTCATGCGCAGGAGAGGCTCCTGCAATTTCCCGAATCCTGGAACCGCCGCAACATCGCTCGAGCGGGCTTCATAATCGGTCAGAATCGCCCGCACCACTACCCCGAGATCCCCTCGCACCCCGGCACCATTATCGGCAAATTTCTGCGCCACCCGATAAACATAGCCCGGACTCGGGTTACTCGTCACCAAACGCTGGATCAGTCGACGGGAAATGAATGGACCGGTATTGGGATGCTCAAAAAGCGCATCCAAAGTCATCCTCAAATCGGCATCCCCCCCTTGCCCTGCCGGCAATTCTATGCCGGAAATGATCGTCTTAGGTCCAGGCTCATGAAAGTCAGGAAAGAGCGACATCCCATCGATGTAGTTACCCCCATTCCGACGGAAAAGATTCGGATTAGTCGTATTGGCGGAAGCGAATGCCCAGCCCGTGAAGATTTTAGCCATCTCTTGGATGGTTTCATTGTTGTAGGTCGCGATGGGTAAGCCGGACGGGTTGAGTTGCAACGTCCCGTCGGGTTGCAGCTTATTAAGTCCGATCGTGAACAACTGCATGACTTCGCGAGCGTAATTTTCGTCCGGCACCGCGCCCGTTTCCGGATCCGCTTTCGCGTTACGGATATGACTCAGGTAGATGCCCATAATCGGACTGCGCGTCACGGTCTCCAACAGGTCCCGATAATTCCCAAACGAACCCTGCGCCAGTTGATCGTAGTAGTGCGCCACTCCCTCTTGCCAATTGTTGAGCTGCGCAACTTCGACCGATACTACAAAAATTTGACTGAGGGCAAAGGCCACCCGTTGACGGAGTTGGTCATCGCCGTCGATGGAAATTTTCCACCACGCCGAATCCCGGTGTACCGTCCCGGGGCGCCTATCCATGTTCCGTCCGCCGGTCGGATCCCTGGCAAACTCTGCCATCGTAATTGTCCGATGATTTGAAATCGGTTTCGCCATCTGCGCCGTGATCCAAGCATCGACGCCCATCGCCCGCGCTTCGGCCACCTCCCCGAGTCGCGGACCAAAAGTCGCTTGAGTCAGAAAACGGGCCGCGGAACCATCGTTATCCAAAGCCATACTCACCGCCGGCGGTGCCGTCGGAATCGTAAAGGTTTGAGAACCACTACTGCGGACGAACGACCCCACTAATTCTCCCGTGGGATTAGTTGCCGTCTCGATACTCACGTAGAATCGACCTTCCTTAAGCGCGGTCAGAATATCGGCACTGCTTAAATCGCCCGTTGGCTCAATCGCGCGCTCCAGATTATCCACCTGCCCCGCATCCAATCGATAAAGATAGGGCCCCGCATCGCCGGGGGTGCCGAGACGCACATAACCGACCGTTTGCGGAGAACTGAGATTGGCGAAGCTCATGTTGATGATCACCCGTGATTCATCCTTGGCAAGTTGCAGCGTCGCCGTGCCGTAGGCGGTCGAAATTCCCGCCGATTCCGCTGGGCGCAAGGTCGCGATATAAAGCTCTCCCGGCGTGAAGAATATCGTCACCGTGGCCACATCCGAAACTCCCAGATCGTAACCCTCTCCCGGCACGACATTGACCGTCACCGTTTTGGCTAAATCCGAACTGGGCGACTCAAGCGCCGGCACGACTTCAATCGACGCCGATGCCGAACCCGCCGGAATCACCAAACTGGTCGGCAATACCGCGTAATCCGCTCCACTCACCGCGGAACCGCTGATCACAAAATTAACCGTCACGGCCTCATCCACTGCGCCCGCTCGTGTAAACGTAATCTTACCCGGTGTGCTTCCCGCTTGAGATTCCGTCGAGGGCACCGGCGCACTCGCGCTCACGAGATTGCCTTCCGCCGGTGTCAGATCGTAGATCTCGATGAGCGCGGGGCCTTCCGTCCCGTTTACTCCACTGACCTGCACGGTGTAAACCCCCGCCGGCAGATCAATAATCACCGCCGCATCCGAACTGCTCCGATCCAGCGGGAACGCCCCCCCCATCTGAAAAGCTTCCTCCAATTCCGCAGGATCTCCGTCCACCGCCCAATCGTTATTAGTCGCCAACTGCACCCCATCGCTGGCCCGCACGATCGCCAACGCCGGATCACCTAACGCTCCATTCACCCCATATTCCCCCAGCGTCGGACCCACCGCCCGGATCAGCAATTGCCGCGCGCCTCCGTTTGAGGAAACCACCAAACCTGAAATCACCAACGACCGATCTGCCTCCACTCTCGCTCGCGTCGACAAATTTGTCAGTCGAGCCGCTCCGGTCACATCGTAAATCTCCACCATGCCCGCGCCTAACCCACCCTGGAGTTGCGCCGTGTAAGTCCCGCTCGGTAAAGTCGCGACCAAGGCCGCATCCCGGCTTCCGCTCTCCAACCCAAACGCGCCCACCGCCGCGAAAACGGCCGCATTCACCTCGGACCAATCCTCATTTAAGGCAATCGGTTGACCCTGGGAGTTAAATAACACGAGACGTGGATTCGTCACCGCTCCGAGGACTCCGAAACCCGTCAACGCCGGGCCAATCGCCCGCACCAAAATCAGTTTATCCGGCCCTTCCGCGATCACAAATCCTGCAATCAAAGCAGCGTCGCCCTCGCCTGCTTGAGCACGAGAAGACAAGTTGACCAAGCGCTCCGGAAAATCGGCCGCCCGTGCGGATGAAAGAGCACTAGCCAGAGCGAACGCCGCCACTAGGGCGTGGACTCGAAATTTATTAGAAAGCATAGCGGGGAAGAAGGGGTCGACTGCCAGAGTCTTAAGGACGCTGAATCACACCATAATGTTTCAGTGGCTTATCCAGAAAAATGTAAGTGAATCGTTTAGTGGCTCAAATAAACCTCAAAACCGCTATTCAGCCGGGGGAATTTCTTCCACCTACCTCAAATATTCCGGAATCGCCGCCATCCGGTAGAGTTTGATCAGCGGCTTTAACCGAGCCTCTAAACGCCTGCTGTCATCGATTTCGCCCGAAGTCGATTCAACGACCGACCGCAGGCGTCGGATATTTCCAACTTCCTCGGGGTCACGTCGTTAATCGAGCACCGCCTGGGGCAACTGCACCGGTCCGTCTTCCGGTTCCCGCGGGGCGGATGATTCTCCCGGCGACTCGTGCACCCATTTGAGGCCGAGCAATTTCCCCATCCGCTCGAACAATTCCTCCTCGCGAAAAGGTTTCCCCAAAAACAAATCGAATCCTGCGCCCAACGCTTCTGAGCCTCCGCCTGCAAAACACTTGCCGATAACCCCCAAATCGGCGTCGGCCGCCCCATCGCCGCCCGAATCCCCGGCATCATTTCGATCGAATTTCTATCCCCCAACTGCAAATCCAGACGATCAGGTCCCACTCACTATCACGCCGCGCCCATGCCCCCCCCCGGATCAATCGCCCAAAAATCCCGCCCGCCGACCCATAAATCTGCGCGTCGTTCAATACGACCTGGTCCCTGATAAAAGTCTCCGTCTCCGGCAGAAAATCCCACGTCCACCCATCAATCAAAACCACCCCACCAGAGGAACCAAACAACCCCCTCCCATCCGACAACATCGCCCCGCCTACCATGTGTTCCCATGCGCCCCGTGATCTTCCACCATAAAGTGGCGCACGATCCGCTGCCCTTCATCCGTCAATGCCGCCAACGCCGTCGGTCTCAAACCGCCGCCCCGTAGGACTAATAAAACACCAATATAACGAAGTAAAATCCTGCAACCCAGACCATCTCTCCGCTCGACTCCAGCTCAACTTGTCGCCCCGCCCAGCGCCTTCGTTCGCCAAAGGAAGCGCCACATTAACGCCACCGCCGCAAACGTCAGCCCTGCGGCCAACCCAGTCCAGACGCCCATCCCCCCCCACTCCAACCCAAAGCCCAACCCGTAGGCCAAGGGCAGGGCCAGTCCCCAATAAGCAAACGCCGTGATCACCGTCGGCACTTTTACATCCGACAATCCGCGCAACGAAGAAGCGGCCACAACTTGCGCCCCATCCGTCAGCTGAAAAATCGCCGCGACCACGAGCAACTTTGCCGCCAGTGCGACGACTTCCTGCTCTTTCACAAACGCCGACGCCAACGTCTCCCCCATAAATACAAATAACAGTGCCGCGCCGCCCATAAATAGGGCCGACATGATTTGCGCGCCGTGACTGATCGGCCGAATCCGCTCCAGCTCATTGGCGCCCAACGCCCGCCCCACCCGCATACTCACCGCAATCGCGATTCCCAACGGCACCATGAAGGTCAGCGCCGCGCAGGTGATCGCAATTTGATGCGCCGCCAACGCCGTCGCCCCCAACCACCCCATCAAGATCGCCGAAGCGCCAAACGCCCCCGCTTCAAACGACAAACTGATCGAGATCGGCAGACCGAGGGCGAGCATCCCCCTCAAACGCTTAACTTCGTATCCAGAAAACCAATTCGTCGGCCAAACCCCGCGAAAACTCATCGCCCGACTTACCCAAAAATAGATGAGCAGCATCCCCAAAATGCGCGAAATCAGCGTGGCCCATCCCGCGCCGGTCAGCCCCATGGCCGCGGCTCCGAGGTGACCGTAAATTAACACCCAATTTAGAAACACATTCAGCCCCACGCCCGCCAACATCATCAACATCGGCAGCCACGGCCTATCCAACGACTCCGCAAAGTGTCGCATCGCTTGAAACATCAGCGTCGGCACAACCGAAAGCGCAATCAGCGTGTAATAAGGCTGCACCTTCGCCAACACCTCCGCCGGTTGCCCAAACCACCGCAATTGCCACCCCAATGCGACCATCACCAAACCGCAAACGATGCCCGCCCCCAGCGCGATCGCCGACCCATGCTTCATCGCTTGCACCACCTCTCCCTTATCCTTCGCTCCGTGCGCCTGGGACACTTTGATCGCCACCGGAATCAACAACCCGATCCCAATCGTGAAAAATAGCCCAAAGATACTCCCCGCAAACGCCGACGCCGCCAGGGGCACTTTACCCAAGTGCCCGATCATCAGACTGTCCGTCACCCCCATGAGCATCTGGCTCACCTGCCCCACCACAATCGGGGCGGCCAGCTGCAGGGTGCGTCGGGCTTCTTTTCGATACAGAGACATATTTATTTAAAACGGAAGATGACCTTGTGACCTCAACTCCGGCCACGTCACCCCCCAAATCGCATCCGCCTCAACCAAACACCGACCAGCCCAATCTCGTCGTCAAACGCTCCAACGCCGCCGTGCCGACCAACGAGTTCCCATTCGCATCGAGCCCCGGCGACCACACCGCAATCGACGCCTTACCGGGCCCGATCGCGATGATCCCACCCCCGACTCCACTCTTTCCCCGCAACCCCACCCGAAACGCAAAATCCCCCGCCCCATCGTAGTGCCCACCCATCATCATCAATGAGTTACTCCGCCGCGCCCGCGGGGCCGAATCCACCCGCATACCCGCGAGCGGATTACGGCCATTCGACGCCAAAAACAAATCCGACCGCGCCATCTGCACCCAATTCATCACCATCGCACCTTGGTGAAAATACCCGTCCAGCACCTCTGCCGGCGGTTGATTGATCACCCCATACGACTTCATGAAATGCCCGGGCGCCGCGTTGCGATCACCATGCGGCAGCTCCGAACGCGCCACCTCCGCATCGACCACGATCGAACTATCCCCCGCGGGAAAACGCCTGAACCTCACGATTTCCTCGATCGCGGCCTTCGGCTGACGCCCCCCCAAAAACGCATCCGTCACCGCAATCGCCCCCGCGTTCACCAACGGATTTCGCGGCCTACCGTGCTCGTGCTCCAACTACACGATCGAGTTAAACGCCTCGCCCGACGGCTCCCGGTCCACCCGCGGCCACCACTGGTCTCCCCAATGCCCCAACGCCAACGTCAGGGTAACCAACTTCGAAATACGCTGCATCGGCAACTCCTCCTCCGCGTCCCCCGTCACCACGACCTCGCCATCGACGGTCGCTCAGTTCCGCGTGAACCGCATCCACCACCTGCTGCATCGATTCCATGTCACATGTATTATCGAGCAACCCATTCGTAATGCTGGCGCGGTTATTCATCACCCTCACAAATCGCCCCACGCCGCCGCTTCCCCTTCCCCCCATTCCCTTCACTTGGCGCAGCCTCGCGAGCAAATCGCCTCTTTTTCACCTCCGCTGACCGTTTTAGGCAATTCCCCGCTTTGCATTCCCACACGGGGCACCCATCGTCGCGGCGTTCATGAACAACCGCGCTCTTCGCCCTCTTTTCGCAGCTCTCCTCGGCCTCACGGTTTCATGCTTCAGCTTCGCTGCAACCAGTCCCAGCCGCCTCGATGCTCTTCGCGCCCAAGCCGGATCAGGTAACGCAATTGCTCAATACAACCTTGGCCTCGTCTACGCCGATCCTGGCGAACCCTCCCACGATTTTGTTCAAGCTTACATCTGGCTTTCTCGGGCCGCCGCCAACGGTTCCCGCAGCCGCGAGCTCGACCGCGTCACCGCTCAACTCTCCCCGGCCGAACTCCGGGCCGCTCGCGAACAACTCGCTCAAACCCCTTCCGTATCGATCACTCCGGTCGACCTCGAGGAAAGCGCCCCCGCGGTTGCCTCCCAGACTCGCATCGTTTCCGCCGACCCCGAACTCCGCAAACGCCTCGCCATCGCCGAGTCGGCCCTGGCCGTTCGCGAACGCGATCTCGCTGCCCTACGCGCCGAAATCGAGCAGTTGAAACAACCCATCCCCCTCGATGGCCGTCCCGATCCCACCGCCGAAATCCAATTCCTTCGCACCCAACTCACGACGTCCACCGCCGACGTCGCCTCCCTCCGCGACGAACTCGCCACGACTTGGGCTCAACTCAATGCCACCGAACTCGCCCGCGAAAAATTCCAGACCGAACTCGCTCAAACCATCACCCAACTCGCCACCGCTTCCGAACCCACCTCCGGCGCCGAATTGACCGAGACCACGAATCGACTCCGCTCCGCTCAAACCCAAATCCAATCACTCAACGAGGAAGTCACCTCCGCCCGACGGGCTCAAGGTCGCCTCCAAGCCGAACTCGCCGAATCCCGCCAGATCGAAATCTCGGCCCAGACCGATCGCGAAGCCCTATCCACCTCGCACCACGATCAATCGGATCAGCTCGAAAACGCCCTCGCCCGTATCGAGCAACTTAAACTCGTCGCCGGAGAGCAGACTTCCAGCCAAACCGTCGAAATCACCCGATTGCGCCGGCAAATCGCCGACACCCAGACTCGTTCCGCGACGTCTAACCAACAGCTCGCTCAACTCGAAACCAAGCTAGCCGGATCCCATCAACGCCACGCCCAGCTCGAGCAAACCCTGCTCCAAAGCAAAGCCGAAACCGCTGCCATTGCCACCGAACTCGCCGCCAACCGCGCCACTTTCGCCAAAGCCCGCCTCGCCACCAACCGCGACGACGACCGCGCCACCGTCACCCAAGGGCAACTCGTCGCCACGCGCGAACAACTCGCCGCGGTCGAACAACAACGCGATCAACTCCAAGCCGTCCTCGCCACCCAAGCCGACGCGGCCGACACCCCCACTCCCGCCCTCTCCGCCGAGATCGCCCAACTCCGCGCTCAGCTCACTGCGCGCACCAACGAGAACCAAACCCTCCGCTCCAACCTCGCCCAAGCCGCTTCCGCGACCGACAACCTTCAAGTCACCCAAAACGAAATCACGCGACTCGACGCGGAACTCACCAGCACCCGCGGGCAACTCGCCGCCGTCGCCCGACAACGCGACCAACTTCAGGCCATCTCCGCTAACCGCACCCCAGCCTTCGAAGCGGAGATTACCGCGCTTCGTCAACAGCTCGCCCAGGTAGCCACCGCCACCGAAAATCTCCAAGTCGCACAATCCGAAATTGCCCGCCTCGATACCGAACTCACGGCCGCCAATGAAACCGCCGAAGCCCAAGCATTGGCCTTGAGCGCGCCCGTCATCTCCGCCCAAGCCGACGCCAACCAAGCCAAACTCTCCGATTCCCTCCGCGCCTTCGCCGCCGTCGAAGCCGAGCTCCGCTCCTCTCGCCAATCCCTCACCGCAGCCCAACTCGACGCCGCCGCCGACGATACCACGATCGCCGACCTCCAAAACCAACTCGCCTCGCTGCGGCCCGATCTCGCCGCCGCTCAAGTCGCCGTCACCAATGCCGAATCCAACGCCGGATCCCGCACCGACGCGCTCGCCGAAACTCGTCTCCAGCTCATGAATACGCAGGCCGATCTCGACCGCATTGCCCGCGAGTTTTCCGCCTACCGCGAAAGCCACGGCGAGCAATTTGCGATCAACGACGCTCTCGCCGCGCAAAACGCCGACCTCTCCACTCAGGTGCGCCAAACCCAGCAGCAATACGCCGGTGCCAATCGCGAACTCGCCGACATCCGCACACGCTACGCCCTCAGCGTCAGCAACGACGTGCCCACCCGCGCGACCCCCGTACGCCCCGCGCCCGCGCTCGACGCCAACGTTCGCACCCACACCGTGCAAGCCGGCGAAAGCCTCTCCGCCATTGCCGAACGCTATCTGGGTGACGCCGACCGCTGGCCCGAAATCTACGCCGCCAATCGCGAGTCGCTCAGCTCCGCCCAAGGCGTGCGTCGCGACATGCTGCTGTTGATCCCGTGAATCCGCCTACTTCGTCTTCCGTTAAGCATTGGTCGGGACGGACCGCGGGACCGTCCGCCGTCGCCGGGTTTAAAGTGAAAGATGTTTTCAACGGTCTGAAAGTTCAGGCCACCACCACGCGAAACCTTAACCACGGTTTTCAAGATTAAACCGCGAACAGCGCAATCACGACCCCGAGCGCAGCCGCACTCGCCACCGCACTGTAAACGATCGCCGTCGCCGCCAACGCCTGATCTCCGCCCATCTCTTTGACGATGGTCAACGAGATCGACGCCGTCGGGCTCGCCAAGCAGATCAACGCGGCCAACATCGCCCCATCGTCCAACCCCACCCAGCGACCGAAAAGGTAACCGAGCACCGGCGCCACCATCACCTTATGCGCCGAAGCGATCGCCGGAAGCCGCCGATTCCCCCGCACCGGCACCGTCATCAAAGTCGCCCCGATACAAAGTAGCGCGAGGGGTAACGCCATTCGCGCCAGCGCCTGTAAAGTCGTCATTGCCGCCACCGGCGGTTGCCACCCCACCGCCTGCACCGCCGCCCCCAGGATCGCCGCCACGATGATCGGATTAGTCACAAATCCCTTCGCCACCGGCCCCCACATCTTCCCTCCCCGATCCTCCTTACTCGCCAGTAGCACCAGCACCGTGCCGCCGTTATGGATGATCAACATGGGCGCAAATGCCCATAACGCCGGCCCGATCGGAACCCCCGGCACCGACAACAGCAGCGGCAAGGCCACGAAAGACAAATTTCCCCGGAATGAAGCCTGCACAAACGTGCCTCGATTCGCTCGCGCCACCCCCAACCACGGCGCTTCAACCCAACTCCAAATTCCATTCACAATCGTCGCCGCCGCCATGACGCCAAAGAGCATGCCGAACCGCTCCGACGTCGCCTCCGCCGCCGCCAGCGCATGAAATACCGCCGCCGGCAACCCCACCCAGTAGAGCAGGCGATTCACCCCTGAAATCAGCTCCGCCGGCATCATGCCGCGACGCTGCAACATCGCCCCCAAGGCGATGATCATAAAAATTGGGGCGAGGAGGTTGAGCACCGTCATGCGAAACCCAGTGTCTTCGACTCCCGTCCACTCGTCTAGGCGTAAACCAATGCTTTAATCATGCGCTTCCTCCTGCGCTTCCTCGCTCGCACTCGCCGGCTTCATCGCGGGCCCAAAGAAAATCGCATTTCCCAGCAAGCGCATACTCCCAAACCAATACCCGCGAAAGACCGGATTATCTACCATCGCCACCACTCGACCTTTGCCCAGCGACTCGACCACCGCCGCCGCTTTACCCGCCAAACGAGTCACCTCTTCTGCCGGTGCATAACCGGCCAACAACGGCTCACTGGCGTAAACCAACGGCGTCGCATAGGGTGACTTCGAAGGCATCAAAACCCGTGTGCTACTCCGAAAAAGGGGCACCAAGTCCATCGCCATCCCATAGGCCAACGGATGCGTCAAATCAACCTCGGCCCCGAAAATTGTTCCGGGGATTTTCTTCGCCCGCTCAATGTTCTCGCCTTCGCCAAAAGGCAGGCGCTCCCAAGTCTTTTCGCTCTCGACCTCGCCTTTCGCGGAAACCTCCTTGGCTGGCGCCATCACGATTTTCACGCCCAACTTCTCCGCCGCCCATTGCGCCGCCCGGTCAAATGCGATCAGCGTGCCCCCTGCCTCAGTCCACGTCTTCAAAGCGATGACAGCCTTCTCCGAAATCTCCGCGTAAGTGCCATCCACCAGGACGATCGCATCGTATCGCATCAGATCCGCCCGCGTGATGTCATCTCCTTCGAGCAGCACCACTGGCATCTGCCAACGCACATCCAGCGTGTGCCAAATTTCACCCGCATCGTAAGCGCTAAGTCCGCCCCCCACCAACACGGCTACCCGACCCGCCTTAACCGTCGTCCAACTCGGGCTCCCTAGGTCGGGGCCCTGCGGCGATAGTCCGCGATTCAACGCGACCACCGCCACCGCATCATTCGCCAAAATCTCCTCAATCACCGCCTCAATCGTCGCCGCGTTTTGGGGCTGCCGCCCCACCGGAATCACAATCGATCCCACGTCAAACGTCACGAGTTCGCTGCCGCCAGCTGGCACAGCACCAAAGGCTTTAGTCGTCACTTGCGCCACCACCTTCGCTCGGCCCAAACGCCCCAAAGCTCGCGGCAAATCTGCGCTATTGGCCCCCAGCACGTAAGAGATCACCGCCGTGCGATCACCTTGCAGCGTCCCGCGCGGGTGTTCACCCAACGCCACCACATCACCAGCCACGCCCCCTCGGGCATCCCACGCCGACCACGCGATCTCCGCGTGCGGCAGGTTGAAGGCCATCGGCACACTCCAAGCCGAGATATCATAGAACGCCGTGTCCTCAAAATCTGTGCGGCGCGTAAACAGCTCCGCAATCAGGCGCGCCTGCGCCTGCCCCGCTGGCACCACCCAACTCTCGCCCTGAGCAAACTCCCGATCATCCACCGTAATATTTCGCGCCACCCCCCGCACCTCGATCCCGTGTTGCGCCAACAGCGACCGCAGCTCCCACGCCCGCGCCGGATCATCCGTCGGGTCGAACACCCATCCGCCGACCGCTTGCGCCCGGGCAAAGCTCTCCGCCGATTGATAAAACTCCCGCTGATGCGCGAGCAAGTCACCGCGCATCGCCACCCCGGCCGCCAGCGTGGAAAGCGAGGTCGTGACTTGATTCCGAATCGAAAACGCAAAGGTCAGATCCCCGAAATCCGTCTCCTGCACGTGACCTCGCGCACTGGCCTGTTCATAAAGAATTCCTAGGCCGCCATTGAGATCCGGATACACCGATCCTTTTCCCACGAAGAAGTCATCGTAACCCTCCTCCGTGTAATAAAACGCCCCGATCTTATCCAGCGCCTCAGCGTGAAACTCAGCGAGCCGAGCCTGGAGTTCGAAAACGCGTGCCGGGGTCGTCGGGTTATTGCGCGACGGCTCCCCCGGTTGAAAAAAGTAGGTCTTATCCGTCCCCATCTCATGATGGTCGTTCATGATGTTCGGCTTCCACTGCTGAAACCGTACTGCCCGCGCCTGGCTCTCGGGGTGCACCAGCGCGAACCAGTCCCGGTTGAGATCAAACCAGTAGTGATTCGTGCGCCCGCTTGGCCACGGCTCCCGATGCTCCCGGTGATTCGCATCCGCGACCACATTTTGCCCCCGATGCCCATTGGCCCACTGGGCAAAACGCGCGATCCCATCCGGGTTAAACATCGGGTCGATCAAGACCACCAGATCACGGCGCGCCGCTTGGGCCGCGTCACTCTCCGAGGCCACCAACCAATAGGCCGCCACCACCGCCGCGTTCGCGCCCGAAGCCTCATTGCCATGGATCGAATACCCCAGATTCACGACCGCAGGCATCGCCCTCAGATCAATCCGCTTGGACCGTTGCGAATCACTGAGCGCAAGATGCTGCGCCCTCACCGCCTCCAGGTTCTTCATCCGCTCCGGCGCCGCCACGATCAAGTGCACAAGCGCTCGCTGCTCGTGGGTGTGCCCGAAAACCTCGAACTTCGCCCGGTCCGGCGCCGCCACCGCCACCGCGCGCAAATACTGCTCAATCTGATCAGGCCGCAAATGCCACTCACCCACCTCAAAACCAAAATAGGCGGCCGGCGTCGGCACCCGCTCGTCATAATCCCCGCCTTCGCCCAAATAGTAACTGAGCGGCGCTGCCGCCAGCCCCAGCCCACTGACCACCAATCCCCCCAACCACCCTAATCCGATTCGCCAGAATTTTTGCATGCCCCCCAGCGTGACAGCTTTTAAGGCGTTGGAAAGCCGACAACGTCGTTCCTGAACAACTTGCTCGGTCCGCTCCCGTCAGCCATCACTCCTCCATGCGCTTCACCTCCTGCGTCGCCTTTCTCGTCCTCTTGTCCTTCTGCCTCGGCGCGCGCGCCGATCTCCCCGACGGTCTTTTCGCCGAAATCGAAACCCCCCATGGCACTCTCACGGTTACTCTGGATTTCGAGCGAGCGCCCCTCACCGTCGCCAGTTTCGTGGGCCTCGCCGAAGGCACCCTCGGGCCAAATCCCGGCGAACCCTACTTCGATGGCGTGACTTTTCACCGCGTTGTCAGTGGTTTTGTCCTGCAGGGCGGCGACCCGTGGTCGACCGGCGAGGGCGGCCCCGGCTACCAATTTCCCGACGAGTTTTCCCCCGCCCTCAAACACAACCAAGCCGGCGTGCTTTCGATGGCCAACAGCGGCCCCGATACCAACGGCTCCCAATTCTTTATCACCCTCGCTGCCATCCCCCGCCTCGACTACTTGCACAACGTCTTCGGTCGGGTCATCAGCGACCTCGATGTTCTTGATCGGATCGAAGCAAAAGATACGATGCAGGTTCGCATCATTCGCCAAGGTCTCGCGGCACTCGCCTTCCAAGCCGATCAAGCCGCATTCGATGCTCTAGTCGCCGCCGCGCCCAAAGCCCACCCGCCGAATTTCGACGATCCCGATGCGCTGCTCCCCGCCACCCCCACTTACTGGCCCCGGATCTATAACCACAAACTTGCCAACTTCGAGCGATTCACCGGTCAGCGTATCTACCTCCAGCTTCTCGCCACTCTCGGCCCCGACTCACCGCCCGCCGTCACCGAGGCGCGCTCTCACGACCTCGCTCATCGCGCCGGTCTCATCACCAACGGCATCGCCGGCGTCTACGCCGCCGACACCAATCTTTGGCAACTCACCATCGGTGCCACCACCGCCGCTCAACTCCGGCACTCCGGCGAAACCCTTTCCGCCACCAAACAACGCCTCCTCTCCTCGGCCGCCGCCGCCGCGGAGGACCAGCTTGCGGATCGCTACTCGACGCGCGAATCTTCCAGCCAGCGTCGACAGATGGCCCACGTCGTTGCCCTCATCAACGAACTCATCACAGCCCTCGAACCCCTCAGCCCCTAATTAAACATTCAATCTGTCAGCCCTCCGTGTGCAATCGATAGGTGAAAGCCTTTTCGTGTCTATTTGTTCCGTAATCGCCCATCTAAGGCACCCATTTCATCACCCCTGCCGGGCACACCGTTCCAACGCACCACTTCCGCGCTATTGCGCTCCGTGTCATTAAAAAAAACCTGCCCCTCAACTCTCCGGGCGTCAGCCCAATCTCAATCCAAATTTTCCATGTTCCGCTCCCTCCTTCTTTTCTCCCTCCTCAGCACGACCGTCTTCGCCGCGGACACCTCTTCGGCGGAAAGTGCCATTCGCGCCGTGATGGCCCGGCAGCAAGCTGACTGGAATGCCGGCGACATTGCCGGCTTCATGTCCGGTTACCTCCCGAGTGATAAACTCCGCTTCGCATCCGGCGGCAGCGTCACCCACGGTTGGGCTCAAACGCTCGCTCGCTATCAAAAACACTACGATAGCCCCGAAAAAATGGGGCGGCTTAAATTTGAGCTCAAATCCATCGACGTCCTCTCTCCCCAATCCGCCATGGTCTTCGGCCACTGGGAACTCACCCTCGCCCCCGATGAAATCAAACCGAACGGCCTCTTCACCCTCATATTCCAGCAAACCGAATCAGGCTGGCGCATCGCCCACGACCACACCTCCAGCGCCGACGAATAACCCAAACAATCTCCCAACCAGCCTTAAAGCTTCCGCGGTAGGGACGGACCGCCGGGCCTTCCGCCGCGCCCCAGCCCCCCCCCCATTGTTGCCCCGGGTAAAACCCAAGTGCCTCCCAGCCCACCATGTGTCAGCTTCCGTGTCTTTCGTGGTTAAATACCCCCCAGTGCGTCAGTCAGCCCTTCCTGCCTTTTGTTACCTGCTGTAAATTTCATCCTGCCCTCCCTGCCCTTCAGTCATTCAACCTTCGACATTGGTCATTAAACATTCAGGCGCACCGCACCTGCCCACCTCTCAAACAAAACGCCACCCTCGACTTTCCATCCTTCGACCTTCGACTAAACTCTCTCATGTATCGCTTCCGCGTCCTTCTCGTCCCCGCCTTCTTCGGCCTTATTCTGCTCACGATTGCCCTCGTAACTCGGTCCGGGAAGTTCGCCCGTGAAAATCCCGGCAATCCCATCAATAGCGCGATGCGGGAAGCGATGAACATGATGATCCTCAATCCCATCGACGAAGCCGCGATCAACCTCCGTTATCCCACCGCCAAAATCACCTCCTCCGGGCTGCGCTACGTGATCACTACACCGAGCAAAGACACCATCAAACCCGAGCGTGGCCAATCCGTTGTCGTCAACTACCGCAGCACTTTTATGGACGGCAAAGAGCTGGATAACAGCTACAAACGCGGTAAACCTCTCGATTTCCAGGTCGGACTCGCTCGCGTGATCCCTGGCTGGGATGAAGGGGTCCACGACATGACCGTCGGCGAAAAGCGCACCCTCATTATTCCCTACTGGCTCGGCTACGGCGAAAAAGGCATCCAAGGCCACATCCCCGAAAAAGCGACCCTTATCTTCGAAGTAGAACTCCTCGAGATCCGCTAGTCTCAGACATTTATTCCGTGCCTTTTTATGGGTCGGGCTTTACGCTCGACTGCATTGGATCGGCCCACCTTCACGCGCCTCCGCCGCGCTTCAGCCGGCGTCCGTTGCCTCTGCGTTCGAACGTAGGGCGGCGTAAAAACGCCTCAATCCTTACTGTTTGCATGAATTATTGGCATGACATCCCTCGATTAAATGAATTCTCAAACGATAAGATCGAAGTATTTCCAGAGAACCATCGGTGGGTCCGTCGTCGAAGACAATTATCTCATCTGCAATTCTGGTTTGAAACAAAACCGAATCCACCCCAGCTCCGAACCAAGGCCCATTGTGGGAGTGACTAATTAAAACCCTTAGACGATCGGAATGGGAAACCGAGGGCATGGGTTAAACTTGGACCGGCTCTCCGTATCGACTGGCTGGGTTCAGGCCAGCACCAAAAACCGTTCCAAATTTGAAATATCCCGCAAACTCCTTTGCCTGTTCCTGATGGCAACTCCAACCAAACTCGATTCGAACGACCACGTGATTCGCATGGCGTGGCATGATCGAACCAGTTTTGACCGGATCGAAGAGCAAACCGGCCTCAACGAAGCAGCGGTGATTCGTATCATGCGCCGCGAGTTGAAGCCCCGCAGTTTCCGTCTCTGGCGTGAGCGAGTGACCGGCCGGGTGACAAAGCACCGCAAACTGTTTAAGCGCCAAACCGGCGACCCGCGCTATCGGTTGGATTAAGTCCCCTTAGCGACATTTTACTGACAGAAGCTTGGACTTTCCGTTGGCCGCGGGGGGGAAGAGCAGCCTACAGCACCCAACGCCTAATCGCGACAAACACCAATATCAAGCCGGAGTAGGCGATGAAAAATGGGATGATATAGTAATCAAGGCCAACTACGAGGAATGCGGCCATTAGCAATAACTGAAACCCTAATCCAAACGTAGAAAGCAATGTCATAAACCATCTCGGAAACGGTTTGCTATGCATGGCATTTCTGTCGAGAACGTAGATCGTTTTGTCAAAGACGATATATAATATATTGTAGATACGATAGAACCGATTGACGGATCGTTGACTCTCACCCTTCATCGCCACCGGCGCGTGATCCTCAAATACTCGGCTGGTGGTATCTCCCTCCAATCCATTACGCAAGATCACATAATAATAATTGTAAAGTGTGCCCTGTAGTTGAATTCCAATAAACGCCAATGCAACGTGCCACAGTGAATTCCCCGTAATGTACCACAAAGTGATTAAAAAGAGGAAATTTAAGATGATGTCCGCGATCGAATCATAATATCTGCCAACGTATGAGGGTTGGCTTTTGATTCTCGACAATTCGCCATCAGCAGCATCCAGCACCGATTTCAGGATTAAAAAAACCGCTGCCGCTATATTATACTGCATTAGCATGCAAACAATAGCTAGAATTCCGGAGAGTATAAACCAACTCGTCACTTGCACCGGCGTCACGGATGTGCGCTCCAAAGCAAGCGCAATCTGCCGTGCCGGCTTCCTGCCGTAATCGGACAGATCAACAAACTGATAGTGCGGAGGAAGCTTCGACATGGGTGATTGTATCAGACGTAACAGCGGGGATCAGCGATAACAATGCTTCGCATTGCAATGTAATATTATGAGATCAAAAATCATCAAAGCCATTATCACGATACGGATTTATACACTACAGTGAAAAACAGCGGGATCGTGCGAATTAGAGAGCTTAGGCTTTTGAGTATGGGATTCGCTCCTAACGTTGGGCCGTAGGGGGCAGTCTGTTAATCTCAGTTTCGACTCGATTGTAAAGACCCACCTCATCCCTGAGGTCAAACCGATCGAAATCCGCTGACCGATTGTCGTCTGATCCCAGGACTAAAGCCCCAGGAGTGCGCCATTTTCCTTAAGCCACAATTCGGCTTCTTCCCATTCGGGACAGACTTCTCCGACCGCTTTCCAGAAACGCTTGGAGTGATTCATTTCCCTCAGGTGCATGAGTTCGTGGTAGATGATGTAATCACTCACAAACAATGGACACTGCACGAGTCGCCAGTTTAGTGAAACCACCCCCGCCTCGGAGCACGATCCCCACCGCGTGCGCTGGTTGCGCACACTCACTTTCGTGACCGCCATCCGCGTGCGAGCCGCCAACTCCCATGCCCGGGCCGATAGCTCGATCTTTGCCTTCCGCAAAAATCCACTTTCCAACGTCGGACGCAAATTTCCGTCGTATTTCGCAATCCGAAATATGTCCGCCGCTAAACAGACCGCCGGTTTCCCCACCATGCCACACTGCCGGACTTCCGTCATCGCTCCTCGCCATAAAATCCTTGTCCCGACCAGCCAACGATCAGCCAATCGCGGCCGACTCCGCTCCTTCTCTCGCGCACGCTCCAACCATTCCGCATTCGAGGCCACAAATGCCCGGGCCGCTTTCTCACTTCCACGCGCCGGGATTGTCGCCACGGCGACGCCATCTCGTCGTAAAGTCAGTCGGTAGTGTTTCGCTCGCGAGTTCCGCTCATAAACCACCGGCGGCGGCGCCCATTCCGGTTCTGCCACCAGTAACGGATTTTTTGACTCGACCTCAGCCCCTTCAACGGGCGCCAACCTAGGCGGCAAACCCACCGGCGGCGGCTCCGCCTGCTTTTCCGTCACCCCGGAAAAGAGATCAAACAAGTCCGTTTGGATCACCATGTTTTCGATTCCTCACCCTGACCCAAACCTCGCCTTGGCCCAAAGCCAAAAACATCACCTGTCGGAGTTAATTGGCCATCGAAGACGCCCAGACCTCAAACTCCGCCGCCCGCCGGAATTCCGCGTCAATCTCTCGCCCCCACTCCGCCGCCTTCGAAGCCTCGATCGCATCAATAAGTGAAGTCGCTCGGCGTCTCGACTTCGCCACCGCTTCGGCCGCCGCAAACGCGCGATCAAACCACGCCCTGCGCTGCGTCAACGTCGGCTGACTGAACATCCCCGCCAGCCAACGCTGGAAACTTGCGTTTTGCAGTCCCTTACCCGCTTCCCATTCAAACAAACCACCCCCCTCCAACTTTTCTCGCAACTTCTCCCAAGACGACGCCTTCAATTCCAACGCCGGGTCGAGACTCACGCGATGCAGCACCGGCCGGGCCGCGCCCTGATCCGTCGCTACCGTTTCCCAATTTGGCCGCAAAGCCGGCTCACTGTTCTCCCAAATTTGCATCCGCTGATCATCCGGACTCAGCGACTTGCCCGTCGGAATCGGCACCGGCCCACCGGCTACGCTGATCTCATCCGGCGTGGTTCCTCGCCCCATTAACCCCAACAATCGATTCTGTCGCTGCAGTAAGTTCAGCCCGCGCGCCCAAACTTCCGGATCACTAGGAGCCACGGCATCCGCTCCCCAACGCTCCATGCACAATTCCCGCCACAATGCCGGCCGGCTCAAATAGACCTCGGGACTATCACCATAAATTGCCAGTAACTCCATCGCCACCGCGCGGCGGGATGCTTCATCCGGCTGCGCCAACACCGTGGTAACCCAATTCCACGCTATCCCGAAATTCGTCGTATCCGTCGTATTCAATAATAAATGACGCGGCCCCGCTTTCACCCCCGCCCAAACCTCGGTCAAATCATCCAGACACAACCGACAGCTCAGACTCATGATCTTAATCCGATCATCGCCAGCCGGCCCCCGACTATCCGCCAGCCAGGTCAAAGCGTTCGCTTGGAGCAATGCCATCGGCACTTCTTTTTCCCCCGCCCCCGCCATTCCAGTGAGGATGACACCGAGTCCAAACCGAAGCTTCGTCATCAGAGGATATCGCATGCCCCACGTTACGCCCGCATTCGGCCAGTCACAACTCCGTTCCACTCCTCGCTCCCCTACCCCATCGCGACAATCGCACATCCGATTTGACTCCTACCTTTTATCCGCCCGAAATTTTGCCCCCCCCCCCCCACCAGTCGCTTCTTTCAATGCCTCCAAACTCGCCTGCTCCTTCCTCTCGCCCAAGCTTCGATAGCGCCCCGTTGGCGGTCAGCTCTCTTTTGGCCCTCACGTTGTTCGTCCTGGTTCCAGGGCACGTCTACCTGTCCAATAAATCGGATCTGCTCATCTTCTTTCGCGACGCCGTTCTACTCCCTCTCCCGCTCGCTCTCGGCGTCACCGTTCTCGGCACCATTATCCTGAGTTTGTTCAAGGGTTCCGCCCGCGAAAAAGTCGGATCTGTCGTCTTGGCCACCGCTGTTCTTTTTTGGATCCATTCGTATTTGCTCGTGTGGTCCTACGGGATTCTCGATGGCGCCGATATTCCGTGGCAGACCTACACCTCTCGCCTCGTCATCGATGCAACCCTTTGGCTGACGATTCTCTCTCTCGCAATCTGGCAATCTGCGGCCATCTATCGCCGGATCGTAGTCGCCAGTTTTGGCTTGATCGCTTTCCAGTCACTCTCCCTCACGGCGACTCACGTTCAGTCGTATGATTCCCCCCTCGATTTCTTTAAGACCTACTACGTCGAGCGCGATAAGGCCCTCGAGTTCTCCTCCGAAAAAAATGTGATCTTCATCCTGCTCGATGAATTTCAGTCGGATATTTTTCAGGAATCAATCGCCCACCACGAAACCTACCAAGACTACTTCGACGGGTTCACCTACTTCCCGGACACCGTCGCCGGTTTCAGCTACACCGAGTTCGCCATCCCCTCGATGCTGACCGGGAAAATCTACGACAATTCCGAAACCCGGGAAACTTTCCTCCGCCGTGCTTATTTGGAAAACTCCCTCCCCGTCACGCTCCAAACCGCCGGCTTCGACGTCCAACTCTACCCTTGGCGCGGCTTTGCCAACGAATCGATTTACTACCACGAATCGGTGGCGACCAATTTCAGAAGCCGCCCCATTCCTTTCGCGGCCAAAGTCGCCGAAGTCGCCCGCCTACTCGATCTGAGCCTCTTTCGTAGCGTCCCTCAGTTCGCTAAACGTTTTATCTATAATGACGCGATTTGGCGCCTCGGTCCTCTCGCTCGCGACCTGATGGAAACTTCCGGGGACGCCCCCCCTCATGACCCTGAACTCAAAATGATCGGGCACCGGGAGGTGCAAGCCCATAGCCCTCTCGATCAGGTTTTCATCAATCTCTATCACGGTCATCGTGATATTCCAGTCACCGTTGGAAGCGACCCCCATCCCAGGTTTAAATTCTACCATCTCGCGGGGCTTCATGTTCCCGTAAAAATGAACCGCGATCTCGTCCCCGGCGACTATGCCTACACCCGAGAAAACTACGGAGAAAATGCCGAAGCCTGGGCGAAAATCATGCAAGCATTTCTCAACCAACTCAAATCCCACGGGGTCTACGACAACTCCCTGATCATCATCGCGGGCGACCATGGGAGTGGTCGTGAACCGACTATGTTCACCAACCCGACTTCGAGCGAACGCACCGCCAAACTCAACCCAACTGCTGCGAACCACAGTTTCCAAGGTGACAAAGCTCGTGGCCTCCCCCTGCTTCTCATCAAACGCTTTAGTGCCACCGGTCCCTTGCAATCCTCCTCCGCGCCCGCGTCGGTGATCGATATCCCCGCCACCGTGGCCGCAGAAGTTGGCTCTGACTACGTGGCCACCCCAGCCATCCGGGGGCGTGATTCATTCAAGAGTGAGTCATTGTTCGATCTGTCCGCAGACGCGCCGCGACAACGCCACTTCGGCACCATGGTTTGGGCCTACGAGCGCAGTGATTTCGTCAACCCCATCAGCCTCTATCGCATCGAAGGCCACAGCTGGAACGACGAATCGTGGCACTTCGAGGCGACGTTAACTCCCCCGGCCCAAACCGACTGATCGGCGCCGCCACCCCAGCCAATCAGGATCGCGTTTTAAACCGCAATATCGTGCGGTCACTACCGGTCACCGCCACTTTCTCTATCAACTCAAACTTGGCGGCAAAGGCTGCCTCGAATCCAGCAAGATGGTAGTCAGGGAAAATATCCTGCCGCGATCGCAGCAAATGCACCACCTGCGAATCTGATTTGGGCACAAACTCTACCATCAAATTACGGCCCAACTTCGCGAAGTAATCCGCCAGCATGCTCAACGGCACGTTGTTCGAAATCGCGAGGTGATGCACCAGCGCCAACGCCATTACGAGATCCGCCGGGCCCCGTGATTCGATCGTCGATCGCTCCTCGCCGGCCCACCCCAGGCCGGGCGACGGATTCGTCACATCAAGCACCAGCGGTAACAGCGTCGTCTCCTTTTTCGCCTTCATGTGGCGGTAGTTCTTCTCGACCGCCGCCGGGTCGATATCGAACGAAACCGTCTCAATTCCTTGCTCGACCGCGAGGCGGCTAAACACGCCTTCATTCGCGCCCACATCCCAAACTAGATCGGGCGCGACGGCCTTAATCATGGTCGAGACCAATCGACTCTTCGCGGCGAAAGCATCGTCCGTGTAATTCGTATTCTCGTAGTAATCGCCCCACTCCGTGTTGTCCGGTCGATACTCAAGTTTTCGCACCGTCGAACGCAGGCTATCTATGATGCCACGCATCCCGAGCTCACTGATCTTCGGTTTCGCCGCCCTCGATTCCGGCTGCATGCCATGCCGCCGCTGTTGCCGCGCATGCAGGTGGATGTGGGTGAATAAACCGAGATTGAAACGAGTTCCCCACGGCAAGATTTTAGCCGCTACCTCCAACGGGATTCCATCCAGGAATTCGCGACTCAACCGCCCCAACGAAACATGCGTTCTCGCCATGACCGCCAAAGGCGCGAGGGCGTGCTGACAAAACTGCCGGTAGGCCACCCAGGGTTCGCCTTCCTCTCGTTTCTCGAACGAGAGCGTATCAATCAAGACCGGCTGCCCGCGCAAAAATTGCATATTATACGCGTTGGCATCCTTCAGCGTCATACCATGCATCAGCGCCAGTTCCTGCACCGCCAACGTCAGCTGGGCCGCATCCTTGAGTTGAGAAAAACACCACTCATAGGGGTAAGAGATCATCGGCACTTGCTCAGGCTTCAGCACCACGAAAATACCTTCACCAAGTCCCTCCGGCACGGAAGTTTCCTCGTGCGACACCAACCATCCCTTGCCAATCAACTTCTCATACAGCCCCGAGCTCATGAGAAGCTCGTAGTTCGATCGATAGGATTCGTGCACCGCCCGCTGCACCGTGCCTTGGTCGCGAAAGACGAATCCAGATGGATCGCGAAATGAAGCAGAAATCGGCTGCAAGGTCAGTCCCTTATCTCAGGTTACTTATCCTGCTCGGCGTTCGTCGTCTCCGACTCCTTACCCATCAGACCCTTGAAGAAACCCGTGATTTTAGACCAAAAGAGTTTGATCGCCAACATCGCGCCCATGAAGCCAGCCACCAATGCTTGAAGGATTAAACTTCCCGTGCCAGGATCGAGGTAAGCAAGCAGCATACAGGTGAGGTAGGCACCCGTGAGGTCAGGTCAATAATCGATTGTCACCCGACCGTTTCAAATCCGCCTCAAACGAGTTCAATTTCCCACGTAAATCTGCTACCGTCCGCCGGAATCGTCAGCCACGCAAAACTCGCGGGCGCGCCCCGATACGCCTCACTGATACAACCGGGATTCAGCCAACGCATACCCATCTGGTCGACTTCATCGCGCGGCACATGCAGGTGACCATGCAACATCGCGTCCACTCCCCGCAGCGCCATCGGCCGCGGGATGTGCTCGAGGTGAAATTTGAATCCCCCCCGCTCAAGATGCCGATTAAGCGGCCAACTCGGCCACGCATCACAGTTACCTGCCACCACCGTCATCGGTTTTTTCAATAACTCGATCTCCACCAGCGTGCGCGGATCACACACATCACCAAGATGCCAGATCTCATCGGCCTGAGCCCAACGTTCCACCAGACCGGCCGGCAGGACGTTGTGGGTATCGGAAATAACGAGAATTCGCATTGGCTTGTTTGGAGTCACCCCAAACAGCCCGGGTAGCTTGCCCGGTTACTCGGCGTCTAATTCCGCAAGGACTTCCTCCGAAAATTCTTCATTCGAGAAAATACTCTGCACGTCATCGTTGTCGTCCAACACGTCCGCCAGTTTACGAATTGATCGCGCCAAGCCGACGTCATTCACCGGCAACATCACCGTTGGGATGTAGGCGATCTCTGAACTGACCGTCGGAATGTTCGCCTTCTCCAGGGCGTGACTGACCGTATCAAATTCCGAAATCTCACAACGCACTTCATAACCATCATCACTAGTGATCACGTCTTCGGCACCCGCATCCAGCGCGATTTCCATCAACCGGTCTTCCTTCGTGCTCTCCTTCGCAATCAGAAACTGCCCGAGGTGTAAAAACTGAAAGGCCACCGCTCCGGACTGCGCAAGATTCCCCCCGTGCTTCGATAACATCGAGCGCACGTCCTGCGAGGTGCGCGTCTTGTTGTCCGTGGTGCACTTAATCACAAATGCCACCCCTCCCGGGCCGTAACCCTCATACGTGTTGTCTTCATACGAGACGCCGGGAAGTTCGCCCGTGCCCTTCTTGATCGCGCGTTCCACGTTATCAATCGGCATGTTCTCGGCGCGCGCCTTCAACATGACCGTGCGCAAGCGCGGGTTCATATCCGGATCGCCTCCGCCTGACTTGGCGGAGAGCGTGATATCGCGGGAGAGACGGCTGAAGATCTTGCCGCGTTTGGCATCATTGGCGCCTTTGGCGCGCTTGATGGTCGACCATTTGCTGTGTCCTGACATGGCGAGTAATTATATTAGGGGTTGAGGGGAGAGCGAATGGGTAAAACCCGCCGATCACCTTATTTTTTTTTGCTCTTAATTTTCTTCTTGGGATTCCAATCGCCGCCAGACTTGGGCTTACTGGCCGTGGGATCAATGATAGCTCCGGTATCTTTCGTCGTCTTGTTGACGATCAGCTGCTGGATAATCGTGAACACTCCATTCACCGTCGAATAGAGGGCGAGCGCCGCCGCGAAATTATAACAGATCAAGGTGAAGACGATCGGCATGAACTTCATCATCTTCATCTGCGCATTGTCCGTGGTCGGCGTGGGCGTCAGCTTCATCTGGTAAATCATGGTCGCACCCATCAGCAGCGGCATGATGTTAATCGGCAGGCCGAAGAGGCGGGCAATCGTGTCGGGAGCAGAAAGGTCACCCGACCACAGGAACGGCTGAAACCGCAGTTCCGCCGTGCCTTGCAACATCGCAAAGAAGGCCACGAAGAGCGGCATGGTAATGAGAATCGGCAGACAACCGCCCATCGGGTTGACCTTGTTTTCCTTAAATATCTTGAGCGTCGCTTCGTTCAGCTTCTGCGGCTGATCCTTAAACTTCTCTCGCACCTCTTTCATCAGCGGCTGAAGTTTACCCATGCGCTTCGCCGAGCGAGATGCGGCCAGCGTGAAGGGCAGTGTCACGATCTTCAGCAATAAGGTCATGAGCACGATAGCCACACCCCAGTTACCCACGTAACCTTCGAGCTTCACCATGGTGAGATTCAGCACCGGCGCGACGATACCGGAGAGGAAGATTTTACTGAAAAAGTAAGGCGCAAACTGCATCACTTCCGACTGCTTCTGCTCAAATTTGCGCAGGCGGTCGTATTCCTTCGGTCCGACGTAGAGACTTCCACCCAGTTCTGCAGAGCCCGCGCCGCTCACGGCTGGCACCGGGTAGCTGACAACTCCGGTCAGCCCTTTGTTGGCGCGAGTGGTGCCCGGAAATGGCGGCAGCTCGACTCGACGAGTCGTCGTGCTGAGTCCAGCCGTGTCGCCGGTGTAAACGCTCGCAAAAAACTGATTTTTCACCGCCGCCCACACGACGTTACTGCTTTTCGTGATAGAAGCTTTGGGCGCCCCATCATTAACTCCCACCATTGACAGGAATCCCCCTCCCTCGAGTTCACCCGGCTTGGTGTAAGTCGCGTCCTCACCATCAAAGGCCATGACATTGAGGAACTGGCCATAATCGTTGGGCGAGACCAACGACGACGTGCCGAGGCTCAATGCAGCCATCGTCTGCGCCGCCCCCGTGCCCGTCAGGTCCGTCATCGTCGTATCGTGACGGATCAAATAAGGGTCCGAACCTTCGCTATCGTAACCGAGGGAGTAGCGGCGAGTGACCTTGAGACGGCCTTCCAAGACCGTTTCGTAAACCACTTCCTGATTGGTCGCACTGACCAACTTGTAGGGCACATCGGCACCCAATCCCGGCACGTCGGTGATCGCCAAAATGGGCTCTACCCGCGGCAGATTGAAGACAAACGGACTCTCCGAGTCGATGGTCAACGGGTATTTGCGAAATGACACATTGGCGATGGCTCCACCGTAATTGGTGAAACTCACGATCACGTGATCATTGGACAACTCACTCACCACCGCGTTGGCATTTCTGGTCGCCAAGGCGGCAAACTCGGTCGGCGGCGGGGAATAGGCCGGCACCATAGTCGTGGTGCCGGGGGCTTGATTAGGGGCCGTGGCCAGCGGCGCCTGCGTCTGCGGTGCCCGGTTAGGTGCAGTCCCCGGGGCGACCTGAGAAGGTGGCGCTGAGCGATTGCTGGTAAAGAGGAAGGCAAACGCTGCAATGAGCAGCAGGACGCCGATGACTGTATTCTTTTTGTCCATGCAGAAAGGAGGGAAATCGTATAATCAGAGCGCGACTATCGCGCAGAAAGAGGAGAGGCGTCCACCCGCTCACAGCGCGGCTTGGATCGAGTAGGCGGCACCGGATCGAGTCCACCAGAGTGTAGCGGCGTGCACTTGAGCAATCGCCATAGGGCATAACCCGTCCCCCGGATCGCTCCGTGCGTGCGGATCGCTCCCATCGCATAGTGCGAACAGCTCGGATGGAATCGGCAGCCGCAGTTCGGGCCAAAGACCACCGGCAACACCGGAGAGAGCGTCAGCTGATACAATCGCACCAGTCCCATCAACACCCGCGCCGGCAATGCGACCAAAGTAGGCAGAAACGAGGATTGAGTGAATTGGGACATTAGACGGGAACAGGAAACAATTGCGCGCAGATCCTCAGAAAGTCTCGTTCGATCTGGGCATACTCAAGCCGATTGAGTGATCTCCGACCGGTCATTATCAGATCATAGCCATCCGGGATGAGATTTTGATGATCTCGAAACACTTCGCGGAGGCGTCTTTTGGCCCGATTTCGGGAGACCGCGTTACCCACCGCGGCTCGAGAAGCCACAAATCCAACCCGCGATCCCGAGGTGATCGGGCGAGCTCCTTCGACCGCGTCAGGGCGCTTAACCACCCCCAAAACAAAACCGCCGCAATGATAGCGGCGGCCATGGGATCGCACTCGGGCGAAGTCTGCCGGCCGTCGCAGATGCGATTCGGCTCGGAAACGCATGATGTGCCGGCAGTTAATTTAGACGCCGGAAAGACGTCTTGTTAGGCGACGGACAAGCGCTTACGGCCTTTACGGCGGCGAGCGTTGATGACGGCGCGGCCACCACGTGTAGCCATGCGGGCGCGAAAGCCAATCTTGCGGAAGCGCTTTTTGCGGTGTGGTCGGAAAGTTGGTTGCATCGTTGTAAGGTGTTAAAAGGGTCAGCTGAAGTGCCGGACCAGCCGCTCACTGTCAAGGCCTCTCTGGAAATACCCCAACTTATTTGGCTGAAAATCACCGTTTCCACGGCTCAATTTCTATTCACAATTACCCCATAGGCCGCTATCAACGTGGACTTTAGCAAATTCACCTCCCCCGACCTAACTCGACCTTAGGCAAAATTACGCCCTTTTTCCCAGGCTCGGCCTTTTCGGCGCGATCAGTCCCCGTATCACCGCCAACATTCTTCCTATTTTCGCCGATCACTGGGTCAACGGGGATCTCGGAATTCACGGCCACATCTTCTGCGAAACCCTTCGATTGGATCAAATATCCGCCAAATATATCGATTTTCAAAATTTCACCGCCGATGACACGTCTGCTCGCCCGCTCCCCGTGCTCGAATCGCCGCCCAAGGCAAAGTTCTCAGAATGGGCCTTGCCGGCCTAGGGTCATTTAGAGGCCGGTGACGAACTCCGTAAATTGCCTCGCTACGGGCCTGTAAAGGTCGGAATAGACCGCGGGGCCGTCCTCCGTCCAAGGGAAGACCGCTAAGGTTCCTTACGGCCATCCCAGTCGCTTTCTCAGAGTTCGTTCCCTCGGTAAAGGACGACCTAGCAGCCTGTCGGACTTAACCCCTCGAAGCGATCTATAGGCTCAAGGATGACTTCAAAGTTCGCCGCGAAGTGATTGGATTGAGACTGAGGCACCTTCGAGGCCGTCTTATTGAGATTCGTTTCTAAGTCCGACAGGCTGCTAGCCTAGAATGGCGCGAAATCGGAGCGATCTCTGGCGAAAACAATTTTAGGTCCGATCGGGCTCGCCCCAACCTTGAATCGAACTTTTCCCGCTCGACTGCTTGCACCGCACCTTGAGCGGCCGCCCGTGAGGCACGGTTCGTCCTAATTAGAACCTGTCCCAAAGTCTGGGATTTTGGATCGAGCGTCATTCTGGCGCAAGATTTTGGGGCATCAGCACTTCGCCTAATCTGCGGTTCGGGTTTAGAATTGGAAAAATCACCTTCTAACAAGCTGGCTTAACGAGAGATACACTCCAAATTCATCAAAACTGCATTGATCGACATTCGGCTGCGTATTTGCTAAAATTGGGTCATTGGAAGGAAGGGGATTTTGCCAAGTGAATTTATAAAGGGCCAATTTCCCTGAATTTGGCCAAAATGGCCATTTTTGGCCCTTCCTTACTTACTTAATTCGCTGATTAATAGCTAGTTGCGTTTTCCGTACAGGCTCTAATTAGCCGAAGCGGGGTAATGCCGCGTCAGCGTATCAAGAATTTCATGACGCACCACTTCGGGATCGATCTTACCGAGTGTCTTGTAGAGCACTTTCCCGTTCTGATCAACGAGGATTGAGTAGGGAATCGGGCCCGGCCAATCCTCATCCAACACTTTCGCTAGCTCGTCTACACTCGCACCAGTGTAGAGATAATTGTTCGTCGAACGGCCTTCCTTCTCCACCGATTCGCGTAACTTATCACTCATCACCGCCCGATTTTTGCTCAGGAAACGCTGCACCTGACTTATCTGCTGCGGTTCATCGAGACTGATCGTGATGAGCTCAAACTCGCGCCGACTAAATTTCCGGGCAATAGCCGTGAGGTCAGGGAACTCTTCGACACACGGGCCACACCACGTCGCCCATACATTGATCAACCGCAGCTTTTCCGTGCCATTACGGCGAAGCGCCGCGACGCCCGCCGCATCGATCTTCTCTACGGTCGCCTCAATCGCCTGCCAGTGCTGTTCCTCTTCCGCCACATGCAGTCCGCGTTCGATCCACTTGGTCGAACAACCATGAGGTCGCGTGGTTTCCACCGGCACGGGCTTGCCGGCCAACAAAGCCTCCACCGCGTTCCGCGCGTCGGGATGCTTGACCGTCGATTCATCCGCGAATCGCGAATCATCGAGCCGACCATTGTAACGCAACTTGCGCTCGCCGTCGAAAATCAGCACATGGGGCGTCGCCAAACAGCCATACGAACGCGCCACCGTTTGCGTATCTCCGTCGTACAGAAACGGGAACGTCCAACCGTAGTCGTCCGCATAACGTTTGGAATCCGCAAAGGTCTCATCGTAGTCGGTATGCCCAAATTCATCCGGCCGCAGTCCCGACGAATGATTCGGATTTATCGCCACGAACGAGAAACTCTTGCCCTTAAAATCATCAACCAGTTTCAACATCCGCCCCATCGCGCCGTGCGACACCGGACAATGCGTTCCCGTGAAGTAAACCATCAAAACTTTGGTGCCGCCAAAGTCATCCAAACTATAGGTCTTCCCATCCGTGCCCGGTAGCGTGAAGTCCGGTGCCGCATCGCCTATTTCCAACGTCGTGAACCCATCCGGCAATCCCTTGGGACTAATCGCCGCGACGGAAAAACCAGCGAGGAGCACAAAACCAAAAATAAGTGAAAAAAAGCGGGAAGTCTTCATAGAGGGGTAATGCAAAAGCGGGGAAATAACGAACGAACCTTCTCCACTTTGAGACATTTTGAGCGAACGTCAATCCGGTCGCGCGCCGATAAATTCCATAGACGCCCCCGCCGGTTTGGCCTTTTGTGCGCTGATGCGACTCCGCACCGCTTTCGCCGCCCTGCTCACCTTACTCGGATGCCTCCTGCTTTCGACCGCCTCCATCGCGGCACCAGCAACCACCCCGCCCAACATCATCATCATCTATGCCGATGATCTCGGTTACGGTGACCTCAGTAGTTTCGGCGCGACTCACATCAAAACGCCCCACATCGATCGCCTCGCTTCGGAGGGGATCAAGTTCACCGACTTCTACTCCGCATCTTCCGTCTGCTCGCCCTCCCGCGCTGGCCTGCTCACCGGCCGCATCCCCCAACGCATGGGCATCGTCAACGTCTTCTTTCCCGAGTCTTTCACCGGCATGCCGACCGAAGAAATCACCATGGCCGACCTACTCAAAACCCGCGGATACGCCACCGGTATCGTCGGCAAATGGCACCTCGGTCATCACCATAAATACCTTCCGCTCCAGCGCGGTTTCGATGAGTATTTTGGCATCCCCTACAGCAACGACATGATGAGCACCGTCTACATCGAAGGCAACGATGTCGTGGACTTCGATGTCGACCAACACTTCACCACCCGCACCTACACCGAGAAATCCACCGACTTCATTGAGCGCCACGCCGATAAACCATTCTTCCTCTACGTCGCCCACTCCATGCCTCACGTCCCCCTCTACGTTTCGCCTGAATTTGAGGGAAGCTCGGAGAGTGGTCTCTACGGCGATGTCATCCAAGAACTCGACTGGAGCGTGGGCGAAATTCTTCGCACCCTCGCAGCAAAAGACCTGCTCGAAAACACCCTCGTGGTCTTCAGCAGCGACAACGGCCCTTGGCACGTCATGCGTGACCACGGTGGCTCCCCCGGCGGCCTCCGCGAAGGCAAGATGTTCACCTTCGAAGGCGGTCAACGCGTCCCCACCCTCGCCATGTGGCCATCCGTGATCGCGGCCGGACAAACTCACGAGGGCGTTGCCACCATGATGGACTGGATGTCCACCGCTGCGGAAATCAGCGGCGCCGTTCTCCCTTCCGACCGCGACTTTGACGGTGAATCACTGATGCCGCTCTTCCAGGGCACGGGCACCCGCCACGGTAACAAATTTCTCTTCTACGATTCGACCAACAAGCTCGAGGGGTTTCGGCAAGGAGATTGGAAAATTAAACTCGCCTACGACGGCTTCAATGGTGAGCGCTGGAAAAAAGGAGTCCCCCCGCACCCTCTCCTCCTCATCAACCTCCGCGACGATCCAGCCGAACTCAAAAACCTCGCGGCCCAGCACCCCAAAAAAGTCACCGCCATGCTCGCCGCAATGAATGCGTTTCACGCTTCGAAAGGACCATTCCCCGCGCCCATTCCCTACCGCCGCAACGGCGACGAATCTCACTTCAAACATCTCGAAGAAACCTACGGCAAAGAGTTCTACAACTTTTAGCCCGCATATTTCACCAAGTTTATTGAAGGGGCGAAGAAGTTGAAAAGAGGTTCCATTTTGGCCCCAAAACAGCCTCAGATTTACCGCGACGGTGTTGGCCCATTTCGATCAGCCCCGGTTTCGTTAATTTAGGGATATTTTGGCGCCTTTTTAAGATTATGCAGGCATCGCTTCGCCCGGGATCGGTCGCTAGCGTCACCGTGGTGTTGGAGCAGAAGCCGGATTCAGCCAGGCAGGGTTCGTAACTTTCGCCGGACATGGGCAAAGAGCGCCCAGCTCGGGTTCGATTCGCTGAATCGCATCCGTATCCCTAGAAAAGATACCTCAACGCGCGCAGCCAGTTTGCACAGTTTGAGTCGGATCGTGCCCACCGTGGCTTGGGCCAACGCGGAGCCCTTCAACGCCTACGCGCGTGGACGTTCCACCAGCTGATAGGCAAAGGCCGAGAGCCACAACCGCAGTTGATTGGCGGCCAAGCCCGAGGAGGACAGCCGATCGGCAAGCAGATCCTGCGCGTGCTCCTTGATCCGGGTTTCCATCTCCCCGCGGGCGCAGTAAACCCGCGCGAAGAGTTCCTCACCATTGCGCTTCAGACTAGCGACGATGAAGCGTGGCTTGACCTTGTCGCGCAACCACTCGGCCTTACCGATCGCTCGCCGCGCGCTGCTTCAGGTGGTCAAGGTTTTGTAGTCCAAACCATGATACTTGCGGGCCGTCCCACCGCCCTGGTAGCCTCGCCCGCGTTGATCGCCCGCGCGCCAGCCGGTGCTAAACTCGGCGACCAAGCGAGCATTGCCCACGGCGCAGACTTTACACGCCGGTCTTGAGCAACAGTTCCCTGACCTCCGGTGCATCGACCCTCACCTTGCGGTAGCGACCACTCCGGTGACCGGACAATTCCAACCGGTTCAACGTGGAGACCGAGGCGAACACCTCCCCATGCTCCTTGGCCGCAGCGGCCAATAGTCGCGGATCGTTGCGCAACCTCTGATGATCATTGAGATCCTCATCACCGAGTGCGATTCCGAACACCCGCTACGCCACCATGGTCTGCACCGAGTGATCGCATCGCACTCGTCCACATGTCGCACTCGTCCCCAAAGCATCCGGCTAGTTTGCGCGTCAGCCCCATCGAACGGTCCAAATCGCGCAACGGCAACAATCCCCCATCGGTACTCAGCATGCCCCATCAAAGGTCGCGATGACTTGACACGAACCGAGGGCTTGAAATCCCGGCTCCGATTGATGAAAGTCTGGTTGCCGCGGATCGGCGGGCTATTTGTTCTTATCTTGTTTTATAACAATTCGTTAAATTGCGCACTGGTCCAATTAAACTTCTTCTTCGTGAAATATGCGGGCTCAACATCCGCCCCATCCGGATTTCAAATATCTCACTCTCGCTTCTCTACCTTTTCTTTATTCGTCGCAATCTGTTCCATGAGCACCGCAATCGAATTTCGGACCGATTTCTCTGATGGCTTGGGGCCTTGGCAAAAATCTCCCAGCGGGAATTGGGCGGCGATTTTAGACGGCCATAACAAAGTCGCCGCGCTCACTCAGGCAGGTGAGCAACCCGGCGGCGTTCGGCGCCCGACCGGTTACCTCTTACTGCCGCATTTCAATTGGACGAACTACTCATTCAACCTCAGAGCCAAGACTCTTGAGCCCGCGTCAACCGTGCAACGCGACGTTGTGTTAATCTTTGGCTACGCAGATACCACTCACTTCTACTACACCCACATCTCATCGGATTCTGATGATGAATTTCACAACATTATCATGAAGGCCGACGGCACCATGCGGAGTGTGATCGATCAACAGCAACAACCCGAAGCACGAGTAACGAATGGTTGGCACGGCGTGAGAGTCGAACACGATGCTGATGGTTCGATACGAGTATTCGTCGATGACATGGGCACCCCGCTAATGACTGCGGACGACAGTTCCTATGCGACGGGGAGCGTGGGGTTCGGCTGCTTCGACGATCGAGCACTGTTCGATGATGTGTTAATTTCTGGTGAAGCGATCGCGCCGAGCCCGACTCAACGCACCAACCGATCGACTCGCGGTATCATCCCGAAAATCTCCGGCAGTTTAGTGGCGGGTGTTGTGACAGACAGAGGGCACCGTCCCGTAGAAAATAGCGATTCGCGCCTCGGGGCCCAGTCTCTTCGATTTCGGCATGCCGTACTCAATGATAGATCCAGAACTTCGCGTGTATCGCCCATCGGACGGCGTCGAAATTGCAGCCGACAACAATCGGGACGACACTATTGAAGAGCGTAAAATCTCCGCGATTGGTCAGCAGGTCGGTGCGTTTCAATTTACCGTAGGATCTCTTGGTGCAGCTCTCGTTATCGATCTTGCACCGGTTGCCTCTGTCAGGGGCGGGATGAAACTCCTCTTCTTCGAGCGGTTTGAAACTCACCTGTTCTTCGGAGGGTTTTCTTCAACTTTCCATTAAAAAGCTCTTCTTCAATCCGGTGGATTTTCTTCCCCCGGTGA
>Ga0335398_10000738_pt1 | contig 57048 bp, 35 predicted proteins | sample BON03_FD_205742 | JGI IMG/M metagenome (GOLD analysis project Ga0335398, IMG submission 205742) | Freshwater microbial communities from Lake Bonney liftoff mats and glacier meltwater in Antarctica - BON-03 (spades assembly) (version 2) | ecosystem: Environmental > Aquatic > Freshwater > Ice >... | reverse complement strand
AAATTTAGCTGTGACAGACCACTAGCGGTTCTTTGATTTAGTCTCAGCCTGAGCCGCGAGGCGCTAGCCGCGGGTATTTTCGTCGTGTTTTAAGACACACACCCGCAGCTAGTGCTTTGCGGCTCACTCAGTCAACAACTCGCTCGACGCGGCGGTTCATACCGCCTGCAAAAGACAACGCGGCGCGCTAATGACTGGCCGGGCTGCCAGCGGACAGAACGGGGGAACTCACTGTGCGAGGCGTTGCAGCCGCCAGTTGTCGGGCGGCCGCGACACTCGTATCAATCACAAGACGCAGGTCGACAACCCACGGTCCCTGCTCGGGCATCACAAACTCCCAGTGCGGCAGAACGCAGACACTTTGATGAACCGCCTCAAAGCCGCCTTCGGACTGACTGATCGTTTCGATCGGCATCGCCCACAACCCGCCGGCCTTCGACGATTCAATCCCGACATCCAGACCCAGCCATTCGTCGACCAGGCTTAAACGATCCACGCCCTCAAGATCGAGGATGGTATCCAGAGTCCCCAGACGCTGACCGCTGCCATCGTAGAAATAACGATCGCCCGTGCCACCCGGCATCGCGGCGAAGTTCAGTTCGACCGCAAGATGCAATGGAACATGCTTTGCGAAACCAGAGACCTGATACTGAATCAGAATTTCGTTCGGCCGATCGGCTGACATCATCACGATCTTCCGCACTTCCCCGGTCAGGTCACTGATGTGACCACGTCTACGCATTTCGACCGCGATCTTTTGCTCGCCCTTGCGAACACTGGCCTCATACGTCCCGGTCGCAAAATCACCCAGAAGACCTTCACCGCGCCGAAACGCATCGAACGTCAGTCGCGGCTGAAGGAAGAGATCCACCAGACTCTTGCGAGGCCAGTTGTCGTACACAATTTTCTTGTCCAGATCCGGCTGTTTGAACTTTACGTCCTTTGAGATCGAGGCCAGGTCTGCATCATCGGCGGATTCCACGTTTCGACCAAAATCCAGAATACGCTGGTGATAGGGTTCAGGCCGTCGATTCAGCGTCGCAAGAAGGTTCACACTGTTCGCACGCACATCCAGTTCATAAAGATGGCCGCCGGTGGCCGGGGACAACCATGCAATCAGTCGATGATTGCTCAGCTTCACTTCCTGCCGCGCGTCCAGATTAAAATCGGCCGCCGAGACATCGATCCAAGGTCCCGGTTCACGAGTCACTCGTTCGATCAGCGTGTCTGCATCGATCAGTTCTTTGTACACAGCATTTCGCAGGTGCGGCAGATAGAGACCACCAAAGGCTCCGTGCCAGTAACTGCAATTGCATTGGCCACGGTACAGATGTGTGCGAGCGTCCTCAAGAAGTTCACGCTGATCATCGCCCAGTGAAGGATCGGCCATCAATGCCGCCAGACGATTGCTGACGTCGATCATCCGCGCGTACATCTCGTTGCTTTCCGGATAGCGAGTCCGGAAGTTTCGCCAGAAGCCGCCGCGAGTGAACCGAACCAGCCGCTGCCAGTCCACATTGTCAGCATTCATCCGCGTCAGCGAAACGAATTCCTTTTGAGCGGCCGGCGGAAGAACCCACTCGGTCATTTCACGGTAGCTGGCATCCGGCAGATAGCAGCGGCCAATCGGCGCGACATGATCCAGCACGCCTGACGGAGTTGTGACTTTCAGCCACGATTCATTTTTTTTCAGCAGGTCCAGAAAACTTCGCAGCCAGCCATCTTCGTAGACATGCTTATAAGTTTCCGGCCACGAACCGAATTTTTCACCATCGTCACCGAAGACAATGACGGCATCATCGTACTGCGCCGCCACTTCCTTCAGATACTCAATGCATTCTTCCGGCTTCGAAAACGGAATCAGGTAACGCAGCTTTTCGCTGTCTGGAAAGACAAACAGCAACCGGCCTTCGTCTTCGGTGACGTAATAACCGGCCAGCTCATTTTGGGGAATTCCGGCGCAGCGGAAGTGATAGTCGTCAATAATCGTGTACTGAATCCCGGCGGCCGCGATGTCGCTGGCAAAGGACTGTTCCCAGACTCGTTCAGGAAGCCACATTCCTCGCACTGTCGTGTGAAATAACTGATTCAGATGCTGTGTAAACGATTGAATCTGGCCGATGCGATCTCGCCGCGGAATGTTGGCCAGGATCGGTTCATAGAATGCGCCGCCAATGATTTCCACCTGCGACGAACTGACCATCTTGCGCAGGCGGTCGATGTATTCCGGATGATGGGGCTCCAGCCATTCCAGCAGACTTCCTGACGTATGCAGACCGAACGGAATCTCCGGATAGTCCTGCATCACATCCAGAAAAGGAAGATAGCTGTCGCGATACGCCTGTTCGAAGACACCATCAAAATTACCGACAGGCTGATGATTGTGAAACGTCAGCACCAGCCGTACAGAACCCGCCATGGAAGAAACTCCGGTCAGCCATTTCCGTCAAATCAAATTCGCCACCCGCCCGTCCGCATCGTGAGACAATGCTGCCTCACCAGTGCGATACGCATGAGGGACCTGTTCAGGACGATCCCGCAAAGCTGCAGGAACGATACAGAATAAAGTATCAATAAGGCGAGGTCACTCGACGATCGGACGATCGTTTCATTCGGAAAGATGATGACGAGGCGCGGAAATCGTTACCGTAGTCAACCCCTCCGCAGGAGGCAATCATCGCCCATTTCACGCAGACCCCCGAATTGAAGGCCGCGGGCCAGGATCTGGCGGACGCTGTGGGGAAACATTGAAAGGGCGAGGGCAAAGCTGGACAAGATGGCCGTTTGGTCGATGGGGCGTCAGGGGTTTCGGGTGCGGAATACGACAGATATGAGTACCCAAATCGGGTATTCGCATCGGGAAGGCGTTCCTGGCGATAAAAGACGATTGTCGAATCACCGGGAGGCCATTACAGTGCCCCGCTTTCAATCGTCCACCGTCAACCCCTCTCGGGAGCCTCTTCCATGGTTCAACGTCCCCGCACCAAGGCGAAAATCGCCAAGAAATCCAAGCGATGCCAAAAATGCGGCAAGATCGTTCGTGGTGCCGTTCGCTGCAAGACCTGCCACGCCGTTCAGAAGTAATCTGAACCGCTGTCAGCGCAGGATCTTCATTGCGTGCCATGTGCATGCACGTCAGAGTCATTCGAGAACAGGACGGAGCTTTTTCGCCCGTCCTGAAACGCATCCGGGCCTCCGACGCTTCTGCTGACGACCACTCATTCTGTGGTAAAATTTAAGTCTGCAGACCAATCCCGCCGTCACGGGCCGATTTTCCAGTCGTGTTTCCTGAGGCGTCCTGCTGCGCACGTTTCTCAACCGAGATCGCCTGTGCCCTGCTGTCGTCGAACGTTGCGGCCCAGAGCCCTTCTCGTCCGAGTTCGTCTCGTGGGTTCATATCGACTTTTGCACTACTGCGGCAAATGATCGCGACATGCATCAACTGACGACGCACGCTCAGAAGCGAGCTTGGCCTGCCCCGGGAAGGCAACGCTGTGAAGCATTTTTGTTAAGGATTTCATGCGATTTCGGCCCAAAGGGCCATTCGATTGCCTAGCCCGGGCCATCGGCCGGGACCAGCGGCCAACATCATCGAAAAGGCCCAATGGGCCAACCGTTTGTACACAGGAAATGGGTATTCAAATGGCCGACCCTTTGGGCCTAACAAAATCACGGGATTCAAATTCCCGGGCCGACGGCCCGGGCTAAGCAAACGGATGGGCCTTCGGCCCGGAACAACAGCAAATTCACTCAATTAAATACTTCACACCGTTGCCGGGAATGGCTCGCTTTTCGGCATGAAAGATCGTCGACCCGTCAACACAAAGCGGGCAGGCGTCGGTGGCGGATTTTGCTCGGCTGCTGGCGGCGAAGGTCACTCCGCGAGCTGTTGTCATCAGGCCGGTGACGAGCACGCTGATGCCGGCGATGCGGATGAGCTTCCGACGAATTCCAATCGTGGCCATTGAGAGACCGGCACCGGTCAGCATCATCACAGGGATCGTGCCCAGGCCGAAGCACAGCATGATGAGAATGCCTTTTCCCACACTACCGGAGCTCGCTGCAAGCGCCAAAAAACTGTAGACCAGACCGCACGGAAGGAAGCCCGTGACCAGTCCGGCAATGAATGCGCTTGTTGACGAACCGCCACGGAAAAACTGACTGAAGACGGTTCGAGTCACGCACGGAACATTCGCTTTCCGACGCACGCGCCAGCGCAGCCAGCCTGCGGCATGCAGTCCCTGAACCACCAGCAACAGACCAGCGACGATGGCGAACATCGCCTGCAGCCAGACGGCATTGCCCTGGGCTCGCAGGAATTTTGCTCCCACAGACGCAGCCGCGATTCCCAGAAACACATACGTCAGTGTTCGGCCAAGACTCCAGCAGATTTGACGCAGCATGGCACCCGTGATCGACTTTGTCCCGAGACTCATCGTGGCCGCAATGCCACCGCACATGCCGATGCAGTGTGCGGAGCCGAGGACTCCGCTGACAAAGATCAAGGCAAATTCGGTAACGCTGGAGAACATAACAGTGACAAGGCTTAAACTGGTGAAAAATCACTAACTCCACAACCCGTACTGCTCGCAGAACGAACAACGACTTTCGGCATCAGCTGTTTCGCATGACGATCTCCTGAGTCAGCGGGCCACGTGAGGCGTCGGGTAACGTCATTCTCGCCTCATCGAGGCCTTCCTGCATTGACATTCCATCCATTCCGCTGGCCGGTGCAATCGCCATCAGCCGCAGCGAATTGGAAATCACAAGCAGGCTGCTCACAATCATCAGCCCCGCAGCGACGGTGGGATTAAGCAATCCCATCGCCGCCAGGACGACGCCGCCAAAGTTGTAGCCAAAGGCCCAGAAAAGATTCTGCCTAATCACTGAGCGAGTTCGACGAGCCAGCTCAATCGCCCATGGAATGCGGCTCAAATCGTTGCTCAGCAGACACACCTGAGCCGACTCACGCGACACGTCGGCGCCACAACCCATGGCGATTCCCACGTCACTGACGGCCAGAGCGGGTGCATCGTTGATCCCGTCACCAACCATCGCCACGGAATCACACTTTTGGCGCAGCTCCCGCAGATGGGCTACCTTCTGATCCGGTCGAAGATCGCATTCTATCTGCAGACATGAAGCGGCCACCGGAGCCGGTACAAACGCTGGGTGGGAATGGTCTTCGTCGGAAGAGTGCTCATGCGCCCTTGGCGCGGCTGCGCATTCTGCACTGCACTGGCAACCGACTTCATGACAGTCCAGCAGATTGCGTCGCAATTGTTCGGCCTTTGCGGAACGGTCCCCAGTCAGCACTGTGACTGGCAGGCCAAGATCCAAACAACTTCGAACCGCCGCTGAAGATTCTGGCCGCATCGTTTCCGTCAGCAGAAACAGAATCACCGGTCGGTCAGCAACAGACACAGCGACGACAGACGCCGCCTCCTGATCGGCGATCGACAACGCATGAGCCATCCGCAGTCGCAGACGTGGGGGAATGTCGGAACTGGCCGAAACAAACTCCAGACTTCCCAGACGGACGGCACTTCCATCCGCTCGGTTGGCCGCAACGCCACCGCCGGGAATCGATCGCACGTTGTGAATCTCAAGGGCTCGCCGAACAGCAGCTGGAGAACGTTGTTCATTGGGATCCGGCCGAGCTCCCGGCCAGGTTTCGACAAATCGCACCACCGCCTGCGAAAATGGATGCGTCGAAGTTTTGGCCAGCGCGGCACACAGCGGAAGAATGTCGCGAGAATCATGATCATCGAGCACACAAAGGTGTCGAACCTGAGGACTGCCGGTGGTGAGTGTTCCGGTTTTGTCGAAGCAGATCGATTTCACCGTTGCCAGGCGTTCGATCGCTTCACCGCTGCGAAACAGAACCTGATGCTTGATTGCCGTGCTAAGCGCTGTCCACACGGCAAGCGGCGTCGCAAGTCCCAGAGCACACGGGCAGGCGATCAGCAGAACGCTCAGACTGTGTTGAATGGCAATTCCCGCACCGCTCGGCCAGTGCACGAGCAACGTCAGCAGAGCGACTCCGGTGATCATCGGAAAGAACCACGCGGAAACGCGATCGGCCAGACGCTGATAAAGCCCACGCGACAATCGAGCTTCCTGCAGCAGCTGCAACAGACGCCCAAACGAGCCGGCTCGGAAAGTGGCCGTCGCTTCGACAATCACATGGCCGTCCAGATTCACCGTCCCGCCGAGCACTCGATCGCCCGGGGCTTTGCCAACCGGCGTGCTTTCCCCGGTAAAGACCTGTTCGTCCGCTGTTGTCTGGCCGTCGACAAGAATGGCGTCCGTCGGAAAGCGTTCGCCCGCACGAATCTGCAGGCGATCGCCCGCCGCGATGTCGGTGCAGGCAATTTCGGCGGGACCATCGGGCGTCATCCGCAGCGATTTTTCGGGCAGCAGTGCGGCCAGTTTGTCGAGCGCCTCCGTGGCCTTCTGTTTTCCGGTCGCTTCGAACCAGCGGCCCAGAGTCACCATCACCAGAACAGTCGCGCCGACTTCAAAATAAACGGTCTCAGACCCGCGGAGCACATTGGCGACGGAAATCACATACGCCGCGGCCACGCCGGTCGCGATCAGCAGATCCGTGGAAAAAATCCGCTGCCGCCAGCTGTGAATCGCGTTCTGCAGCAAAGGGACTCCCAGCAGCAGCAGCACCGGCAGGCTAAAGATCATGCTCAGCCAGCGGAAGACTTCGAAGAGCTGCACCTGAAACGGATCTCGCTGAACATCGTATACATCCAGCGACCACATGGTCATCGTGAACGCCATGAGATTCATCGAGAAGAAAATCGCAATGCCGAGGCGGACGATGGTCCAGCGAACGGCACCTTCTTGTTCTTTTTCTTCGGTGATTGCATGCGCCATGCGACAACCGAAGCAGCAGTAGACGGGCTCCGTGACAGGCGTGCCGAAGTCCGGCGTCTTTGAAGAGCCAGGCTTTTGGATAGCAGCATCCGCATTGAGGTCCGCACGCGCATTGATCTGAGCCTGAGATTCAGGACGAGCAGTCACTCCCGACACTGGAAGTCCGCACCACGAACAGCACACAACGTCAGACGAGGCCGTGGTTTCGGGGGACTGAAAAACTTCTGCAGTGCGGAGGCTTAATGTCATGGGGGCAATACCAATTCAACCTGCATCGCCGGGAAGAAATACCGGATGATGTAGTAGACCGTTCCAATCCAGAAACCCAGCCAGATGGCTCGGATATACCACGGAATCTCATTGCCCCGGTAATAATGATAAGCGTGATCCTGTTCCGGCGTTGTGTTCTCCGGACCAGTGGAAGTCGTATCAGACATGTGAATCCAGCTCCCGTTCATTGTCGAGCATCGTGTATTTGGGGTGTTCGAGGTCATGGAACATGCCGTTCATGGCTGCCCACAGCAGCAGGCAAAGAAAGCCCAGGCTGGCGAGCAAATAGTTGACGACCGGCGTGATGGCAAATCCACCGTCCGAGGCGCCTTTCGTCAGTTCTATCAGTTCGCCAAACTTCATGATGAACCCGAGCATGCTGGGGATCAGAATGAGAACGCCGAAGACCAGCGTGATCGACCAGGCTTTAGATCGATTTTTGCGAGTTGATGATGTGACGGTCGTCAAGGTTCGCATTGGTGATTGAGTGCTCACTTCGATTCCTCCTTCGTTGATTCTGCCGCCAGTGGTTTTGACAGAGCAGACGGGACGTAGGCCTCGTAGTACGGATAGCTTTCCTGCCATGATCCCAGCCACTGGACATAGGTCATGATCGCGAGCCCCTTTTTGTTGGGCTTATCAGCTGAGCCATCAAAGAACCACGGATACTCGGGCATTGGAGATTCCTGGGACACGTTCTCCGGCCGAAAGAAGTGTACCGCATGCCAGTCGTTGGAGCGACGTCCGCCTTCTCGACAAAGGTCCGGACCGACTCGACGAGTTCCAAACAGCACCGGTCGCTGAAGTTCGTTCTGATATTCAGCCGACCGTGAAACCGGTCCCCAGCGTTCTTCTTCGTTCGACACCGGACGAATGAACTGGCTGTGGCAATGCCAGCAGCCTTCGCCGACATACACTTTGTGGCCGATACGCAGAGCATCTCCGCAGGCCTTGTTCCACCATTCGTCGTGCTCTGCTTCACCACCTGGCGGCTTGCCGAACGCAGCTTCAAATGATTCCGGATACCGACGTGCCAGATCTTCAAACTGATACCGCAGGTTTGGGTTAATCAGTTCGGCAACGGTCTTTTCCTGGAGGTGGCTGTACATCAACCACGGAACGACCGCATTCGAGACGAAGGCCAGCACGAAAAAACCGATGCCGGCGATGTAAAAAATACCCCATTTACTTTCAAACATGGTTCGCTACCAGAGTTATGCAGGATGGGCATCGTTGCCCGTCGATCAGGTTGGAAGAAGACTCTTTTGCGTCACGCCCATATTTGTCATGCCGCAGGGCGTTCATCGCCGACCACTTATGTCCCTGTTGAACAACGTTTCACTGCCACTCATCATCACGCTTTTGCAGCCGCCGACACAGACTTCGGTGCCATGCGGATCGTCATCCACAGATTTGTCATGAAGGCAATCAGACCGCCAAACATGACCAGGCCAGCCACAGTTCGCAGAGCCCAGAACGGGACGGAGAATTCCGTCGATGCGTCCCATGGTTCCAGTGCTGCCCACGACCAGCCCTGGAACAGGCCCAGCAGAATCAGGTCGGCCGCCATCACGGCCAGGCCCACAGTTGACAGCCAGTAGTGCCATTCGATCAGCGAACTGCTCGCCCAGTCCCGTTTCAGCAGGCGTGGGAACAGATACGTCATCGTGCCCATAATCCACATGGAGAACACGCCGAACATCACCATGTGAGCGTGTCCGACAACCCAGTCACTGAAGTGAATGATCTTCTGGAACGTCAGAGTCACCTGGAAAGAACACTGCAGACAGGTCAGGAAGTAGAACACCATGCCCGTGTAGAAATACCGCACCGGCAGATTGGTCCTCACGATGCTCCAGTTACCCCAGATCGAACCGAAGAAGTTGATGATCACAGTGGTCACTACCAGTTCCACTGCGATCGTGGAGACCACCGCACCGTACTGCAGAAACATTGGAATCGGCGTGTACAGGAAGTGATGGATGCCCTGCAGCGGATAAAAGAACGCCAGGCCCCAAAAACCGACCAGCGACAGCCCGTGGCTCCAGATGGGCTTCTTAATCAGAATCGGCACAAAGTAGTACATCAGTCCCCAGCCGAGCGGTGTGACGAACAGACCGACAAGGTCATGAATGAACAGACCACCGACGGCTCCGGCACTGGTTCCGGACACGAGATATTGGGGGACAAAGTTGCCCATCGCATAGGTGAGCGGTGTCCAGATGAAGGCCGCCATAAAGTACCATAGAGCCACGTAGATCGGCCCTTTCATGCGGGCGATGGGGGTCATGAAGTTCAGGGCAACCAGCATCACGCCCAGCTGTGCCACCGGGTCAATCCACACTGGCGTTTCACCCCATTCCACCCCCTGAGCTTCACCCAGCAGAATACCCACGGCGGTTGCTCCCACCACGGCCTGCCAGGCGACGAAAATGAACCAGGATAACCGTCGGTCGAGCACCGGCTGCAGCGTCAGGCGAGGAATAGCCCAGTGCAGAGCGCCCAGAAATCCGTTGGCCAGAAATCCGTAGGCCACTGCATTGGTATGGACCATACGCCAGCGACCGGGAGAAAATATTTCAATCCCGGCCAGCGGGTTGTGTCGAATCAGCTGCAGCGAAACCAGAAGGCCTGCCAGCATGGATGTTGTGAGAAACGTCAGAGCGGCCACGAAGTACCACTTAACGATTTTCTCGTCAACCAGCTCTTCATGAGTGTATGACTTGTGAGGTGTTGCGATCGTTGCCGTTGTCATCAGTTATGGCTCGGTTATGGCTTCGAAAGGAGGGCAATGATTAAACGTAGCAGGCAGACTCGATGTGCCGCAGCTATATAAAATAAGAACTCGTCGAGATCCGGGCGGACGGCGCGTGGAGTGTGCCTGCTGCTTTTTGAACGGTATGTGTTATTCGGTCGGTCGCTTGTAGGGGATGTAGGTTCCATACGGTGCCATGATCGCCATCGACCAGCCGAAGACCAGGTGAGTCGCGAGAGCAACCCACCATGGAAGATAGTTGTTGTCCGTGATCCAGTCGCCGCCAAACAGAGCCGGCTGCAGCCACGACAGAATCAGGTAATAGTTCACAAACCAGACGGCAGCTCCAAGGACAGTGCCCAGAATGAGCTTGGCCATCATTGGCTTGTGTTCGGCATAGCGTGAGATCACATAATGAAACAAACTTCCCAGAACCACGCCGGTGCCGATGTACAGGCAGCAGCCCAGAGCCAGAATCATTCCGTCATTGATTTCGAAAGCTGACTTTTCGACCTGGCTGCCCAGCGGAAGTGCTTTTTCCCCGAGCGGAAACGTCAGATAGACGCGAATGATTTCCAGAGGATACTTTCCGGCGACAACCGATCCGATCACGTTGAACAGCAGGCTGACCATCGCCGCAAAACCACCGAGGAAAAAACCGACGGTGATGTAGTAGCCGCTATAAAATTTCGCGGGTGTCCACGGACCCGGGATATCATTTGCTGCAAGTTCTGCTTCCAACGAAGCGACCTGCGTTTTCAGCGACTTGAGTGTGTGTTGCTTCTCGTGAAGTATCTTCTGATCGGCCATAAGAGAAACTCGCCTGCAAAGCGGTGGGATGTTTAATGGGACAAGCCGTGTGCTCGTCATAATTTGCAACAACGACTACGCACAGCTCGGAAACCCGCGCGAACTATTCTTCAGCCGGCTTCGCACTCGCGTCAGCGGCAACTGGTTCGGCATACGGTTTCATCAGCCCGGCAGGAATCTCTTTCCCTTCGCGACGTCGATTGGAAACACTCAGCACATAGCTGACCAGATTCCAGATCGTTTCCGGTTCACTCTCAAGAGCACTCTTAAAGCCGGGCATTGGACTGCCGTTAATCCCGTTCATGATGCGGCGATAAATGTCGATCGGTTCCTGCCCGCCGTGCAGCATGCCGGATGTCAGGTCGGCTGCTCGAGTTGCATGGCCCCATGAATCCTTGCCGATGTTATCCTTCGTGTGACCGCGGCCGTCGTCGCCATGGCACTTGCTGCATCCTTTGGAGAGAAACGCTTCGCGACCCAGAGCCACTCGTTCCTGAGTCAGCTCGGGTTCCGGTGTCAGCGGCTGAGTCAACGAGGCCTGAGCTTCCTTCCAGCGACCACCGACATCCGCCACAAGTTCGGGGATATATTCAGGATCCAGTTCTTCAGACGCCTCCGCTTCGTTCGCCAGCTGATATTCCATTTCGCCACGCTGTGACAGGACGAGAATATAATCCACGACCGCCTGAATTTCTTTCTTCGGCAGCAAGCGGAAATTCGGCATGGACGTCCCAACGACACCTCGATGCAGCGTCGCGATCAGATCTTCACGACGCGGCTTTCCACCGTAAGGCGTGGAAGTAAACTTGAAAATCCCGCGAGTATAATCGCGAGGACGCGGATACAGGCTGTTTGCCACAGGACCATTGCCGTCACCGTTGACACCATGACATTGTACACATCGCTTCATGTAAACCTGCTGGCCGAGTTTCAACTCCAGTTCGCGTTTGAAGTCGGGTTCCCCTTCGCTCAGCAGTTTTGGCTTCAGGTAAGTTCCGGAGTTCTCCCGAACAATGTTTTTAATCTCGCCGACGAGTTTCTCGCCCACGTTCTTTTCACCCTCTTCAGACTCGGCTTCCGCAAGCTTTTCCGGCAAAGCCCGAACTAGCGCACTAGCCTGCCATTCCACGGGTTCCGACCGACCGCAGCCGGTCACTGCTGTCAAAGCAAGCCCCAGACCAAGAGCCGTCACACTTCGAACCATTAAAGACATATTCCGCCACCGCAGGTTGCCCTCTGACTTCGCAGCGGGCTCGGCAGCGATCAAGGTGCTTTTCCTCAGCGCGCTGGACACAAGCGACAAAAGAGTGCGAGAGACAGGCATCTCATAAATCCGGGAAGGGAATCGAATCCTCAGCGTCACCGAAGCGGTGCAGCACACGGGCTACTGCAAAAGCACCGAGTGTGCCAAAGTTCGGCAATGGACATCCCGCGTCTCGATAATCCCGGAAACCGGACCGTCAGCGATTCACTTCGCCAAAACCAGTGCAGTCGCAGGGCGAGTTCGAGCAGTTTATGCGGCTCATCTTCGCCAAAGGTTCAGGTGGGCCTTTTGGTCCGGCTGCGAGTGATTCCCTATGCACACTTGTCTGCACATTGTCACACCGTGCAGACGCAGAAATGTGTGACGATTCGTCACATCGATGCGAATCGCGTCGTTGCTGATTGGCAAGCGACAAAAAAAAGGCCGGCGATGGGAGTCGCCGGCCTTCTGAGTTTTGTCGGACAACGGGCGTCACTGCCGTGGCAGGCAGGACTTCCGGAGCTTGCGGATTATTAAGCGGTCAGCTCGCCGCAGTCAGCAACGCCAACCTTCGCGCTTGTTCGGCCACTGTCGGATCCGACAGCTTCGATGGCTTTTACAACGTCCATCCCTTCGACGACCGAGCCGAAGACGACATGCTTACCGTCGAGCCATGCGGTTTTCACCGTGCATAGAAAGAACTGTGATCCGTTGGTGTTCGGACCGGCGTTGGCCATGCTGAGAACCCCGGGACCGGTGTGTTTCAGCTGGAAGTTCTCATCGGCAAACTTGGCTCCGTAAATGGACTTGCCACCGGTGCCGTTGTGATTCGTAAAATCACCGCCCTGACACATGAAGTTAGAGATCACGCGGTGAAACGCTGATCCCTTGAATCCGAATCCCTTTTCGCCGGTGCAAAGGGCGCGGAAGTTTTCCGCAGTCTTTGGCACCACATCGGCACGCAGTTCAATCACAATTCTGCCGGCAGGCTTATCACCGATCGTGATATCCATGAAACAACGTGGCAGTTTCTTTTCCTCTGCACCCACGACCAACCCCCTGATGCCCAAATGGCAACGGACAAAAAATAATCAATCCGCCCGATTTCTAATCGAGCGGCCTCTTTATTTGAAGTCGTGCGTCTGACGACATGCTCACCGGCGCTGGCCCAATGCCACTCACTTTGACAAAGTAGACGTCACTCTCTGAGTGACGAAGGCCGCAAAACGCGGCCCCTGGCATTCATCACTCGGAGAGTGATGGCTACTCTAATCGCAAATCGACTGCCATTGGGCGCTGGCCGGAAGCGGCACGATCTCTCACAGCAGCACAGTATGACGGATCAGAGCTTCTGAGGAAAGCGAACGGCTATTTGCCTCCTTCACAAAGGTGAATCGGGGCAAAGCTGCGGTCTTTGGGGAGCCCAATCCGGCCCGATGGCGGGAAAAGCGGTAACTGGTGCTTGATGGTATTCGAGCGGGCGGGTAAACGTCGCGTTTTACGAAAACAATTCCGAGAAATCATAGGTTTCTGCAAGTTCCATGTCTGTTCTTCTGCAATTAACTGACGGCGTCAAAAGTTACGGTGACCAGATGCTGCTCGACGGAGCCAGCGTCACGCTCTATGAAGATGTGAAATACGGCTTCATTGGACGCAACGGTGCCGGTAAATCCACACTGCTGCGAGTCCTTCTCGGCGATGAAGAACTGGACAGCGGCACGGTGATGCGGTCCCCGAATCTGCGTGTCGGCTATTTGCGACAGCATGATCCGTTTCAGCCGGGGGAGTCTGCGATGGACTTCCTGATGCGGGACAGCGGCGCGCCGGACTGGAAGTGCGGCGAAGTGGCTGCTGAGTTCGAATTGAAGGGCCAGTATCTGAACGGGCCGGTGCAGGGATTGTCGGGCGGATGGCAGACTCGCGTCAAACTGGCCGCGCTGCTGCTGCATGATCCGAATCTTTTGATGCTGGACGAACCAACAAACTTTCTCGACCTTCGCACCCAGATTCTTCTCGAACACTTCCTGCGACATTTCCCGGCGGCCTGCCTGATCGTCTCCCACGATCGCGAATTCCTGACGGCCACATGTTCGCACACGCTGGATCTGAACCGTGGCAAGCTGACGATGTATAACGGCAAGATTGCCGGATACATGCAGCAGGCCGAAGAAGAAAAGATGCGTGCGGAGCGCACAAATTCGGCCGTAATGGCCAAGCAGAAACAGCTTCAGACATTCATCGATAAAAACAAGGCACGTGCCACCGGAGCCAGCCAGGCGCGTTCAAAACAGAAGCAGCTCGACCGGTTGACTCTGCAGGAAATCGAAGTCGATCTGCCAACTGCCAGTATTCGCGCGCCTCAGGTAGAGCCGCGGCAGGGACCAGTCGTTCGCTGTATGGATCTCGCGATCGGTTACGATGGCAAGGCCGTGGCCAGCGGAATTGAACTTGAGATTGAGCATCAGCAGCGTGCCGCGATCGTGGGTGACAACGGTCAGGGCAAGACGACCATGCTGCGAACGCTCGTGGATTCTCTGAAACCGGTTGCCGGCAAAGTGAAATGGGGTTACGGCACCGAGATCGGTGTTTACGCTCAGCACGTGTATTCCACACTGCCGCCCGATCAAACGGTTCTGGAATATCTGGAGTACAAGTCGCGGCCCGGCACGACGACTCAGGATTGTCTGGCCTGTGCCGGTTCGCTGCTGTTCAAGGGCGGCCACACAAAGAAGCCGATCCGAGTCCTGTCCGGAGGCGAGCGAGCTCGCTTGTGTATGGCCGGTCTGCTGCTGGGGACGTACAACGTTCTGATTCTTGACGAACCGGGCAACCATCTGGACGTCGAAACCGTCGAATCTCTGGCGGAGGCATTGCTGATTTATAAAGGCACTGTCCTGTTTACCAGCCACGACCGTCACTTCGTTCGCCGCATCGCGACAAACATCATTGAGGTGCGGGACGGCAAAGTTCGCAACTATTCCGGCAAGTATGACGACTACATTTACTACGTGAATAAAGAGATCGAAGAAGGCGAGCGAGAACGCAATTCGGGGCGTCTTGCCACGCCTCCTGCAGGCAAAGGCGCGGGATCGAAGGTTGAAAAACTACCAGCGGCCAGGGACATTCATACGCAGCGAAAGACGCTTCGCAATCTTGAAAAATCGATCGCCAAACTGGACGAGCAGAAGAAGGCTCTGAGTGCGGAAATGATGAAAACATCGGACGCAAAGAAAGCCATGGAACTTCACACGCAGCTGGAATCCGTCACAAAAGAACTAACTGACGTCGAAGAAAAATGGGTCGAACTCCAGCAGGAGCTCGGCGAGTGGTAACCGGCTCCAAACTCATAAGCTGAACATGAAACTGTCTCTGCGGGGATTGACGTTACGGGCAAGCGGCGTATTGATTCAATGTGTTTTCGCAACCCGAAAACGTCAGTGAGGGGTGGAATCGCAAGCATTCTTCGCCTCAAATCCCTCGCTGACGCGTCGGGTTAAGATTAAATCAACAGCCCGCGAGAGCAGTCGGGGAAGCGATGAGGGCGGCACGATCATGGCAATGAGCGACGAGATGCCCGATGAGTTGCCTCTACGCAGAGAACTGGTGAAAAATGTGCTCGCCGCGGCCGAATTGCAACGCAGCGGCACGTTCAGCAGCGAGCTGCGAGACGCGTTGAATGCTTTGAACGAGCACCCTGAGCAGCTTGCCGGACGACTGCAGATTGCGTCACAACTGAAACAGGTCACGTCGCCCGTGGGAGCCGGTTTTCTTGGCGTCTGGCTTGGTGCGGGCGTTGAGAGTGGAATCGATCCCAATCTCACCACGATCCCTGTCCTGGAAGCACTTCTGCGCTGGATCGCCACGATTCAGACTGAGCCCGAGGGAAGCTCCGAAAACGAGGCGAGGAAGCTGCCGAGGTCAGTGATTCCGCCTGGTGGCATTATGGCGATGGCACGGTGCCCAAAAACGAACTCAGCGGGACAGTTTGGGGCGAAGCAGATCCTGCATTGATTCCAAAAATCGAAGGTCAACAGGTGCTTGTGCTGTGGCCAATGATACTGGGCAGTCGCAGCTGGGACGCGGGATTCTTTGGACCGCATCTGCATGCAACACCTCCTGCGGTGACGGTCGATGCAGAATTTACAGACGAACAATTGCAGGATTGGTGGTCGAAGCTGAAATTGCCCGCACCTGCGAAACCGTGGTGGAAATTCTGGTAAACGCGGTTGAGTGGAGCGACTCTGATGTTATTGCGCCCTTCGCGCCAGAACAGGACGAAGCAGTTTGAGCCAAGTGGGTTGTTTATTGAATCGTTTTCACAACCCGGCGCGTCAGCGAGGGATGAAAATGCCGCCATTATGCGCCCTTGAATCCCTCGCTGACGCGCCGGGTTGGGATAATTGCCGGTCTGTTCCACCACTTCATCGCCCCAGATTTCCAAGTGCCCAGCTTCAAAACTGAAGCGACCGGGCAAAACTGCAAAACTGCAAACCGCGTTTCCGTGGATGCTGAGATCCAAAAAAACATGGGGAAAATCAATAAAAGGTAAGACTTTTGATGTTTTTTTAACCACTCTGCACTCAATTTCCGTGGGTGCCGATAAACTTCGGAAAATGCAGATTTTTCGGCCGTCTCGTGTCTCGGATTGACAACGCGATCTCGGCGGCTATCCTATGCGGCTTCAATCCAGGACCGCGTGTTTTCAGCAAATCAGGACTTTTTGGCTCATGGGACGTACTGAACGACAACGAGAAATTGCTCGCCGCCGGAAGCGCAAAACAGGTTTGGCAAAGGTGCGAGCACGCTACGCCACGTCCAAGAATGAGGCTGAAAAGGCTGAATTGCTGGCTAAGGCTCGCCGCATGAGCCCATTCATCGAATTAGAATAAGCTGCAAACTATTTTGACGGCATGAATGGATTGGCGGAAGGCTTCAAAACACGCCACATCAGGATCACCCCGAAGACGGCGAATGGTTTTCATTCGCCGTTTTTTATTGCGCCGTTCACGCCCGGACAGGACGACGCAGTTCGTACGAGGCGGGTTGTGGATTGGATCGTTTTCCCAACCCGACACGTCAGCGAGGGGATCGAGTTTCCGTTGTAATTCGCCGTGAATCCCTCGCTGACGCGTCGGGTTGGGATAATTGCCTTTCTTTTCGAGCAACTCATCGCCCACGATTTCGAATAACGGCAGTCGCCGAAACCCTTGGCGGGTTCCGCTACAAAAAAGCGGGGAGGGACTGAGCGTCAGGCGACGTCGCGAAAAATGCGAAGAGTGGCCGATGCCTGAGGTTGCACGATATTGACCAGCAATTCGGCCGTCAGCAACGTGGCTCCCTGCTGCTGCTCGACAAGTTGCCGGCCAGCGTTGGCCAGACGTGTGCGTTCTGAGGCGTCTCGCAGTAGCAACAAGATAGTTTCCGTCAACTGCCCCGGAGTCTGCATTTGAATGCACGCATTTGCGGAACGGAATGCCTCCACGACATCTCTGAAGTTCCAGGTGTTGGGGCCGAACAGCACACTGGCTCCGTACGCCGCGGGCTCAATCATATTCTGACCGCCCCGTTTGCTGAAGCTGCCTCCCACAAACGCAATATCGGCCAGCCCCCAGCAGGCACTCAGCTCGCCGATGGTATCCAGCAACAAAACCGGGTTGACCGCTGCAGGTGCTTCCGAAACCAAGGGCTTCGGCGTCGCAAGCTGAAGTTCGCTGGCCTGAATTCGGACTATACTCGCGGTATTCTCGGCCTTATCGTCGGTTTCAAGGGTCGAGCGACGCAGCAGAGGAATTCCGGCGGCTTTCACCAGGTTGGCAACCTCGTCAAAACGTTCCTTGTGACGTGGGACGAGGATGAGCCGCAGGTTTGAGAACTCGTTTCGCAGCGTCTTCCAGGATTCGATCGCCAGGTCTTCCTCCGGCTCCTGAGTACTGCCGGCCATGAAAACCAGTTCGTTCTCGGCGAGCCCAAACAGTTTTCGGAGCCGCGCGGTTTTAAGATTGGTGCGTGACGTTTCGACTCCGTCAAATTTTATCGAACCCGTGACGCGAATGTTTTGTGGAAGGACCCCCAACGACTGCAGTCGGTCGGCATACGTCTGTGACTGCGATGCCACAAGAGCCAACGTGCGGAAGATTGGTCTCAGCAAAGGTCGCGCACGTGAGTAGCCTCGGTGACTGCGTTCGCTCATGCGAGCATTGATCACGGAAACAGGAATGGACTGACGAGCGCATTCCATCAGAAAATTGGGCCACAGTTCCAGCTCCATCAGGACAACCTGAGCTGGCTGAATCCGGAGAATGGCGTTACGAACGGCCCAGGAAAAATCCAGAGGGAACCATGTCAGTTTGCATCCGGAAAATCGCTTCTGCACGAGTTCCCAGCCGGTGTCCGTGGATGTCGAAACAACGATCAGGAAGCGATCCTTCGTCTGCCGACGAAATTCTTCCACCACCTTTTGCAGCTGAATCACTTCACCAACGCTGACCGCATGAAACCAGACCGTCGGCCGTCCATCGTGCTGGATCTGCACGAGGCCGAACAGTTTTTCCGAAAGGCCCTGACGGTAACGACCATGCCGAAAGATGCGCCAGCCAATCACGGGCGACAGCGCGACCAGCAGCAGCATGTAAACAGTGTTAAGAAGCCATCGCATGAAGGAAATCCGTTTCCTGGTCACGATCCGTTGGACCCTGGCAGCTCGGCCAATCGGACCAATGGCGTGGACTTAATCAGCCGCGGGGCTCACGCCCCGGTTGTAGGACATCTGATTCGCCGAGAAAACCGGGGCTAACGCCCTGCGGCTAATACTGAACTGCCCTAAGTCCACGCCATTGGCCAATCGGACGGGCCGACAATTCAATCATTTGCCGCAGCACTTTTTATACTTCTTGCCACTGCCGCAAGGACAGTCGTCGTTCCGTCCGACTCGTGGACCGGCGTTGATGATCGGAGCAATTGTTCGGCCTTCTTCACCCGCTTCAGGGGCGTTGGTCTGCAGTTCGTCAACCCTGCTGTCCGGCATTGGAGCCGGCGGAGCCACGTCATGTTCCGTTGCTGTGATTCTCCACAGTGAACCGACGAATGCAGGACTTTCGTGTTCGATCCGGAAGATCGCCTGAGTGACCTGTTCTGAAATGCGATCCCACATCGAAAGAAACGCGCGACGACCTTCGCGTTTGTATTCGGTGCGAGGATCCTTCTGGGCATATCCGACGAAACTGATTCCCTGCTTCAGATGGCCCATGAAGTACAGATGATCCTTCCACGCGGAATCCAGGAATTCAAGCAGCACGGCGCGTTCGGTCTGACGCATTTCCGGACGGAAGACCTGTTCAATGCCCTGCAGCAGATCGGTGCGAACCTGATCGCCCGTCATCTTGCGAAGACGGTCGGCATTCAGCCCGAGACCCAGTTCCCTTTCAATCCAGGTCATCAAGTCATCGACCTGGTTATCGGAGACTCGCATCGATCCTTCGGAAGGGGGCCCGAGAATCGTCGTCAGTCGAGCATCCACCATTTCGCGTTCCGGGCGACGGCCCAGGAACTGGCCACTGGTCGTGACGAGCGTTTCTTGAATCTGAGCCGTCTGAAGATCCGCAAATTTTTCCGGATTGAAGTCCGCCCGAAAGCGAGTATTGGCCCAGCGAGCCAGTTTTTCGCGATTGAAACGCTCGTTCTGCTTGCCGTCGCCTTCGAGAAAGTTGTGCATGCCGACCGAGACCGGAAACGTGATTTCCTTTTCGTCGTAACGATTGCGAACTCGTTCTTTCAGCAGATTGGCAATCTGCGTTTCATCCAGCCCGGTCAGCTCTTCGGCCTTGATCCCCAGCATGAAGTTGAAGTTGGCCCAGCCAGCCAGCGACTTGTGCGAGAACTGAGGATCAAGCAGATTGTCCAGTTCCTTCAGATCCCAGCGAGCCATTCCCTCTTTGGCCTGTGCCAGCAGGAAGACCGACAGCTTATCGCGATCATGCTTACGCAGATCCTTATCCTGCAGTGAAAGACCAAACGTCCGGTTGGCCCACTTGGCCAGAGCCAGCCAGTTCCAGTCGAGCTTGCTGTCGGCGTCTTCCGGAAGATTGACGTCAATCTGTTCGTAAATCTGCGACTCACCCTGACGCTTGCCTTCGTCACGCAAATGTCTTTCCAGCTCTTCACGATCCATGTCGCGAATGTCGGACGCATCCATTTCCAGCTGAAGATTCTGCGCCACCCACGCCACAATAGTTTCCCAGCGATAATCGCGAGCCAGGAAATGCTTCGTCCAGCGCATGATTTCGTCGTTGATCATCCCGAGCAGGAGATTGCGACAGTCGACGCCGTCAAGAATCTGCTGGCGGTAGGAGTATGTTCTCTTGCGCTGTTCGTCCATCACCTCATCGTATTCGAGCAGGTTCTTGCGTTGGTCGAAGTGCTGCTCTTCACGTTTCTTCTGAGCACCTTCAATGCGGCGAGTCACCATGGAACTGATAATCGGCTCGCCTTCTTTCAGACCGGCCCACTGCATAATTCGCTTCACAGCATCGCCGGCAAACAGACGCATCAGTTTGTCGTCAAGCGAGATAAAGAAGCGGCTGGAACCCGGGTCACCCTGACGACCCGCACGACCTCTCAGCTGCAAATCGATACGGCGGGAGTCGTGGCGTTCTGTGCCGACAACGTGCAGCCCGCCCATTTCAGAAACTTCCTTCGACTCGGTAATCATGCCTTCGCGTTCGGCAATCTGGCGAGTCAATCCGTCCCATTCGGACTTTGGCACTTCCAAGCGCGAATGGTATTTCGTCTTCAGGTCTTCCCAGGCCAGATGCTCCGGGTTCCCGCCGAGGATAATGTCGGTTCCGCGACCGGCCATGTTGGTGGCGATCGTCACAGCCGCCTTTCGACCGGCCTGAGCAACAATCTCGGCTTCTCGCTCGTGGAACTTTGCATTCAGAACGTTGTGCTTCACGCCCTTGCGCACCAGACGGTTGCTCAGCATCTCCGACAATTCAATCGACGTCGTGCCCACCAGAACCGGCCGGCCGGTTGTGTGTACTTCTGCGATTTCGGCAATGACGGCATCCCACTTTTCTTTTTCTGTCCCGTAAATATTGTCCGGATGATTGAGTCGCATCATCGGGCGATTTGTTGGAATCGCCACGACATCCAGATTATAGATCTTCAGGAACTCTTCGGACTCGGTCATCGCTGTTCCGGTCATCCCGGCCAGCTTTTTGTAAAGCTTGAAATAATTCTGCAGCGTGATCGTCGCAAGCGTCTGAGACTCTTCCTTGATCTTCACACCTTCTTTGGCTTCCACCGCCTGATGCAGTCCGTCACTCCACTGTCGGCCTTCCATCTTGCGGCCAGTGTTTTCGTCGACGATGACGACTTCACCTTTTTCGACAACGTAGCTGACGTCACGCTTGTAGAGATGGTGAGCCTTCAAAGCGTTGTCGAGCAGATGCGGCCACTCCATGTTGCCCGCGGTGTAAAAACTTTCCACGCCAGCCAGCTGCTCGGCACGCCGAACCCCGTCTTCGGTCAGATGGCAGGTGTGTTCTTTTTCCTTGACCTCGAAGTCAACCTCCTTCCGCAGCTGGCGAGCAATCGCGTCGGCCTTGGGATACTTCTCCAGGTTATCATGAGCCGGGCCGGAAATGATCAGCGGCGTGCGGGCTTCATCGATCAGAATGTTGTCGATTTCGTCGACGATCGCGTAATCCATAGGACCCTGAACCTGCTGGTCCTTCGTCGGCTTCATGTTGTCGCGCAGATAGTCGAAGCCAAACTGATTGCTGGTTCCGTACGTAATGTCGCAGGCGTAGTGGACCTGCCGTTCAGAGGAACTCATGTTCGACTGAATCGCGCCGACCGTCAAACCGAGGTTGATATGAATGGGGCCCATCCATTCCATGTCGCGCTGAGCCAGATAATCGTTGACGGTGACAACATGCACCTTGCCGGACAGGGCATTCAGAAAGGCGGGCAGTGAGGAAACGAGCGTCTTGCCTTCCCCTGTAACCATTTCTGAAATCATGCCGTTGTGAAGAATGTACCCGCCGATCATTTGCACTTCGTAATGACGCATCTTCAAAAAGCGTCGACCGGATTCGCGCACCGCGGCGAACGATTCCGGCAATAAGTCCTCAAGCGTTTCCCCAGCCTGCAGACGCGCTCGGAATTTCGCAGCGGTCTGACCAAGTTCTTCGTCCGACAACTTCTTCCAGTCACCTTCCAGCGAATTAATGCGGTCCAGCAGCGACCCCGGAATGATGGTTGTTTTTCCATCTCTGTCGCGCGCGAAGCCCAGCTTCTTCATGCGGCGCTCATTCGCAGACCCGAACAGAGACGTGATTCCCCGTTCAATCCTGTTACCAGTGGCGCTTAAGAAATCGCCGACTTTTTCAAGAAACTCCATGTCTCGTGACCGTTCTGAGAAACTAGTGTACGAAGATTTTAACCCGACCATTGGACCCTGGCCTCTGCCACAAAGGCAGAAGGCCGGCAACGGACCGAAAAGTCGGCGGTTTTGTCGTAAGTCAAAGGGCGCCAAGTGTATTGGATCGGGCAAACCGTGGTCAATCCCGCTGACTTCCCGGCTTGCGATATGCATCTTAAGCCGAGACGGCAGTAATTCGGCAAGCTGCAGAGAAAAGGCAATTTATGTGCCGCGAACTTCATTCGTCGTCTTTCTGAGGGAAAATTGCAACGTCTGATGCCGAACGGCCACTCTTTGATCGATGTGACATTGCCAGCCGGCCGCGCCTCGGAAAAATGGAAAGCTTCGTTAACATCGTGTAAAGTCAGGAAAATCACGGTCATTTTGGAGTGACGGGCCTCACAAGAGGCATCCGGCGGGAGACCGAGCAGGACTCTGGAACGGATTATGCCTATCTGGAAGCAGATCCCTGTTTCAGCCGGTCCATGTTGCTGATTAGAAACTGACTGCCATGATTGCCTCTTCGAAACTTGCTCGTCGTCCGTTTTTTCGCCGCGTTTTCTTCAACGGAACAATTGGGCTGGCTCTTTGGGCCAGGTCTGAATCCAGCGAGGCATCCGTAGCGAGAGTGTCGGCGAAAGTTTATTTGCCGGTGATGGCGGCAACGGAAGATCGGCCCGATCTGGCTTTGGAAACCAGCCTATGGCGATCAGCGTTCACGGCCGAGATTGAGAAGCCCAACGATGGCAAAGCGGCTAATTCAGCAACCTTCGGACAGTCTGCCGGCAGCGTAGGACTGGATGCCGCTGAATCGCTGTTTGAAGACACTGCCGCCCTTGGTCTCGAGGAAACCACTGCGGACTTTCTTGAGGGCTCCAAGTCATCGGTTGTGTTGTCCGAATGGGAGCAGGCCGTCTGTAATTCCACCGGCCTGCATGGGAAAAAGCTGACGCTGGACGGACCATCGGCGGTGTCGGTCGTTGTCGCCGTGGTCGGTGCGGTCGTCGTCTGCGGAAGCTACTTACAGTCCGGTCGAAAATCCTGAAAGAAGGCTGTGGCGGCGCCGGCAGGCCGTTGTTTTACGTAGGACAGGCTTCCAGCCTGTCGGGGCTCGGCAGCAAGCAGTGAGTATTCTGCAGGGAATGTCAGGCTGGAAGCCTGACCTACGGAGAATTATTCACCGCGCTCGCCTACGAACCCAACAGATAGGCTCGCAGTTCTCGCATGAGAATACCGCAGCGTCCTGCAAAGATTTCTGCTTCGGTCACTTTTCCATGCGGCGTCACGATGATGGACACCTGATGCATGGTCCTCGCCTTTCCGTCCGCCTGATTGACGGCGCGGCAGGTGCCAAACGAAACCTGCACATCGACTGGTTGCTTCGCGGTCGTGCTCCCCCAGCGGCGAGTGAATCCCAAAGAGCCGATGCGAATCTTCAAATTGCCATGCTCCTGGCTGAGAACGTCACCTTTGTACTCACGAATGAATGCCTGCAGTTTCATGGCGGTGAGCTCAAGGGATGTTGAGACCTCAACCGTTTCACGAAACTCGAAAGTACCATCCTTCTCGGCAAAATGTGGCTGCTGCTCCTGCGCGGCGACCTTCTTCAGAGCTTCCTCGTCGATGACTTCTGTTTCCCAGCAGGTTCTGTTTCGCCCGGTTTCCTTGGCACGATAAAGGCAATTGTCGGCTCGTTCAAGAATCGTCTGAACGGTGTCTCCCACGCGGGCGGTTGAGACGCCAAACGACGAAGTCACGGTCAGCGTGCTGATGCCGCCGACGGAGCTTTTCATGATCGCATGACGCAGCCGTTCGGCACGCCGCACGGTGGCTTCCAGATCTGTATCCGGGCATAGAACAACAAACTCTTCACCGCCGTACCGGCCGATGATTTCACCCGAGTAGGTTTCATGCTGCAGCTGGCGAGTCAGATCCACCAGCACCTGGTCGCCGATCTGATGACCATAGGTATCATTGATGCGTTTGAACTTGTCGACATCCAGGAAAATAGCGCTCAGTGGACGAGTGCCTTCCTGAGCATGGAATTCTTCCAGCATATGTCGCAGCTGTGTTTCCAGCTGACCGCGGTTGGCAACGCCCGTCAATGGATCGCGAGTCGCGGCAAGCTTGAGTTCCACGTATTCACAACTTTGACGCCGTACGCCGCTCTTGTTGCGAAGCAGTTGCACAACTCCCTGGACCGTTCCATTGGACGCCAGAATTGGCATCGTATAGACATCCACTTTCAGATGTCGGGTACCTCGCACTCGGCACAGGCGACCGGCAAACTGGGCGCGACTATTCTTCAGGACCTGGCCCACCATTGTTTCGTCGCGATGTTCCGGCGACGGCTTGTCGTCGGTTAACGACGCCAGTTGCACATCGACCGGCTGCCATGTTCGGCCCAGCACGCTCTGCAGCGGCAGGCCCGTCATGCTGGGCATTCCATCGCTCCAGATGCAGTAGTTCTCGTTGGAATCAAGGAGAAAATAGCCGTCGTAGAGTACCTGGAACTGGTACAAAACGCTGATGAACTGAGACAGCAGAACAGATTCATTCCGCTGCTGCTCGGTCATTTCCACGCGATTTTCGACGACCTGAAAAGGGTCGCTGAACCGAAACAGCGATTCCCCTTCCAATTCAAACCAGCGGGTTAATGTGCGAATGATATTGCCGTCGTAACGACTGCCGGATTTTTCTTCCAGAACGCTGATCGCCTCTTCATGGGTCATCCCCCGTCGATACGGTTTTGGGGAACTGAGAGAATCATAGGCATCGGCCACCGCAAGAATTCTGGGGCCGAGCGGCAGTTCGTTCAGGGCCCCCGTGGAATTGATGCCGGCCCCATCGAAGTCCTGATACAGCATTGTCAGCATTGACACGACGGCTGTGTCCGTGTGAAACGCCTGCAGCAGATTGACGGCCGCATGGTGGTGCAGCAAAACGAAGTCATATTCTTCGCTGCTGAATTTTCCTGGCTTCTTCAGAATGTGTTCGGGAACGCCCAGCTTGCCAAGGTCGTGAAGCAGCGCGGCCACTTCCAGTTGACGACGCTGAGCATCGTCCCAGCCCAGCAGCCTTGCAACGCCACTTGAGATCGCGGCAATGCGCTGAGCATGAAGCAGGCTCGCGGAGTCCTGCATTTTCATCGACCGCAGCAGCAGGCTCAGGATGCTGCGGGGAATAATCTGCCTCTCGCCCGACGCGACCTGCTGCCGACGAGCATCCTCGGACAACGCAAGCATCCGAATCAGGACACCGCTGGTGTCTGTCGGCATTGCCGGCGTCATTAGCTCCGGGGAGATCCCGGAATGTCTGCTGATTGGAGAGGCTGCTGACACTGTCTGCACGCTCGGTGCCAGTCGTTTCGTCCACGCTGGGCTGCGAAATTCAAGACGCAGCACAGCGGTTCGATGAGACCTGGTCGAAGAGAGTTGATGGTAATCCAGTAGTGCTTTGTCAGGCTTTAAAAAAGGTGTCAGGAACCAATAGTGCGGAGCACCCTTTGGGCCATTTGGCTATTGGTTCCTGAAACCCTGTTTTAAAGCACCGGGGCGAATGGCGACTGTTCCATCCAGCTTAGATCATAACTGGGCCGCGTGTCGGAAGAACAACAGAAGTTGCTAAACCTTTCACTCCTCCAAATCGGCCCAGCTCCCCGGCATTGTTTAACAGGTGCAGTTCATAAAACCGGCGCTGGGCTCAAACGCTGCACAACCGGCCTGGGACTTTCACTGCTGCCCGAGCTGACGCGATTTCAGGGTCGATGCTTCGACTGCGGACATCAGAGCGGCCCGCATTCCTCCGGATTCGAGGGCATGCAGCCCGGCAATCGTGGTGCCGCCTGGACTTGTGACCGCATCTTTCAACACTGCTGGATGCTGGCCTGTCGCCAGCTGCATTTCGGCCGCTCCCGCCACGGTTTGGGAGGCCAGGCGGGTCGCGACGGCTCGGGGAAGACCCATCTTCACGCCGCCATCACTTAATGCTTCAATCATTTGAAATACATAGGCCGGACCACTTCCCGAAAGCCCTGTGACTGCGTCGAGCAGAGGTTCAGGAACAACTTCCACTATGCCGGTTGTTTGAAGTAGTGTCGAAACCAGTTGCACGTCTTCCGGCGTTGCCAAGGCACCTGACGACAGTCCACTGGCCCCTTTTCCGATCAAAGCCGGTGTGTTGGGCATCACACGAATGATTCGCGTGCCCGCGGGCAGATCCGCGGCCAGCTTTTGAATAGTGATTCCCGCAGCCACCGACACAATCAGCGGCAACGACGTCATCGCATGCGAAATGGAGGCCAGGGCTTCCGCCATCACCTGGGGCTTCACTGCCAGAATGACAATGGTCGCGCCCTTAAGCACCGTCGGAAGATCGGCAGTCACTGTCACTCCATCGCCCGTCTTTTCCGCGAATGTTTTTCGAGCCGCTTCGCTGGGGTCGTAGCCGGCAATCTGATCGGCCTTCAGCAGACTGCGGACAAAGCCCGCCGACAATGCAGTGGCCATCTGCCCTGTTCCAATAAATGCAATTCGGTGGGATGACCAGTTCATCGTCAGAATCCTCGTGAATAAAAAAGTGCAGGCAAGGAACTCGTAGAGGCTGCCGTGTCTGTAAAAATGATTTCAAGCTCAGGGTATGGGTTTAATGTGGCTCGTCTGTCCCAGACGAGATTTCCCCTACGAATCTCGTCTCGGAGAGACGAGCGACAATGTGGCTCGTCTGTCCCAGACGAGATTTCCCTCCAACTCCTGCATCCGATGAAGTGCCTCGAGCTCACTTCATGTTAACTCACGTCATTGTCCGATCCCAGTAACGAAACTCCGCGGCGTTCAGTCTGGCACGCGGTCCATTGTCGCGAATGTATCGTCGCAGGTATTCGAATTGCTCGACGGATCGCACCAGATGATCAAACGGTTCGCTCTGCCAGAAGTATCCAGCGCGGTTGAGGTTGCGATGAATCTGCCGCGCCGAAAATCGCATCCAGCTTGTACATTGATCACGACAATTGAATGGCGGACGAAACTGAGCCAGCACATGCACATGATTGGGCATGACCACGACGCTATCCAGGTCGTAGCGAGTTCCATTGAAGTGTCTTAACGAATCCAATACGATTTTCGAGAGGTCTGGATTCTTCAGCACACATTCCCCGGAACAGGTATCAAGTTCCCAGTGCAACAGTTTGGTTCTTCGCAGACGATATTCAGCCTGTAGAACCAAAGGCAGATCTTTCCAATCCGGAAGCATTGTGTCAGAGTTTACCTGATGCCCCTTCTGCGTCAGCCAATCTCTAAGTTCGGCATCCATGCGTTTCACTGCGGAGATGGGAAGAGAATCAATCGTCCGGAACGTAATGAAGACCGCTACGTTCGGTTGAAACCAGTGAGGCAGATCGCCCAGAGTGATCTCAGTTTCCTGAGCTCGATCGAACAGGCCGAATTCTATGCTGTCCGTCATGACATGAGTACCTCATAGAAAACGACGATCTCGTCTGGGACAGACGAGGCACAATGTGGCTCGTCTGTCCCAGACGAGATTTCCTTCCAAAACCCTACGAATCTCGTCTCGGAGAGACGAGCGACATTGAACAATCGCAATCACATGGTTGCCTCGCATCTCCGAGGCGAAAATTTCCGCCGCTCCCGCTCACACCGCCGCTCCCGCAACCCCGGGCTTTTAGACCGCGGCTACAGCTTGTGATAATTCGTGTACCACTCCACAAATTTTCCAACGCCCGCTTCAATCGGAGTGCTCGGCCGAAAGCCGACATCCCGCTGAAGAGCGTCGATGTTCGCATAAGTGGCCTGAACGTCCCCAGGCTGCATCGGGAGCATGTTCTTTTCTGCCTTTCGACCAAGAGCCGCTTCCAGAGTTTCAATCAGATGCATCAGTTCTACCGGCTGATTGTTACCGATATTGTAGACTCGATAAGGAGCTGCCGTGGTGGCATCATCCGCATCATGAGCAACCGCCTGAGGCTTCGGAACGGTGTCGTTCGTGCGGATCACACCTTCGACAATGTCGTCGACAAATGTAAAATCGCGTTTCATCCGGCCGTGATTGAAAACGTCAATCGGCTTGCCGGCCAGGATCGCCTTCGTAAACATCCACATGGCCATGTCCGGTCGACCCCACGGCCCATACACGGTGAAAAATCTCAGCCCTGTCGTGGGAAGACCAAACAGATGGCTGTACGTGTGCGCCATCAGTTCGTTGGCCTTCTTTGTGGCTGCATACAGACTGACCGGATGGTCGACGCGATCGTCCACCGAAAACGGAATCTTCCGATTGGCTCCATAGACGGAGCTGGAAGACGCGTAGGTCAGGTGGCCAATCTTCTGGTGTCGGCACGCTTCCAGGACATTCACAAAACCGACGAGATTGGCATCCACATAGGCCTGCGGATTGGTCAGCGAATATCGCACGCCTGCCTGGGCCGCCAGATGAATGACGCTGTCAAACGGAGTCTCCGCAAACAGCTTTGTGATCCCGTCCCGATCTTCCAGAGCCAGTTTTTTAAAACGGAAGCCTGAGCGACCGGTCAGCTGAGCCAGTCGATCATGCTTGAGCTGCGGAAGGTAGTAGTCGTTCAGGTTGTCAATTCCCACAACCGTGTCGCCGCGATCCAGCAGACGTCCGGCAGTGTGCATGCCAATGAAGCCCGCGGCTCCAGTGACGAGAATGTTGGCCATGTTCAGTTATTCCGCAAGACGAGGCCATCGGGATCTTACTGTTTGATTCTGAATGCCCGAAGGATGTCAGGAATCCGGCGGTATAGTAGTACACCTCCGCATTTCCCAAAAGTGGACCCGCCGCAGAAGAATTTCCGCCCGGCGGGATCGGGGGCATTTGAGGCTGCGCAAAAGTCCCTTCTCCCCCGCGGGGGAGAAGGTGGCCGACAGGCCGGATGAGGGGGGCTTGGCTTCAACCTGATACAACAGAACAAAAAGCAAAAGCAGTCGCAACCCCCTCACCCTGGCCCTCTCCCCCGCAGGGGAGAGGGGACAATTAAAACCGTCCCTTCTCCCCCGTGGTACCAAAAAAACAAAGCCGGGAAATTATTCCCGGCTTTGTTCATAAAAACACTACGGCAAATCCCTGCCGTTCAATTCAAAATCAGCGTCTCCAGACGCGAACGGACTTTCCCTGATAATGCGCCTCACCCACAAGAGTGCCTGAACCCATGCAGGTCATTCCGCATCCAACCCCGACGAAACATCCGGGAGGAGCCGAACGAATATGCCCACATGTGCCACGAGCCGCCATCATTCGGGCTTCCTCCTCAGCCCAGGCCTGCATTGAACCGCCGCCAGTTGAACTGGAGGCGTTGCTTTGGTAGCTCACCTGTTGAATGACACCAGAACCACTTGGCTGGCTCTGTGAGCCGGCGACCTGAACTGTTCCCGTGCTGTAACGCACAGGAGAATGGGGCTGAAAGGAGTTGCTTTGATAGCGCATCACGCGACCGCGTCCACGAGCTTCACAAACACCACTGACGACACCCAACAGCAGAATCGCCAACATCCAGGAACGAATCATTCTCAAACCTCCATGGAACACAAAAATGCCGCAGAACACTCCACGGCTCATGAGCGTGATTTTACCGCTCTGGCTCTCGAGTCAAAGTGCTGCCGGAATAACCTTCCCAGATTACCCAAAGAATCGTTTTTTATGCCATTTTGGAGGGATTTAGCTTGAAAAGTTGCGAAAAGCCTCGGACGGCGATCAGAAAGCGGGTTGTCGATTGAATCGGTTTCACAACCCGACGCGTCAGCGAGGGATTGAGTTTTGGTTGTTCGGCTGCGTGCCCGAAAATCCCTCGCTGACGCGTCGGGTTGCGATAATCGCCTTTCACACCGCCCGAAACATCACGCAGAAGTGCGGAGGCAGTGGTAGCAGGGAGTCCGGCAGTTAGAATGAACAGGCATTAAGCACGGAGTTTGGGTTTAGCAACTGGCCGTACCATTCGGCAAAACCTGCACGTTTTCCATTAGTCTCCAGAGAAGTTGTCTGAGCTTCCGAACAGTACTTCAATGGTTTTCGTAAAGGCGTTAAGGTGACAAAATTTATCCCTTGTTTGTGTTCTGGGTAGAATTTTCGGAATTTTACTGGACGCATGGGGTGTTTGTTCATGAGAAAGTGTTCGTCTTAAGGATTATACTGCATTCTTCTCCGCACGGCTGTCGCATCACGTCATGGTGTGCGGGTGATCGCGATCGCGAAGAGGCGGCTTCAAAAGAGTTTAGGCAGGCACGTTCTCGGGGCTTTTGCTGAGCATTTTTCAGCTTTGTGCGGAAGCCGGACCCGGTGTTTGTCATGCGTATGAAGTTTGTTTCGTATTTTGAATTCATTCCGTGTTCTAATCGGGGTTGACGCTATGCTGATTTCCACCTGGCTGACTGCTGTTCGCGACCGTTTGCAAACTTCTCGTGTGGTCAAACGTCGGCCGAATCAGAGAGCAGCGGCGCAGGCAGCGGAAAATCTGGAGATTCGAGCACTCTTAACGACAACGCTGAATGCCGTGCGGCCAAACGTCGGGGAGTTCCTGACTCCCGGCGAAATTCGCCATGTTGCCCCTCAGGAACTGACCCTTCAGTTCAGTCTTGGGTCAACAATCACAGCGGCCAGCATTACGAACCAATCCATCCGTTGCTTTACGCCTGGGTCGGATGGTGTCTTTGGAAATGCGAATGATATTCCGGTCTCCATCGGCTACGTGGGAGCGGGAAGCGTTCCCAACGAAGTTGTGCTTCGATTCGGTGAAAACCTGATTGACGAAAAATATCGAATTGTCGTGAACGGCACTGGCAGCAATGCCCTTGCAGCAACAGTCGTAACGACTACCGGAGTGGTCGTTGATCCGGTGGCGAATGCAACGTTCGACTTCGAACTGGATCTCGGCGCACGGATCATCGCCGTTGATCCACAACCGGTGACGCGCGTTGCAGATGGTACTTTGTCGCAGGCCAGAAATCGGATCGTGCTTTACTTCAGTGACGACACATTGAACGAGGCATCAGCGGAGAATCCGAATTTCTATCAGCTGATCAAGACGAACGAGACAGTCAGCAGTCTCGACGACGGTCCCGAAAACCCAACGTCGGTGGTGTACAACGCAACCCAAAACACGGCAACTCTGACGTTTGCCAGCACAAGTGCGCTGCTGTCTGGCGCAGGGTCTTATCGCTTGAGAGTTGGTAACGCAGAAACTCTGCCGATCGCCCCGGCGTTACTCGACCCGGCGTTATTACCGACGCCTGTAGAGCCAGGCTCGAGCTTCCCGACGGCACTTTCGCTGCCGCCAGTAAATGGATCGACGAACAGCAGCACCATTATTTCGTCATCGATCGCGCCACAGTTCGTGGCATTCCAGTTTCCTGGTGCAGGCGACGAACCTGGGCATCGAGAGATTGAAGTTGAAAATCATCTCAACGGAGGTGCTGACACAGCGAGCTCGGGGATCCCTTTCAGCAGCTACAACTTCAAAACTGTGTATGGCACGGATCCTCAGGGTAACGTGCTGAATAACGCGATTACAGATGCTCAGAAGGATCGAGCGCGCGAAATTTTCGCCTATTACAGTGAGAAGTCGGGAATCGATTTCCGCGAAACTGCAGCCAGCGGTTTGACAGTCGTCACAGGAGACATGCGTGCTCTTGACCCAACGATTCCTACTGGGCCTGGCGGTGTCGCTGGTCTTGCTGGTGGCGGAATGGCCATCATGGACATGGCCGAGACCTGGGGCAATCTGCCGGGCGAAAACTGGTTCAATGTTGCGATGCACGAAATCGGGCATCTGCTGGGACAGGGCCACACGTACGATCTGCCGGACCCAACAGTTCAGGGATCGGGAACAAGCGGGTCGACTGGAACAGGTCTTGAGCCGACACTTCTGGGCGATCATGACATTGTGCATATGCAGCACATGTATCGGCCAGACAGCGTGGATATCGATCTTTACCGTTTTCAGACAACTGCGACCAGCATTTTCTCGGCGGAGATCATGGCCGAACGCATGGCCAACTCCAGCACGCTGGACTCCGTGCTTCGCTTGTATCGACAAATTGGTGGTCGCCGCGAACTGGTCGCTCAGAACGACAATTATTTCAGCAAAGATTCCTTCCTTGAGCTGACTCTTGAACCTGGGACATATTTCATTGGGGTGTCGTCGACCGGCAACGATGCCTACGACCCGACAATTCAGAATACGGGCATGGGCGGCACGTCTCAGGGTGCCTACGATCTGCGTGTGAACTTCCGGCCCAACGTAGCGGGATTTGGTTCGGCGATCGTGGATACCACCGGCCGTACTTTTGACGGTGACAGTGACGGAATTCAGGGCGGGGTCTACAACTTCTGGTTTAACACAGCATCGGCCGCAAACACGTTGTTTGTGGACAAGGCGGAGGCCAGCTTCCTGAGGACCGCGATCACGGCCTCGGCCACTTCCATCGGCGTTGAACGTGCGGCGGCCTTTGCACTGACTGCAATCATTCGCATCAACAACGAGCAGATGCGCATTACCGCCATTAATTTGACGACCAATACATTGACCGTGACACGAGCACAAAACGGAACTTCCGCTTCGTCTCACAGCGTCGACGCGCCGATCCGCAAGATCTCTTCCAATGGTGCGCTGTCAACGCCGTTTGGATTTATCAATGACGCGATTGCTATCGCCACGCCTGGGCAGATCGTCAGGATCGTTGGCAACGCCGGCGCTGACAACAACTCGGCCACGCTGGAGGACAGCTTCCCGTATGAAATCGGTGTCAATACGGCTGGTCAGGCTCTATGGGACGGTGCCGCACTGGAAGCGCCACGCGGCGTGACCGTGATGATCGACAAGGGGGCGGTTGTCAAGCTGCGACGGGGCTGGATCGGCACAGGCAGTTCAACAACCTCGGTGGACCGCAGCGGCAGTGCCGTTCAGGTGCTTGGAACACCAAACCGCCAGGTCATCATGACGTCGTGGAATGACGAAACGATCGGAACCGACACGACTCTGACACCAACGGCAGCTGATGAAGGCGATTGGGGCGGGATTATTTTCCGCAATGAAATTGATCGCGCTCAGAACCGATACAATTCCGAAAACGAAGGCATCTTTTTGAATTATGTGGGCTTCGCCACGCTGCTTTGGGGCGGTGGCACGGTCACGATTGATTCGACCACTCAAACGATTAATCCGATCCACATGGATCGTTCCCAGCCGACAATCGTCAACAACACGATTCAATCCTCCGATGACTCGGCCATGTCCGCCGACCCGGACAGCTTTGAAGAGCTGACTTTCCATTCGCCGCGATTCCAGACAGGCAAGACAGCCTTCACGGTCGATTACAAGCGAATCGGCCCGGATATCTACGGGAATAAGCTGCTGAACAACGGAAACAACGCCTTGTTCGTCCGCATGGATACTGTGGCGGGCGGAGGAACTCAGAAGCTGACCGTGCCAGGTCGCTTCAATGACACTGATATTGTGCATCTGGTGGCACAGAACCTTGAGATTCAGGGAACCCCTGGCGGCGCGTTTCAGGAAACCGTCGCGCCCTCGGTAACTTTGGTGACATTGACCACCGTGACTGGTGGAACGCTCGCCGTCGGCGCCTACCGATATCGCGTTGTGTTTACGGATGAAAATGGTTTTGAAAGTCCAGCATCCGCGACGACCGGATTAATTACCCGAGCGACCGCCGGGTCTGTTCGACTGGGTCAACTGCCGCAGGTTTCATCGAGCAGCATCTACGTGGGTCGACGTATTTACCGAAGTGACAGTACCGGCGGCGGTACGTTTACCTTGATCGCCGATCTCGACAAATCAGCCACCGTTTATATTGATAATGGTGTCACAAAGCAGCGGACGCTTCCGGCCTCTCCCACCGGCGCTCGCGACCGAGCTCGTCTGGACGCGCGTCTGTCGATTGATCCGGGAATCATCGTTAAGCTGCAGGGAGCCCGCATTGAAGCCGAAATGGGCGCCCAGCTGATTGCCGAAGGTGTGGCCGGACGTCAGGTGATCTTCACCAGTCGCCTGGATGACCGTTATGGCGCGGGCGGGACCTTTGACACAAACAATGACGACAGTGCGCTCGCTGCTGAACGAGTTCCGTCGGCTGGAAACTGGGCCGGTCTGTACATTGGCCATCTTGGATCAGGCAGCATCGATCGAGCGCTGGTGACATTCGCGGGCGGCAATGTGCCGGTCGGCGGTAGTTTCGCGGCGTTCAACCCAGTAGAAATTCATGAAGCGAAGGTTCGCATTCGCAACACGACATTTGAAACCAACGCCAATGGGGCTTCTTCCGGAATTCGATCAGGATTGTTCTCTAACGACATTGGCACAATCTTTGTTCGTGGTGCTCAGCCCGTTTTGCTGGATAATACCTTCGTTGGTAATGCTGGCCCGATCATCAATATCAACGTCAATGCTCTGAACAAAGATTTTGTCGCCGATCCAGGGCGATCGACTGGCTTCGCCGACCTGCAGCAGAGTTATGGTGACAATCAGGGTCCGCTGATTCGAGACAACGTACTTCAGGGCAACGGCCTGAACGGCATGGTTGTCCGTGGGGAGACCATCACCACTCAGAGCATTTGGGACGACACCGATGTTGTTCATATTGTGCAGTCTGAGATTTACCTACCAAACCTGCACACGTATGGCGGGGTTCGGCTGGAGAGCAGTTCAACAGAAAGTCTCGTCGTCAAGTTGTCGGGACCCACTGCAGGGTTCACGGCCGGCGGTTCGACGCTGGACATTACTGACCGAATCGGTGGTATGCTGCATTTGGTCGGTCAGCCTGGTCAGCCTGTTATTCTCACCTCATTGACGGACGATACAGCGGGAGCGGGCTACAATCTTCAGGGTCTTCTGCAGAAGGACACGAACGGAAACGGAGCCAGCGTAGGGGCACCGGGTGCGTGGCGCGGCGTCCGGATTGAACGATATTCTCACGACCGCAACGTTGCTGTTTACGTGGAAAACGAAATCGCGGATCGCCAGTCGTCCGACACGAACTCTGTTCCGGCAGAAGCGGAAACGATCGGCTCCCTTGCGGAGAATGAAAAGTGGGGCGATGAGAATCTTCGGCTGGGAATCGACCTGCAGGGCTTTATCGACAGTCCAGGCGACGTCGACGTTTATAGTTTCTCTGGCGTGGCCGGAAGCCAGATTTGGATCGATATCGACCGGACGACGCACGGCCTTGACAGCGTCGTTGAACTGATTGACTCCAATGGGGTTATCCTGGCTCAGTCGGACAATTACTATAACGAGAAGCTTGGCACATGGAGCGTTGTGTCTTCTGCTGCCGACAACATCCTGGCCAACGGGCTGGATTACTCTCAGTTCCTCAGTGACGACCATTACTCCACGAATGCACTCGATGCCGGTTTACGAGTTGTGCTGCCTGGCACGGACGGTGTCCGGAGCCGATATTGGGTTCGCGTTCGAAGCAGCAATATCGATTCCGCAACAGGCGCATCCCGCGTCAATCTGCAGAACAGCAATGACGTAGGTAAAGGTTTGACCAGCGGGGTTTACCAGTTGCAGATCCGCCTGCGGGAACTGGACGAATTTGCCGGCACGACAGTGCAGTACACGGATATTCGATTTGCGACCACCGGCATTGATATCGTTGGTCAGCCGATCCACGGACCGTTGACTGGCGAGTCAGAAGAAGTGGAAGGGACCACCGGACAACTTGGCAACCTGATGGATTCTGACCGGGCGGCTCTGGCCGTGCGGGGCAGGATCAACAGTCTGAACGACGTCGACTTCTATCAATTCGAAGTGAATTACACGCACACTCAGCAGATCCCGGGGGTTGGACTGACCTCCACACACATCCCGGTTGTGTTTGATCTGGACTATGCCGACGGCCTGGCCCGTGCTGACATGAGCATGGCGATCTACGATTCCACCGGTCGACTTATTTTGATTGGTCGAGACTCAAATATCACTGATGATCAGTCCGGACCGCAGGAAGGAACTGACACTGACGATCTGACGCGCGGCTCAGTAGGCACATTTGACCCATTCATTGGTGCCGTAGAACTTCCAGGTGGCCGCTATTCGCTGGCGGTATTCAACAATCGTCAGATGCCGGCGGTTCTTGACCAGTTCTTTACTGCCAACTCAAATTCACCGTTGCTGCGAGTGGAACCGGTTAACTCCGTACGCCGGATTTTTGAAGAGCGTTTCTCGCTGGCAGACAATGATCTCTTCACATCAGCAACGAATCCGGTGACCAACCTGTTCAACGTGGGCGCTGGCGGTCAGCTGGCTGCGAAGCATGCTGTTCCGTATCACCTTGGGGACGTCGTCCTGTTCGTTAGTCAAAGTGGTGGGCAGAAGGGCAATGACCAAACCACCATTCGAACCCTCAACCCATTCACCGGCGAGATTTCGACAACTCTCGGTTCCTTCGGTCCTTCCGTGGGCGACATTGCAATGCGGCCGGACGGCCAGTTGTACGGGTTTTCCACGGTTCCGCAGGGCGGTGGGGAGTCTACTGCGGGCGTGACAGGCAACTATCTTCGAATTGATACTGGCACCGCCGGAGCTTCCGTGATTGGCGACGATGGCCTCGTAGCAAACCGCGACAGCCTTGATGCTAATGGGGTTTCCACGGCCGATAACAACGTTACAGCGTCCAATGCTGGGATGCTCTATCGTGCTATGACGTATACTGGGACAGGCGACAATAACCTGTACGCAGTCGGAAACCGGTCTTCCGTGACTGAACCTGGCGCGTCGTCCCCCGTTGCCGCCTACGACACCAACGTTCTCTACCGCTTTAACACTCGTTCCGGGGCGGTTGATGGGGTCCAACCTGATCGTATCAATAAGGCACGGGCATTTGACGGGGCCGGCACGACTCAGAGAGAAATTGGACGAATCATCGTGCCTGGCAATGTTACGGGGATGACATTTGCGGGTGGTGTTACTTATGTCGTTAACGATCTTGGCAACTTGTATTCCGTCAACTTGGGCACTGCGGCCGCGACGCCGATCGGTGCGGCTACTGTCGGTGGTCAGGGTTATGCCTTCACAAGTCTTGTTGCCGCTCCTGCCGGGGTTGAAAACGGAGCCTACAGCAACGTGCTGTTCGCCATGACAAACACTGGTCGACTCGTTGCGTTTTACCGGAGTAGTGGTGCGCTGGCTCCTGTGTTTTTTGACGGACAATCATCCGTTCAGACCACACTCGGCGGCAGCACCACTGGGTTAGCTTTCAGTACGCTCACTCGCAATCTGTGGGCCACAACAACAAATCGAGGTGATGACGCTGGGCATGGTGTGGGAACGCGGTTTGATGACAGCGTCCTAAGTAGTAGCCAAGCGGGAGGACAGAGTCTTTACTTTGGAAACCAGGCGGGCGGGGCAAGCCAGGGCAACCAGAATAATCTGGATGGTGCCATTCTCAGGAACGTGGACTTCCCAGGTGGGGCACAGGGTTCCGTAGTTAGTAATGAGTTCAGCCTGCAGGGTTACAGTGGCAAAGACAAGCCGGTTCTGTATTTTAATTACTTCCTGCAGACGGAAAATGCGAATTACAATCCGAATACGGACGCCACCACTTTGATGCGTGACTCATTCCGTGTCTTCATTGCGGATGAATCGGGGCGATGGAATTTGGTTAGTACAAACGATAGCTTCAAAAGCTCCGGCTTGTTCATAGATGATGAATTTGACTATGGTGGATATAGTCCTGCAATTAACGGGCAAGCTTTAACCAAGGCACCACAAGGGCAGACGTTCCCCGATGTCGTTGAAGCGTTCGACAATACGCCAACTTGGCGACAGGCTCGTATCGACCTTAGCAATTTTGCAGGTCGGACAAATCTTAAGTTGCGGTTCGACTTCAGTACGGCCGGCTCCATGGGGGTGGGCAGTACGTTCCAGACTGGCAGTGAACTGCGAGCGGTTCCTGGATCTCGATTAGTTGACGGAGACATTTTCACGATTGACGGTGTGAGCTTTGAATTCAATATGGGCTCGACACTGTCCATGCCATCGAGGGCTGTTGCGTTAGGCAAGTCCTTTACCGTCGACGGCCAGACATTTACATTTTCCGCCGTCGCTGGAGGCGCTAACACGATTGTCGTGTTGGCGACTGACACTCCTGCTACAGTCGCAGCAAAGGCCGCCGCAAGAGTCAATGCAGTGCTCGGAGGCGTCGCAGCGTTGCTTCCGTCAGGCATTTCAAGTAATCGGGTGACGTTTCCCGGCAGAACGGTCACACTAGCGTCTCCTGAACTCGCGTTGACAGGCTCCGCCGCTTTGACACCAGGTAACAGGCCGGTGGTGGTTACGCCGGCAATGACTGCGAACGACGTAGCCCTTGTCATCCGACAGGCGATTGCCGATCAGTTCTCCGCGGGCGACATTTCCAATGTGAAGGGCTCAGAGGAGCTGATCTGGATCATCGGTCATACTGTATCCGCCAGTGGTCCACTTGGATTTGAAGATAGTCTCCCTGGTGACACGTTCGGAGCCTTCACAACGGGCTTCCTGGAGGGCAGAGCAAACCGCGGCGGCTCTTTACGCGGCATGAACAACGCAGTAGAGGGCGTCTATGTGGATGACATCGTGCTGGGATTCGCGGAACGTGGTGAGATGGTCATCAACGCGGCGGCCAGCAACGGGTTTGTAGCGAATAAGGATATCATTGATGCCTATCCGGCAGGGAATGTGTACCTTGGCATTGATCTCGGTGCGTACGACGTTGAAATTCGCCGCACGTCCGATTACGCATTGACAGAAGATGCCTCGCCGACGAATTCTCTTTATGATGCGATTGATACCAATGGGCGTCTGGCGAACGTTGTTTCCGTAACTGTACCGAATTCATGGTCGATCGTTGATGGCTCCACGATCACGATTTCGGATGGTATTAATCAGGTTATTTTTGAATTCAACGATATTCTGTCCCCCGGTACCTCGACCCCTGGTTCTTATCCAATTCCGTACTCACCTTCCACAGGAGAAACTTCCGGCTCGCTGGCGTTTAAACTTCGAACCGCCATCAATAGTGCGGAAGTTCAAAGCCTCCTGAAAATCAAAGCGTCGCTGAGTGACGGGACTCACACGGGATCTGGTAGTACCAGCAATATTTTGCATCTTACGGGCAATGCCCGAGTCACAGTTTCGGTGGACATCGCGGCATCGGTTATTGTGACTGCATTCAACAGGTTTGGTGACCAGAACCATCATCGCGATCAGGGCCAGTTGATTATTCGTGAGAGCAGCATCACGGATTCCAGCCAGTTTGGGATTGTCGCCGATGCCGCTCAGCGGGGAGCCAATGGCGATATTCCTGGGCCGGGTTCCGTGCGCAACCTGCATACGATCAATGACGAAGGTCTGGTCCCCGGCGTGGTGATCATGAACAACGTGATCGCTGCGAATCGGTTGGGTGGAATTCGATTCAGCGGCGATCAGGCGGGCGGCCCGGCCGGCCCAGTTCCTTACGGTCGCATTGTCAACAACACGATCGTTGGCCTGAACGGCGGAACCGGTATCCTGGTTGAACAGAGAGCGAGCCCGACTGTCCTGAACAACATCATTGCGGACTTCGCCACAGGGATTAGTATTGACGGTTCGTCCCAGGCCGCTGGCACAACCATCGGCTCGACTCTGTACCGTGGGAACACGGTGAATTCGAATGCCGGTCTGGGAGCATTCCCGATTTCGTTGCTGGCAGGCCAACCACTGTTCGTGGATCAAGCGAACCGCAATTATTATCCAGCGCCTAATTCCCGAGCGATCGACAGTTCTTTGACGTCGCTTGGCGATCGAGATGCGATCCTGCGAATCAAGCAACCGCTGGATCTCGATGGACGCGATGACAAGGGTTCGCCAATCATTGCTCCCGAGTTTGATCTGTACGGTCAACTTCGCGGCAACGATCCCGACGTGGAAACACCTGCCGGACAAGGGGCGAGCGTGCTGTTCGACCGAGGAGCGATTGACCGAGTCGACTTTGCTGGGCCACAGGCTCAGCTGTCCAATCCCGAAGATCAGTCGCTGCTTGACTTCGATTCCGATATTGATGAAGTCTGGATCGATCAGGCTCAGATTCTTCGCCAGTTCCGAGTTCGGCTGTATGACGAAGGTATTGGCATTGATCACCGGACTGTTGACAAGAGTCAGTTCGTGCTGAAGCGAGTTCTGACAGACGGCATTACCGAGGTGCTGCTGGTTGAAGGCGTTGACTATCAGTTTTCTTATAATGAGGTCACTCGCGAAGCCATCCTCACAGCGGCGACATTCTTCGCTGATGAGAATACTGAAGTCCGCTACATTTTGACCGTGGACAATGACGGTATCAGCGCAGGCGATACCGTGGACGGGCCACGCGACCTGGCCGGAAATTATTTGCTGGCGAACAAGGCCAATGGGACGACGCGGTTTGACATCGTCCTTACCGACGGTGTAAATGATCCGCCTGAAATCACAGCGCCTCTCAATGCCACTACGGATGAAGACACTGCACTGGTATTTAACGGCACGCAGGCAATTTCCATCTTTGATCAGGATTCGCACCTCGGGACAAACATCCTGACGGTGACTCTGACGGCAGCAAACGGCCGAATGACACTGGGAACCATTCCAGCAGGACTCGACGTCACAGTGGGTGACGGGACTCTGGATGGCACAATGACGTTTACCGGCAAGCTTCAGGATTTGAACGCCGCCCTCAACGGTCTGCGGTTCAATCCGACGGCCAATTTCTTTGGCACCGCCACGGTGACAATTGAAGTCGACGATCTTGGCGAATTCAGCGGCCTCTCTGCGGTTTCCACGCACGACATTTCGATCGACGTGACTCCGGTCAACGACAATCCAACGTTCAACCCAATCACCGATCAAACGGTGGATGAAGACGCTGTCGCCAGCCCGGGCTTTGTGACGATTCCTGGATTCATCACCGGGATGTCGGCTGGACCCGCGAATGAATCCACGCAGGTGCTGAGTACTCGCGTTACGATTGTGTCGGAGAACTCCGCGTGGACGGACTTAACGTTCTTCTCATCGGCACCTGAGATCGTGCCAACCGCTGATCCAACGGTCCGTGACCTGCGGTTCCGGACGCGTCCGGACGTGAACGGCGAGGTCACGATTCGTGTTGAAGTGCTCGACAATGCGGGTGGTGTCAGCGCACGGACATTCACGCTGACCGTTCTGGCGCTAAACGATCGGCCGGTTTACATTGTGGACCCGTCGCTGGTGACTCCGATCGTAAGCAGTGAAGATCAGAGTCTCGTCAACATCAACGTGCCGCTGATTCTTAGGTCTGGTGCAGGGCCTGACACCGCTCTGGACGAGTTGAATTCTCAGACTTTAACCTGGGTTCTTGTCAATTTCACTCGGGATGTTGCGTTCGGTAATCTGGAATTTGATGTGCTTCAGGTGCAGCCAAATGGTGTGCTTGAATATCGTCCACGACTGCACACATTTGGTAGCGGTGTGATAACGCTCCAGCTGCTGGATTCCGGTTCCAATGCTCCTCCGGGCAACTTCAACAGTGCAAACTTTTTGACCATCCCGATCAGGATTACGGAGGTCAATGATGGACCCGTGGCACGGACTCCGAACTACGTGGTTGACGAAGGCTACAGCATCACGCTTGATGCACGGCTCAGCACAGACGTTGATGAGTTGACGGTTCCCGACACCCAATACTATAGCTGGGACCTGAACGATGACGGCATGTTTGAAACCGATGCCGGTACCAGCCCAACGCTGACAGTGACCTGGGCGCAACTGGTGGCACTGGGGATTGATGCACCGTCTCTGAATACGATCAAGCTGAAAGTGACAGATTCAGGACGGTCGGGGGCTTTAGTGACTTCAGGACGTTCAGTAGCTTCAGATCCATTATCGAGCATCCACACAGCGACTTTGCGAACTCTGATTGTGGATTACGGTGATGCACCCAATTCCTATGGAACGCTTCAGTCTTCCAATGGGGCAGCTCACACCATTTCGAACAGTTTGTTCCTCGGCACCAGGCCCGACAGCGAAATCACCGGTGTGCCTGGCACATCGGCCACGGGTGACAATGCCAACGGTGTGAATGATGAAGATGGCGTCAAGTTCCCAGTGACGATTGAAGCAGCCCCTGCCGCTGGGGATAATCTGCCGTCGTATGTCGATGTGACAGCCTCTCGTGCCGGCAAGCTGGATATCTGGCTGGATCTGAACGGCAACGGTGTGTTCAATCACGCTTCCGAGCATCTGAATGGCGGGGTCAGCTATTCCGTTGTTGCGGGTGTGAATCGCATCTTCTTTAACGTGCCGGCCGGTTCCGTGGCTGGACCTTCGATGATGCGTTTCCGAGTCAGTACGGCGGGATTGCTGCTGCCGACGGGCCGTGCCACAAATGGGGAAGTGGAAGACTATGCGGTCGAGATTTTGACACCGCAGCAGGCTGTTACCCCGGTGATCACTCGTCCGATTGACTTCAATCTGGCGGACGGTCTGCGACCAGTGACAACGGATTCCACTCCGACGATCAAGTGGACAATGAATGCGAAGAGCTACACCTACGACGTCATTGTAACCAATTCCAACAACAATCAGGTCTTCCGGATCACGGACCTGCAGGTGGATTCGGCAACGGTGTCAACATCTCTGCCGGCTGGCATCTACACGGCGACTGTGGTTGCAAGAAACAAGAGCGGCGCGGCGGCTCCTTTAGCCAACTACGAGTTCGAAGTTGCTAAACTGGTGGTCTCCTCGCCATCCGGGGACATCCGCACGTCTCGTCCAACGATCACCTGGAACCACGTTCCGGGTTCAAGCACCTACACCGTTCAGATTAATTCACTGACGACCGGTGTGACGGTGTTGACTCGCACGTTTGCCGCTGGCACAACTGATCCGGCAACGTTTGTGGTTCCAAACAATCTGGCACTGGGACGATACCAGGTTCGTATCCGTGCGACGGATGATGCAAACCTGGCAGGAGACTGGGGTCCATATAAGGCGTTTCGTGTCCGGACCGCTCCTGTGATCAACGGTCCGGCCAGTGTTGTGACCAACACGGCTCGACCAACAATTAGCTGGACAGCAGTCACCGGGGCGACAAATTATACGCTGGTGCTGTTCAACCTGACCGACAACGTCGCAGTGCAGACCGTCACCGGAATCCCGACCACGAGCTGGGTTTCAACGACCGATCTGCCAGTGGGACGATTCCGGATCGTTGTGACAGCCTTCAACTCGGCCAATGAATCGAGCTTTGCAAGTACAACGAGGATCTTCCGTCTGGCTCCGATTCCAACCGTTGTGAATCCGTTCGGTCGGCTCGACGATGCGACTCCAACGTTCGCATGGAATTCGGTACTGGGTGCTGATCTGTACGAACTGATCGTGAGACGTGACTTCGGTAACTTCGGGATCGTGTACCAGCAGAAGACTCTGCCTGGCAATGTGACGCAGCATACGATGCCGACCCCACTTCCATTGGGACGGTATACGTATGAAGTTCGTGCCTTGAATAAAGCGGCTCTGGCTGCTGAGCCGGACGCCTATTCCAGCAGAAGTCTTGTCACAACGTTCACGGTCGCGGAATCACCGGTCATTACAGGGCCTCCGTCTTCAACGTTCCTGGCCCGTCCAGCATTCACGTGGAATAATCCTCCACTGAGCAATGCGGCGGCTCAGAGTGACATTCGGGTCAGCATCAAAGAAGGTGCAGATTTCCGTGTCGTACTAAACCAGCGTGTCACCGGCATGTCGTTTACACCATCCGCCGATCTTGCGATCGGTGCCTACAAGGTGGAAGTCCGAACGTACTCGACGCTGGATCCTGGACAGGTGTCTGAGTGGAGTGTGGCTCGTAACTTCCGAGTCACAACGGCTCCGGTCATCATCGGCCCATCCGGCCGAACGGCCGACGCAACTCCGAGCCTGAACTGGTCGGGTGTGCTGGGTGGTCAGACTTATCAGGTCATCGTGACCAGTCTGTCGAAGAATGTCGTGGCCTACAATGTGACGGGCATCAACGCTCTGAACTACACCATTCCATTTGATCTGCCGATCGGTCGGTATCGATTCGCCGTGCAGGCTCGCACGGCCTTCGGTGAACTGAGCGACCTGAGTCTTCCGAAGGACTTCCAGATCGTTGCCGCTCCGACTGTGACAGGCCCGTCTTCATCGACGTTCAACCGCACTCCTTCTTTCGCATGGAACGACATGAGCGGTATTGTTGGTGGCGTGATGGGTGGTGCGACCTCTTATGACTTCGCCCTCGACTTCATTCCGGCTGCTGGTCAGGCCGACGTCGCCTATCCTGTGATCACCGGACTGAGAAACACCGATTACACTGTGACTCGCACCTTGCCACTGGGACTCTATCGAGCCACAGTGCGAGCCCGCAGTGCTGATGTGATCGGGGATTTCAGTACGGTCCTGGAATTCTACGTGGGCGGTATTCCGGTTGTGAACGCCATTGGCACCACAACGGACCGCACTCCGACGATCTCATGGAGGCCGGTTGACGGTGCGTCCGGTTACAATATCTTCATCGCTCTGGATTCCAGCCCGGACGTGGCTGTCGCCCAGCAGTCCGGGATCGGATCAACGTCGTACACTGCTCCATTCGTTCTGGCTAAGGGAACATACCGAGTCTGGATTCAGGCTGTGAATGGGGCAAATGGTCAATTGAGTGGTCCAGCACTTTCAGGTGACCCTTCAATTGTCTTCACGATCGCCGACGCTTCGGATGTGCAGAAGAACGATCGGACTCAGAACTACACCGTCACATCAGTTCCTATGGATCTGTTCGGAATGGTGTCTGAGTCCACAATCAGCATGCTGCCTTCGGTTATCTTTGGTTCACCACACGTGGAAATGGTGATTGCCGATCAGGCTGTCGATGCTGAACTTCAGATCAGTTCTGAGGGTGTCGTTGAGACTGCGGAAGCGAATGCTGAAGCTGTGACCGAGACCATTCCGCAAACGGATGAAATCCTGGCTCGCTGGGATGAACAGAAGTGGTGGGATGCGGTTCCGGCTGCGTTGGCCCCTGTCGTGACTGCTCCAGCGGTTTCGCCAGTAAAGGTTGAAGAGAAGCCTGAGGAATTGTCTGCGTCGGCAGGACTTCTGGGAGCCATCATGGCTCTGGCACCATGGGCTCTGCGTCGTCGCCGCAAGGATGATTCCTCGACATAATCGGTCCGGTCCGATAGAACACTGACGACTGCGGGGCTCATTCATGAGCCCCGCTTTTCATTTGAGGGTCCGATAAACAGCGTTTCTGCTGCGGACTGGTGTCAACCGGAGAACGATTCATGCAGGTGACGATCACTGCGGTAGGTCCCGACCACAAAGGCCTGGCCGATCCGATCATTCATTATGTAACCAGCGCCGGGGCCAATATTCACGAGATCCAGATGTACGACCGCGACTCCGAGCGGTTGTTTGCGATGCTGATGCGAATTGAATGGACGTCCACGACTGAACCGATTGCGACGCTGCGTTCGCGGCTGCAGGAGATTGGGCGGTTGAAGGGGCTGCAGGTGCGAGTCTGGTCGAGAGATGAGTTCTCACGTCCACCGCGTCTCGCGATCTGCACGACGTACCGTTCCGAACCGCCGTTGGCCATTCTTCGAGCCATTCGTGACAAGCGGCTGAAGGCCGAAGCGGCGGTGATGATCGGCAATCGAAATTCGTGCCGCAGTGTGGCCGACCAGTTTGAGGTGCCGTGGATCAATATGGGCGACGCGCAGGGCAATCCCGATTATTCCGTGCTCGAACGCGTGGTGGACGAACAGAGTATCGACTATGTCATTCTGGCTCGGTATATGCGAGTCCTTCCGGCCGAGCTGTGTTGGAAGTTTGCGGGGGGCCGGATTATCAATCTGCATCATGGACTGCTGCCGTCATTCCCTGGCTTTCGCCCGTACGAAGATGCGTACCAGCACCATATGCTTTGTTTTGGAGCCACCGTGCATTTCATCGTGCCGGAACTGGATGCCGGGAATCAGATCATTTATCAGGGTGCGTTCAGCGTTCTGCCGGGGACGGCTTTGGCAGATATCAAACGCCAGGGTGAAACCGACCACGAACCGAATTGCCTGGTCGAAGGTCTTCGCCGCGTCGTGGATCGAGAAGTCGAACTGCACTTCCACCGGGTCGCCCGTGTTCCGCAGGACCAGTAGGCAGCAGGCAGCAGGCAGTAGGCAGTTGGCAGTTGGCAGTTGGCAGTTGGCAGTTGGCAGTTGACAGTTTTGAATCCAGGGGAATTTTGGGAAAGCCGGGAACTCGCGGACGCTGGGCTGCGTCCAACCGATCTCTGAGCTCCCTCGTTGTCTCTGCGCCCGCCTTTTTTGCAGCCTGCCATAGTTGATCGCCATGCCATCAGATTCCTCTTCCTCCCAGAACGACTCGTTAAACGCCGCATTGATGCTCGTTTCGCGCCAACTGGACGAAGAGCTCACGCAGGATGAAGCGTCGCGGCTCGCCCAGGTGGAAACACATTGGCCGACGGAAATCGGCAGTTTTCGCCGCCAGTGCCAGTTACTGCGAGTTCAATTGCAGACCGCACCCGCTCAAAAAATAACTGGCCTTTTGTTTACTATTCCGCCAGCTCCTGTGGCCGCTTTCGCAGACGAAGTACCGGCCCGGCGACGCAGCGGAGCTCAACGGCTGGTCGTTGGCACTGTCACCGCGATCCTTTGTTGCGGACTGGTAGTGGCAGTGTTTGGCCCTTCCGAAAGATCTGCAGATTCCACAATGGCCAGTGCTCGGAGTTCGCCGGCCCATGTCGAATATTCCCCGGACGCCCGGCATGCCGCAGACGTGATGCCATCCATGGGAACGCCCATGGTTGACTCGTTGGAATTTTCGCCGGTAGCACCGATGTCTGATGGTCCAGGAAGCCCGATCGCATTGAAGTCAGAAACTTCGGACGCATCTTTGGCCCTTGCAGCGGTCGATCAGGCCGCGGCAGAAACCAGCACGGACGACATCATTACTCCTTTGGTGCAGTCGGATAACTGGAACGTGGTGGTTGTGAAGGTGAACAGCCAGGACCGTGACCAGGCCATGGATCGCATTGCTTCGATTGTGAAGGAACACGGGCTCCGCTTGCAGCGTTCTGCTGGAAAAGATCGGCCTGAGTGGCTGGGGGTTGTTTTGACGTCTGCCGACGGAGCCAGTGAAGAGGTTGTCACGGCGATGGAGAAGGGTCTGTCGGAATCGACGACCAGGCGTCAGATCGTGGAATCTCGCATGTCGCCCGAAGCATCTTCCAAAATCATCGCCGCAGTTCGCGAATCGCTGCGGTACCCGACACGCTCCGAACTGCATCACGGCCGAATCTTCGTGGCCTTGCCAACCGCACCGTTGATGGCTCGAGCAATTCGTTCGTCCGGTTCGTCCGCAGCTTCACAGCCCGCTGCCACCAGTGCCCGGAACGAGGTGGTGAAGGCAGAAGCCATCACGGAAGACCAATCGTCGAAGCCGACTTTGGCCAAGGTGACCGAACCGGAGGCTTCTCCCATCGCTTCACCCACGGTGACATTGGTCGTGTTCGAATTCCCGCAGCATCAGTAGCTTGTTGGGTTCAAATTTGAAATTCTAAATTTCAGATCTCGAATTCTCAGCCGTCCGTCTGGGGTTCATTCTTCGTCACGCTCCATTTTATAAATTCGAGATTTCAGATTTGAAAGGAACTTGTCGCTCTTATTGGGAGCCATGCGCCTTTCAGGACGAGTGTCCAATTCAGCCGCATGGCACTTAAAGTCGTTTGCGTTTTTTCCAGGAGCACACAAAGCTCAAAGAGAAATCACGCGGGGAAGCTGGCCATTGCCGCATGGGACGGGGGACTCCGTTTCTGGCTGCGCGGCTGCTGGGTTTGTATCCTTCCACTGGTGGTCGATACTTTGCCCGCGAGAGCCGATGGCGATTCTGACGTGCGCGTCTGTTATGCAATCACGCAGTGTGCGGCAAGAACTTACGAACACTGCTCTGACCGCGTGTCACTGGCCGCAAATTGGCGTTTGATTGTTATTGCAAAGGCTGATTAATGTTAAAATCGAAAGCGGCGCATCCGATGGGTGACCGTCTCGTTCTGGGCTTCGTGTGTAATCGGGATTCACGGATTGAATCGCTGGCGGTGATGCCGGGGGTCAGTTCCCGTCTGGAAGCCGGGCATTTTTTTCTGGAAGCCGTCACGCTCGTCGGGGACGCCGATCTGAAGCAACAGTGGCAGGAAATGGCGGCCGGGCGAGTCAGCATTCAGGGCGAAGTGACCGTGACGCTCATAGACGGTGAGTCGCCGATCAAAATGCTGTTTCATGCCATGCCGCTGCATAAAGGGACCGATGAAGGCATGTTCCTGGTCACTTTGTGCTCCGGTTTTCAGGCCATCACCGCAGGCCCGGACGAGATCGCTCGCAGCCGCGCCGTGCTTGACACGGCTGTGGATTCTATCGTCACAATCAACAGCAGTGGGATCATTTCCTCTGTGAATCCGGCCACGGTGAAGATGTTCGGCTACTCTGAAAACCAGCTGCTGGGCCAAAACGTTTCCCTGCTGATGCCCGAGCCGTTTTTAACCAATCATGACGGGTATATCGCAAACTATCTGAACACCGGTAAACCATCGATCATCGGAATCGGCAGACAGGTCATTGGACGAAAAAAGAACGGTCAGGAGTTTCCGGCTCATCTGGCTGTGAGTGAATTCGTTGTCCGAAGCGTCCGCTACTTCACCGGCATTCTGCGTGATCTGAGCGAGCTTGAACAGGTTCAGCGACAGTTGATGCAGTCAGAACGGCTTGCCGCGATCGGTCAGATGGTCACTGGGCTGGCTCATGAAAGTCGCAATGCTCTGCAGCGAGCGCAGGCCTGCCTTGATATGTTGTCGCTGGATTTGCAGGGAAGTCCTGAACAGCTTGATCTGGCTCGTCGTGCAACCACGGCTTTGCAGGACCTTCATCGGCTATATGAAGAAGTCCGCAGCTACGCGGCACCCATTCATCTGGAATTCCGAGTCTGTGAGCTTGACACGATCTGGAGAAAAGAATGGGACAATCTTGCAGCGGTTCGAAAGGACAAACACATTCAGCTGATTGAAGCGCCCGATAACGAAAGTGTCAGCTGCGAAGTCGACGTTCATCGAATCGAACAGGTCTTTCGCAATATCCTGGAAAACGCGATCTCCGCCTGCGGTGACGGTGGCATCATCACGATTCGCAGTGCGGGTGTTGAGGACCACGGTGAATCAGCGGTCCGCGTCTCCGTTCAGGACAACGGAGCGGGGATGACAATGGAGGTCTCAAAGCAGATCTTCGAACCGTTCTTCACGACCAGGCAAAAGGGCACCGGCCTGGGAATGGCCATTGTCAACAGAATCGTGACGGCGCATGCTGGCACCATTTCCGCAGGTCCGCTGGAACCCCGCGGAGCCGAAGTTGCCCTTGTCCTTCCGTGCAGAACCACGATTCGGAATGCCGTTCGCTTTTAGATGATTTGCGAGCTTCTGAACCACATTTTCAGTGGTCAGGGCCGCTCAGATGCATGCATGCCGCACAGTATTGTGCGAATATGCACTGTTTTCTCGTCTGAACAAAACCGTCGTATGGAAGAAACGCTCGGGGCTGGCAAATCGGTCCCGTTATATCGGAGCATTCGATGTCCACAAACAGTCCCATGAATCTGTTGGTCGTTGAGGACGACCCGGATTTTCGAGAAACCTGCTCACGCTGGATGACTCGAAAAGGGCATCGCGTCTCGGCCGCAGCCAATGGGCACGAGGCTCTTGAACTTTGCGAACGGCGATCCTTTGACGTGGCCATCGTCGACATGAACATGCCAGGCCTGACCGGGCTTGAGTTGCTGGATCGCATGAAGGTGTCGCAGGTAGAGACAGAAGTCATCATCCTGACGGGCCAGGGCACCATCGAAAGTGCTGTCAACGCGATGAAGCTTGGGGCCTGCGACTACCTGACAAAGCCGTTCCCGCTGGATGAACTCGAACAACGCTGCCTGATGGCATTTGAGCGAGCGCGTCTGCATCGCGAGAATCGCCAGCTGAAGGCGATCATCGAACGTTCGCAGCCGCCAGTCCGGATCATTGGCGATTCGGCTCGGATGCGTGAAGTCTTTCGTCTGATTGAACGAGTCGCTCCGACGGATAAGCCGGTTCTGATTCAGGGCGAAAGCGGAACCGGTAAGGAACTGGTAGCTCGCGCGCTTCAGCAGCGCAGTCATCGAGCTAACCGTCCGTTTGTGACGATCAACTGCGCCGCATTGCCCGAGCAGCTGGTCGAAAGTGAATTGTTCGGTCATCGCAAAGGTGCGTTCACAGGTGCGAACGAAGATCGCGCGGGACTGTTCGAAGTGGCAGACGGAGGAACCTTGTTCATTGACGAAATCGGGGAGCTCCCCGGGGCGCTGCAGCCAAAACTGTTGCGGGCTCTTGAAGACGGCTCGATTCGCCGAGTCGGCTCACATCGGGAACGCCGTGTTGACGTTCGTCTGATTGCTGCGACCAATCGTATACTGGTGGATGAAGTCGCGGCCGGTCGATTTCGCGAAGACCTGTATTATCGTATTAACGTCATGTCGCTTGAACTTCCTCCGCTTCGCAAGCGTGAGGGCGATGTTCCGCTGCTGATCAAAGCCTTGATGGGACGCGAATGGGTAATGACCGAAGAAGCGGCTCGCGCAATGGAAGTTTATCGCTGGCCGGGGAATGTGCGCCAGTTGAAGAACGCGATTGAGCGGGCTCAAATCCTTGCGAACGATCATATTATTACCATCGACGATCTGCCGTCAGAAATCTGCGACACACCGGAATCCGCTGCTGCGGCGGTCGGAGTTGTGCCTGCGATGAATGGAAGTCCGGCTGACCGTCTGCCGGCCACTCCAGCCGCCGGATCACCGCGTCTGGAAGACCTGGAAAAGGCACACATTGTGGACATCCTTCGCCAGCAGAACGGCAACAAGGCTCGCACGGCGAGAATTCTCGGTATCCATCGCCGCAAGCTCTACCGACTTCTGGAACGCTATGGCATCGCCAGCGAAGAACGCCTGGTCTGACACAACGCGTCGCTGCCGCGCTTTGAAGTTGCGCCTTTTTAATAATAGAAACTCGAAACGTCAGTGCGGGATTGAGTTGTAGCTGTTCGGCTGCGTGCCCAAAAATCCCTCGCTGACGCAACTGGCTACGAGTTGCGAACTGTCAGCCAGTGATATGATTTGGAAAGTGGAATGGCCGGAATGGAAGCGTGCAGACAGTGTAAAAGTATTGTTTCCCACCGGGACGCGGAAGAGCGCACCGCCGATTCCTCGACCGCCACGGCCGGAGTCGCTTCGGGCTGCAACTGAAGCGGCTGCACAGGTCTCGCAGCAGCTCTGGTTTCTCGATCTCTCGTTTCAGCAATCCGCTACGCCAGGACTGATTGGTTTCGTGTTCATTACCGCACTGGTCGGTCTGGTCCTGACGGCAATTAGGATCGGATCTACGTCCTGTTCAATTTCCCCGTCCTTATGGCCTCTGCAATGACAAGCGGGTGTAATGAAATCTCGTCACTCTCGGTGTAGGCATACAAGACCCGAAAACCGCAGGACATCGACGATTCGGTGGTGGCGACCATCAGATCACGAAATCGTACATCGAAGGGGGCTTCGAACTGGCAAACCTCTTTCGTTAATCGAGTAAAGCTCCGACTATCCAGACGGGCGACCATGAAAATGCCGGGGAGCACACACAGGTCAGCAGCGGTCTCAAAGATCCGCATCTTCTTCTCGAGTTCATCACAACGTCATTGTTCCACTCCTCGACGACGAAACCTGATTCCGTCAGTCGCACGAATCGTAAATTTTCGAAACCCTCGTCCATTGAGGGCAGTTCCAGCTTCCTGGCTGTGGACAGGATGCCGACCTCTGGTACTCGCACAACTCGTGTCTCGTTGCGTTCAAGACAGTCTTCCACCTTTGACCGGAAGTAGTAGCCGACAATGGAATACTGGGCGTTCTTCGCAGCTTCGATATACTTTGCCCGGTCTGCACCGCTTGGGTTTGTGTTGTCAATCACGAACGGCTGCTGTGTCTCCAAACAGGCTGCCAGGAACTGACGCTCCCGATTAAGTATTGAGTAGATCGAGGCTGATCCGAACGTGCGTCGAGAAGTACCGTTCCTTGTAGAAGGAGGATTTCCCCGACGCGTGCAGACCGATGAAGATCACCGGTCATTTGTAGAGCCTGATGATGAAGCCAATGAAAAGGATGACCTTGGACATATCAGACTTCCACAGATTGAATTCTTCGCTGGTTCTCCAGCATTGTAGTTTGTTGGTATCCTTTTGCAGTGTTGAGGTTTCCACTCGGACAACCGCCGGATGGACTCAGCAACGACATCAATCTCAGCAATTGCCGTGATCCATCGACCAGCAATGATTTACGACTGATGTCAGTTTGAAAATCCAATTGGTCGCCCAGGCTACAGCGACGACGTTCGAGAAGTGCAGCTTGATATTTCAGGCTGCGATGCCGATGGAAACCGTATTCTACTTGGCAAACAACAGGCAGTTCAAACTCCCCGAAATCGTAAAGGCCAACCGAGAAGTCACATTAATCAGATAGCATTCAGGCTCCGAAATAATCACCAGAAATTCTTATTGACTGACGATCAATTGGCGGCAATAATTGAACGCGAAGTTGTTTTTCCGTTGTCGAGTTGATCCTTGATCTGGAGGACGCCTATGGAAGAAATGATCAATCTGTGAGTGAACTTGTCTCCGGTTACTGTTGAGGCGTGTTTTGCTCCTCCGAGTATTGCAACTCTGGCCTCGTTCGGCTTTTTTCTTCACTCTTCATCATGCTGCTTTAAGTAGCAAGGTTGATGCAAGAATGGCCCGGAATGGGCTCCGCTTGTTCGTGCCAGAGTGGACTTGAAGTAGCAGGCAGTTCTGTTCTCATGAAAGCTTTCTGGCCCTCGTCCACTCTTGGTGATGAGGGCCTTTTTCGTTTCCGTAAATGCCCTGCTTTGAATTGAATTTTGATGAGTAATCGGGTCGTCAATCATTTTTCTGGTGGCGGTGTCTGGTAATGCCTCGCTCGTTGAAGTCTGTCGCACGAGGTTATTTGTGGTAGTACGTCGGACGACTCCAAAATCTCATTCCGTCTTGGACCATACCGAACCTGAAAATGCTTCCACTATCCCCATGTCGAATGACGGAAAATCGAGCAACGCAAACACTGGGTGAGTCAGTTCTTCCCGCGGAATGTGGTCATAAGATTTCTGAAGAAACTGTTCGCAGTTCCTACGTTGTCTGCCATGCTCAATTTCCTCATACACGAAGTCAGTCAAGCAGCCGACCATGCTGGCGGTGCAATCCCGCTCAGGCCATTTCAATTGCGGCGTGCCTTCACTTTCACCGTTGTCGGTGAGTAATCGGATTCAGGAGAAATAGCCATCCTCCAGCGTGCCCCTGTAAGGCGTTGCACGTCGATTAAATCGCGTACCAATGGCCGAACCAATTTCCTGACGGTCTCAATACTTGCATCGTCAACGGCAGTCCGGGGAGCGTTGTCGTGGGCCTCAGTTCTTCCAGCCAGGAGGGGAGCAACACATTTCAGCCTGTCGAGAATCGCAGAATCAACCAGTTCATTCGCGATGGCATGTTTGAAGATTCGGCGAATCCTGCTCATACCCGCGTTGATTACAGGACGGCACCAGCCCAGTTCCACCATCTTTGCCCGAACGGCCTTGAGCGCCAACGGCCCGAAGTCTTTGGCAGGGAGCATGCCGTAAAGTTCATTCAGGGGCCTGATAACCGACTTCAGGATGTGGACTTCGCTGGTCTGCTCGCCGTCCTTCATGTAGTGCTGGTCAGCATGCCTCAGGAAAACGAGGCAGAGTTCACCGACACTTGGACCGGGATCGTCAGATTCATTTCGTGGAAGTCTTCCACGATTGGCGGGGGCAATCGGATCAATCGGCATGCCGCCGGCGAACTTGGCAATCAGTTCACCGTAGGCAATTCGGGAGCATTCCGAGCCATACTCGCCCAGAAGATAGTCGCGTCCTTTGATTCGAACGCGGGCTTGTCCACTCTGCTTGTGGAGAAGATACGACGGAAAAACATTTGCTTTTCGTGCCATGTGCGGGAGTCCTTTTCATTTCGCGGAAATTCTTCCACGATTGAAACAAGGTTTTCGCCGCACTGACGAACGTCGTCAGGTATCGTTAAACACGATTCGGAATGCTGTTTTGGAACAAGTGGAGGATAACGGGGTCGAACCGATGACCTCTTGCATGCCATAAAGCCACTGAATCATGATCAATTCAACAAAACGCAATGTTTCATATGCCTTTATCGACTTTCTCGCCTCTGTCGTCAAGTCTCAATCGGATTCAAAAACACTCATGAAATGGTGGAAAACGGTTCATTTCGTGGAAAGCACCCTGATTCTTCCACGAAATGAGTTGAGACGCCGACAGCTGGTCTCTTTCTCCTTCGCCACATGACTAAACTCTATGGTGCAAGAGCTTTTGACCAACGTGAGGATTCTGGCAATGTTTGTTTTTCTGTTTGTTTTTTTGAGTATCGAAGACACAAACGAGGTCTTTGACACACTGACGCCAATGGAGATCGAAGAGATTGACAAGTTACCGGAGATTGAACGTCTTTACCTTTTGAACCGTATAAAAACTGGCACATTTCCCACTCGCCGCGACTGGTCAAACGTGAACAAAGGCGAAATGTTTTTTGCCTCGGATACAATCAAGGTCGATCAAGTCGTGGACGAATCCAACTTCATTGGCTTCTACGAGAAACACATTTGGTTCGAGGGCGTCAACACGACGAATCTGAGTGACGACGTTCGATTGGACACCAATGGGGCGTTGTTTTTCTGCGACGGTAACAAGCAATACACCACTGTGCTGGGAGCGTCGAAGACGGTAATGAAGGTCGTTCGTGTTCGGCCGGAGGGGGCCTTGGAATTGTTGCGAGCGATTGCTGAACCGAGGGGCTATCATGTTTGGGGCGAAGGAGGCGAACAATTAGTGGTTGCAAAATATCTTAGCTCTTCGTCGAGAAGCATTGCAGTGCAATCGATTGCAGGTAAACGTAAGACTATCAAGCGAAGTGCGCTTACTCCAGTTGATGAAGAATGGGTATCAGAACAAGAGGCAGCGGAGAAGAGTTCGGCAAAGTAGCAAGGCAGTCGATACGATTGAAGAAACTGCAATGCACGCACCAGATTGTCGGCTTCAATGATCAGTCAAAGCCTATCCCGCAGAACACATTGTGCCATAGCAAGCACCGGATCTCAACTCAACATGCTGGCCTGCGTATCCTGACTGGTTTATTTCTGACATTGTCAGACGTTTCCAGCACCGGATCTCAATCAACGCCACTGGCCTGCGTATCCGTGCGTAGTTCTCAATGCCTTGAAATCGCGTCTCACCTCGAGCGCGTGCGTGCGGGATGTGACAACGGTAACATCGTGTTACCGTTTTTAGAGTCTCTCGTCTCAACTCGAGCGCCTGCGTGCGGGATGCTTGAATTCCCCCATACAATCCATCGACCAGCACTATCGGAAGCCCGCCACGGGCCTCGTGGGAGTCCGTTTTCAGCTTGGCGCATAAAGAAAGCCGCCCTGCGATGAAAGGATAACGCGGGGCGGCTTTTGCTGAACTGCGGTGACTCGAAAACCATTTCAGTTTCGATCGTTCGAATTTCGTCCCTGTTGCGAAACGAATTCAAACCATCAGTCCGCGGCGCAGATGCAATGCCTTCAAACTTCTGAACGCTGTGGATCGGAATAAAAGCTCAGCGGACGTTCTGCCGCTTCGATTGCCGCTGCATGTTCGGCCCGCATATCGACCAGCCGACTTTGAAGTTCAGCCAGTTCGGTGACGATCGCGCTTCGGATTGTTGGCCATTCTGGTGAGAGCCGAAAACTGAGTGATCGGCCTTCGATATGATCGACGATGGCATCACGAAAGGATCGTCGCAACGATTCGAGATATGCGGTTTCGTTGCGGTACCTGGACGGATCCAGACAACACTGAAGTTCATTCACCCGAACACCAGCGTCACCAATCGCCCTTCCGAGGGTATTCGAAATCGCACTGACAGCATGATTCACAGAATCCCGAATGTGTTGCGGTACCAATTCACGCAATTGTCGAACAGCTTCGAACTGATCTTCAGCCCGCTTCTGACTCAACCGCGCGTCGCGCTGCATTGTTTCCAGCCTGCTCTGCAACTCCGCAATCTTCGCCGTCAGCTTTGGCTGTTCTTTCGCGAGAACATCGGCGGAAGTGGTGCGTTCGTCCTGTGCGGCCTGTCGATCCGCAGCCGTCCCAGCAATGGCCTGAAGTCGCAACACGCCGTGCATCCGGCGCAACTGGTCTCTGACACGAATGGCGTTGGCCACGGGAATTTAGCGTTTTTGCGACCGTAAATTGCCACGACCGCGCAGCATTGACGAACGCGATCCGTCGCGTTCATAAATTTTAAGTTTTTTTCCGCATGGAAACATGACGTTTATGGCGTGACCCTACTGATCGTTAGAATGCTGCAGGCGTGGACCTTTCCTGGTGTTGTGTGTCAACATTCGACCAGGGAGGGTTCATGTCCATTCTAACAAGCGGCTCACTCCGCTGCTTTAGCATT
>Ga0335398_10000736_pt1 | contig 57166 bp, 38 predicted proteins | sample BON03_FD_205742 | JGI IMG/M metagenome (GOLD analysis project Ga0335398, IMG submission 205742) | Freshwater microbial communities from Lake Bonney liftoff mats and glacier meltwater in Antarctica - BON-03 (spades assembly) (version 2) | ecosystem: Environmental > Aquatic > Freshwater > Ice >... | reverse complement strand
AAACGAAGCTACGGCTTTCGAACCGCCGACGCTCGCGAGGTGGCTCTCTATCATGCACTTGCGAAATTACCCGAACCGCAATTTACCCACAGTTTTTTTGAGCAGGCGAAATAATTGCCCTCCCCCGAACCGGTTCAGCGCAATAGCTGTCGCGGTCGAAAAGCGACTCCCAAACGTTCCAGTCGCACGAGGTGGGCCTCGAGGCGGAGGGAGAATGCCTCCTCATCCTCCATCGCATCTCCCGTCCACAAAACCTGCGCCAACGCGCAAGCCCGAGGGTAGGTCATGTAATCAAGATGCCGTCGCGTGGGGATATACTCGCACCAGAGCTGCGCCTGGGCTCCAAGCACGCTGACATGGAGATCATCCGGAATGTCCGCCAACGGTCGCCATCCGTACACTTTCTCAATCGGGATATTCCCGCCAATGGCCAGAGGCTCGTCACTGCCATCCGGTCCGTCCTGATAATGGTCAAAATAAGTATAATGTCCGTCTGCCAGAATCAGCCCATTGCCAGAGCACAAGGCCTTCCGGTCTAGCCGTTTTTCCATTGGGGCGGACCCTTGGTTGCGCCAATACATCACCGCCGTGTCGGCAGGCGGTTGGTCGTGTTCGACAATTTCATCCCAGCCGATCATGGCCCGGCCGCAGGCGTTGGTCAGCTTGTACAGGCGGGCCGTAAAATAATTTTGCACTTCGTGATCAGACTCTAGGCCGAGTTCGTGTTTGCGCTCCTGAATCCTGGGGGAAGCGGCCCACTCGTCGGTCAAGGCCTCGTCGCCGCCAAAGTGGAGGTAATGAAACGGAAAAAGCCCGGCCAACGTGGCGACCACTTTCTCCAAAAAGTCAAAAGTCACCAGCTCTAGATTGAGCGTACTTGAGCTGATCCCCCAATGGGTTCGCACGCCGGGAGCCTTTCCGGTGTTCCCAAACTCGGGATAGGCGGTCACCAAGGCCTGGACATGACCCGGAACATCCACCTCAGGAAGGACTTGCAGGCCACGCGCGGCGGCATAGGCCACAATCTCGCGGATTTCTTCGAGGGTGTAGGCCCCGCCATGACGCCGAACGTCGGTGGGATTTTTCTCCCAATCACGTTCGTGTCCAATCAGCGTTCCCTCGCGCCAAGCGGCGATCTCCGTGAGGAGCGGGTAGCCATCCATAGGCAAACGCCAACCCTGATCGTCGGTGAGATGCCAATGAAAGAGATTAAATTTATGGTAGGCGGCCAGGTCAATAAACCGCCGGACATCTTCCGCGTCACGGAAATGACGACTCACATCCAGATGGAGGCCCCGCCAGCCCAGCGCCGGCTCGTCGTTGATCACCATTCCTGGGACGGAGAGTCGGCCCCGCTGCCCGGAAAGCAATTGCCGCAAAGACTGAATCCCGCGGGCAATACCGGCGGGAGTGGCCGCTTCGATCCGGATTTGCTCCGGAGTGACGGTGATCCGGTGACGCTCGTCGGAAAACCCAGCCTCCGCCAATTTCGGCGTGAGCGAACGCGGAGGCAGAGAGAGCTCGAAATGAATATCTCCTCCTTCGGCAAGCCCAGACTCAACCGCAAAGTGATTTTCCTCAGACAAATAGCTAGACAGCAATTCCGTTTGCAAACCCAGAGACTCCTTGGCCGGAGAAGAAACCTGCAAGACCAGTCCCCCCGAATCCCTGCAGCGATGCCGCCGCCCCCACTCGCCAGTCGTCAATTTGAGACTTGTCGGCTGAGGAAGGAGAAAAACATCTTGCGGTGACATAGGTGTATTCAGAACAAGGTTAACGGAAGATTTGGAAGGCAAAACCGCCAAGCACAGCTAATTTTTTCAAGCGGTCGGGGATTTTGAGGTAACGAAATCGAAAGCTCGGCGGTGATTTTCGGCGTTGAGATGTTCAAGGAAGTTGCGTGTGGAGATGCGTTTGTTGGAGTTCTTTTTCTCCCGACTCCAAGCAATGGCAAAACTGACAACGACCCGTTGGAACATTGCCAACACCAAGGCTGAGTTGGGGACATTATCCAACCGATAATGGAATTAACTTTCGATGGCGCACGGCTTGTTGGAATAAATAGCGGTTTTCCTCGTTCCTGGCTTGCGCTGGCCATTGCTGATTGGTAGTTTTTTTCATTTCAAACATCAAACAGCCAGCACTGCTTCATTTTTCAAATTTTAACGAAAAAAATCCCTTCCAAAAGTTTTCGGGGGCGACAAAGTCTTGGTATCGGATGATGCCTCTACTAAAATTCGGAAGATGTCTCAATGAGATTAACAACGTGCTCCCCCAATCCAAAACCACATCGACCGAAAACACCCATGAAAAATCGCTATTATTCCGCGCTCATCGTCACAACCGCACTCACCTTTGCCTTCTTCGTTCCTTGGGGAATTTCCGGGGAAAATCAGTTTCTCGAAGGGGATTTTGAAAGCGGGGGAATTCAACCGGGGGTGGGACAGTTCAATGTCTTTGAGCTTTTTGAAGGCTCGCCGATTACTGGAGAGAAATTAGAAAGCGGAGATTTTTGTGGTGTGGCGAATTTTCCCGAAAAGCAGACTATCTCTATCGGTGAGAAACACTTTGTCGACCCGACCGCTAAATGTCGAATCAGCCTTAAATTCTATACGGAGTCCGCAGTGAAAGTCCAAGTCGGTGGCTATGCATTTAGCACGTCAAACGACCTACTTAAGAATGAAGACGGGAAGGTCTGGGGATATTCCCTGAGGACCCTTGACAGAAATTACTTCGCCGAAGGTCCCTTGGATGGTTGGACGGTGATGGAGGCGACCATAGGGCCGGAAGGTTCCTCCGCCGATTATATTTGGAAGCCGGAGACCCTCTGGATCAGTATGACAGTTCGGATCAAAGGCGGTACCGAAGAGGGTGATCTCTATGTCGATGACATCTCGATCGAAGCAATCGAGGAATGAGGTTTTGTTCCGAACGGGCGTGACCGGGAACAAACGCCTGATGCGTTTGGTTCGCCGGGAGGGTGAACCGGAGCGAAGCGTAGATCTGTGCCGCAAGGGCTGCAACGGATCTGTAAGAACGGCAAGGCTTTCAATCAACCTCTTGCTGAGCCGATTTTTTGAGTGCGGGCCGTAGGGTGTTACGAGTGCAATTGGTTTGAGTCACGGCTCATTAGGAGGTTCACCCTCAAATTTTCGGCGAAGGCGTCTTTGGCAATTTTTAGTTCTAAGGATTGAACTGCTTGGCGGTGATAATCCGGAAGCGATAGAACTGGTTGAGATTAGCTGGAGTGGTCGCGGTGGCATAATCAGGGATGTCGCTGTCCGCGGGATGCAAGTAGCGCTCGATCAAATAGGATCCGCGAAATTCTCCGGTGACCACATCCCGGCCCTCGACCCATTCATCCGGAGCGGTGCCGGGAATCTTTTTCAGGGTTTGCGCCCAAACATGAACAGTATAAGTATTGGACCGGGTGGTGAGGCGCGGATAGATCAGGGCATAAGGATTTTCCCGGGCATTGTCTCCGGTCAGGGTATGAGCCTGCCAGAAGGCATCGATATTGGCCGAAGAGACCGGGGTCGTCCACGGATAAGGGCGCGTGGGGTCGTCTGTCGGTATGGACGGATCGGGAATCAAGAAGATGTCGCAAATTTCGGAGGCGGACTTGAAGACGCCATTGGTGGCAAAGCGGTCATCAAAGGCCCTCAGGGTCTCGGAGATCTCAATGGGGTAGCGGTAGGTGACTGGGGCCGCAACCGGCGCGTAATAGGTTTTGTAGGAGAAGCTGCTAGGGGTGTCGTTGATGGCGGTGATCTTGACCGGCTTGAGAACTCCGTAAAGAGCCGTTTTTCGTTCGATTCCCGTGAAGGGGATGATCTTATAATTCATGTTCACTTTTCCCGCCGTGGAGAAGGGTTCGCTGATGGCATAAGGCTCCACTACGGGAAGCTGGAATAAGTCGAGGAGGAGGTGATCTGCGGGAGATGCGGATCCCTTGTGGGCCGAGGGGGCGATTCCATAGAGCGAGGCAGGGTTGGGACAAAACAAGAGGGTCTGCCAGGGATCTCCGGCATTGACCCCGGTGGGAAGAGATCCAAAATAGACCGGAGAAGGGATTTGCCGACTGGGAGAAGAAAAAGTTTCTCCGGGGGAGAGGACAAATTGATCGCCGGCAGAGATATAAGGGACGAAATTGAGGTTTTCGCTTTTGGGCGGATTGCCATCGTCTGGTTTGTTAATATAGGGGCCATTGGGATAGATGCCGATGCCGGTGTCCCAATCTCCCTGACCGCCACTGACATTGGTCACGCCATTGATGCTGGGAGGGACGGGGCCGAACCAGTAACCGGGACCAAGGTCGGATTGCGCGTCTTTGAGCAAATGTCCGAAGGCGCGGTTGCCGTTCGTGCTGCCCCAGGTGGAGTGTCCGAATGTCATTAGTAAACCGACGTTGGGGATGGCGCTGAAAATCCGGCTGGTGGAGGTGGAATAGTCCTCCACCGGTTCGAATGCGGTTGTGACGGAGGTTTTGCCCGCCACCAGTCGGAGGTCCCCATTGACGCCCGTGAGCTCCATGCTGCGGGCAAAATCGCCAGGGGTGTCAGCACCGTCCCCGTTTCCGGTAATCCAATGATCCTGGTAGGATCCTCGGGGCTGGACGGTTCTGCCAGAGCCCTGACTAACGCCGTCATAGGCGGTATTGTACATGGAATTTGTAAAACGTGACACCAGCCCATCGATATAATTTATCGGGTTGGCGGCGGCGGCGGCGGAGTTCGTTGTGATGGGTGCGGGCATCGGTACGATGAGATCTCCCGTGGGAAAATCGATGTTCAAGGTTTGAACCACATTTCCATAGGCGCGGATCTTGGCGGTGATCTGGCCCAGGTTCAGTTTTACCGTCGGGTTGTTGGTGCTGTTCCAGACATTGGTGAAGCGTTGAGAAACAAAGGGGTACTGGGAATTCCCCTGCCCCGGAAGCTTTGGGATTCCCTTCCCACCATTGACCACAAAGTTAACCAGCGAGGGGGTAAATCCCTCATAGCCACCGGCGTTTTTTCCTCCATCCATGAGGGAACCCGGAACATTGATAAAATTGGTTCCAGAGATTTGAATGGGCGTGATGTTATTGGTGAGACCGGGACCGCTGGCAGCGGTGAAGCCGCTGGTGGTCACCTCCACCTGGTAATCCGGGCAATACATGCTCTGGCCCATGGCGGGATTGAATGCTTCGAAAAAGAGGGCCGCTTCGGTCACCGTGTTGGTGGTCGGCGGCACGGAGTTGGTATCGACGAAGTTGGTCACTGCGCCGAGGACGAAAATAGCCCGGTTGATGGTGTCAAATCGTCCAAAGCCGCGGGTGCCTGCTCCCGGTCCGGAGGTTGGCGCGATGGGAATGACCTGGCCCATGCCAGGGGTGGGATAAACCGCACCTGATTGCCCTCTCCAATCCGTCCCCTTAACAAAGGCATTGGTGGTGTAGGTCTGAAAATTGGCCAACCCGCTGCTGCTGTCCACGAGATTGGCGGAACGGATATAGTCGAAGATCTCGGTGAGAATCTGATCTCGGTCGGTCGGATATTTGGCCGCGAAGGTGCTTCCCCCGAATCCGGGAACCTGCTGGCTGGTCAGTTTTTGCAGATATTCATAGATCTCGACATTTCTCCCGGCGAAATCGGCGGTGGGAGAATTGGGGTCCGAGCGGGTGAAATAGTACGGGCTGCTATTAATAGTGGAGGCGAAGGCAATCAGATTGTCAAAGGGGGTGCGGTGGAGGGCATCGGTTTGAACCGCCTGCGGCCAGATGGTGATCCGGGGTTGGTTGAAGAGGTTGAGTTCCGGAGCGCTACTTTGGGCGGTGAGGAAGAAGCGGGTCTGTTCGAGGGTTTCACGGGTGATGTAAGAATTCGTCTGACGTTCGGTGGTGGCATTGTTGGTGGAAGGGGGGAGGAAGGCCAATTCGTCCACGGAAGTGAAGAGGCGGTCGTTTTTGTACGGGAGCGCTCCATTGGTGTTGGCCAATCGGGAGGTTCCCCCGCGGGACCCTCCGCCCTTGGTGCGGGGCAGCATGGAATAGAGAATCTCCGGAAAGGTGTTGGTGGTGGAGGCACTGTTGGTCAAGGTCATCGTGCCGTCCACGGCCTGAAAATAGCTCCCGAGAACTGGACTGAGCGAGGTGGTGGCCGGATGGCCGGGGTAGGCTTGAAATTCCCGCTGTGCGGGTTGGTTGAGCGCCATGCGGCGGTCATCATCCGTTCCGGTCTTGGGCACATCCCAGAACGATCCTTCGGAGGCGGTGTTGATATTCAGTTTACTAGATTCATCATCGGTCCAAAAAGCGAAACGGGCGACGGGAGGATTGGCCTTGGTCAATCCCGTCGAATTGGTCAGAGTCCCATCTTCGAGGACATAGATCCACTGCACCGGCATGGAAACTCCCTCGGAGGAATTGGTGCTGAATCCTTCAATTTTGCCGATGCCACGGGGGTCGAGGATAGGATAATTGGTGTGCATAGTGCCGTTGACCGGAGTCACCACCGGCCGGTTCAAATCGACAAAGGTCGCGGGATTGGTAGCCCATCCGGCGGGCACATCATTGGCGGGATTGAAGGTGAGTCCGGATTCCACCAGGGTAGGCGCAGAATAGAGCTTGTAGACTTGCTGCGGGGTTCCGCTGGCATTGAAGGTGCGCAACAATCCGGGTTGTGAAGTCCAGACGACACCGTCCTGTTCCGTGGCCGCCCGGACCTGGCCCATGGCGAGATTGACGGCGGATTCCGCCAACATCCGGGATTCCATTCCACTGGCATAGGAGGAGGCCGATTGGCGTTCCATGGTGATGGAAGCCATGAAGGCGAGGGCGACCACCAGGATCAACACAATGGCGGCGAGTACCATCACCAGGGCAATGCCTTTGCGGCGAGGCCGTAAACCCTGTGGCGGGGACGGTGACTTCCGGCGTCCGCGAATCCTGCTGCTGAGTTCTTTCATGACGTTTTTCATGGTTGAAAGGTCCTGACGCTGCCGTTGACCGGATCCACGAGGATGGCCAGAAAATTCACCGGTTTGTCGGTTCCGGCATCTCTCTTGTTAATGATGGTCGCATACCAATCTTCGGCCGAGGCCAGATTGGTCGAACCATCCCGACGAAAGCGGAGTTCCGTATAGGACATATTTCCCAAAGTGGGAACATCCACCGTGTCGATATTGGCCGGAAGGCGGGTGTGGGCGGCATTGCTGGAAACGACAAATTCCTCGGGAAAGCGGGTCAGGCGGCCGGGTTTCATGGTGCCATCGTCTTCGACCACAAACTGTTGGCAGGCCACATAGGGCTCTCCGGCACTTGGCGCATAAAACCGCACGATGACGCTACGATTGCGGCTCAAAGCCGTCTGCCGGGCCAGGGACAAGGTGTCGGAAACCATTTGTCCCCCTCTGCGGAGCTGGGAACCTGCCTGAATGGAAGTGATGGCCGGGATAGCCAGTGCGGTCAGAGTGATAATGATGGCGATGACGACCAGGAGTTCGATTAGGGTGAAGGCGCGGATGCCTGCTCTCGGGGTTGGGAGGGCGCTGCAACGGATCAGGCGGAGCGCGAACGACCAGGCTTTCAACCTCCCGGTGAGCCGATTCTTTTCGGGGTGGGCGCTTGTCGTCGGTGAGGACGTATGGGGTTTCAGCCACGGCTCGAGCGGAGCCTCGCCCTCCCGTTTTTGGACGAGCCGCAAGCGGCGGTTTGGGCCCATCATGTCAGCGATTGGTGGGGCTTTTTTCATTGCTCGTCGCCGCTCCATTTGGCGGCCCGGATGGCCACGGTCGAATTGAAGACGCGATATTTCAGGTGCAGGGCGATCAAGTTGTCTTCCAGTTGCTTCAAGTCGTCTTCAAAATCGGCGGAATCCGTAAAAGGGGCTCCGGTTAAGAGTCCCGGGGGCATGGTGGAGCCATATTGATCCTGCAGCCGGATGGCTGAGCTCTCATCGATCACTACCATGGTCACCTCCAAGAGGGGGGGCAATTGATGAAGCGTGTTTCCTTTGACCGTTCCGGAGTTGAAGGTTTTCGTCACGCGGGAATTGTAGTGGTAGTCGGGAGCCAAAACTGAGCCTACCGTCGTGTCGAATTGGGAAAACCGGGGAGTCAATATCAGTGCCACCACATTGTCGGCTAGGGGCCGGATCCGGCCGGCAGCGATCGGGTTCTTAAACCAATCAAAATTCGTGGGAGCGGTGGAACTGTAAACTGCCAGCTTCTCGGAGGTTTCCACCAGTTCCATCAAGCGGAAGCGCCATTTGCCTGCCACTCCTTGGAAAAGCGGGGTATTGGGCCGGAAGGGGACGTCATTATTGTATTGGATATAATATCCACAGGCATTGAGAAGGTAGGGCAGTCCCTCCAGATCTCTGTTGCTCGTTCTCCCGAGAGGGGCCTGAAAAAACACGGCTTGGGTGACCACATCGGGAGTCGTCGGGAGCAGGTCCGAGGCGGGACCGCTGACAAATTGCAAGCGCGAGTACCGACCGTAACTGACCGGATCCGTGGTGGTCACCGAACCCGACCCATTGGGGCCGTCGAAATAAGCCCAGGTGGTATCGAGAGTTGCTTGGCTGATTCGCCGCACCAGCGATTCATAACCAATCCGGGTCGCCTTCCATTCCCCAATCGATCCGGTCGTCTCCCGCCACAGCTTGGTCACTTGGGTGACAATATTGAAAAGGAGAACAAGCAGGAGCGATAAAATCGCCATGCTGACGAGCAATTCGAGAATGGTGAAACCCTTTCGCCGTTTTGGCCCTCGCTTGCTCTGCCCTTCCATTCGGTTCATGGACGCAAAATCCCGGTCCATCAAGGAGTATCCTTGCCGTGCCTTGCGATCAGGGAGGTGAAGGTGTTTTGCAATTCCGGCTGGGTCGGACTGGAAACTTTGACCTCTAACTTCACCAGATCATCACTGGAAAGTCCCAAATCAGCGGGCGGGAGGATCCGGCTTACGCTCTGGTAAATCGTCTTCTCCTCTCCGTCATTGGCTCCAAGTAAGAGACCTCTCTCGTCGTAGCGTTTGGTCTGCGGAGGGAGGTCTTTGATGTTTTCGAAACCGGCGAGGAGATATTGCGACAAAACCTGCTGGTCAATCGTTGCCACGATGGTGTCATTCATGGCATCTCGATAGGAGGCCAAGCCGATTTGCATGACCGGGAGAGTTCCGACCAAGGCCACGGTAGTGACTCCCAAGGCAATTACCACTTCGATAAGACTGAATCCGTTCTTTCTCACGGGGTTAAGATGGGTTTGTGGCTTTCATGGGGCGGGGAGCTGTTCTCAAGAAAATATCGAATAGAATAGGGGTAGGACCACGCCACTAAAGAGGAATATACATGCAATGTCAATACATAATTTTGTCAGATTGCACGAAGGGGAGTGGAGGCTCGATGCACGTTGACTCCGGGAGGAAATGCGTGTGGAAGCTCCCTCACGGCATTGTCTCAAGGGAAATCCACTCCTACGAAAGACCCACCACTTTTCCGCTCCGAATCGACTCATCGGCTGCGAGCACAATTTGCAGGCTGGAGGCCGCTGCGTCCAGATGGTGATCAAGATCAAGATCTTCCTGTATGGATTTCAAAAAATAGGCTTGTTCAAGCGCGCAGAGGGCGTCGTGGTCGGGCTCATTAGACATTTCAATCAGGAGATCCTTCTCTAGAAAATTACCCTCAGAATTCAGAGTGGAGCGGTGAACAAAAATAGAATCTGTTTTCGTGTGGGCATTGACATCTGCCGAATCATGAAGCGTGGCCGACGAAGCGGTAATACTTGCTGACCCCTCGGGACCAATCACGTCTTTGATGAAAAAGGCCGTTTGACTCATCATGGGCCCCCATCCCGCCTCATACCAGCCAATGGATCCATCTTCAAAGCGGACTTGCATTTGACCGTAGTTATACGTTCTCCGGGGAATATCCGCACTCAATCGCGCCCCGATGGCATAGACACTCACCGGACGGGCCTTTGTCATTCGGCACATGACGTCAATATAGTGAACTCCGCAGTCCACGATGGGTGACATCGAGTTAAGAATCTGTTTGTGCGTTTCCCACTCGGCTCCGGAACTCTGTTGGTTGAGGTTCATCCTCATCACAAGCGGCTTGCCCAATTTTTGCGCCTCCTCAACAAATCTTTGCCAGGCCGGGTGATGTTGAAGAATGTACCCGACAACCAGCTTGCGCCGGCGATTCCGACTCAATTCGATGATTTTTGCGGCATCCTTTAGCGAGGTCGCAATGGGTTTCTCCAAAAAAACATGGCATCCCGATTCTAAAGCGATCGCCGCATACTCCGCATGAGTATCGGGATAGGTACTGATGCAGACCCCGTCTGGCTTGGTGGCCGCGAGCGCTTCTTCGTAGTCGCCAAAGAGCGCATACTTTTTGTTCGGGAGAAGTTTTTTCAAAAGCGCTTCTCTCGAGCGAGGACTTCTCGAGACCAGGCCAGCAATCTCAAAATCGGGAGAGGCCTCATAGGCCGTGGCGTGCGAGGTGCCCATGTGGCCGCAACCCACCACCAAAATTCGCAAGGGTTTCTTCATCGGCGTGCTGCGGGTGGGCGCAGTTTAGCGTACGGCCCGGAAGTCCGCGCGAATCTTTTCCAAAATTTCGAGAATGGCGATGGTTTCCCGGCGGTCGATGGCCTGGCCCGGGTGGCGGAAGAAGTTCAGGATTCCCTTCATTCCGGCGCTAAAAAACTGGTCGCTGTCGATTGCAATCGGGCACGTTTCTTTCGCGTGGGAGACCACGCTAAAATAGGGGGCGTCATGGCCCACATGCATGTGAATGGAGGCCGCCCTCTCATCGGAAAAAGTGATTTCGATTTGTCGGAAGCCAGCGACTTCCCGGCAAGTCACCTCTTTGAACTCTGACCCCATGATACTGACTACGTGTTCGACCGGATGGATCAGATATTCATCAAAGTTCCCTCCCGTGGCCCAGGTCGCCATAAATCGCGGTCTTTGGTCCGGTTTGGAGCGGCAATACTCCTGAACCTCGGTGTATCGGAGCACCGAACTGCTCTGAATGGGGATCCTCCAATGATCGGCCGCCTCAAAAATGTGCCGGCCCGTGAAGAGATCCGGCGCGAAGGTCTTGTCCACGTAGGTGGGCTTCCCGAGCACGAAAGCTTTCTGACATAAATCCTCATGCGTCTCCGGATGGGAGGGGGCCAGCACCATCACGCAATCTGCCAGCGGGGCTAGATCCTCGATCTCTTGTGCGACGATCACCTGGTGCTTCTGAGCCCACGCTTCGAGGTTATCCTTGCGATTGGCGTAAACCCCCGTCAACCGGAACTCCGGATGATCCTTGGCCAGGAGGCTGGCGAATTGATTCGCATGATAGTTGTCGATGTCGTGGTCGATGAAAACGATGTTCACAGGGATTCGCTTAGATAGAGATTGTCGAGGATCTCAACCGCTCTGCGACCGTCGAAGGCCGAGGGCGAGGGGGCGCTCTGATCCGCAATTGTTTGGAGGAAATGGGAAATCTGCTCCGAAAACCCGCCGCTTTCGACCACCTCGATAGTTTCGGTCGTTTTGACGTCTTTCCGGCGCACTTTGATTTCGGCGCCGTTGCTATAATCGTAAAGGAGCGCTCCGAATTCGGTCTCGATTTCAACCACGGCCTTCCAAGTTCCCATGTTCCACGACGAGGTCACGAGCCCAAGAGCTCCGGATTCGGCTCGCAACGATACGACGCCGGAATCCTCGACATCCGTTCCTTCGAAAGCTTTCGCGATGTGTCCGCTGGAGGCGGCGACTTCCCCGCAATAAAACCGGAAGAGGTCCAATCCATGCGTGCTCGTATCCATGAGGACTCCTCCGCCGGCAATGGCCTGCTGGCAAAACCACTTGTCCTTCATACTGGGCATCGGACCGCCAAAAATATTGCGAAAGAGAATAATTTTTCCTAAGTCGCCACTTTGAATCAGCTCGCGCATTTTGAGATGGGCGGGAAGAAAGCGATGCCGAAAAGCCATCATGAAAACTGCCGGTGACTTCGCTGCCGCGTCCTCGATAGCCAGACTGTCTGCCAGGGTCCCCGCAAGGGGTTTCTCGCACAGCACATGAATCCCCCGATCCAGGGCGGCGAGTGCGATCTGGCAATGCAAATTGGGAGGCGTGCAGATATTAATCGCATCGATTCCGCTGTTCAAGAGTTCCTCGGAGGATGAGTACGTCCTCGCGGTCCCGAGTTTCGTCGCAAACGCATCGGCACGTTCTTTCGAGATGTCGGCAAAGGCGACCGGTGTGATACCGTTCTTTTCATATCCCTCGAGATGCGACTCCGCAATCGCACCGCACCCAATAATTCCAACTCTGGGCTCATTTTTCATAAGAGAAAAGACGGCCATCTCGACCGCCCGAAGCTTTGCCGGTCGCTATTTTCCGTCGACGTTGAGCCAGCAATGCCGCCCCGCCCATGATCATCAATACGGCCGTGGTCGGCTCGGGGGCACTGGCGACGCGGAACCCAACATTGGGGACCTCGATCGTGGGTCCGAAGGCACCCCGGACCTGTGATTTCATGAGAGCCCCGTTGGCACCCCAGTCGCCCTCGCGGTACCCTCGCGAGGTGAAGATCAATGGTCTCGTTCCATTCCCTCACATTGCCTCCCTGGTCGTATGTCCCGTAGTAACTCTCGCTCTCCGTCGGATAGAGCCAATAACTGTCTGCCGGTCCACCGTCTGCCTCGGGTTGGTAATACGCCGCCTTATACCACTCGTTCTCCGCCGGAAGAAAATACGTGGCGGAGCCCAATCTCACGGGTGTCCTCAAACTAATGTCATAGGTCCCGGTTTCTGTACTTCGACTCTCCTGCCCATTTTGCAGCCAGTTGACAAAACGCGCCGAGTCGTTCCAACTCACATACGTCACCGGTCGCAATCCGCTTCCGATCACCGAATAGGTGTAGCTTCCGCTGCTTCCGCTCCGCGAGATCCCCGCGATGTTCAAATTCGTTGCCATGTTCGTATTGTACAAACCGTAGATATCCGTCGACGCCACCGGGTTCAGAAATTCGGTGTACTGGATCAGGTTCACTTCCTTCGTGGCGATTTTGTAGGCAGTGGCTACCGACCCAATCCCCGACACAGTCCCCGAATTCAACGGATCCTCCGCATTGGCCACATCCCCCACCGCCGCCCAGTCGAAGGTCACGGCGGCTTTGGCCGGGGAGAGGCAGACCAAGGCCGCAGCTAAGAGGATCATGAGGGCGTTGGGGCGTACGGGCGAGTTCATGGCGGGGTTCTAACCAAGCATGCGACCCGTGTCGATAATCGATAATTAAAAAAGGAATATTGAGGTGGACAATGTCCGTTCGGCTGTCTTCATTGGGCCGGAAAGGATGTGCGCTTCCAGTTGGTTCGGGGGATGCCGTCGTTTCGCCACCTCTTGAACATTTGCGCATGAAGAATTTTCTGTCGTCTCCGGTCAGTCGGACCGAAGTCACCACGCTTTTGCAAGATTGTCCTCCCAGATGCGTGTTGCCGGTTTGCAGGGATGCTGCCTGGCAGAAGATTCCTTTGTTGGAAGGGGAGGCAGCCCGGATTGTCCAAACGGCTGCGGAAGAGGCGATCCGAAGTTGACCGATGCACTTTCCTACAGCCGCCACCTCGGAGGCCCCCGGCCATTCACCGTCTGCCCTTTGGACCGGAGGGAGGGGGCGGTACCCACCCAACGATCACACTGCAATTTCGCACGCCATCCTGATAGGACTCTGAAAACCATTTGATTATGACCCAAAGCAACTCCACAACAACGCCCTCTCCCTCCGCCGGAATGCGGTTGGGCATGGTTCTCACTCCACCCACGGATCAAAATCTCACCTTGGCCGCCCAAGTGGGAGTGACCGACGTCGTGGGGCGGTACCAACAGGTCGATTCCGAGGAAAAATTCGCCCGGGAAGCGGCCCGGATGGAAAGCTTTGGTCTCCGTCTTTCCGTGGTGGAAGGTTATTTGCCCATGCGGGCGATCATTTTGGGGGCTGGAGACCGTGACGCCGCCATTTCTGAGATTCGGGATTTGCTTCAGCTCATGAAAAAATTCGGAGCAGGGACCCTCTGCTATAACTTCATGCTCTCCGATTGGACCCGGACTTCCTTCCGGCTTCCTGCTCGGGGTGGGGCCTGGACCAATGGATTTCGTCTGGAGGATTCTGCCGATCAACGCCTGGAGGAGGAAGATTGCCGGACCCGAGCCCAGTTGTGGGAGAACTTGAACTATTTTTTGGAGCGTATTCTTCCGGTGGCTGAGGACTGTGGCGTCCGGTTTGCCGCCCATCCCGACGATCCCCCTCTCCCGGTTCTTCATGGCTCGGAGCAAATTCTTTATTCTCCGGAAAGTTTTGACCGGCTTTTGAATTTGAGCGACAGCCCAGCGCATGGCGTTTGTTTTTGCCAGGCGAATTTCGGCCTCATGGGGGCCGATCTTCCCGCCGCCATCCGGAATTTTGGAAAGCGGATTCATTATATCCATTTCCGGGATGTCGAAGGCACGCCGGAAAACTTCACCGAGACTTTTCACGACAATGGTCCGACCGATATGGCGGAGGCCATGCGGGCCTATGAGGAGGCGGGATTTTCGGGGGTGATCCGGCCCGATCATGTTCCCCTCCTGGCCAATGAGGACGGGGACGCCACCGGCTACACGACCAACGGACGGCTCTTTGCGGCCGGATATATCCGCGGCCTGATAGACGCGGTCGGGGGCAATCTTCTTCCGGGGAAATGACCATGGACCTTCGAGACAAAGTTTGTTTGATAACCGGAGCCGCCGAGGGCATTGGGCGGGCGATTGCGGAAGGATTTATTGGCCGGGGGGCCCGAGTGGTGGCAACTGACCGGGTGCCGGTGGAGGGGCTGGAGGGCGCGGCGGCTCTACGTGCCTATGACGTGACCGATCCGACGGCGGGTCCGGAGGTGGTCGCTGATATCGTCCAAAAATTTGGACGTCTTGATGTTTTTATCGCCAATGCCGGAGCCATGCCCCGTCAGGAGTGGAATGCGATTGGGGTGGAGGATTGGGAGAAGATTCTCCGGGTCAATTTGGATGGGGCCTGGTTCGGGGCCCAGGCGGCTGCGAAGGTCATGACCGAGCAAGGACAAGGGAAAATCATTTTTGTCTCCAGCGTGGAAGTCCGACTGGGGGTTGCGGTCCACTGTCACTATGATGCCGCCAAGGCCGGTCTTATCGGCTTGACCCGGTCTCTCGCTCGCGCCCTCGGCCCTTCAGGCGTGAGGGTCAATTGTCTCATGCCCGGGGCGGTCAAAACCGCTTCGGAGATAAACGACTTTCCCGACAAGCGCAAGAAGGACGAAGAACTCAGCCAACGCCAGTGCCTGCCAGCCAGGGTCCTGCCTGCCGATATCGAGCCGGTGGCAGCTTTTCTCAGCGCCCAGGAATCCGACGCCATCACCGGCCAAGTCCTCTGCGTGGACCACGGGCTCATTCATTATTAGGGAAGGTGGTTCGGCGGGAGCCTCGCGCGGCCGAGAAGAATGAGAAGAAGGCATCAAGGATGCCAATTCCGTGAAAATTCGAGACCGGTCCGAATATAAACATAAAAAGGAATAATGATTCTTGTCAGTTTGCTGAAATCTCTCCAGAAATAGCTTGTTCATGAAAACGCAACTCCCTGCCCGTCCCTTTCGCACTCATATCCTTCTCGTTCTTCTTGTCGTGGTGGCTTTCCCAAGTCTGGCATTGGCCGGAGCTTGGCTGTCAAAGCCTGCTGCGGAAACTCCGGAAAAGAAGGAAGCATCGGCGAAGGAAAAAACCAAAGCCTCCTTGCCGGAAGGGGTTCTCTTTTCCTTTCAGGATTACTTGAATCGAAACTGGAGCAACGAAATGGTGACGGTTCCGGCTTCTGCCCAGACCATTAAAGCCTTGCAGGCCGGTCAGGGTGTGGTGGATTCTCAGGGCCAACCCGTCCTCTGGCAGATTCTCCCGGCGAGGGCCGCTGGCGGAGCCCAGGTGGCGTTTTTGGCCAATATTCCTCCGATGGGAAAGGAGTCATTTCGTCTCGGGGAAGTCTCCGAGCCGGTGTCCTCCGACCTGAAGGTGACGGAGACGGACACTGCCATTGAAGTCAGCAACAGCCGGGTGGGCTTGCGAATCCGGAAAGCGCTCCAAGACACCCAGGGTCCGATCGAGTCGATCCGCTTGGGAGAAGGCGAATGGATCGGAGAGTCTTCGCTAGAGAATTACCCAGCCGGAGCAGGAGAATACAGTGTCAGGGTGGTGACGCAGGGACCGGTTCTGGTCGAAGTGGAATGCGGCATTGAAAAAGGGTCCGGCTCGTGGAAGCTACGGCTGCAGTTTCAGGCCGGTGAACCAGTGGTCTTGATCGATGAAGATTTTAGCCTCGGCGAAGATGTCGCCTGGAGCCTGAACCTTTCCGAAGGATTTTCACCCGACGAGATTTTTTATCGGACCGGGAAGTCCGCCGCGGGTACTCTCTTCGGTGTGGCCACCGCTTCGAAAATTGTTGCCGACGAAGAGCCCGTCTTTGTCGTCGACGGCTGGCTGCGCTGGTGGATGAAGCTGCGCGAAGGGAAGTGGTTTGCCGTTTATGGCCCCCAGTCTCCGGAGATGCTGCTGGTGGGATCGCGAAACGCCGAAGTTTGGGTGGAACCGGGCACGTCCACGGATTCGGCCAATGCGGAGAAGAAAAAACCGGCGGATGTCAGTGTGGAACTGAAGTTGGATGGCCAGGACCTTCGCTTGGGCCTCCCGCTGGCGGACGGACGCCGGGATTGGCTGATCGGAGCGGTGGACAAGGCCAAATCTCTGGAAGTGTTGACACAAGCCACCAAGTTCAAGCCGCGACTGGCCACCCTGCCTCAGCAGTCCATTATTAAGACCGAGTTTCCGCTCAATCGGATCAAAGATTATGTCTTGAACTGGAAGGAAACAGAATCTCACCCCCGCCTCTTTATTACTCCAAAAGAGCTTGAAGAGTTGCGGAAAGATTTCATCCCCGACCCCGAAGCCCTGGCCGGGTATATGGAATTGAAACTCAATTCCCAAAAGCTCAATGAGCCGGTTCACTATTTCCTCCTAAGCAAAGATCCGGCTCTGGGTCGGAAATTGGCGGACTTCAGCCTGGAGACTCTGCAGGGAGCCATTGATTACTATCTCCTCCAGGATGGAGGCTTCTCGCTGGGATTTGCTCCCCATCATAACTTTACAGCCGTTGCCACCTCGGCAAATCTGGCGGACGCGCTGTTTGACCAGGGGATCTACACGCCGGAGGAGCACGACCGGGTCCGGGCCCAATTGGCCTTTATCGGATACACCACGACCCGAGATGACTTCTGGGCTGAGGAACTGGGATATGCTGCCAACCCGAATATGACCTCTATGGTGGCTGCCAACCAACTGACTTTGGGATGTGTGATCGCTTCGAACCCTGACGCCAAACCCTGGGCGGTAGAAGGCTTGACCGAACTCAAGCGGGAGCTGAATGAATGGTCCGACTCCAGCGGAGGTTGGCTGGAGGCGCCCCATTATGTCCTGGCTGCTTTCGACCCGATTGTGGGCGGAATGATCATGGCTAAAAATAGCGGATACGGAGATGAACTCGACAATCCTAGGCTACGTTTGGTGGCCCAATGGCTGGCAAAAATTTCCACCCCGCCGAATCCGAATCTCAACAACTGGCGACACCTGCCGCCGATTGGCAATACCATGCGCAACGAGGCCACGGCAATTTTTGGGCTCATGGCGGGGCTCTGGAGGGAAAGAAATCCGGAATTTTCCGCCGAGATGCTCTGGATGCATGAGCAACAGGGCTCACCAACCAAGATGGCCCCGGGAGGATTCACCGCCAATCTCAATGGTTTCTACAAATTGCTCAGCGACTTCCCCAAAAAGTCCAAGGCCCCTAACTATAAAAGCGAAGTCTTTCCGGAAAATGGTGTCATTTTGCGGAATATCTTTCCCTCGGATCGGGAGACGACTCTCCACATGATCGCCGGCAGTCATGTCCAACACTATGATTATGATTCGGGCAGCGTGACGATCTGGGGCAAGGGCCGCGTCATTGCCGATGACTTTGGTTATTACAGTCGCGCCCCCATGAAGGATCACAACATGGTGGACACGCCGGCCACCGATGGACTCAATATGCGGATTAAGGATTTTTCCACCACTCCGGAGTTCGACTATGTGAAGGGCAAACTGAAAGTGTGGAGCCGGCAAATTCTCTTTGTCAAAAGCCCCCAGTGGGATGCTCCCAATTACTTTCTCATCAAGGATAGCTTGAGGCCGGCCCTTCCGGCCACTTGGCGGATGTGGTTCACCTGCGAATCGATTCAAGTCAATGGCCCGCAGGCCCTGGTGGTGGGCCGGGAAGATGTGGATACCGACGTGTTTTTTGTCGCTCCCACCGAGACCCCGAAAATCGAGGAAGTCACCCGGAAGACCCTGGCGCTGTTGCCCAACCGCTCGGAAAAGATGATCGATTTCACTCAGACGGGGCTGATTGTGCCTGAAAAGCGGCAATCCGGTTTTACCACCGTTTTATTTCCGCGGTTGAAGACGGCCCCCGCCGCTAAAGTGAAAGACCTCCAGGACGGACAGGTGGTGGAAGTGCAAACCGGTCAAGGGACCGACTATCTCTTTGCCAACGCCAAGAAGTTTTCCTTCAAGCAGGGGGAGATGGAATTTGAAGGCACCGCCGGGGCCATCCAAAATCGGCCTGGCAAACTCATCCTCTCTCTAGGTGCGGCGGGGAAGATTTCCTCTGCCGGGAAAACTCTCGAATCCGAGATGGCAATTTCCCAATCCTGGGATGTGCCAACCCCCTGAGATCTGATCTCATAACCAAAAATCCTCTATGAAAACCCAGCCTCTGCCCCTTAAACTCACGACATCTCGCCAGAATAAGAAGCGATGGTCTGTGTTCATTCTTACACTCAGTGTCTTCGTTTCCTTCGCCCAAGCCGCAGAGGATGTTCTCTGGAGTGAGGATTTCGAAGCCGGCGACCTCGGAGTCATGAGGGGCACTCCGCCGGAAGGCTTTAAAGTATTTACGGGCTCACCCATTGCCGGGGAAGAGTTGGAAGAGGGTTCGACTTGCGCCGAGCTCACTCTCTCAGGCACCCCGGCGACCATCGCTGTGAAGGGACCGATTTATGTCGATCCCACCTCAAAATCCCGTCTCAGTGTCAGGATCTATGCGGAGGCCGGATGCAAGTTCATGATCAACGGCTACATTCACGGTACGGACAACCAGCAAGTCATGAAAGAGGGCACTACGAATGTCGAGGGATATGGCCTGAAGACAGAGGATGGCATCGAGGTGGTGGAAGGTCCGAGCGCAGGCTGGATCACGATGTCGACTATATTTGGTCCCGTCGGTTCCGGTGTCGATAGTGAATTACCGAAGGAAGCGATGTGGGTGACTTTCATTGTCAGGATTGTCGAGAGTGGGGAGGGGAAATTTTATATCGACGATCTCATACTTGAGCAAATCCCCGACGAGGCTCCGAAGACTGAGGCCAAGCCTTGAAGCAGAATCCTGCGATCGCATCGCGCTTGGGTTCGCCCTCCCATTGAGGATAGGCGGGTTTGATGAAATTACCGTGAATTCTCTGAGCTTCCGAATGATCCCATCGCGCAAGTTTTTGTAGAGAACCCCCTGATCAACCAAATACCATGTCGGAGATGCACCAGTATACGGTTAAACCCCACCGCGGAAAACCCACCGTTCACGACAATGGGCAACCGCGCAGCGTGGTCCTGTACAGTCCGGGATGCGCTTTCGGCAACACCGCCCGGGAGGACGTGGATCGTTTTTGCGGCGCGGGCGTGACCGACTTCTTTCTTTGGGTCGGACGCCACGAAACCGAGGTGGACACCTTCACGACGCCATTTTGGCATTCGGTGAATATTTTCGATCATCCCCACTACGTCAGTCCAGAGCGCTTTGTCTCTCTCCCGGAGAGAATCGACTACATCACTGCCCGCTGCCCGGACGCGCGGTTTTTCATCCGTTTTTATTCGCAGCCGCCCATCAGTTGGAAAAAGGCGCACCCGGAAGAACTCGTGGTCAGCGAGGACGGCACCCAGTTGAATGAGGTCTCCCTTGCCAGCGAGAAATTTGCCGTCGAGCAGAAACGCTTTTTCCTCCACTTGATGGGGTGGCTGGAGTCGCAACCCTGGTCCTGGCGCATCATGGGCTACCTGACCCTGCATGACTATGAGGGGACAACGCTCAATGCCTTGCTGGGAGGCTTGTATGACTTTTCCGAGCCCATGCGGAAGGCCTTTCGGGCATTGGGGTTGGACGCCAAGGAGGTCCCCCAAAACCGTTTCCTCGCCGAGGCCAGCGAGGGGCGGGGATCGCACTGGCCGGAGCCCGGGACCACGGAGACCGAACGGGCCTATTTTGACCTCGTCCGAAGCCTCTTCTTAGCCCGTTGCCGGAGCTTTTTCCAGGCGGCGCAGCAGGCACTCAACAGCCGCGAGGTGCTTCTCGGCATGGATGCGCTCAAGCAGGGGATGCAGGGCTGGCACTGCGAATCCTACTTCCGGGGACAACCGCCCAGAGCCCATCATTCCAATGTCCTCCTCGCCTCGGGGTCCACTGGAGCGGCGGAGTTTCTGGATCTTCCGGGATTTAATGTTCTCCAAACTCCTTACGATTATACCTTTCGGCAAATGGGTGGATGTCCCGAGCCGGAGGGCATCGCCGACAGCATCACCCTGCGGGAAAAATTGTTCCTGGCCGAGGACGATTGCCGGACCTACCTCTGCTCCGAAAACGAGGCCCATGGCTATTACCGTACCCCCCGCGAGGTTGAAGTCGGGATGTGGCGAAATGCCGCCGCCGCTATTGCCCGGGGCTATCACGGCTACTGGATGGATGTGACCAGCTTTCCCAGTCCCCGGGGCGGCTACTTCCGCGACGATGCCATCATGAAAGTGATCGAGTCGATCGTTCCGGTTTTTCACGCCGCCACGGATTGGGAGCGAGTCGAACAACCGGGGATCGCTGTTATCGTTGATGATACCTCCGGCAGTTGGGAGAATTTTTCAGCCGATTTTCAGAGCCTTGCCGTCATGTGGCAGCGTCTGACCGGTCTTTCTCAATGTGGCGTTCCGTTCCGGACCTACCTCTTCGAAGATTTGCTGGAGGAAAATTTTCCCGACCACAAACTATTCCTCTTTCCCAATCTCTTTTGCCTGAATAAGGAACGTCACCAAATCCTGAAGGATAAAGTCTGTCACAGCGGCAGGGTGGTCATCTGGGGTCCCGGAACCGGGATTACCGACGGCAAAACCCTCGGCTCTGATTGGGCCAGCGAGGTCACCCGCATGTCGCTCGACCTCCTACCTGATGAATCGTATTCGCGACGGGTGGTCCTGACTGGGTTCGATCATCCCATCACGGAGAACTTGCACGGATCGATGAGCTACGGGGACAGCGCCCCCTACGGTCCGGCTCTCCTGCCGCGCTGGGAAGATGGGATTTCGGTGCAGGGAACGGTCCTAGCCCAGCGGGGCGTCAATCGTCCAGGCCTGGCCATCAAGGAGATAGGCGCGGGGGAGGGGGCCTGGACCAGTATTTTCAGCGCGGCCGCACCGCTGCCCGCCGATCTGATTCGCGAGGCGGCGCGGTACGCCGGAGCTCATGTCTATTCCGAGGAAAACGATGTCATTCTCGCATCAAAATATTTTCTGGCCGTGCATTCCACCCGGCGGGGATGTCGGACTATTGCCCTGCCCCAGGTTTCACGAGTCACCGACCCGGTCACGGGATCCGTGATTTCCGAGCGGACGGAGTCCCTGGAAATCGAAGTTGATCCTCCCCAGACCCGGCTCTTTCGCCTGGAGCCGGTGTGAGCCGATTTCCTTTGGCTTAGATCTTTGCTCCGGTTCGCCTCTCCCATTTTTTGGAAAGCTGCGATGCTCTTTCGGGCCTCCTGTCCCCACGCGGCCCTACCGACCGATAGGTTCCCCGGAGCGAAATCTCACCGGGATTTGGCCGAGTATCCTGTCGCGCCCTGTTTCAAAAATATCCCTTGACGGGCCTTGTATATTCCTCTTTGATGATACTGTCCCCTAAATATTCTATTTATCATGAACAAAATTTCGAAACTCAAATTCCTGACGACGGCCCTTGTTGTCTCGGTCGCCTGTGCGGTCACGGCTTCCGCCCAACAAGCATGGAACGGTAATGAAGGCACGGCTTGGGGAAACTTGAACAACTTTAGCCCATCCGCCGGTGTGCCGACCAGCACGACGGCGGTGAGTTTTGGCACCAGTAACTCCTACACCGTGGATTTAGGAGGGGTCTCCCGGGACTTCAACACCATGGCCGTGAATTCCAACATCGATTACACCTTCATCAACGGAACGCTCAATCCGTTTGGCAATATCGCCAAGAATGGTTCAGGGACTCTTTTCCTCGATAACCTTTCTCTGGGGGGAGATCGTGCGATAAATACGACTTCGACTGGGGCAGTCACCATTTCAGGGGCCCTTAGTGGGACCGGACGCTTAACTTTGTCAGATGGCATTACCAACACCCTCTACACCCTGACGGGGGACAGTTCTTCGTACGGTGGCGGAGTGACAGTTTCGGTCTTTTCCAATTTGCGCATGGGTACCAATACCGCCTTGGGTAGTGGGGAATTCATTCTCAATGCGGAAAGTTACAATTTACTTAGGGTGTCTTCGACCGGCACTTCGGCCCGAACGATTTCAAACGACGTCACCATTTCGCGGGCTACCACCGGGGCTGGAGGGGTTCGTTTTGGGAATTCCTCGGGAGATACCGGCAAGGTTACCTATACCGGTCTGGTCAGTTTTTCTGGAACATCGGGTGCGCTTTTCCGGCTTCTGGCCGACAGCGAAACGGAATTTTCAGGGGCTTTTGGCGCTGGGGGAATCGATGATCTTTTGGTTGAAGGCCCCGGAACTCTAACCGTCAGCAGTGCCGATAACACCTTTGCCGGTACGATCAAGGTGGGTGGGGAATCGGTCAACAACTATGGGCAATTCGGTGGGGTTTTGAGAGCGACAGCCGACGAGGCCTTCGGAACGGCAGTCATTACCCTTCAGTCCAGCGCGACCGTTAATGGTCAATTACGATTGGCCGGCGGAGTGAGCTTGGGCAACACGATCCTCCAGATCGGAGGAGCGTCAAATACCTATCTGGTCAATGAGTCTGGAGATAATGAACTCACTGGTTCTTACCAAATATCGAACAGCACCTCTCTCTTTTCATCCGGTGTCCAAGTGAATGGGGACTCCACTTTAAAAATTGCCACGACGACGATTACATCCGGAAATGTTGCTCTCAATAAATTAGGCGCTGGCCTCTTGGAGGTGACCAACAACACGGCCGATCTGAGGCGTCTGGAGATTACCGATGGGACCTTTCGGGATGTTGGAGCGACGCGCTTGGGCGCGAGCACCAAAGTCGCCTTTACGGGAACATCAGGTGCCAATTCGACCTTGGAGAGCAATGGAACTTTCAATAAATCATTGAGTGCGCAATACGGGAATGGAAACTTTGTCCAGTGGGTCGGAGCTGCCTCGGGCGGATTTGCCGCCAAAGGCGGAGGGCTGAATGTTCAGTTGAACAATAACACGAACACCGTCAATTGGGCCAGCACCACGGCCTTTGTCAGCTCCGGAGCCCTGCTGCTCAACTCTGCCACCGCCGACGATGTGGTGGACTTTCAAAATGGCCTCAATCTCAACGGGGCCAATACTCGTGAGATCCGGGTGCTGGATAATACGAACACCACCGCCGATTCCGGCCAAATTTCCGGAGTGATTTCCGGAGTCGATAGCATCTTGAACAAGACGGGAGACGGTCTCCTGAACTTGACGGCTGCCAACACCTACTCGGGAGGCACCCGGGTCAGTGCGGGAACCTTGCTCATTAACGGAGCGCAGTCCGGTGGAGGATTGGTCACGGTGGAATCCGGTGGAGCTCTTGGTGGAAATGGCAGCGTTGATGGTAGTTTGAGTTTGGAGGCCGGAGCGGATTTTGTTTTCAGCCTCACAGACACCTTCACGGTTAATGGCACGGATGTCACCTTCGGCGGATTTGGCATCAGCAATTTGATTGGCCTGGATGGCTCGGTCGCGGAGGGCATTTACACTCTGATCAACGGATTGGCGGACTTTGGCCTCTTCGCCAACGTGTCAAACTTCGGTTCGGGCAATGCGGTCTCCATCGGAGGCGGCAAGAGCGCCTACTTCCAATCCGGAAGCCTGCAGGTGGTTGTCGTCCCCGAGCCCACAACCTTGGCCCTTCTGGCTGGCGGATTGGCGTTCACGCTCCGCGGCCGCCGTCGGCGGAGTTAGAGTTCCGCCGATCCTCGCTGAATGGAGACACGTTTGTCGTCTTCGTTTTTCCTGGGAGGGCGAGGCTCCGCCCGAGCCGATGATTTTCATGGATGGCGACGATTTCTTCAGTGCTAGACCTCGGGGGAAATGCGGATGCCTTTAGTTCAAGTTACGGCTCGGCAGGAGCCTCGCCCTCCCATTCTTGGGAGGGTACGTTTGTTTTCGCCGGAAGGGCGACCGGAGCTTTGCGTAGATCTGAGCCGACTTCTTTTTTGGGCTGACTGAAAATAAAAGGGAATTTTAGATATGAATAAATACGCTATGTTGGGAGGATTTTTGGCGCTGGTGATTTTGACCATCGCCACAACCCGGGCGGACGACCTGCGTCCTGATGCCCTCAAGAGTAACCTCGGCTGGTGGTCGGCGGACGACAACGGAGCCAATGCGACCTTGGTGGATGTCTCGCTGCCGGAGGATGTGATGCAGTGGACAGACAAAGACCAGTCCTTCACCATTACCGGAGGACAGCCCGATCCGACCGGGACAAACAATGCCTATCAGGTGATGGAAAATCCTGGAGCCGGCGCACGATGGTTGGCGCTCGCTCCCGAAGGGTATGTGGCTGGTCCGTGTCAGATCCAATTTACCTATAAGTCGGTGGGAGGTGCGTCGGTTTGGGTTTATGACCGGAAGAGATTTTCCCCCGAATTTGAATTCACCGCCGACGGCGAGGTCCGGATTGGCAAACACCCTAGTGCCCATAATGACAACACCTGGTATGCCGTGACAGTGCTTGGGAATGGCTTTTACAAAGTGGACTTGTGGATCGGGGGCATCAATTTGCAGAACGGCCCGGCATTTTCGACCGCCAGTGCCCTGGAGACTCCTGCTCCGGGAGATGCCAGCAAGGGAATGATCCTGGCAGATGTGAAATTCTCTCAATGTTATATCACCGGGCTGAATGATTCGTCGGCTCGCGGGATCCATTTGACCGCTCAATCGGAGGAAGCCCCCTTCTTTCAGAAGTCCACAGATGTCGCGGGTCTTCTTTTGAACAAGAGCTGTCTTTGGCAACCGGAAATGACCTTTAAATTTCTATCCAGCAGCGATCCGGCTCTCTGCGCCGCCTTGAGCGGTACGAATGCGAGCACGGTGATGGGTTTGGTGCGGCGGCAGTGGGCCCGATCCGGGCGGAACGGGCCGGCCAAGTTTTTTAAAGCTGTTTCGGAATCCGGCGATTCCTTCGCGGTGGGATTTGCCCCCGGCAATAGAATCCATGGCAACGAATTTTTCGCCGGGAAAGATGTCAAAACAGGTTTGCTTTCGGAGGTAGTTAGCAATCAGGAGTGGAATGTGGTGACGGCTGTCACCACAGGTACGGGAACCACGATTTACTTGAGTGATGGCACGGAAACCAAACCGGTGGCCGGTCCAATGCTCCTCCCGCGAGGGACGATAAAGGCGGTGCAAATCGGAGCGCAACGAAGCGCATTGCGGGAAGCGGCGGTTTGGGGGGAAGCCTTGGACGCCGAAACGATTGCAGCTCAGGCGAGGGGAATGATCGCTCGGGCGGGCGGGTTGCAAGGGCTCAATACGGTGAAGACTTTTGACGGAATTACCATCGAAACCCGTTCCCGATCTACTCCTTTTCCCTGGCGAGATGATGCCGGTACGGCCTTTTATAAGGGAGCTTGTTGGATCCTTGGGGGCGCATTGAAAGCCAAAAAGCCGAGCAACGATGTCTGGAAATCCACCGACTATGGGGCCACCTGGACCGAGGTGGCGCAGGTCCAACCGGCCGAACGTTCGGCCGGTGCGGCGGGCTTCACCCTCAAGGTGGACGGGAAAACCTATTTGTACTGGATGAACTGTGTGGGGTCAGATCAACATCTCTACCGTTCCCTGGATGGAAGTTCCTGGGAGAAAATGGGGGAGGATCCACCCTGGAGAGAGAATACTGGCCAAGGAGTCGGCATTCTCGGAAATGACATCTATGTTATGGGAGGACAAACGAAGAAGGCGGATCCAGACACGGCGGTGAACCATGTCTACAAGTCTTCCGATGGAGGCGCTACTTGGAAGCAGTTGCCCGATGCGCCCTGGTCGCCCCGGGGGGCGTTTGGCCCCCTGCTCACCACCTGGAAGGAAAAAATCTGGGTAACCCATGGCGGAAAACGCCACGGCGTCGGAGGCGGCGAAGGGTATGAAAATGATATCTGGAGCTTTGACGGTTCCCAATGGGAACGCGTTCTCGAACACACGCCTTGGAGCGGGACGATCTGGAATACCACCTTCGTACTTAATGACGAATTTTTCATTCTCGCCGGTATAGATGCCAGAGGTTTTGATCACCGCATGCTGTGGAGATCCAAGGATGGTGTGCATTGGACTTCGGTTTTTCCGCTCCCTTGGGGGGTTGCGCATGAGACGGGCGCCATTGAAACCGACCGAGGCGTCCTTTTGGTACCAGCCGAGTGGGAGGAAAAGGTCGCCCGCCTCCTGAAGTTTTCGCCGGGAGGGCAACCGGAGCTTTGCGTAGATCTGAGCCGGAAGGCGAATCAAACCTCCCGGTGAGCCGATTTTTTGCTATTCCGGCTACAAAAGAATCCGTCTTTCCACCGATCCTTCCCCGACCATACCAGCCCCGCGGGATTCCAAGCGAGCGTAGGTGATGACCAATTCCTGCGATTTGCGATCCTCATAGACCTTGAAATTGGAGAGTTGAACCGACTCTGAGTCTTCGGGAAGCCGACAATCGATTACGACCACGGAGGACCGATCAAGGGTCGGCGTGGCGTCTTCGCGAACCCGGACCAGGAGCAGGGGGTGGCGGGGACGGTTGCCCACAGCTCGTTCGGGGGCTATGTTTCCCAGCCAATAAAGGATGCCTGAGGAGGCGCGAATGAGGGCACTGCCCGAGGACGAGGAGAAGAGGGGAGTGCCATCGTTCCAGGTCAGAGGTGTCGGCGCACTCCAGGTTGCCCCACCGTCGGAGGACTGCGCCATCCATTTGTGAGCGGGCAGATGCGGGGAGCTGTCATTGCTGGCCCGCGCGGTCAAGAGGAGACGTCCATCGACAAGCTCGGCCATGGCGGACTCGAAAACCCCACGGGTGGAGTGTTGCGGGGACAAATCGACAAAGCCACCCGGCCGCCATTGCAGGCCGACGGCTGAGCGTTGACCGATGAGGCAGCCGGCCCGGAAGCGCAGAACAGAACCTTTGTACTCCGGGAGATCCGGAATCCATTGGGCGGGCAGGATGATGCGTTTGTTGCGGGTGACGAAAGGACGGGAAAAGGAGACTCCGAGAGCATTTTGTCCGTAGGTCCAAAATTGGGCCAAATCTGCTTCGGGGAAGTCCCAGGCGAGCGGCTGAGCTGCGGCAAAGTCTTGGATGGAGGGATTCCACTCCTGAATCATGAGCCGGTTATGCCACCAGATTTCCGAGGCGTATCCGGAGGTGGGATATTCATGAAGATTGAAAATACGGGAGAGGAAATCCGGTTCTTCGAGGAAGGTGCTTTCGCCCATCCGGACCCATCGGCCGGAAGCGTTTTGAAAAGCGGGGGCAATCTGGAGGGGAGCGGACCGGGTCCGTCCCTGATCGTCGGAAGTGCGGGAGTAATGGTGGCCCCAGTGGTCGTCGCCATCCATTTCCCCCAGATCCTGAACCAATAATTTGCCGCCTGGCGCATATCCGCTCATCCGTTTGAGCAGATAACGGTTTTCAGCGGGCGGTTGAGTCAGGCAGGGTTGCTCGGCACCAATGGTGACGCGGGGATCAGGTTTCATTCAAGGGGGCGGCGATTTTTATAGAACGAGTGCTCATTGATGATGCGGATACAATCAGTTTCAGCAACGGCTCGCCACTCGCTCTCCCAATTTTGACTTCGTGGAAAGGCTCACTTTTTGCGAAAAATGCGTTTGACCGTTTTGTAAGCCATCTTGGGTCGACGATATTCGTCGAGCGTTCCTTTGTTGTTGAAGGCTCTCGGGCGCCCCAGAGCTCCGACCGACGTATACGTACGGCAGTCGCAGAATTGCCAGAGGGAAACGCCGGAGATTCGGTCGTCTTGAACCACGCGCTCGCAGACAAGTTCCAAGTAATCAGCCTGGTATTCCTCCGTCCAGCGCGCATTGAGCGGATCGCGCCAGCCATAAATGGCACCGGCACCGATCTCGCTGAGAAGAAACGGTTTCTGGTCCTGCCCGACGGAATGAAGATGCTCGAGGTAGGTGTCGAGGGCTTTGTGGATTTGGGGCAGGGGGCGGGGGTCATCAGGATCTCCCGAATACCAGCCCGGATAACAATTAATCGAAATCACGTCACAGTATTCAAAGCAAAGGTCGGTCAAAGCCCGGTTGGATGCATAGGTGACGGGCCGGGAGGGATCGAGGCTTTTGCAGAGGTGATAGAGTTCCCGGTAAAGATTAGCCGCATAGGGTTTGTCGCTGCCACCCTCATTGAGATAACCCCACATAATAACGCTGGGATGGTTGCGGCTCTTGGCGATCATGAGCCGGGTTTGCTCGAGTTGACCGGAATGGAAGGTGGGATTGGCAAATTGTTTTTCGTCCACATTCCCCCAACCGAGGGACTCCTCGAAGACATAGAAGCCCATCTCATCACAGAGGTGGAGGAACTCCGGATCCTGGGCATAGTGGCTGCCCCGAATGAAATTGCAGCCGAGGTCGCGGAGGATTTGCAGGTCCTGGGCATGTTGCTGCAGAGGCAGGGCCGGACCGAATTGCGGATGGGCCTCATGTCGGCAATAGCCGAGTAGTTTGGTGGGCTGGCCGTTGACCAGAAACTGGCCGGAGGAAACGTCGATGCGCCGGAACCCGATGCGCAGGGCGAAATCGTCCTCGGCCGTCTCAATCCGGATGGTGTGCAGGTGGGGCGTCTTCGCCGACCAGGGTTTGGCCTCCGGGACTTGGAAATCGATGGAAGCCGCACCGTCCTTTATGATCGCATTTTCCTGCCAGACGATGTGGTCATCCGCAAAGATGGTCAACGGAAGCTCCAGAGGAACCTCACCGGCAAAGACAATCCGGGCCTGCACCTTGCCGGTGGAGGCCTCGGGAGCGTCCAGTTCCGCGCTGTGGATATGCACATCCGGAACGAGATGGAGTTCCACCGATCGGAAAATCCCCCCATAGGCATAGAAATCGTAGAAGTTAAATTGCAGTGGAACCCGATTGGGATCAAAGCGGTTGTCATTGAGAATAATAAGTTCCCGCTGGGAAAAATCCCGGGCGGGAAGAGTAATTTCGATCTGACTGTAAGGCAGAGAAAAGGTCCGAAGTTCCTCGCCGTCCACGAACACGCGGTTCCACATGCCGGTTCCCCGGAGACGTAGAAAGGCCTTCCGGCCCGGCGGGATGTCAAAGGAAATACGGTAGGCGGCAGTGCCGCGTTTTCCCGCGTAGGCGGGATGGGCATCCCAGGCGGAGGGTACGACCATGACGTCATCGAAGGTCAGCGAGGCCGGCTCAAGAAATTCAGGAGAAAGATCGCTCCCGAGATAGGTAAAATCCCACCTGCCGTCGAGGAGACGGCAGGCGCGCTTTTGGTGGAGGGTGAACATTTCTTGTTTACTTCACGGAAACCTCAGCGCCTTCGGCCTGTTCGGTCACGGTGGCCTTGCCATCCTTTAAGGTCACGGTGAAGGCACCCTTCCCGCTTACTTTGGCCGCACCGGCCTGGGCCGTGCAGTCTCCTTCAAAATTCACTAATGCGCTGCGTCCGTCCTTGTATTGACGGATGGAAAAGGCGGTGCCGGTGGCTTTCCAGCCGGACGTGCTGATTTCTTGCGGGGCGGAGCCGAGAAAGGTGACGTCGGTGGAAAATTCGGTTTCCACTTTCACCGTTTCCGGTCCCAGACGGGTGAATTTCGCCGGAGCATCTTTTCCTTTCAGACGAGGATAAAGGACGACCAGATAGTCTTTTCCTGGTCCCTGGGAAATTCGGAGCAAATCCTGATATTCACCCTGTTTGCCGTCTTCAAAATATTGAGGATCGGACTTCACCAATCGTCGATACGGCTCCTGACGATGGCCATAGCGTCCAGTGGTGACTTCCGGGTTCTCCGGGGTGTTGACGAAGACATCCATATCCACATTGACCTGGCCGTCAAAATGATAGACGTCGCCCTCCTTTTTCATTCCGTTGGAAAGGAACCACAAGTTGAGTTCGGTGGGGTTGGTCGGTTCTCCGCCGAAGCTGTCGCGAAGGATAAAATAATTGGGGCCGGCCGGATCCGGGTCTTTGAGCAGGGCCATCTGACGGGTCCAGACGGTGAGGGGAATCTTCTCGCCGTCGCTTGAAGCCATTTTGGCGAAGTCGGCTCCTTCTTCCTTACTCCAGTCGCCCTTTTCATCTAGCTTCGGATACTCCGCTCCGCGATCCAGGAGCAGATCGACTTCTCGCACCGCGCGGACATAGTCTGCGGCCGGCTGGAAGGTGGCATTCTCGACTTCGATCCGGTCGTGCTCGAAGGCCTCCATTTTCATGTCGAAGGAAATCCGGTTGCGCAGCCAGGGACGGACGAACTTGGGGAAATACCCGTTGCCGAAGTGGAGGTTGATAGGTTGGCCTTTGGCGTAGAGCGTATAAGCCATTTGGTCGGTTTCGTTTTCATAGTGACCTAGGCCCTTGCCCGCGAGGAGGAACATGAAGGTTTCGTAGTTGGTGCCGAAACCATGCCGGAAAGCTGCCCCGTAGTCCTTCCACCAGGCACTTTTCAAATCGGGCGGCGTATCCTTGGGCATAATTTTGACCTGTTGGTCCTCGGGCAAGGTCACGTTGCCGGCCCATTGGATTTCGGAGGCCAGCTTGGGATCACGGGTTTTGTAATATTCGACATAATATTTCACGAAATCGGGCGGAAAGGACTGGTAGGATCCGTCGCCGATAGGCAATAACATACGGTGTCCTAAAAAACGGGCGTCCGGCGGGGTGAGCCAGTTTGGGAGGAATTCCATGCTTTTCTTGAAGAGCGGATTGTCAAAGGCATCGCCGATTCCCGCGTCCATGAGGGCCTGGTTGGCGATGGCCGCCCAGTTGTAGGTCACGCCGATGGAGTAGTGCGGATTTTCAAACGGGACCCCGCTGGCGAAGGTGAAGCGTTTGAAGAAATTTTGCATTAATCCGAGTTGTCTTTCCCGCCAGGCCGGGACCGTCGGATGGTCGGGAATCAAACCGGCACTGCGCGCTTGGGCCTCGACGGCCATGATGGTCATATTGGGATTGTTGAGATGCAGACCGGAACCATAAGGGAAGGAGGCGTCGGAATTTTGGCGATAGGCTTCGTAGGCAAAGAGACTGCGCAACTCCTGATGTTGCTCTGGAGTGGTCAGTTTCGGATCTTTCACCACCGGCTCAAGGAGGGGAAAGATGCGTTTGGCGTAATTAAAGTGATTAGCCATCGAGAAGGTGGCATAGGGGCCCGCCACGTGATGCAGGTCCCGTCGCTGACGCATGATTGCCAGTGCTTTCTCGGCCTCCGGCGAGCTTTGGCTGCCCAATTGATCGGGCGACAATTTGTCAGGCCATTGGAATGTCCAATGCCGAATTTTGTCGAGGGTATCGCCGGAAATGGCGACGGCGGCGGCGATGACCGGTTCGAGCGAATTGCCGGTTTGCGCCGGGGTCGTTGCGATCAGGATCCCGTAATTTCGTCGGGAGATATTGGGCTCTACATCAAGGGTCACGCCAGTGTAATTCGGGCTTCCGCCGCCAAACCCGTCAATATTCCAGCCCTGCTTGAACTTTTGAATCGGCAGCCGCGCCTGCATTTTTCCGTTAGCATCGGTTCCCATCCGAATGGCCATGGGGTCCCTCCACCCCATGGGGTCGAGGCTGGCAAAGCCAATGGAAAATCCATCGGGTTGAGCGACCTGGTAAAAATTGCCAATGTTGGCAATGTTGGTCGGCCAACCAGTGAGCCCGTATTCGGTCAGATTGGGTTTGCGGGGCAGGGTGTACCCGCTGATGGCACCTGCGACCCAGGCGGCTTTATCCGGCAGTCCACCAGTTTCTGTCCAGGAACTCGGCGGAGTGATTTTCTGGAGGTCGGAGTATTCCGGGCCGCGGGGAATTCCGGTAAACCATCCTTGGGTGGGTTGGAAGGAGTTGCCCTCCAGCGCCAGGGTGAAAGTTTTGTCAAAGTTCTTGTAAGTCTGCCCGTCATCTCCGGTGTTGAACTCTTCGCTCACCTCAATCATGGGCGTATTGGCCCGCACCGTGACCTCCATGTTCCAATAGCCGCTTTCAAATTCGTAAGCGATGCGGGCCCGGACAAACAACGGTCCCGCGTCAATAATTTCCGAGGTCCACGATTTGAGCGGTGTTGGAGCGTTGACCGTCGAGGCTCCCAAGGCTTTGCCGTTGGGAAGAATCAAACTCTGAATCGGAGCTTGGGTGCCGCTCATGACGACCGGTTCGGGATAAGTTTTGTCGCCCAAAAGAATTTGAACCCCTCCGTTGACCTTGTTCGGAGTCCAAAGAATGGCGCTGTCTTTCCGGCGCTCTACGGTCACCCCGACTCCGGAGACGGGCTTCTGAACGGGGAGGATCTGAAATTGGGCCGAACCCCCGGCCGGAAGATCAACTTCGAACCAGACCTTACAGCTTGCTACGGAGCCGTCTGGGTGTTTCTTGACCTCGCTCACCTGACTGATCACCGCCTTGCCCTCAGGGCCGACGACGCCAAGGTTGGTCGTCTCGGGAAGTTCGCCTGGTTTAAAGGTCATTTCTTCACCAATCAGTTCATTTTGCCAGGAACTGCCGATGGGTTCTTTCAAAACAAGGTCTTTGGCGGCAAGGGGAAGGCTTCCAAGACTGAGGAGGATGCCCGTGAGAAGGATTTTTTTCATGTGAGGATGCGGGATGGTTGCGAAGAGATTGGGATGTCAACTGCGGGACTTGGGGAATATTTCTAATTTTCCGCAAGCCAATCGTCAACTGAATTATACCTCTTTATGTGCATTGTCTTAGGGATGTGCGCTTCCCGGGTTCCGGATTGCGCTCTATGCGAAGTTTCTCCACTGCAAAATAGTCTGGATATCTGGAGAGGTGTCAGGGAAGGTGAAGGACTTCATGAAAGATGCTCTTCACTCGATCAGGCTCAATCCTGAGGACGCGGCACCGGATCATATCCAACTTTCCCGCCAAATGGAGCGATTGATTCGGACCGGGGTGCTCAAGGAGGGAACCCGTTTGCCGGCCACCACGGAATTGGTCAGTATTTTTGGCGTGAATGTGGCCCGGGTTCAGAGGGCGATGAAAATTCTGGTGGCTAACGGGTTACTCCAAAGGTTCCCGAAGAGAGGAACGATGGTCACGTCGCGGGACTTGCAACCGGCGATCGGGGTTTTGGTGGGAGCGGATCTTTTGCCGGAAGCGAATCAATTTGACCGGATGTTGGCTTCGACTTTGAAGGACACACTCTTGGACAGGAATTTGAATCCTCAGATTTGTGACGGTTTGGCGTATCCCGATACTCCGCATGGAAAACGGTCTCTTGAAGCCATTGAATACAATATGCGTCATCGAGCCTACACCGGCTTTCTGATGACAAGCGGATTGGAGCCGACCTATCTTCCGGAAGCCCTCCAGGAATATCCCTATGTCATGTTCGGGGCCCCGCGCAAGGCGAACGATGTTCACATCGACTATCATGATTTTGTCGTTTCCAGCGTCAATTGGTTGGCGGCACGTGGCTGTCGAAAAATTGCCTATTTTTATGATGCTCATTTGGGGGGCACTAGGTATCGTCAGCATATCACGGGATTTTCGGAGGCCTTGGAAGCCAACGGACTGGAGTACCATTCCGAGGCGGTTATCGATGTTGGCACACTCAAAGGATCTCCCCCGGCCGGACCAGACGCTCCGGATCGGTGTGCTTATTATCAAACCCTTGAAGTCCTCCGTAGTTGGCGCAAGCAACGCTTTGTCCCCGATGGCGTGATCATTATCGACGACATCTACGCCCGCGGGCTGGCGGCTGCACTTCGCTCCCAATGGCCGGGCGACGGCAACCTGCCCCATGCGGTCGTTCAGTCCACCGAGGGACTCGAGCATTTTTATTCCATGCCCATGGCCCGTTATGTGTGTTCTCCCCGGCGCATGGCGGAGACAATGATCGACCGGTTGTTCGCCAAGGTGGTGGACAAGACGAAATTTTCCGGTTCGGAAGCGATCAAGGGTCACATCATTTCGGATTTTCAGTGAGATTTTTGGGGCGCAGACCCTCGGGACAAGAATGGAGATAATAGTGGGTTTCCAGATCGCTATCGGGACAAAGAGCGGCTGTGGCTTTTTCCGCTTTCTCGGCCCAGTGAAGTACCTTGCGAAAATATGAGGGAGAAACGTGCATCCAGGTCCCGTGTCCGTTGACCATGATGTCGGGCTTCCATTCCAGGATTTTTTTCGCGGACGCGGCAAAGCCCTCTCGGAACCGACTGCCATTAATGCTGCAAAATCCCCCGGTGCCATTCCAACGTGAGGCGGGTTGAAAGGTGTCCCCGCCGAAGAGGACCCTTTGTCCGCTGATGGTGGTCATAAATCCGCAATGCCACCAGGTTTGTCCCGGCAGCGGTGCAATCTGAAAGAGAAACTCATTCCACCGCCATTCTCCTTCCTCCGGCCAGAGCGCATCGGCCTGCAGCGGCGTTCGGGTCAGATAGGGGATGTCGCCGCAGCGGCCCCGAGCCAGTGGTTCGGCCACCCAGGGATGCAGCCAAAGCGGGGTGCCGTAGCGCTGGCGCACCAGTTCTACCGCGTTCATGTGGTCGCCGTGGATGTGGGTGACGGTTTGGGCAGTGATTTTAAGGGGGGGAAGCTCGCTCAAGAGGGCTTCAAGTTCGCTCAAGTCCCCCGCCGGGTCGGTGATCAGCGCTTCGCCGGTATCTGAGACGAGGAGGTAGCCTCCGTTGTGAAACCAATAGAGTCCGGGGACAATTTCCTTGGCCCCGGATGCGAAAAATCGACAGGGAGTGACATAGCTGTCTTTTTCGCCGGCACAGATGGATCCTTTGACCTCGATAAACTTTTGTAGCTTTTTCGCCAATGCGGTTAGCTGTCTTCGGGGCTGGTGGGCCACAACCGGCCCATGGGAGGACAAGAGCATGTCCAAGCCGAGGCTGGCCAGTCGTCGCACCCCCTGCCAGGCGGCTAGAGCTCCGGTTGCGGTCCAATGGTCCCACTCCAGACAATAGGGCTGATGAAGGGTGGCTCCGGAATGAAAGGCGTCCCCGCAAAAAGCGAGTTCTTTACCCTCGTGATCCAGAACCAGAGAGACGGCGCCGGGGCCATGGCCAGGGGTGGAAACAAAGCGGATTCGGTATTTTTGCCAATAATGGTCGTCAAAATCTTCCATGTCATACTGGAGCGTCCCCGACGGGAAACCCTGATCCAGAAGTCCATAACTCTGGGGAAACCACATCATGCCTCCGCGGTCATTTTGCAGGGCGGCCACGCCTTCCCGGGAGAGAAACGGCTCTTCCCCGGCGGGAGCGTGCACTTCCAGCTTCTTCAATCCGCTCGTTAGCAGACCGGAACATTGATCGGCATGATGGTGGGTCAGATAAACCCGACGGATCTCCGGGAGACCGAGAGCTCGGGCGGCGTCCAGCCAGGCCCCTGATCCAAAATCAATGACCAGGGATTCGTCGCCATCGCAAATGACGTACACATTGCAAGTGTCCTGGAAAAGATGGAGACTAGGCAGCAGTTCAATGTGTCCGGAAGTGTTCATGGCAAAATAATCAACCTCCCTTAACTTGGGAAGCTCAGAACTGACTGTTCGATTTTCTGCCATCGCTTGTCAAACTTCCAAAGATAAAAGAGGAATAAATGGATCGCGACAACACGTGGCGCCCGGATCAAAACCTGGGCAACCAAACCCCAGCGAGAGTCGACGCCACAGATCGGAGACCCGAGGTCCTCCTGGAGGAGATGAAAGCCGCCGCATGAAAACTCTCGCTGCCCCTCCTTCAGGCGTCCGAGTTTTTGGCTCTTGCACTTCAGGTCCGCGCAGGCCTCTCCGCTCCGCTCCGAGGCCAGCCGGGCCTTGCGCTCCAGAGCCAAAAACTTGGGTCCACCCCAGACTGCCAAATTTACAGCCACATGAGCTTTATCGAAATGCTGGATGGAGCAGACGGGGGGATTGCGTTGGAAGTCGTTACTGCGGCTGATTCGCAAGAGGAGGAAGTCGAATTATCCGAAAAACTGGAACAAGTGTAAGAAGGTGCCGCAGCGAAGAAGATTGTGTTCACTTACAACTTCGATTCGAGCAGCCTAGCCATACGTGTAGGGTCCATATTAACAAGTGGGTACTCAGTAGCCCAAAATGAAGTTAGGGCCAGAAAGTCGGAATATCAGCCAATCCTTCATGGAACGGTTAGGACTCGTTCCCCGGTTTTCATATTTCACCGAGGGGATTCGGAGGAGCGACAAGCTATTTTCGACATTGTCCGACCAAAAAAGCCAGTTTTCTCGAGATCCCGGAGGTCGTATGCGGGCTGGTCACATCCCTAATAGCGCATCAGTCGCAGCTTGCGGATGCCCCGGCGGAGGAAGATCCTGCCTGCTTGCACGGGCTCTGCGGTCTTATCCGGAACGCCCCTACACGCAGGCAAGCCGGGAGGTTTACAAAGATCTGTTGGAGATCAACCTGCCGGGGATGTCATGAAAGCTGGCGGAATCGGCAAAATATCTCTGACGTGGCCCTGCACGGAATCTCACAAGAATGAAGAAACCCTCGGTAGGGCATCTTCCGTCCCTCAAAAGGGCGGGGAATTGCGATCATGCCCCCTTGGACATAAGATAACCCGAAGCTTCTCCCTCGCCTTCTCTTGGTCGGGGGGGGCCGATGAGGAAGCTCTGCAAACGTGTTCCGAGTATGGTGCCGACCCAGCGACAAGAGATGGAGAGGGGCATATATTCCCTGTTATTATCTTGCGCGAAGATTGAAGCCATGGTTAGATTTTTTCGTGTACTACAAAATTCGAGCCCGGGAACTGTTGGGAAAGCGACCCTTGGTTTTTAATCTCTCCCAAGCGCAGATTCACCAAGGCAATCAGGACTTGTTTCGTCGTTTTCTTGAATTGGCGGTCGGTTTTGGAGCCACCCATATTTCTGTGGGGCGGATTCCTTATCGTCACGGTTCGACCTTTATGCCCGACAATCACGACCCGTATCCGTCTTGGTGCAATACCTCGATGGGGTTGTTGTGGACGTTTCCTTCGGGGGACTTGCGGTCGCTGATGTCGGCTGCCGAAGTGGAGGCTCGCCAGGATTGTCTGGCCGGGCAGGTTGAAGAACTGAGGAAATTTGGTCTCAAGGGGGCTGTCGACGGATTGGAACCCCTCTGGTTGCCCGAGGAGGTTTACCGAGCGCATCCCAAATGGCGGGGTGCCCAATGTGAACTCGGTCGTATCGCGCGGCGTCCTTATTTTGCTCCCTCCATTGATGAGCCGGAAGTGCTGGAGTTGTATCGCTCCGCCATGCGCGAACTGAGCACCCGCTTTCCGGAAGTGGATCGTTTTAACTTTATGTCGAACGACTCCGGGGCGGGAATTTCCTGGACTCCCAATGTTTATCCCGGAATGAACGGGCCACTGGCTTGGCGGACCCGGGATCCGGGTCAACGGATTGCAGGATGGCTGAATGCTGTGCAGGAGGGTTCGGCCGATGCCGGGGTGGAGACGTTCGTTCATCTTCACTCCTCGGGACTTTCTCCGGAAATAAAGAGTTCGACCGTCCATGCTCTCAAAGACGGACAATTTCTCAATTGGGTCGGGCCCAAGGGTGGGTCTTGGACGGCGGGGAGCGCCTCGCTGGGTGCCGGTGTCTGGGGTCTGTCCTATCCGGTGGCCGGTCTGGCGGATCCGGCGGCTTTTGTCAGCGGACTGCAAAAAGTTTTTTCCAACCCCGAAGGCGACGACCGGGCGGTTGAGATCAATATTGATGCCACCCATATCGATCGGGGTGCTTCGCTGTTGGAAGCATTTTTGAATGACCCGGGAGGGGCAGGGAAAAGCGTCCAAGGCGCCCGGGTGCTTCAGGCGACAGCTCAGAATCTGGCTGGCGATGAAAATTCCGCCGAGACTTTGGTGGAGGGATGGAGTCTTGTGCAACGGGCCGTTCACGCCATCCAGCAGGTCCGGCAGAAGGGGTTTGGCCACCTTCTGCCGTTTTGCGGGGTCAGCATGCGTTGGATCATTCGCCCCCTGGTTCCCCAGCCACTCAAACTGTCTTCTGAGGATAAGGATTACTACCGGCGGTTTCTATTTTCGATCGGCACGGAGGAAACCGATGCCAGTTTCTCCTCGGTTTTAGGCAAGCAGGTCTTTCGCGGAGAATCCGCCATGTGGATGAGCCGCTGGTGTCTGGAGGAGGCCTATCAGACTCTTGGCCAGGCACGCACTATGCTTGCCGGGGTCGCGGAAAAGTCCTCTGAGGGCGAGCCCGTCCTGGGCCTCGAAGCCGCCCGCATTGGGGCGTTGGCCTGCTTGGTAAAAAACGCCCAAAACGTCATTCGCTATCAATATGCTCTCGACGTGGCGCATCATCCCCAGTTCGGTTGGAACGTGATGGACTACGACGAAAATATGCTCTCCGACCAGCGAGCTCTGCAGCTTCGCAAAATTGCCCGGGAGGAGCTGGACAACACTCAAATGCTTATTGAACTGATCGAATCGCAGGACGAGCCGGTGATCATTCAGGCTCCAACCGCCGAGGCGGAAAGCGTCTTCCTCCTTGGCCCCGATCTGATCGGCGACCTTAAACACAAAATGGCCATCATGTGGGACGGTTGGCAGGATTATGAATCTCTCTATCCCACCACCAAGGTGGCCGAGCTGGAACCGGCCTCAACCGAAACCGCTTTTGCCAAGGAGTGTTCGGAGAATCAATTTTGAACTAATGAAAACATCCGCCGGGCTCCGTTTATCTTCCGTGGGATGCAAATTGGACTCCTCGCCCTCCTCTTGGGGAGAACTGGAAGACTCCTCCGCGCTGAGAAATGATCCGGTCGCGTTGCGGGCGAAACTGCATGAGAAAGGATACTTGTTTCTTCGGTCGTTTTTTTCTCGGGAACTGATCAACGAAACCCGACAGGCTTTGCTCGCCCGGGTGAATCAACCCGGGGTGTTTGACACTCGTCATCCTTTGGACGAAGGCGTCCTTTTGTCGGGAGCAAAACCACCGGGGCTTTCGCATGAGGTTTTAAAAGAAATCGCGGAGGTGCGGCGGGTGGTCTTTGGTCCGGAACTTACGGTCTTTTATGAGAGGCTCCTGGAGGGAGATATTCGCCATTTTGACCACATCTGGGGCCGGGCGATGGGGAAAGGGCAGGGGACCCGGCCGCATTGCGATATTGTGTACATGGGGCGCGGCACCCGGAAGCTATGCACCGCTTGGATCCCTTATGGGGATGTCAGTTATGAAATTGGCGGGCTGATGATTCTGGAGGATTCGCATCTCCAAGCCGACCGGATCAAGAACTATCTGCAATCCGATGTGGATACCTATTGTAAAAATGATCCGCAACGTAATGGCTGGAAGTTTCTGGGCGCGCTTTCCAATAACCCGGCCTCTCTCCGGGAGAAGCTTGGCGGCCGCTGGCTGAGTGCAGACTTTCAAATGGGCGACCTTCTGACCTTCTCGATGGAAACGATCCATGGCAGTATCGACAACCAAAGCGACCGCGTCCGAATTTCTACTGATACTCGTTACCAACTTGCATCCGAACCCATCGATGAACGTTGGATTGGCGAGGAACCAGTTGCCCACGGACCAGGGGCGAAAAAGGGTCTGATCTGCTGAACCAGGCGGCATTTTCCGAGAATGGCAACAAAACCCAATGTTCTTTTCCTCTTCGCTGACCAGATGCATGCTTTTGCCATGGGCTGTATGGGCAATGAGGATATCTCGACTCCCAATCTGGACCGTCTGGCCGCGTCAGGAACGGTGTTTGAAAATTGTTATACCAGCAACCCCGTCTGCACACCGTATCGGGCCTGCCTGCTGACCGGTCGGTATTCCTGCCAGACCGGGATGATCGGCATCAACAATCTGCCGGTGCCGCCCGGCGAAACCTGCCTGGCGGATTTGGTGAATAAAGCCGGATATCGGAGCAGTTACGTTGGGAAATGGCATCTTGGCGACAGCGGGAATATTTCCGTGCCGAAAGAATATCGCTGTGGGTTCACTGACTTTATCGGCTTCCAGTGCGTGAATGATTTTTATCGTGATATTTGGTTCTTCGATGAGAAAGAAAATCGTCGCGACTTCCATAAACACCGGACAGTGGCCATGACCGATCTGGCATTGGAGCGGTTGGCCGAGGTCAAAGATGATCCCTTTTGCATGCTGGTTTCCTATTCCAATCCCCACTATCCGGTTCAGCCCGACAAGGAATATGCCGAAATGTATTGGGAGAAGGAATTGACCCTTCGTCCCAACTTCCAGGAAATTGAAAATCCGTTTGATCCCGAGAAACGTTATGTCCCCCGGAGCGAGGATCCCGAGCACACCAGGCGAGGGGACGATACGCTTTCCTATATCAAGATGTATTACGCGATGGTCACCCAATTGGACCATGAGATCGGACGGATTCTCGATTATTTGGAAGAGGCCGGATTAATGGATTCCACTATGATCGTTTTCACGTCGGATCATGGGGATATGCAGGGGAGTCACGGACTGGGCAATAAGCATGTCCATTACGAAGAATCGACCCGGGTGCCATTGATTGTGAAGGTTCCGGGAACCTCGGGGCACCGCGTGTCTACTCCGGTGGATACGACGGATTTTGTCCCCGGCATTTTGGATTATCTGAACGTGCCGCCCTCACCGATGGCGGAAGGAAAGAGCTTTCTGGAGTTGGCGAGCGGAGGAACGGCGCCCCACCGGGAGGCCATCTTTGTTGAGAATGGCACCAACTACTACATGATCCGCAAGGGGCCGTACAAAATGGTCATCGATCAAAAGACTTATGCGCCGCAGCATTTGTATGATCTGGAGCAGGATCCTTATGAAATGCAGGACTTGGTTGATCGTCAGGACTTGGCCGATGTTCAGACCGGCTTGGTCCGGGAGATTATCGACTGGCACCGAGATGTGATGTCACGAGTCAATCCCTGGCGATGGATTCCGGAAGATGCGGTTTCCTGGCGGACGAAAAAAGCGGAAGGCGGAGTGTCTCGGGAGGAATACGCTTCGGTCGAGTTTGTCAGTAACTGGTGCCTGCAGCAACGACAGGCAAAGTTGTAAAGATCCGACTGAGGACCTGAAAAAAAGTCTCCTGCCTGGGTTAAGAATTGGGGTGGACCCGGGTTTTAGACTGCCTGGAGCGTAAAATAAGCTGCGGTTTCTGGACCGCTGATGCCCGCGAGGTTGCTCTCTATCATGCGCTTGAAAAACTCCCCGAACCGCAATTCACACAAAGGTTTTTTTGAACAGGCCAAAAAAGAAGATTTCATTGGTCGATTGAATTGTACCTCAAGTTTCTTGGTTTTAGTTGTGAGCATTGACCATTCGGACGGCCGAGATGGCGTTCGAGAAAGGCGTAGGCCTTGAGCCGGGCCTCATCCGGGAAGTCATGGTTGCCTTCCGGGTGGAGTTCTTCCAGATGGTCGGCGACTCCCTGCCGGGCATAGAGGGGACGAACCAGTTCGATGGTTTCCCGGACTCCTTCTACCCGAAAAAAATCCTCCTCCGGCGCGTTGATGAAAAGCGGACGGGGACAAATGGCTGCGAGTACGTCGGGAAAATCAAAAGGCATATTTTCACTACGGCTGTCGTAGCGATCCGTAATACGGGGCATGTGGTGACGGACGCCCCAATCGCTGATATCGCCGAAACGTCCTTTGCCTTCGTCATTGTTCCACGTGAAGCGGGTGAAGCCACAACTCGTGACCGCGGTATGAATACGCGGATCAAAAGCGGCCAAAAGCAGGGTGTTGTATCCGCCCAGGGAATGCCCAATGGAGCCGATCCGGTCGGGTCGGACCCCCGCCCATTCGATGAGGAGATCGACCGCGATTTGATGATTCCAGACCCCTTTCATGGATGCGCTGGCGTATCCCAAATCGTAGGGATCGACGGTGGATTCTCCATAGCCGGGGTACGGATAATCGGGGCAGAGTGTGACAAACCCACGGCGGGCCAATTCCAAGCCGTAGTGGAGATTGGGGGATCCGGCCAAGCCGGCGGCTTCGTCCTTGCCCACCCGGATGGTTTGATGGAGGCAGAGGATGCCGGTGCGTTCGGTCGAGGCGGAGTCGGGCGCTAGGAGCCAGGCCCGGGAGTAATCGCCGGGTTCGGTGTCGTAAGTGATCAGATCCCGTTTGATGCCGTTTTCCCGGTGACTTTGGAGGAGTTGAACGTTGAGCGGGACTTTACGGGCTGTGGTAGGGAATTCGCCCAGGACCTCTTCGAGGCGGGAATGGATCTCCTCCAAGGAATAGGGCCAGTCCTTTGATGGAGTGGAAATGGTCATAAAGCTACCGGACTGGTTTCCTTAGCCTTCCATAGGTGGGACCACCTTGGTCGCGGCAGATTCTAAAATCTTCCACTCAAGCCACGCGATTGCGTCGGAGGAAAGCAACGACCGCCAGGCCAGCTACCAGAAGCATCCCGGTGGAAGGCTCCGGAACAGCCGTCCAGACAAGGTTGGCGTCGTTGCCCGTGGAACTTGTCGTGAATGCGCCCAGCGGAGCCCAGGCAGAGTTATCGATTGAGGCGAATGCTCCCGCAAGCGTTCCCGCACCGGTATTATTAAGAATGAGCCATGTCTGGTCGGTTTGCCAGAAAGATACATTGGTTGGAGCAAATCCCTCCAGAGCGAGATTGATGCTGGCACCCGTGATGTCCACATTTCCTTCGGTTACAGTGATGGTGTCGAAGTTGGTGCCAGGGTCGGCAGTCGAGAGCCCGGCCAGTTCCCACTTGTAGGTGCCGGCGAGGATGAGGTCATCGCCAAAAGTCAGATTGCCGGGCGAGTTTCCGGGCGAGAGAGTCGCCCCCGAGGCAATCGTCGTCGCGCCTGAGATCACACCAGAGCCTCCTAAAGTCCCCCCGGCATTGATCGCGACGGTGCCGAAGCCCGAGCCCGAGCCGGTGGTGTTATTGATCAATAACGTACCGGCGTTCACAATCGTCCCGCCTGCATAGGTGTTCGCATTCGTCAGGGTGAGGACACCCAGTCCCGTCTTGACCAAGGTGCTGCTTGCGCCGGCGCCGGAGACCACTCCGGAAATTTGGGCGAAATCTGCGGTGGAGGCCGAATTGTCCAGTACCTCAATGGTGCGGCTGGCCCCGTTAAGGTTGAGCCCGTTCTGGAAATCCACCACGTTATCGGCCTTGGCGGAGCCAAAGATGAGGCGAGCGCCGGTGCCGACAAAACTGCCTGTGCTCCCCCAATTCATCGTGCTGGTTCCTGCATTGAGTTGGATGTTGAGTGCAGCGCCCTGGGCAGCAAAACCGCCGCTGGAGTTGGTCATCCAGGCCACCTGGCCCCCGCCCGTTCCCAGTGTGCGACTGAAAGTTCCGCTAGTTTCGAGCGCCGCGTTATCAGCGCCAGCCGCCAGGAACCGCAAACCCTGGACGCTGGTGAGCCCCTGCCCGGTGGTTGCCCGCATGGCCCCTTGGTAAATAAAGAAACCCGCCACACCGGAATCGGTCGTACCGCTGAGAATCAAGGTGCCGGCACCATACTTGGATAAGTAATTCGTTGAGATAGGCGTTGCTCCATTCACGCCTCCGGAAAGCGTCAGGCTATCAGACAAAACCGATACGTTCCTCTCTTGTCCACCAGTGCCAGAGCTGATCTTAACGCTTCCGCTGATCTCATTGTTGCCAGCTTCGCTGAGCAGCCAAGGAGGGACGAGATGCATGGTGCTCTGCGCGTCAACGTTATTTACAAGGGTAATTCCTCCGCCGGGCTGGCCGCTGCCATTGAGGAGCAAGCGAGAGGTGTTCGCCGTGAGCTGGATATCCCCGGTCCCAAGGGCGTTATCTGCCGTCACCCGAACGATGGCTCCCACACCTGTGGCGGGTCCTCCCAAGATCGAGACTCCGGTGCGATTCGATGTTGCCCCCAAGGTCACCGCCGCTGCATTTGGTGACTCGAAGCGTACGATCCCGTCGTAAGATCCGGCTTGCACTCCTCCATTGATTCGTACATCCGAATCCGTCTTCCAATTCAACTCGTTGCTCACCGGCATCGTGTTCGAATAGTTCAACGTTACGCCAGACAGAAAGGTTAGTTCGCCGGTCCCGGTCGCACCAAGCGCGAGCTTTTGTGATTTCCAGCTCACAGAATTGCCCAGAGATAAGGCCGTTGTGCCGGACTGCCGAAACTGGGTCAGATTGCTATTCGCTCCATTATCGCCAAGGGTGAGCACCCCGGTTCCCAGGGCATTGGCATGACCGACGATCAGTTTCGCGACATTGTTCATGGTCACCCCTCCCTGAAAAGTGTTGTTCCCGTCAAGGCGAACCACACCAACTAAAGAAACGGCGGAATTCGATCCTGATCCGGTGATATTGCTCGAAATCCTCAACCCCGCCCCTGGCGCACTTCCTCTAAGCGTGATCGTTTGGTCGGCCAATTGAAAATCGGTCTCGAAGATTGCTAATCCGCCGCTGTCGCTGATCTGCCCGTGAATGCCAAAGGTGCCGTTTTGGAACGTGTAGACGTTGGTGGAAGCCGTCACATTCAGCTCTTCCAAATTCACAGTGGCACTACCGAGGTCAACCGTATAATTGGTGGCAGTTTGCCCAAAGGAGGCTCTATCAAGCGGGCCATCCGGATAAGGTGAGGCATTCCAGTTGAGACCATCGGCATACACGGCGCTGTCATCCCCGGTCCAGGATCGATAAGTTTGCGCCCACGCACTGTCTGCCAGCAGGCACACGGCGGCGAAACCCGCAAAGATAGAGGCACTTCTTGAACTGGAGAGGAATATTTTGAGATTCATGGCAAGTAATGATTAATGAGGAATAAAGTTAACTGTCAAGGTTTTATTTTTTTCTCGACGATCGATGGCCGAAAATGGTCGCCACGGTACTATCAGTCATGCCGTGTGGTGCGGGAGGGCGAGCCTCCTGGTGAGCCAGACTCATAAAGTCACCGGGCTGGTTAGAAGACTGGCCCTCAAAAAATAAAGAGGAACTTTGGGCTTGATCCAGGAGTTTTTATTTGTTGAATTCGGGCGATGAATGACGAAGCGAAAGGGATTTTACAGGCTCAGCCGCCTTCGGTGGATGTTCTTGCTCTCCACGGAGGACCTCCGGTGATCGCGGACCAACCGACTCCGGTGGCCCGTTGGGGCGGGGAGGAATTGGCCAACCTTTCGGATATGGTCGGACAGAACAGCCTTTTCTATTGGAAGGGCCCCCAGACCGAGAAACTGATCGAGAAATTTCGTGCCCACTACCCGCTGAAGCACCTCATGCCTTGTTCTTCGGGGACGGCGGCAGTGCATGTGGCTCTGGCAGCGGCTGGGATCGCACCGGGCGACGAGGTCATCGTTCCTCCCATCACCGACATGGGTTCGCTCATCGGGATTTTGTTTCAACAGGCGGTTCCGGTTTTTGCCGATTTGGAACCTTGGTCCTACAACCTGGATCCCAAGGATGTCGCGTTGAAAGTGACCAAGCGGACCAAGGCCATTGTCGCCGTTCACTTGCTTGGCAATCCTTGCCGGATCGAGCGTCTCCGGGAAATCGCCGACGAGCATAATTTAATTTTGATTGAAGATTGTGCCCAGGCCTGGGGGGCCACGGCCAACGGGCGACCGGTCGGGACCTTTGGTCATCTAGCATGTTTCTCGTTTAACGACTACAAGCATGTCAGTTGCGGGGAAGGTGGCATGGTGGCGTCGAATGACGACGAACTCGCCGGGCCGTTGCAAAAGTTTTGCGATAAGGGGTACGACCGGATCCAGCGGTCTCGTTTGTCCGCAATACTGGCCGCCAACTACCGAATCAGCGAACCGCAAAGCGCGGTTGCGGCCGCTCAAATGGATAAAATGCCAGCCTTCACCGAGCGCTATCATCAGGTCGGGGATCTCATTGCCCGGGGGATTGCGAACCTTCCGGGGGTGCAGCCTTTGTTGGCGGATCCGGACGACAAGGCCACCTATTTTGTGTCGGCTTTTCGTTTGGATTTGACGATGTTTGCCTGCGACCGGGTGGAGTTTGTCCAGGCGCTGGCGGCTGAAGGCGTTTTCGCCCAGCCCGGCCTTCTGGCCATGCCAATTTACAAATACCCGGTCTTCCAGAATCACAACTTCTTTGCCGGGACCTGGCCGATCCGGGATTTTGGAATGACAACGATGGATTACACCAAGGTCTGTTGCCCGGTGGCGGAGGAGATTATTGACACCATGGTGACTTTGGAAATTCATCAGGGAATGGATGACACGTACGCCGAGGGAGTGGCTCGGAGCATTAAGAAAGTCGCCCAGTATTATTTCCGTATTCCAGAACAAGAAAACGCTTCCGGCGCGACTTTTTAGAGCCGAAATTTTGCTTTTGACCTTATGAGTTTCTCGCCTCTCTATTTTGATGCCCTGACCCGGATCGGCCCCCGACCTTCGAAGTCGGCCCGTCAACCATGGAACCTAAACTCCCTGATCGAGGATATGGAGCACGCTTCCATTTCGGCGGCTTTGGTCCAGTCGATTCTTAGCGTGCGTTATGATCCAATTTATTCCAACCGGGAGTTGAGTCGTCAGTTGGAGGAATTCGATCAACTTTTCCCGGTTTGGAATTTGCTGCCCCATGGGGCGGGGGAATCTCCTGAGCCGGCCGAATTGGAGAAGATGCTGGCGGACCAGCCTGTGGCCGCCCTGAGCATCCACCCCAACACTAATGGCTGGGACGCGCTCTCCGATTCCTCGCGGGAGTTGTTTGCCTGGCTGGAAGACGCGGGTCGTCCCGTTCTGATGGGCCGGAGCGAATTCGGCAAATACGGCGAACTGGAAACACTGCTGCAGCGTTTTCCCAGGCTTCCGCTCATTCTTACGGACGCCTCCTGGCGGGAGCAAAGGCAGGTGCTGCCTTTGGTCCGTCGGTTCAAAAATCTTCACCTCTGCTTCAATGAGTTTCAGGTCAATTATGGGATCGAAGACCTGGTGGAGTTCGGGTGCGAAGATCAGTTGCTCTTTGGGAGCAATGCTCCGGTCATGTCCGCCGGAGCGCACCGGACTTATGTGGACTACGCCGAGGTGACGCCTGAGGTGAAAACTAAAATTGCCTCAGGGAACCTTTTGCGTCTCTTAAAGTTGTCGCAACCGCCGCACGAGTTCATCAATCCGGATGAGGATGTTCTCATGCGCGAGGCACGGCAGGGACTGCCGCTGAGTGCGCCGGTGATCGACATGCACATGCATATTTTGCATGAGGGGCTCAACGGGGTGGGTGCGACGCTGCGGATGTCCAAGGGCGGTCCGAAACCGACCTTTGCCATGTTGAAGCGATTGGGCTGTGTGGGGGGTGGTTTCATGAGTTGGAACGGCACCTACGGAGCCGATGCCCCGGCGGGGAATCTTTGTGTGACCGACGCCCTGGATGCAGCCCCCACCGGATATTGGGGATTGGCCACTTTGGATCCCGTGCATTATTCTCAGGATGAGATGCGGACGGAGATGCTGCGGGCTTACTCCGATCCTCGCTTTATTGGGATGAAGCCATACGTTTTCTTCGGGGTGGAATATCATTCCTCGGTTTATGATCAATGGTGGGAATTCGGCAATGAGCGCCAATTTTATGCCGGAATTCATCGGGTGCGAGATGGTGACTTTCTCGAAATCGAGACCCTGGCCGCGAAGTATCCCCGCGTCCGCTGGGTGGCCTATCATTGCGGGAGCGATTTCAAAACCGCTGAAATGGCGGTCGAATGTATGCAGCGGCATCCGAATGTTTTTGCCGAAATTACTTTCACCAGCGTGGCCAGCGGGATCATCGAATATCTGGTCAGTCAGGTCGGAGCCGATCGGGTGCTTTACGGTAGTGATCTACCAATGAGGGATCCGCGCCAACAACTTGGCTGGGTGGTGTATTCCAAGCTGCCCGTGGAGGAGAAAATCAAGATTCTCGGTGCCAATGCGATGCAGGTGATCGCACCCTGCCGGGACCGCCTCCCCGCCCATTCTCTACCCCAACCTTTTTTCCCATAAAGACTCTTATGCCCAACACCCTAATGCTCGCCGGATTCGACAAACGCACCATCAACCCTCCGCCGGGAATTCCCATGGAAGGCCTTGGGGTTAGCGAACCCAGTCAATCTGTTCATGACGACCTTTTTGTTCGCGTCCTCCACTTGTCCCAGAATGAGACCGAGGTGTACATCGTTAGCTTTGATCTCCTCTTCTTCGAGCGTCAGGCGGTTGATCGCTTCAAAGGGGCCATGGGCCGGGCCATGGATGTCAAACCGAGCCAGATTTTTCTCAATACGACCCACACCCACGCCGGCCCCCGCATGACCAGTTGGGCCTACAGCGGAGCACCGGACGAAATTTACTTGGATCGTCTCGAAGGCGCCATGATTGCTTCAGCCCGCGCAAGCAAGGAAAAGACCCGTCCGGTGACCATCACCGCCGGGGAAACCACGACCGACATTCCGGTGAGCCGCCGCAAGATCAATGCCGAGGGTAAGGCCGACTGGGCTCCGAGTTTTGATAGTCCGGTTGATAGCAAATTGCCTTTTACCATCCTGACCGATGACGAAGGGAAGGTCGTTTCGGTTGTCTTCTCCGTGGCCTGTCATCCGTCGATGATTTATCAACCGATCATTTCGGCGGAATTTCCCGGAGCGGCGGTCCGGCATCTCAATGAGCATTTTCAAACTGAAGGCAGCCTGTTTTTGCAGGGGGCAGCCGGAGACACGAAACCGCGGATGGGGGCGTCCAAGGTCAGCCACTTCAAGTCCTGCACTTGGGAAGAGATGGAAGCCACCGGGCTTCAGGTGGCCGAGACGGTCATTGCCGCCGCGTCCACCGTCCGACCGATTTCTCCGGCCTTGACCTCGGAATTGCTGGAGGCCGATTGGCTGCTGCAACCTCCGCTGAGCCGGGAAGAATATGCCGCTCTGGCGGAGGATGAGAACCTTCGGGATCAGCAACGCCGCTGGGCGGCGGACATGCTGGCCCGGCTCGACCAAAATGGCCCGTTGCCCTCGGTGGCGCCGATTAGTGTTCATTTTGTCCAGATCGGACCGGGTCTGCGTTTGATCGGGATCGAAGGGGAAGTCTTAGCGCGCCTGGGGCTGCGCATTCGGGAGATCTATGACCAGGGCATCACTTTTGTGCTCGGCTATTCCAACGGAACCCAAATATACATGCCGATGACGGAGGAACTTCCCGAAGAGGGCTACGAGGTGGTCAGCTTCTGGGAATATCATTGGCCCGCCTCCTCGGCCCAAGGTTGCGAAGAGCCTTTGCTGGAACTGATCGGAGAAAAATCCCGGACCGGCTTGGCCCCTAACAACGCGTTCTCCTCATGAGGGATCTCGGAAAAATGATTTGCGACGAGATCGATTGGAGCCACCCCGATCTCTGCGCCGTCCCCGCCAAAACGCATTTCGAAGCGGGCGAATACGATGCCGCCGTGGAAGCCTTTGTTCTTGGCCTTCGGAGCCGAGCCGAAGCCCGTACCGGTTACACTCGGGAATATGTGATGCACCTGCGGGCCGCCTGTCCAGAAGAAGAGGTCCAGTCCGCCATCGATCAGGTGGAGGGGCAGATGGAGATGGACATGCGCTTGCCTTATCACAGCAATCCTTTCGCCGCCCTCGGGGCCGAGACGCTTTTTCTCATCCGGAACCCGGCCCTTTTTGAACGCATGGCGGAACGGGTGATGGACCATCGTCCGAACTGGGAAAAGGGCTTCCAGTTCGGTGGAACCGGAGCGATTGGTGAAGTGTTGCGCTGCTTGCTCATGATCGAGGAATGCCCGGATCGGGCCATCGTGCCGTGGCTGGGCTGGTTGATTCTCCGGATGCGGGATGAATGGTCGCGCAGCGTCCGCTGGAATGAGGCCACTTTGGGAACCTCCAATCACAACTGGATCGCCTGCGCTTTTTCCGGGTTCTATACCGCCGGGATCCTCCTCCCTGAGTTTAAGAGTCTGGGCAAATTTCGGGCCCTTGGAGCGACGTACCTTGAGCAGGTCGTACACGAACTCTTTGAGGAAGATGGCTGGATCAAGGAAGGTTCGCCCGGCTATCATGAATTCGCGGCCAACGTGGTCTTTGCCATGGCCCATCTGGCGGAACGGAACGGAGAGCTTTTGTCGGATTCGGTTCGCCGCAGGCTACGCACGATCGCCGACACCAACTGGAAGGTGGTCCTTCCGGATGGGCGCTATCCTTTATTTGGCGACTACGTCCATGTCGGGAGATATCGGGGATTTACCGGCCAGAATCGGGCGGACCGCTGGGCGGTGGCGGTTCTGCGGCGTCATGCGGCTCGGTATAGCCTGGGCCGCTCGAAATTTGTGGCCGCGAAAATCAGTCCCGATTGGACGCCGCTCTACGGAGGGATCCTCCCTGATCACGGGCAGGATGTGCTGGCCGCCTATCAGGCTCTGCCGGAAGTCCACCCCGAAACCGTTGATACGGCCTTGCCACAAAGTGGACTCTATGTCATGCGCCAGAATTGGACCGCACACGCGGATTGCATGGCCCTGGTGGCCGGAGCCACCGGCCCCCGGGTGACGAGCCACAAACACGCCGATCTGCTGAGTTTTGAGCTCTACAGTCGGGGGCGGCGCATCTTGGTGGATAATGGCTACGGACTGCCCGGTGAGGAACGAGACGACGACCGCGGTCGGATGTGGCGAGTGGGTACTTCGGCCCACAATACGGTCACCGTTGATGGGAAGGATAATGTCGAAATCCTCCAAGAGTTTTCCTATAATCAAACTGTGGTCCCGCTGGTGGACAAGTGGGTCTCGGATCGTTCATATGCTTATTTCAGCGGGGTCCACGAAGGCTACACCAACCGGGGCATCGGGGTGGCGGCTGTTCGCCGCAAGGTCTTCTACTTGCGGGACCGGTACTGGATTCTGATTGATCGTCTCACGAGCAGCGGTGCGGCGGAACATACCTATCAACTCCACTTCCACTTGAATGTGCCTGGCGAACCCGATGCGGGCGGGCGGGTCATCACCAGCGGCCAGGGTGGAAATTTGCTCATAGCGCCGGTTCCTGGATTTTCCGGCGAGGCCACCATCGAGGACAACCCCTATCCAATCGAGAATTATGAAAACCCGCGCCATTTGACCTATACCCGAAAAGCCGTAGGCCATGATCTCTTTGTCACCGTCATGATCCCATTCTCGGACGCGGAGGTTCCCGAAGTTTCCACCCGGGTGATGGAGGTGGAGTGCGATGATCGGAAATTGTCACCCTGGGAGGGCACCGGGTTGGAGATTGAGGTCAATGGAGAAAAGGACTTCTATTTCGATCAGCATATGACTTGGACCCTGCCATGGAGTTGCGGTCCCTATTCCGGCAACCAACGGTTGTTCCATTCCCAATTGGCGTGAGACATTTTGTTGGCATCCTCCAATTTGTCCTGACGCTCCTGGTCGTAGCGATCGGGGTCTTTTTCCTTTTCTACCGGCCCACTGAGGTTTCCCAACCGGGAAAAATCAATCTCAGTGTCAAAGGTTTGAATGTGGGAATGTGGCCCGAAGGCATGGCGGCGGGCGTGGCCATCAGCCAGTTCAAGGAGGAACATCCTGAAATTGTTCTGAATCCTTGGTCCCCCTTCCAAATACCAGGGGATTTGAGTGTGGCCTCGGAGCTAATGGCCTTTGCCGCCCAGACCGCGCCGGATGTTCCTTTCACCTACATCCACCGGCTGCAATTCTACATTGACCAAGGGTTTTATAAGAAACTCAATCAATTCATCGGGGAAGACACCAACGGCGATGGGGTTTTGAACGATGAGGAAATTCTCTGGAAACCGTGGTTGAAAATTCCTCCCATGTTTCGGGCCATGGGAATGCGCGGGACCGATATCTTTGCGATACCAGTCGGAAACTACTTTGGGCTGCTGGCCTTTCGACCGGATCTTTTGGCTTCCGCCGGGTTGCCCACCGACTCGTTGCCGAAGGATTTCGATTCCTTTTTCCAAGCCTGTCAGCGGATTTGCGCCGTCTCCATCGCCAAAAATTCACCCCGTCGTACCTATGCTTTGCCTCGCAGTCTGGATGGTTTATTTCAGGCTATTCATATGTCAGCCGGCGGTGCGCCGGGAGTCGGAATTATTTTGAATCCGAAGGGTGAGGAAGTGGCTCGGATGTTTCCCCATGAGACTTTGGGAGAAAAGGCCCGGGCCCTGAACCTCCGGGTCGCGGACCTAACTGTGCAATGGAAGGCGGATTTTGATGATGAGGTGACCCGGGAAACCTTGGAGGCAATTTGGAAACTGTGTTGGCAACCTTGGATCGTGGATCCCGAGAGTGGTCTGCCCCGCGATTTGACCAAAGCTGATCTGAAGGCCGGTTCGGTGGCCCTAGGTGAAAACAGCAATGTGATCGCCTTGGACCAGGTGCCCGGGGGTGTCCAATACGGGGTCTGCCGTCCTGCCAATACAACCACCTTGTCAGGGGAGTCCGACATAGACCTTTTGCGACAGGGAGAACTGGCCATTCTTCCCCTGCAGAACACCAGTTTTGATTCGCTCGGAAAGGACCTCGCCAAGGACGTGGGGTTCGCCTTGCCTCCCGCGTTGAAACCGGGCCAAAAGCAGGTCGTCATTGCCATCCCTATGCTTTTTGGTTTGAATGCAAGTTTGGACGGGAAGCGCCTCCAGGCGGGTTGGGATTTTCTGTCCTATCGGGCTGGACCTTCCTGGCAGCAGGCGATGGTGGAGAATTTGCTCAGCAACAACCACCGGGAATCGGTTTCGCCGCTGGATCTGGATCAATTGGGGCTGGAGGAGGAGATTAAAAAACTGCCCGAGCAATGGGTGAAAGTGAACCGGGAGGCACTGACCAATGCCCGGGTGATCCCTTATTTTAAAGGCTACCAACAGGCGGAAACGGAGTTTTTTGCTCGCACCGTTCATAAGATCGCTGATACCTCCGAGAGCGATATCCCACAACTGCTCAAGGAAGTACAGGCCGATGTGGTCAACCGGATCCTCCGCAAGCCTGGTGAGGGAAGGGGTAAGTTGGCGTATTTCGCGGCGGTTCTTTTGTTGGTAGGTAGCACCCTGGCTTTAGGCTGGGGGATTCGGAGCGTGGCCCGGTTGCCCGCGTCCAGTCGGACGGTCGCCGATGAAAGGCGGGTCAATTACCGGACCCTATTCACCTTTTGGATGTTGGTCGTCCCGGCCGTGGCCAGCGTGCTCGTTTGGAATTACTACCCCATGGTGCGCGGCCTGCTTTTGGCTTTTCAGGATCATCGGTTGACAGGGGCTTCGGAGTGGGTCGGATTGGCCAACTTTGTCGAAGGTGTCTGGAGTCCCCGCTTTTGGTTCACTCTTTGGAAAACGGTGGAATTCACCGGCATTAACGTTAGCTTGGGATTTGTCGCCCCGATTATTCTGGCCGTTCTTCTGCATGAAATTCCGGTGGGAAAATACCTTTTGAGAACGGCATTCTTTCTTCCCTCGGTGACCAGTTCGCTGGTCATCATGTTAATCTGGTCTACTCTCTACGATCCCGCGCCGGAGGGGGCGCTCAACGCTCTGATCCACCCGATGGTGATGGGATGGAATGCCATTGCACCGGTGGCGCTGGACGTGGACTGGCCCCTGCGCTGGCTGCAAAGTCCGGCCTTGGCCATGATTTGTGTGATCACGCCAGGAGTCTGGGCCGGCATGGGGGTTGGGTGCCTCATCTATCTGGCCGCGCTGCAAAGTGTGAGCACCGATCTCTACGAAGCGGCGGAGATCGACGGGGCGGGATTCATGAAGAAGTTGACCTGTATCACGCTGCCCTATTTGAAACCTCTTCTGATTATCAATTTGATCGGGACCTTTGTGGGGTCGGCGCATGCATGGGGCAATATTTTCGTCATGACTGGCGGCGGACCGGATTTAGCCACCCAAGTGGCGGCTCTGGAGATCTGGATGAATTCGTTCCTCTTTCTCCGCTTCGGTCTGGCCACCGCCCAGGCCTGGGTGCTCGGGTCGATCCTGATTGGATTTACCGTCTGGCAGATCAAACAGATGCAGAAGGTCGAATTTCGGAGGGCGGGAGGAAACTAAGATGGCAAACCTCGTCGGAGACCCCAAACATCATCGCAGTGCCCGCTGGATTCTGGCGGCCTTTTATTTCCTCCTCGTGGTGGGCGGGTTGACCATGATTTATCCGTTCTGGATGATGTTGACCCGTTCGATTTCGAGCGAGTTGGATTATAAAGACAAGGCGCTCGTCCCGGCTTATCTCTATGATCGTGATGAGTTGTATTTGAAGTTTCTGACCCGGCGCTATCCCGACTTTGATTTGCTGCGCTCTGTCTATGGCTGGGAAGACATCATCCGTCCCATTGATTTCCGGGGAAAAATCCAAGCTCCGGAGGAGCGTCCCTCGGCGGCTCTTATTGCCGATTGGGGGGTATTCCTGAAACAAAACGCCGAGGCCCCTTATATGATTCTGGCCGATCCGGCAACGACCCGCCTTATCTACCAGGGCTTTCTGCGGGAGAAGTTTGTCGGATCCGAGGGGAGCCCGGATGAGCTTTTGCCGATCGAGCGGATGAATCTGGCCTACGACCAGATGTCGACTACCTTTGAATTTGTCAACCTCCCGACCCGGGCCTTTGGGCATGAGTCGGGAGGGGATGATGCGCCGCGGGTTTTTCGGGATCTTTCGGAATTTGTCGCTGGACTCGATGCGGGCAAACTTCTGCCGATCAATTGGGATTCCCAGTGGCAGCGCTGGGAGGCCCGGCGAGGTGGTGGTGAGAACTCCCGGGAGCAATTCCTTCGCGAATCCTGGCCGCAAAGCCTGCAAAAAGAGGGGGATATTATTTCGCCCCTGACGGACTGGAGAATTTTTCTTAAAGCCAAACACGGAACGGATACCGCTCTCCAGGCGGCCTGGAAAGACCCTCAAGAGTCTTTGACCACAGCTCAGCTCCCCTATCGGCAGATGGATGCGAACCTGTTCGTCGGCCATGAAAGCGAGTTGCGCTGGGAAATGATCACGGAAAATTACATCACCGTGATGAAGTTTCTCCTCCATCGCGGGCGGTCGATCCAGAACACCGTCATTCTCGTCGGCTTGTCTGTTTTGATTGCGCTTACCCTCAACCCCTTGGCGGCTTATGGCCTCAGCCGGTTTAGTGGGAAACACGGAAGAGTCCCTCTTCTACTCATGGTCATGACTATCGCCTTCCCTGCCGAAGTTTCCATGATTCCGAGCTTCTTGCTCACCCGCGATCTGGGGCTGCTGAACACCTATGCGGCCCTGGTTCTGCCCGGGGCAGTTTCGGGATTCAGTATCTTTCTCCTCAAGGGATTCTTTGACTCACTTCCGGAAGAACTTTTCGAAGCCGCCCGCATCGACGGAGCCAGTGAACTCCTCATGTTCAGGACGCTGGCTTTGCCATTATCCGCCCCCATTCTGGCGGTCACGGCACTGGGTACATTTACCGCCGCCTATGGGGGGTTCATGTGGGCATTGCTGGTCTGTCAGGATCCCCGCATGTGGACCCTTATGGTCTGGGTGTTTCAGTTTCAGATGAACAATTCCACCCAGCCTTGGTTGGGCATGGCTGCCTTTGCCATCGCCTCGATTCCCACCCTACTGGTTTTTATCTTCTGCCAGCGCATCATCTTGCGGGGCATCATTATTCCGATCGAAAAATGAACCGAGAGTCTCCCTCCCTGATTCCGCGTCCCACCGACACAACGATTTTGGAGGGCCATTTTCTCCTCAGAGAATCCCTCAGTTTGGTGGCCGATGAATGTTTGGAGAACGAAGTGCAATATTTTGAAAGCCCCGATTCCCTAGAGCCTTAAGATGTGGCGAGGAAATATCCATGATGACGTGTCCAGGCATTCCCGGGGAACACCCACGCATCGCTCAGGAGTTCCATACCGACGGGGCCGGAGGTTACATCACCGGATCAACCGCCTGCTGGAGAAGATATGTGGGCACCTGGGAGATTCGGAAAGGCACGCTGTTTCTCCGGTCGGTCGTTGGAGCTTACGTCCTCAAGGGTGATGAGCCTCTCCTAGCGGACTGGTACTCGGGGACCCGGCGGGTTCCGAGAGGAGAAATGATCCAATATGTCCACATGGGCTTTGGATCGATTTATGAGGACGAGCTTTATATCAAGATTCGACGGGGACGGTTGGTCGAAAGGAGCCTACGGTCCAGGAGTCCAGGTAACACGGCACTAACATCTCTCGCCAATCTTCCGTTGATCGGAAAGTTCTTCGGAGAGGAGTCGATTGTTGCGACAGTCGTATTTCGGAAGGGAAGGATCTGGTTGCTTTTCATCCTCGGTCTTCTTTTCGGATTCTTCGGAATGCCCTTTCTGGAAAGACCCCTCTCGAGCCTGGCGGCTCTTTTGAGGTGGAGTTACTTTTCGATTTTCGTGTCGGTCGTGCTGGCGTTTGGAATCTTTTGGCTTCTGAAATGGATAAAGGAAAGAGGAGTAAATACGCACTTTCTTTTCGAAATTGTGTGCAAGTCACTCCATTGGAGGAGGATCAAAAGAATATGGATTTCACGAAGATGGCGACAACTTTGTCCGGAGCGCGTCGAGGATTCTTTGTTGGTCGGCTTGCGGGGTGGTAATTTTCTCGAACTCCACTCCGGCCATCACGAGGCGTTCGCGCCGGATCGTGCAGAGACGTTCGATCACATT
>Ga0335398_10000730_pt1 | contig 57612 bp, 58 predicted proteins | sample BON03_FD_205742 | JGI IMG/M metagenome (GOLD analysis project Ga0335398, IMG submission 205742) | Freshwater microbial communities from Lake Bonney liftoff mats and glacier meltwater in Antarctica - BON-03 (spades assembly) (version 2) | ecosystem: Environmental > Aquatic > Freshwater > Ice >... | reverse complement strand
CGCCGCCTTCTTTAGAAGTCCTGATTCTTTTGAATCAGGACTTTTTTTATACCCTAAATCCAAATCCCATAAAAAAATAAACTAAACCATCGCAACAAGGATGGAAACGACATCCTTTTTATGTTATAAACTAACATAAAAAGATATAGTGAACAGCCCGGTAGCTGAACTGAAAGTGAAGATAGTTGCTAAAAAAATTCTAGAAAATAGATTTCAATATTAAATTGATGCCTTTAAAGCATAGATATACTGCACCTATTCCTACCAAAAGACCAGGAATAAAGAATACATATAACATAAAATTATCTTTGTTAAGAAAAGATAGTGTGATTAAATACGGGCTTAAAAAAAGTAAGGGAAGAGCCATAGCCATTCGCTTTAAACCTTTTACTAATAATTTTTGGTCTGTGTGTTTATCTGCCATGGGTATAATTTTTTATGGCCGTTCTAACGCTTCCGTGTGTTTTTAAAAGTTGACTTGCTTCTTCATACGCAATATTAAGTTCGTCCATAAGCATTTTAGTGCCTCGATCAACCAATTTATTATTGCTTAGTTGCATATCGACCATCTTATTTCCTTTTACTCTTCCAAATTGAATCATTGCTGCGGTGGATATCATATTTAACACCAGTTTTTGTGCAGTTCCGGCTTTCATTCTTGAGCTTCCTGTAATAAACTCTGGTCCAACAACCACAACCACGGGGAATTTTGCCGTTTTAGCTAAGGGACTTCCTTCGTTACAGGTAATACAGCCAGTTGCTATATTTTTTTCATTGCATTTTTGAAGTGCACCAATTACATAAGGAGTTGTTCCGGAAGCGGCAATACCTATTACAATATCTTTTTCTGAAATTTTTTCTTTCTGAAGATCTTTCCAACCTTGAGTGGAAGAATCTTCCGCAAATTCAACTGCTTTTCGAATTGCTGTGTCTCCACCTGCAATTAAACCCACTACAAGCCCTTGAGGAACTCCAAAAGTAGGAGGACATTCACTAGCATCAACAATGCCTAAACGACCACTAGTACCGGCACCTATATAAAATAAGCGACCGCCATTTTTTATTTTTTCAGAAACTATTTGTGATAGGTTTTCTATTTGTGGAAGTGCTTTTTCTACGGCTAAAGCAACGGTTTTATCTTCGGTATTGATATTGCGAAGTAATTCAGCTACAGTCATATTTTCCAAATGATTGTAGTTAGAATCTGTTTCGGTTGTTTTGGTAAAGCTCATGATGTAAAGTTACAACAGTTGTTTTTAATTTTAGTACTTGTTATTCAACTGTATAAATTATGGTAGACATTTCAGAAATCCTAAAATATCCTAGCGGAAAATTATCAGGGTTAGTTTCATTTATTATATTTCCTCTCACGGTTGCAGGTTGTGTTTCAAAAGGACCACCACCACTCGCGGTTTGTTGAAGCAAGACATACATAAAATTATAAAATTGCTGGTTAACACCGTACAAATTAAAAGTAACTTCGTCACCAGAACTTAAATCTTCATCTCGGTAAAATCCAAAAATAGGATTTCCATCAAAAAACTCATCGTCAAATACATCAAAATTATCTCCTCTTACAGATAGTCCTTCAAAGAAATAAAAATTTTGTTCTCCTGCTGGATCTGTAAAAAAAGCTTTTAGTTCTATATCTTCACCTGTAAACCCACCGTCATTTTTTTGTTCTATAAATTCTAATGGACTTACTGTGTACAGCTGTTCTGTAGCTGAATATGTTTCATTGTTATATATAATTTGAAGTGTATAATTTACGTTTAATTGTGGTACAAATTGTGTGTTGTAAACTCCTTCAGAGGTATAGATAAATGGATATGTAGTACCCATATCATCTGTGATGGTTACCAACGCATTTTCTACGTAAGGTATCTGATTGTCAAAAAATGGGGCTGTAGTTGTTAATTTTACTGTCGAAATAGAGCTTCCGCCTTCTAATAAATGTATGTTTCCTTCTACAACCAAACGTGGGTCACTTGTGTTTAAATCTACATCAATTACATCTTCACAAGAGCTTATTATTCCAAAAAGAAACACGAGTATAAAAATCTTCTTCATGTCTTAAAATTTAAAGTTATACGTAATTGCTGGAATTACTCCAAAAATCGACAAACGAACGGCTTCGTTTTGTCCTGTATCTGTATTCTCCCTAAAAGAGATAGAGGCAGCATTATTACGGCCATATACATTATACACACTAAATACCCATTCCCCTTTCCATCTTTTTTGTGAGTCTGGATTTGGTGTCCACGTAGCAGAAATATCTAGATGGTGAAAATCTGAAAGACGGCTGCTATTTCGGGCTTCATATACGGGTATTGTAAAATCATTATATTCATATTGACCACTTGGATATGTAGTAGGTCTTCCAGTTTGATATATTAAATTAGCACCAAAGGCCCATTTCTTTGAAAACTCATATTGGGTAGTAATTGAAATATCGTGTGTTCTATCCCAAGCAGAATTATACCATTCTCCGTTTTTAATTCCTGGCTCTAGAGATGTTCTCCCCGGAGTTCTCTGCTCACTCTTAGACAAAGTATAAGCAATCCAGCCTTGAAACTTTCCTTGCGTTTTTCTTAAAAGGAATTCTAACCCATACGCTCTAGCTTTTCCATTCAAAATGACTTGCTCTACTGCATTATTAGCTATTAAATTTGCATCATCAACATAATCTATTCTATTTTTTACTTCTTTATAATACGCTTCAACTTCAAAAGAGAAATTTTCAAAATTTTTAAAATAACCTAGTGCAACCTGATCTGCGCGTTGTGGTTCTATATATTTTCCACTTGGAGCATAGATATCAAAAGGAGTAGGAGAAGTAGTGTTAGAAATTAAATGAATGTACTGTGCCATTCTATTGTAGCTCGCTTTTATTGAGGATGATTCGTTTAATTGGTATGCCATTGCTAGTCTTGGCTCAAGGTTATTAAATGCTTTAATCGTTTTACTTCTACTATAAGAGATGGTATCTATTGGGGTAGCTTTTTCGTAAATATTGAGCGACTGGTTGTATACTATAGGGTTTTCGTTGGCATATACGTTTAATTCATCTTGTCCTAAACGATTAAAGGTTGAAAATCGCAAACCAGCTTGTACAACAAAATTGTCTGTAATTTCAATTTCTGCATCAACATATACAGCATTTTCAAATGCATACTTATCTGTTAATTTAAAAGGATTTATACCAGAACCTTCAGTGGTAGGTGTAACGTTTCCAGGATTAAATTTATAGTAGATGCTATTTAAACCGTATTGAAGTTCAATATTTTCTGAAAGAAAATGTGTGAAGTCGTATTTGAAGTTAAAATTTCTAATTCCGCTATCAAATTGAAATTCAACAAAGTTGAGTTCTAAACCATAGTAATAATCTGAATAAATCAATGAAAGATTAGAGAATAATCTTTCTGAAAATAAATGATTCCAACGTAGATTTAATGTTGAATTCCCATAAGTATTTGCGAATGAATCGTTTATATTAAATACATCTCTTCCAAAGTATCCCGATAAAAATAATTTGTTATCATCATTTAGATAGTAACTTACTTTTGTGTTCAAGTCGTAAAAATAAGCTTTACTATCAATATCAAAAAGCGGTAGAAAAAGGTGCGCATAACTGCTCCTTCCTCCAATTAAAAATGTCGTTTTGTCTTTTAAAACAGGTCCTTCTAATAATAATCTGCTTGCAACCAACCCAATACCGCCACTTGCTTTAAATTGATTTTTATTTCCATCCTTTTGATATATGTCTAAAACAGAAGAAATACGACCTCCATAACGAGCAGGAATTCCACCTTTATAGAGTGTAAGGTCTTTTATTGCATCGGGATTAAATACAGAAAAGAACCCAAATAAATGCGATGAACTGTAAAGAGTAGCTTCGTCTAAAAGAATAAGATTTTGATCTGCAGCACCTCCTCGTACATTAAAACCACTCGCGCCCTCACCTGCATTAGTGACTCCAGGAAGTAATGTAATGGATTTAATAACATCTGCTTCTCCTAATAAAACGGGTATTTTTTTAATAGTCCCAGCAGAAAGTGTATTAAGGCTCATCTGCGGTTTTCTAATGTTTAATTTTTCAATATCTGCTCTTATAATTACTTCATCTAATTCCTCTGAAGCTGTTTTAAGAGCAAGATTGGTTTTTATATTTTCTGTAAGCGAAATATTCACTTTTTTGGTGCTAAATCCTAAACTACTATAGTATACTTCATAAATTCCATTAGGAATAGTAATAGAGTAGAACCCATACTCGTTAGTAATTGTACCAGACTGTAGTTCTGGTATAATGACATTTACACCAATCAATGTTTCCCCAGTTTCTTCTTCGGAAATAGTTCCACTTAATGTAAATTTTTCTTGAGCAACAGCAATACCACTAATTAACAAGAAGAATAGAAATAATATTTTTTTCAATTTTATAAAAATTACTAGGGTAAATAAAAAAGCCTCCAGTTAATCTGAAGGCTTTAAAACGATTTGTAATCTATTTTATTTCTGAAAGAATAGTATTGAATGTTTCGCTGGGTCGCATTTGCTTATAAACCAATTCTTCTGAAGGAGCGTAATACCCATCAATATTAACCAGACTTCCTTGAACAGCGTTTAAATCTGAGATGATCTTAGATTCATTTTCTGAAAGTTTTTGTGCAATTGGAGTAAAGCAATTTTTTAGCGTTGTATCTTTATTTTGAGCCGCTAAAGCCTGAGCCCAATACAAAGCTAAATAAAAATGGCTTCCGCGATTGTCAAGTTCATTTACTTTTCTTGATGGGGATTTACCATTTTCAAGATATTTTTCAGTAGCATCATCAAGTGCTTCTCCCATTACAATTGCTTTGGAGTTTTTAAAAGTTTCACCCAAGTGATCCAGTGAAACAGCTAAGGCTAAAAATTCTCCTAAAGAGTCCCACCGTAAATGGCCTTCTTCAATAAATTGTTGAACGTGCTTTGGAGCAGAACCTCCGGCACCGGTTTCAAAAAGACCACCGCCATTCATTAAAGGAACAATGGAAAGCATTTTTGCACTTGTACCTAGTTCTAAAATAGGAAAAAGATCGGTTAAATAATCCCGTAATACATTTCCTGTAACTGAAACAGTATCCTTGCCTTCTTTAACACGCTCTAACGTAAATTTTGTGGCCTTTTCGGGAGATAGGATTTTAATATCAAGCCCTTCAGTATTATAATTTTGAAGGTATTTATTTACTTTTTTTATGATTTCAGCATCGTGAGCACGTTTTTCATCTAGCCAAAAAACAGTTGGATTAGCGGTTGCACGAGCTCTATTTACTGCCAATTTCACCCAATCTTGAACGGGCAGATCTTTCACCTGGCACATTCTCCATATATCTCCTTTTGAAACAGTATGTTCCATTAAAATTTCATCTTCAGAATTGATGACCACAACTTTACCATTTTCTGAAATTTCAAAGGTTTTATCGTGAGACCCGTATTCTTCAGCTTTTTGTGCCATTAATCCCACATTGGAAACAGTTCCCATTGTTGTTGGGTCAAAAGCTCCGTGTTTTTTACAAAAATCAAAGGTTTCACTGTATATACCTGCATAACTACTATCGGGTATAACAGCTTTTGTGTCCTGAAGCTTTCCTTCAGCATTCCACATTTTACCTGAAGTTCGGATCATTGCAGGCATTGAGGCATCAATAATAACATCACTTGGAACATTGAGGTTTGTTATCCCTTTATCGCTGTTTACCATTGCAAGATCCGGACGTTTTTCCATTTCCTTTTTAATATCGGCAGTGATAGCTTTTTCTTGGTCTTTAGGAAGTTCACTAATTTTATTAAGTAAATCTCCAAACCCATTGTTTACATCAACGCCAATTTTTTTGAAAGTATCGCCGTATTTTTTAAATAGCTCTTTAAAGAAAACTTCGACAGCATGACCAAAAATAATAGGGTCACTCACTTTCATCATCGTAGCTTTTAGGTGAATCGAAAAGAGAAGGTCTTTTGCTTTTGCATCTTTTATTTGTGTTTCCAAGAAAGAAATTAGAGCATCTTTATTCAATACAGTAGCATCAACAATTTCATCTTTTAAAACTGAAAGGTTTTCTTTTAATATTATTTTTTCTCCGGAATCATTGATTAAAACGATACTAAGTTTGTCGTCTTTTTTTAAAGTTACCGATTTTTCATTATGGAAGAAATCACCGTGATCCATAGTAGCGACATGAGATTTTGAATAGCTGCTCCAGGGACCCATACTATGTGGATTCTTTTTCGCATAATTTTTTACAGCTTTGGGAGCGCGTCTATCGCTATTTCCCTCTCTTAATATAGGGTTTACGGCACTACCTTTAATTTTATCGTATTTAGTTTTTATTTGCTTTTCTTCCGCTGTTTTTGGTTCTTCAGGATAATCGGGGATATTAAACCCTTTTGCTTGTAATTCTGAAATTGCGGCAGATAATTGTGGAAGTGATGCACTAATATTAGGTAATTTAATGATATTAGCTTCCGGTTGTTTGGCTAATTCACCTAGTTCGGAAAGGTCATCATTTACTCTTTGATCTTCAGATAAAAATTCAGGGAAGGTAGCAAGAATTCTATGAGCAAGTGATATATCCCTGCTTTCAATAATTATATGTGAAGGGGAGGTAAATGCTTTTATAATAGGTAAAAAGGAATGTGTTGCTAAAGCCGGTGCTTCGTCTGTTTTTGTATATATAATTTTGGCGGTTTTCATGGAATGCTTTTTTCAGAAATTAATTTGAAGTATTTCTTTAAGAAGTGCAAATATAACGATTTGACTAAGGTTTAAAAACCCCATATCGTTATAATTTTATTAAAGAAAGAGCTAAAAACAATAAAAGCCATAACACTGTATAAATACATTGTTATGGCTTCTTGTGAAACAAATCGTTACCAATTAATCTTTACGATTCCAAGGCAAGTTTATTATACCCTTGCAATTGTGACTTGTCTCAACGAGTTTCTGTTTTTATATTGAGCTAATTAACCGAAGTTAATTGAATCTCTAAAAAACAGGACTCAGACTTTTTTTAACCTCTAAACCAACCATTATAAAACCATTGGTTTATCAAACAACTAAAAAAAGTATATAAAGAACGTTCTTTATTTTTATCATCTTGACTGTTACATCATTTTGATATTGTAAATATAAAACAAGATTTTAAAAAAACAAGCGATGACAACCCTTTAAATATTAACCGTTTATGAACCTTGGTTATTAACATTTGTTAACAAAAAAAGTGCCCACGAATGGACACTTTTGTATGTATTAAAAAAGTTGCTACTAGCTTCTTTTTTCTCTAATTCTTGCTTTTTTACCGGTAAGTCCTCTAAAGTAGTAAATACGTTTTCTACGAACACTACCTTTTTTGTTCACCTCAATTTTTTGAAGTGCAGGTAAGTTTACTGGGAAAATACGTTCTACGCCTACGGTACCAGACATTTTTCTAATTGTAAAAGTTTGGGTAAGTCCCGTTCCTTTTACTTGAATAACAACTCCTCTAAAAAACTGAGTTCTTGTTTTTTCACCTTCACGGATTTCGTAGTATACTGTAATAGTATCTCCGGCACCGAATTTTGGAAATTCTTTTGTGGCTACAAATTCGTTTTGAACAAATTTTATTAACTCTTCCATTTTAATTAATTGATAAAGTTTTATTTAAAACAACATTCACGGTTATCGCCAGAGGTTGGAGTAAATCGAGTGCAAAAATAAGCAAATTCTACAATCTTACAAGTTATAATTTGTTTTTTTAAGGTTTTGTAAGAGAGGATCATAAGTTTATTTCAGGAAATAATTTAATAAACTTCTTAGGCAACGGAATTGTTACAGAAACATTTTCATCAGTAATGGGATGAATAAACTTTAAAGAAGAAGCGTGTAAATACAGTCCATTACCTTGCCCAATTAATCCAGGACTTCCGTAGATCTTGTCGCCCAGAATTGGAGTATCTATAGAGGCTAAATGAATGCGTAGTTGATGTTTTCTGCCAGTAAAAGGAGTGAGTTCTACCAAATTTAAACAGGTGTATTTTCGAGATTCTTTTTGGTGTATTATTTTAAATCTTGTTTTGCTTTTTTTGTTGTCAACATCAAGAGTTATAATCCCGGAATCTTTCATATTGCCTATGGTTACAGCGTGGTAGGTTTTCTGAATTTCCTTTTCTTCAAACATTCTATTAAGAGCAATTAAGCTTTCTGAAGTTTTTCCAACTAAAAGTGCTCCGCTCGTAGGATAATCTAATCTATGTATAGGTTCTGGACTTAGTAAAGCATCTTCTTGAGTAGTCTTCTTCAGATTATACGACAAAGCATTTTCAAGGGTAAATTTTTTATTTCCGCTTACAACGATTCCTGAAGGTTTAAATACAATAGCCAGATAATCATCTTCAAAAATAACATCGACAGGAAAGTCTATTACCGGTTTTTTCTGTGCATCCGGATTCTGAAAAATTTCAATAAGTTCACCTCCTGAAATATAATCAGCCGTAAATCCAATTTCTCTATTAACATTAATCAATCCCAATTTAATAGCATTTTTGAAAGCTTTTCTGGAATGGATTGTATTAAAAGTACCTGCTGGAAAATCGGAAAGGCGAATTTTATCATCAAGAGTAGGTACTGTATAGGATTCTACTTTTATAAGGCGATGATTTTCTTTCATTCTGTTTATTCTAAAAGATCTGGCCGACGATCTTTAGTGCGTTTATAGGCTTCATTTTCCCGCCATTCTTCAATTTTTGCCGTATGACCACTTAAAAGTATTTCAGGTACTTCCCAACCTTTATATTCTGCAGGGCGCGTATAAATGGGAGGTGCCAATAAATCATCTTGAAAAGAATCAGTTAAGGCGCTGGTTTCGTTTCCTAAAACTCCAGGGATCAATCGAATTACAGCATCACAAACTATAGCTGCTGCAAGCTCTCCACCACTTAACACAAAATCTCCTACTGAAATTTCACGCGTTATAAAATGATCCCGAACGCGTTGATCTACTCCTTTATAATGACCACAAAGAATTATAATATTTTCTTTTAAAGAAATTTGGTTTGCAATGCTTTGGTTTACTGTTTCCCCATCGGGGGTCATATAAATGACTTCGTCATAATCTCTTTCAGACTTTAATTTTGAAATACACTTATCAATGGGTTCAATCATCATAACCATTCCGGCGCCTCCACCAAATTGGTAATCGTCTATTTGGTTATAACTGTTGGTTGAAAAATCCCTTAGATTATGCATATGTATTTCCACCAGCCCCTTTTCGATAGCTCTTTTTAAAATTGAAGCTTCAAATGGACTTTTAAGTAATTCTGGAAGAACTGTGATTATATCAATGCGCATATGTGAGAAAATTCTTGAAATCGTTTTTAAAACTTTTCAGAATGTAAAAATAACCTAATTTATAATAAACTAAGGTGTCTAAACTAAATCGTTGAAGTATTTGGGAAGGTTTTAATTTTCTTCTGTGTTGGTTTTTTCAATTTTATCATCATCACCGCCTTCAAAATAGCCTCTTAAAAAATAAATTTCCTAGAAATTTGGTTTACATTCAGTTAATGGACTCATAAAAAAGTCCGGTAAATTTACCGGACTTATATCAATTTATTCTGAAAAAAATAAGAACCTACTAATAATAGGTAAAACGTCTAACCTTTGAAATATACTTGGCTAACCTAATTACCTGTTGGCTATATCCATATTCGTTATCGTACCAAACATATAGTATAACATCTTTACCATCTTCGGTAACAATGGTTGCATTACTGTCATAAATTGAAGGAGCTGAAGAACCTACAATATCGCTAGATACCAACTCATTATTTAATGAATATTTTATCTGCTCTACCAAATCACCTTCTAAGGCGTATTTTTTCATAACAGCATTAATACCATCTTTTGAAGTTTTGGCTTCGAGTTCTAATATTAAAATTGCCAACGAACCGTTAGGAACCGGTACCCGAATTGCATTGGATGTAAGCTTGCCTTCAAAAGAAGGTAGCGCTTTCGCTACAGCGCTTCCAGCACCAGTTTCAGTAATAACCATATTTAAGGCAGCAGCGCGACCTCTTCGGTATTTACTGTGCATGTTATCTACCAGATTCTGGTCGTTGGTATAGGCATGTATTGTTTCTAAATGCCCGTGAACGACTCCAAAAGAATCTTCTACAGCCTTTAAAATAGGTGTAATTGCATTAGTAGTACATGAAGCAGCTGAAAAAATATCAACTTCATCCGGATTGTACTCTTTATGATTTACCCCGTGAACAATATTTGGGACACCTTTTCCGGGAGCCGTTAACAATACTTTTGAAACTCCTTTCGATTTAAGATGACGGCTTAAAGCTTCCTTGTCACGAAAAGCACCTGTATTGTCAATAACCAAGGCGTCTTCTATTCCGTATTTTGTATAATCTATATCTTCAGGATTGTTAGCTGAAATTATATGAACTGTTGTTCCGTTAATAACCAAAGCTTGATTTTCTAAATCTACACGAACGGTTCCGGGAAAATCCCTGTGTACAGAATCGTATTGAAGCAAAGATGCTCTTTTTTCTAAAACCGTTTTGTCTACCGAACCTCGTGTAACAATAGCACGCAAACGCATTTGACTTCCTTGTCCAGTCCTTGTCATTAATTCTCTTGCTAGCAAGCGACCAATTCTTCCAAAACCATATAAAACTACGTCTTTTGGGGTAATACTTTTTGTTTCTTTTGCATCTTTTAATTTATCTGAAACAAAGTCAAGCGCATCAACATATTTATTATCTTCAAGATGATACTCATAGGTTAATTTCCCGATATCCAATTTTGCAGGAGGAAGATTAAGCGTTTTAATTGCCTGAGCAATTTCTACGGAATCAAAAATAGAAATAGGTTTTTGAACAAACTCACCTGCGTATTCGTGAAGATTTAAAATTTCACTTACGTTTCTATCAATAAGTTGATTTCTAAAAAGAACCAATTCAATGGACTTGTCGTACCAAAGATCACTTATAATATTAATAAACTCTACGGAAGCCTTTCGGCGATCTGTTTGAAAAGACAGTTCTTTTTCATAAACGTCATCAAAACTCATGCGTGTGGTGTTTAAAGGATTAAAATTTTGGTGCAAAAATAGCTATTTTTAAATGTTTTCAAGCTTCATCTTTTAAAAAAAAAAGCATCCCTCTAAAAATTGATTTTTAGAGGGATGCTTCGTACTTCAGTAAAAATAATGTTTATCTAAAAATATATGAATTTACATCGCCACGTTGATCGGCAAATGTTAATTTAAGTGGATTCCTATTATCATGATTAGACATAATGCGTTTTACTTCATCAATATTATTTACAATTTTATCATTAATTTTTGTAATTATTATTCCTGTAAGATCACTTAATTTAGGGTTTGAAGTTCTGTTTACTATAACTCCATTTTCCAAATTTCGTTGTTTTAATTCTGAAGAATTGGTGTCTTTAACTTCCAAACCTAATAACTCTATTTGATACGTTTCTAATTTTACAAGGGTTACTGGAATATTTTTTTCTTTCCCATCACGAGATACTGTAACTTTTATAACATCGTTAGGACGTTTGGAGCCAATGTAACCGGTCAAATCTGAAAAACTACTTATTTTATAATCATCAAGTCGTTTGATTACATCTCCTTTTTTTATTCCACCTTTATCGGCGCCGCTTCCTTTTTCGATATCAGCGACATATACTCCTTCGGTTTCTTTTATCCCATTATCTTTAGCCACTTGTGAATTTAGACTACCGCCTTGTATTCCAAGAATGCCACGATGTACATCCCCAAATTCCATAATATCTTCAATTACTTTTCGAGCATTATTGGAAGGAACCGCGAACGAATAACCTACATAAGACCCAGTTTCTGATGTGATCGCCGTGTTTATTCCTATAAGTTCACCACGGGTGTTTACTAATGCACCACCGCTGTTTCCTCGGTTAACCGCCGCATCCGTTTGAATAAACGATTGGGGGTTATTGTCAAACTCATTAAGATCTCGCGCTTTGGCACTTATAATACCAGCCGTTACGGTGGAAGTAAGATTGAATGGATTTCCAACGGCTAAAACCCATTCCCCAATTCTTATATTGTTTGAATCTCCAAAAGGAATAAATGCTAAATCTTCTTTGCTGTCAATTTTAATTAAAGCAATATCTGTTTTAGGATCTGTTCCAATCAGTTCGGCTTTATATGTTTTGTTATTATTTAAAGTTACCTCTAATTGTGAAGAATTTTCGATGACATGATTGTTGGTAATAATATAACCATCTGGCGAAATAATAACACCACTGCCAGATCCAACCAAAGCACGCGGTTGCCCACCTCCATTAAAATACTCCATAATATTACTTGGTTGTGTGGTAACGGTTGTGTTTTTAACGTGTACTACCGCGTGGACCGTCTTTTCAGCAGCTGCAGTAAAATCAAGGTCAAAATTATTTGTAGGATTGTTGGAAAAATTTGTTGGAATAAAAGAAGGATTTTCTTCTTGGTTTTTAAAGGCGATTGTATCTTTTTCTTCTAATAGCTTATAGCCGCCAAGTGTTGCAGCACCAGCAATAAGGGCTACTGCAAATAATCGAATTGTTTGTCTCATCTTTTTATTTATTGATATTATACTTAGGTTAACATAGGAAAGACGATAATATTTTTTTAAAGTTTCATTTTTAACGTCCATTTAACAGCTATAAAACGTTTTAACTCGTCGGGGCTTTTTATACCTTTGCCGCAATGGAATTTACGTTTTATAAATATCAAGGAACCGGAAATGACTTTGTGATTATTGATAATCGTCAAGACTTTTTCTCCAAAAATGATACCAAATTAGTTTCGCAATTATGTGATAGAAAATTTGGTATAGGAGCTGATGGTTTGATTTTGTTGGAATCGCATCCCAATCTAGATTTTAAAATGGTTTATTATAACTCGGATGGAAATTTAAGTTCCATGTGCGGAAATGGTGGAAGATGTATTGCTCATTTTGCGAAATTTCTAGGTATTATAAATTCAAATGCAACTTTTGAAGCTATAGACGGAAACCATACAGCTAGTATTGACGGGGATATTATTTCCCTTAAAATGAACGATGTTAAAGATATTCAGGTTTCCAAAAATTGTGTTTTCTTAAATACGGGTTCTCCTCATCACGTTCAAATAGTAAAAAATCTTTCAGACTTTGATGTTTTTAAAGAAGGTGCTCAAATTCGCTATAACACCTATGGTAAAGAAGGCGCCAATATTAATTTTGTGGAACAGCTTGAAACCGACAGTTTTTCAGTAAGAACATATGAAAGAGGCGTAGAGAACGAAACACTTTCTTGCGGAACGGGGGTAACCGCAGTTGCATTAGCCATGGCGGAAACCCTGAATACTTCAGCAAATAGTATTCAATTAAAAACACCAGGCGGAAATTTAAAAGTTCGGTTTGAAAAATCTGTAAACGGATATAAAAATGTATATCTTGAAGGCCCTGCAGAACAGGTTTTTAAAGGTATTTGGAAATGAAAACACTAATGGGGAAAGACATAAAATTAAGGGCTCTTGAAGCATCAGATCTTGAATTTATTTATCAATTAGAGAATGATGAATCGGTTTGGGAAGTAAGTAATACTACAACTCCTTATTCAAAATATATTTTGAATCATTATCTAGAAAACTCTCACCGTGATATTTACGAAGTAAAACAACTTCGGTTGGTTATTTGTGAAAATGAAAAAGAAAACCCTTTAGGCTTTATAGATCTTTTCGATTTTGAACCGAAGCATAAAAGAGTAGGGGTAGGAATTATTATTTTTTCAGAAAAAGACAGAAATAAAGGGTATGCTTTTCAAGCATTGCAATTAATAGATTCCTATGCATTTACACACTTAAATGTACATCAGGTGTATGCCAATATTACGGAGGATAATAAAAGTAGTATACATCTGTTTGAAAAAGAAGGTTTCGAAAAAGCGGGTTTAAAAAAGGACTGGATTTTTTCAGAAGGCATATATAAAAATGAATACTTATACCAGAAATTAAATAATGTATATTAAAAAAATTTTAGTTGCCACCTTTCTTCTTGGCTTGATTGCAATGGGTGGTTTTGCATGGTATGTGTATAATACTATTTTTTCTCCAAACACCACTTTTAATAATACTGAGGCACATCTATTTATCCCAACAAATGCTAATTTTTTAATGGTTCAAGAAGAATTAGACCCCTTGTTGGAGAATCTGGATTCCTTTATAGAAGTGGCGATTAAAAAAGACTATGTTAATAATATAAAGTCTGGTCATTATATTATTAAAAAAGGGATGAACAATAATGAAATTATCAATACGATACGGAGTAAAAATATTCCCATTTTTGTAAAATTCAATAACCAAGAGCGAATTGAAAACTTAGCTGCACATATTGCAAACCAAATTGAAGCGGATAGCCTTTCGTTAATAAAAGCAATGCAGGATACTACATTTTTAAAAGAAAATGGCCTTACTGAAGAGACTGCGCTGGCTTTATATGTTCCTAATACATATGAATTTTATTGGAACAGTTCGGCGGAAACTTTTCGTTCCCGTATGAAAAGCGAATACAACCGTTTTTGGACTGAAAATAGGCTTCGGAAAGCTAAAGAGCTTAATTTAACGAAAGAACAAGTAATTGCTTTGGCGGCAATTGTACAAAAAGAAACAGCTAAAGTAGAAGAAAGGCCAAGAGTTGCAGGGGTATATATAAATAGATTAAAAAAAGGGATGCTTCTTCAAGCCGATCCTACCGTTATTTATGCGAAGAAAAAAAAGGAAGGCAATTTTAACCAAGTTATTAAACGGGTTTTGTACGAAGATCTTGAAATAGATTCACCTTATAATACGTATAAATACCCAGGAGTTCCACCGGGACCAATTGCTATGCCCGATATTTCTTCTATAGACGCAGTACTCAACTACGAAAAAAACGATTATTATTATTTTGTGGCTGATGTTACCAACTTTGGCTACCATAAATTTGCAAAAAACCATGCGCAACACATTAGAAATAAAGCCGAATATGTGCGTTGGTTGTCCCAACAAGGCGTAAACAGGTAATTCTTGCTTTATATTCTTCCTTTCCGCATTTCTTAAATGTTAATTCTTTATAAAATCTTGGGTTAAAGACTGTTAATACAAAACTTATAACGTGTTGATACTAGTATATTTGATGTAGTTCTATTCTATTTGAACAATAAAATATTATATAAGGTCTTTGACATAAACGCAACATACTATTTCATAAAGCTAATTAGCAAATATATGTTTGCTAGCAATTTATGTTTGCTTTTTAGGAGTATTTCGCTTTCACACGAAGTGATTGCGCGATAATTATAATTCTAAAACTAAGTAAAACATGGCAAAACGTTTTATGAAATTGTCTGCGCTGCTGCTTGTAGTTGTATTTTGTAGTACAGGCTTCTTAACAAGAGGAAATACAGACAGCAGTTCTATATTTACAAGAGATATTGTAGGTGAATTAACCTATATTCCTTATGAATCTGATGTAAATATGAATCCCCAACAAAGGTTACCTTTCGTTGGGAAGTCGTACTTGGGCTTCTGTGAAGACCTCGGCTTTAGCGAAAGCAGTGGAAATTACAGAGCTATAAATAGATTAGGTTACGTAGGTAAATACCAATTTGGTCTTTCTACCCTTAAATGGGTAGGTATAAACAATAAGCTTAATTTTTTAAACAACCCTTTGTTACAGGAAAAGGCATTAGAAACCTTAATTTCTAAAAATAAATGGGTATTAAGAGATTATATTGTGAAATATAACGGCCAAATAATTAATGGTGTTAGAGTAACTGAATCCGGCTTAATTGCCGCAGCTCATCTGGGAGGAGCAGGAAATGTGAAAAAATTTCTTGAATCTGATGGGGAAAATGTTTTTGCTGATGCAAATAACGTCCCTATAACAAATTATATGAAAAAATTTGCAGGTTATGATATCTCATCAATCCTTCCCGACAATAACGCCAGTGCGACATTATAATTATTGAAAAAGCCAGGTTGACAAGCCTGGTTTTTTTATTTAACAAACTTTAACAGGTTGAAAATCAGGTTAAATTAAAATTTCTTATATTTGCGCGCTGAAAATAGTGAAAGTTAATTTCTAATAAATTTTAAATAAAGAAATGAAGCGTAACCTACTCCAAATCACAGTATTACTTGTTGTTACCGCTATAGTAGCAATGGGATTTTCTTCAAATAAGAAAATAGATCTTTCTCATTATAAGATTAATGGTCTAGAACTTATTTACTATGTACCTAACTACGATGAAGTTACCCCAATTGTAGAACCTACTGTTTATTACCGGCTTTTTTTAGGAAAATCTTTTATTGGTTTTAAGGAAGCATTGGGTTTTAAAGAATCACGAGGTGATTATTCTATTGTAAACCCTTATGGTTATCTTGGAAAATACCAATTTGCTGCCACAACGTTGCAAATGATAGGAATTCATAATCCTGAACTTTTTTTACAAGACTCTCGATTGCAGGAAGAAGCATTTTCTGCTTTTACTTCTCGAAATAAATGGATTTTACGAAAGGATATTAAAAGATATAACGGAAAGTTTATAAATGGAATTAAAGTTACCGAATCAGGTATTTTAGCAGCTGCACACTTAGCAGGTGCCGGAAATGTAAAAAAATATCTTAGAAGTGGCGGAGTTGACAGATTTAATGATGCCTTTGGAACTTCTATTGGATATTATTTAAAGAAGTTTTCTGGATATGACACTTCCAATATCTTAGCTAATAAGAAAGCACGAGTTATATAAAATAAATCAGTTTTGAATTATAAATAAGGTGGGTCTTTTATGAAGATCCACCTTTGTTTTTTTCCATTGGGCCATGGAAAAAGTTTTAATATATTCGGAAGGTAATGTAATATCACAAGCAACACACAACTGTGTTTGAGAGTTCAAAGTAGCACACATGCTTTCCATAAGTTGGTTATTTCGGTAAGGAGTTTCAATAAATAATTGTGATTGATTATGTTCTTTCGAAATTTTCTCCAATCTTTTAAGTGTATTTTTCCGTTCACTTTTGTCAATAGGAAGATATCCGTTAAAGGCAAAATTTTGTCCATTGAACCCACTTGCCATTAAGGCCATAAAAATTGAAGAAGGACCCACCAAAGGAATCACTTTTATTCCATTTAAATGTGCCTGTTGAACCACTAAAGCTCCAGGATCGGCAATCCCCGGACATCCGGCATCTGAAATTACCCCAACATCAAACCCTTCAAAGCAAGGTGAAAGCATGTTAGGAATTTCACTTTCCTCAGTAAATTTATTTATTGATTTAAAATTTAAAGCAGATTGTAATTTTTCAGGAACAATACTTTTAATAAACCTGCGCGCATTTTTTTCATGTTCTACTACATAATAATCTATATGTTCTACTGCTTTTTTTACGAGTAGGGGTAAAACCTCTAAAGGAGGAGTTTCCCCCAATGTACAGGGTATTAAATATAAACTTCCTTTTTGGGGCTGCATAAAAGATTAATTTACCGCTAATTTTTTTATTATTGAATTTCCATCTTCAGCAATTATTTTTACCATATAAACCCCTTGAGTGAAGCCTTTTACTGAAATATTTTTTTCTGAAATGCCCTTATTTTCTTCTGAAAATAAAACACTTCCTTTCAAGTCATAGATAATTACATTCGTAATTTTTCCTGTTTCCATTCTTAAATTTATGTATTCTGAAGTAGGATTCGGAATCATTGTAACTTGTAACTTTTCGTTAAAGTCTGAAGTTGCCAATACACCACCGGTGATCTTATAAATACTTCCGCCGGAAATATTTAAAATATAAAGCTCTCCATTTACATCTTCCCCGAAAGAAACCCAATTTCCTCCAAAATTACCATGTTCAATTAAATTTCCTGAGTCATCAACTGTGCCTATAAGTCCGCTGCAATAATCTGCAAAAAGATAAAGTCCTTGAATATCACTGTATACATTTCCGCGATACACATAACCTCCCGTAATAGAACAATTGGAAGTTGAACTCCCGGAAGAATATTCAGCTACAGGAAAGGTAAGTTCTCCGATGTCTGGACAGCCACTGGTATTATATGGAGCTGAACCTTCATAACAACGCCAGCCAAAATTAAGTCCAGCATCTGTAACCGATACACGATCTATTTCTTCCACTTCTCCTTGTCCTACATCTCCAATCCAAAGATCTCCATTACTTCTGTCGAAAGACATTTTCCAAGGATTTCGTAATCCATAAGCCCATATTTCATCTAATCCAGCCGGGTTTCCCACAAAGGGATTGTCTGCCGGGATACCGTAGTTGTTTCCTCCTGAAGGATTATCTACATTTATACGTAATAATTTTCCTAATAATAAGGTGGTATTTTGTGCTCTATTTCCAGGATCTCCTCCGCTACCGCCATCACCCGTAGAAATATACAAATATCCGTCAGGGCCAAAAGCAATACTACCTCCGTTGTGATTACTAAAGGGTTGATCTATGGTTAAAAGGGGAAGTTCAGATGACGGATCGGCTAAATCAGGTGCACCTGGTTGTGTTGTGAATCTGGATACTTGAGTGTCTCCATTTGTATTGATATAATCAACATAAAAATATCCATTTGAATCATACTCGGGATGAAAAGCAAGTCCCAAAAGACCTTGTTCCCCGCAACAGCTTACTTCACTAGAAATATCCAAAAATGGAACAGGATTAACTGTAGTGCCATCAAGGGATAAAATTTTAATCTTTCCTCCTTGTTCTACAACAAATAAACGTTCATCACCTGCGTGTTGCAGATTTACGGGATTGCTAAATCCATTTGTAAAGAGTTCTATGTCTACTTCTTGTGCGAACATAAATAAAGTTGAAAAAAAATAGAATAGGTAGAATAATTTGGTTTTCATAGTGTTTTTTTTGGACTCCTACTAAGATAGGTAAAAACCATTCAATACTAAAATCTAAAGACGTTGGGCAATTTTTTCGCAGGCTTCTTCCAGCATGTCATAGACATTTTTAAACCCCTGTTTTCCCCCAAGATAAGGATCTGGTACATCTACACTTTCACCCGGAAAAATCTCATCAAGTATTAAGTGTACTTTTTTTCTGTCTTCTTCACTTTCAGCAAGGCTTAAAACAGTTTCTTGATTGGAAATATCCATTACAAAAATATGGTCAAACGCTTTAAAATCTTGTGCAGAGAATTGTCGCCCACGTTGATTGGTAATATCTATATTGTATTTTTTTCCTATAGTAATACTTCGGGGATCGGGAAGGTCGCCCACGTGCCAATGTCCTGTTCCTGCAGAGTCTACAAAAACTTTTTGCGGGTCTACTTTCGACCTTAAAATACCTTCAGCCAAAGGGGAGCGGCAAATGTTGCCAAGACAAACCATGAGTACTTTTGTTTTCATGTTGAAAGTAAACTTTTCAGAAATAAATTCTGTTTTTTTAAAGAGTAAGCTTTTTATTGAGATCTTCTACGTATTTCCTGAATTGCTTATCTGTACTTGATAAATTATCAACGGTTTTACAGGCGTGTAAGACGGTTGCGTGATCACGCTGTCCTATTTGGGACCCAATGGATGCCAATGAAGCTTTGGTGAATTTTTTCGCAAAAAACATAGCCAACTGTCTTGCTTGTACAATATGACGCTTTCTTGTTTTAGATTGTAAGGTGTCTACATCCATTTGGAAATATTCGCTTACTACTTTTTGAATGTAATCTATAGAGACTTCCCGCTTGGTGTGTTTAACATAATTCTCCACAATCTTTTTTGCAAGCTCAATAGTGATTTCCCTTTTATTGAAAGAGGAATGAGCAATCAAAGAAATAATGGCACCTTCCAATTCTCGAATATTGGTTTTAATATTGTGAGCTAAAAATTCTACAATATCATCAGGCATTTCTACCCCATCACGATATAGTTTATTTTTAATTATAGCAACACGGGTGTCGTAATCAGGATGATTTAATTCTGCTGAAAGGCCCCATTTAAAACGTGAAAGCAGACGTTGTTCAATATCAATCATATCAACCGGTGCTTTATCGCTGGTTAATATTACCTGTTTTCCGTTTTGATGTAAATGATTAAATATGTGGAAGAACACATCTTGTGTTCCCGCCTTTCCAGAAAGCAACTGAATATCATCAACAATAAGAACGTCTATAATTTGATAAAAATGAATAAAATCGTTCCGATTATTCTTTTTTACCGATTCGATATATTGTTGTGTAAATTTTTCCGCAGAAATATACAGGACAGTTTTTTCAGGATATTTATCCTTAATTTCAACGCCAATAGCGTGCCCTAAATGTGTTTTTCCTAAACCAACGCCTCCGAAAATTAACAAAGGATTAAAGGAAGTCCCTCCGGGTTTATTGGCAACCGCTAAACCAGCTGATCTTGCCAAACGGTTAGATTCACCTTCCAGAAAATTTTCAAAACTATAATTTGGATTGAGTTGAGATTCAATTTTTACGTTTCGTATTCCCGGAATAACAAAAGGGTTTTTTAACTCAGGACTTTTATTTTTTAAGGGAACATCTACTTCTTGAGATTTTACATGAGAACGATTAGAACTTGGTATTCTTTCAGTAAACGGCTGTTTATTTCCGTAGGTATTTTCCATTTTAATAATGTATACCAGTTTTGCGGTCGTGCCCAATTCTTTGGTAAGTGCAACTTTAAGTAACTTTACATAATGTTCTTCAAGCCATTCATAAAAAAACTTACTAGGCACTTGAATATTAAGAGCGTTGTCTGATAACTTCACTGCTTTTATAGGCTCGAACCAAGTTTTATAGGCTTGTATGGTTATATTATCTTCAATAAAGGACAAACAATTTTTCCAAACCGATTCCGCAGTTTTACTCATAGTATTTGTTGAAGTTTAAGTTAGTTAATTAAGGTGCCGTTAAAAAAGAGAAAAGTATGTTCTCTAACAATTTCTTAACATTGCAAATATGTGAACAAAAAAATGAAAAAAAAAACAGTTAGGGTATTGAATTTCTACTTTTTTTTTCGCATACTTCAATAATGACTAAAACTACAAAAAAAGATCCTTTTTAAGCTTACAACTTGTGAAAAAAACTCAAATAAATATTCGGGTGCGTTATGCAGAAACAGATCAAATGGGTATTGTGTACTACGGAAATTATGCGCTATATTTAGAACAAGGAAGAACGGAATGGCTAAGGGAATTGGGCTTTTCCTATAAATGGATGGAAGATAATAATATCCATTTACCTGTGGTTAATTTTTCAATTAACTATAAATCTCCGGCTTATTATGATGATATTTTAACAGTAACCACAACCCTTAAGAAATTACCTACAGCTAAGATTGAATTTTATTACGAAATTTATAATGAAAAAGGAAAACTTTTGGTAAGCGCCTCAACAGACCTAGTATTTATAAATAGTACCACAAAAAAAATAATAAAAGCCCCTGACTATTTGTTGAAAAAGTTGGTTAAATAGTTAAACAAAATATCATTCTTTTTCAAATTTTTTAATTTCAATTTTATAGGTGTTTTCAAAAAGGGTAAAAATTCTTTTTGCTTCTTTTTTTCGAACCGAAATTTTCATTTCACAATTCAACTCTAATTTTTGGTCGATTATTAATAATTTTTCATCTTTAATAATTCGCATTACCGTATTCATTTCGGGGTATTCAAACTTCAGTAAAAACGCCTCGTTAATTGTTCTTTTACTAATTTTTGAAGCTTCCAAGGCCATTTGGGCTGAAGTCTTATAGGCTTGTATTAAACCGCCAACGCCTAGTTTTGTTCCGCCAAAATAACGTACAACTACTATAAGTACATTAGTAACATCAAACGATTGAAGCTGCCCATAAATAGGCATTCCAGCACTATTTGAAGGTTCTCCGTCGTCATTTGCACGGTAATTTTCGTATTGTTTTCCCATTTGCCAAGCATAACACCAATGTCGTGCTGTGTGATGTTGCTTTTTTAGATCTTCAATATGTTCTTTTACTTCTTCTTCGGTAGTAACAGGAAATGCATAGCCAAAAAACTTACTGCCTCGGTCTTTAAATAAAACTTCGGAGGAAGGTTTTGAAATTGTTTTATAGGTGTCTTTTTTTTGTTCCATTACCATTTTGCAATTGCAACCAAAAAAATACTTATAACAGCTAGGATTATTCCAAGCCAGTTTTTTGGTAATAATTTTTCTTTAAAAAGGGTGATTCCTACAAGGGTTGAAACCATTACTATAGCAACATTGTTAACGGTAAATATACCTGAACTGTCCAAAATATCACTGCGCAACGCTTTTACCAAAAAATAAATTGAATAATAATTTGGAATTCCCAAAGCAATTCCGCCAAGAATGATTTTAAGCTGAAATTTGAAAGTGCCCCTAATTATTTGATAAATTAGTATTAAAACTCCTATAACAGCTGCAGCAAAGAAGATAGTTGCCGAAAAGATAGGCACGTCATTATTTCCTACATAGGTGTCCTCTAAAAATTTAATGCTGGTGTCAATAATTCCGCTGCCTAAAAATACCAGCATCGGAAAAATTAAATTCCTTTTTTGTATTACAATACCGTCTTTAGACTTTAATGAAGCTAAATAAACTGCTATTAAAGCCAAGAGAATTCCCATAAATTTAAAAACTCCAAGGCTTTCTTTATAATATAAAAGTCCAAAAATAACGGGAATTACAACACTCATTTTTGTAGCAACCGAAACAACCGAGAGTCCACTTCGTTGTGTGGTTATAGCCATTAAATTAAATACGATTATAAACATTGCTCCTAATCCCAAGGTGTAGTAAAACCAATTGTATTGCGGAATTTCAGTAATGTTGATTGTCCCCTCAAAAGCTATGACTCCACATAAACAGGCTACAAAATAATTAGTTACAATCGCATGGAGGGTATTTATTTTAAAACGGTCAAATAGTTTAAAAACCACAAAAATTAAGGTAGAAGATAGTACACTAAGTAGAAGGTAGATCACTAATTATTGTTTTTATAAATCTGTAAAATGTCTTGTTTTATTTTCTCTTCAGAAATTAAATCCCCTATAAATTTTGGAGATTTTATTCCGGAGCCAAAAGTAGTATTTCCTATAAAAATAAAAGCTTCATCCCACAGATTGGCATCAATAAAAGTTTGAAGCGTTTGTGAACCTCCTTCAATTATCACCGATTGAATATTATGGGTAAACATAACATCACAAATCTGCTGAGGCATATTATCTGAAAAATCAATAGTTTCAAAAATAATTGTTTTGGTGCTTGATTTTCCTTTTTCAGTAAATACAATAGTTTTTACATCTCCGTCGAAAACCGTCATTTCTTTTGGAATTTTTAAACTTCGATCCAAAATGATACGTACCGGTGAGTTTCCTTCCCAATCGCGTGAAGTAAGACTTGGGTTATCAACTAACACGGTATTGGTGCCTACTAAAATGGCTTGTTCTTCTGCCCGCATTTTATGAACTCGTTGACGCGAAAATGTATTGGTTATCCAAACAGGTTTCTTTTCAGAAATTTTTAAATTCTCATTATTTTTTTCAGGGGCTATAAAACCATTAGTAGTTTGAGCCCATTTTAGAATAATAAACGGTCTTTTTTTATTATAGAAAGTAAAAAAACGTTTATTGAGGTCGTCACATTCATCATTTAAAACGCCTATAATAACATCACATCCGGCATTTATTAATTTCTGAATTCCTTTTCCGGCGACCTTCGGATTAGGGTCCGTACTTCCAATAACTACTTTTTTAATTCCAGAAGAAATAATTAGATCGGCACAAGGAGGTGTTTTGCCAAAATGGCTGCAAGGTTCCAGACTCACATAAATAGTTGCGGTTTTAAAAAGCGAAATATCACTAACACTTTGTATTGCATTTACTTCGGCGTGTGGCAGGCCAGATTTGTAATGCCATCCTTCTCCAATAATTTTGTTGTTATCAACGATTACACTACCTACCAATGGATTGGGATAGGTGGTTCCCAAGCCATTTTTAGCTAATTCAATGCAGCGAAACATATATTTTTCGTGTATCTTCACGCTGTAAAAATACAAGGAATCTTTACATGAACACTCCCATAATTCGTCCAATCGAAAAAAAAGATAATCCACACATCGCTAGTGTTATTAGAAGTGTGTTGATAGATTTTGATGTCCCAAAGGTTGGAACTGCCTATGCAGATACTTCTTTGGATGCTATGTTTAAAAACTATCAAAAAGAAGGCTCTGCCTATTTTGTAATTGAAGAAAACGGAAAAATAATTGGCGGTTCGGGTGTTGCTAAGTTGGATAATTACGATGGCAATGTTTGCGAACTTCAAAAAATGTATTATCTGCCTGAAGCAAGAGGAAGAGGAATAGGTGCTACCATGATAAAACTGTGTCTTACAAAAGCACGGGAATTAGGATTTGAGCAATGTTATCTTGAAACAATGCCGCAAATGACTACCGCTCAGGAATTATATAAAAAATCGGGGTTTAAATACATTGGGGAACCATTGGGAGATACTGGTCATTATTCCTGCCCTGTACATATGTTATTAACGTTGTAATTGTGACTTTAAAAGAGCTGAAACAAGAATTTGTACAATCGCTTGCTGAAAAGTACCCTTCAGAAGAAATACACTCTTTTTTTTATATTTTAACTGAAAAATTGCTCCAATTATCTCGTTTACAAGTCGCTCTTGATCCAGAAAAAAACCTTTCAGAAAAACAAATAAAAGCATTTAAGAATGCAATTGAGCAGCTTCAGCAATACAAACCCATTCAATATATAGCTGGGGAAACGCAGTTTTACAGCTTGCCATTTCTTGTAAATAAGCACACTTTAATTCCACGTCCTGAAACTGAAGAATTGGTGGAATGGATTATTGAAGACAACCAAAATTCAAAAAATAAAACAACAAAACTACTGGACATCGGTACAGGTTCTGGATGTATTTCAATTTCATTGGCCAAAAATTTAAAATACGCGGATGTTTCTGCTTTGGATATTTCAGATGAAGCCTTAAAAATAGCTCAAAAAAATGCAGGAATAAATGGTGTTAAAGTGAGTTTTTTTCAAGATGATATTTTAAAAACTGAAACGCTGCCAGATACTTATAACATTATTGTTTCAAATCCGCCATACGTTCGCCAACTCGAAAAAAAATCCATGCAACCCAATGTATTAAAGTTTGAACCCGATTTGGCTTTATTTGTTGAAGATAATGATCCGTTGCTCTTTTACAGGAAAATTGCACAACTTGCAAAAAAGTATTTAACTGCTAACGGTCTTCTTTACTTTGAGATTAATGAGTATCTTAGTGAAGATTTAGTAAAACTTCTCGAGCAGGAAGACTATCAAGAAATTGTGATTAGGAAAGACCTTTTCGGAAAAGACCGAATGATAAAGAGTAAAGTAAATGCATAATCTGGAAAAAATATGTGTGTTTTGTGGAAGTAGTGATGGTAATGATATTGCAATAACGGATGCCGCAAAAAGATTGGGGAATAGTTTTGCTGAAAAGCACATAACATTAGTATATGGAGCGGCCAAAATTGGCGTTATGGGTACCATTGCAAAAACAGTTTTAGACGCAAAAGGAATTGTAATTGGTATAATTCCTGGATTTCTAAAGAAAAAAGAAGTAGTGCATCTAGGGCTTTCAGAATTGATAATTACTGAAAACATGCATGAACGAAAACTTAAAATGCAGGAATTGAGTGATGGTTTTATTGCTTTGCCGGGAGGTATGGGCACTTTAGAAGAACTTTTTGAGATCTTAACCTGGCTTCAATTGGGGTTACATAAAAAACCAATTGGTTTATTGAACATAAACGGTTTTTATGACGATCTAATAAAATTACTTGAAAACATGGTCCGAAAAGGGTTTCTTTCTTTAGAGAATTATGAACTCCTATTAGTAGATACAAACATTGAAAGTCTGCTTCAAAAAATGGAACACTTTAAAGCCCCACCACTTCCTAAATGGTTAAGTCCAAAACGCAGTTAAATTCTTTCCAAAAATTTATTGAATCCATTTATTTTCTGAAAACAAAGCATATTTAATGAATACCAAAGAATACATTACAAAACTTCGCACCGAACTTCGCGAGCATAATTATAATTATTACATTCTTGATAATCCTACAATTTCAGATTATGATTTTGATATAAAATTGAATGAACTTCAAGAACTAGAAACAAAACACCCCGAGTTTTATGATACCAATTCCCCAACCCAACGGGTAGGAGGTGAGGTCACCAAAAATTTTGAAACCGTTCCACATACCTATCGTATGTATTCATTGGCAAATTCCTATTCAAAAGAAGATTTGGAAGATTGGGAAAAACGTATTGAGAAATTAATAGACGGCAAGGTAGAATATGTTTGCGAGTTAAAATACGACGGGGCCTCCATGAGCTTGACCTATAAAAACGGTAAACTCTTGCGGGCGGTTACTCGCGGAGATGGTTTTCAGGGAGATGATGTTACAACCAATGTAAAGACCATTCGATCGGTACCGCTTCAGCTACAGGGAGATTTTCCACCTTTATTCGAAATTAGGGGTGAGATTGTTTTGCCTTTTGAAGGATTTACAAAAATGAATGCCGAACGTGTTGAAGCAGGTGAAGAACCGTATAGAAATCCGCGTAATACAGCCTCTGGAAGTTTAAAATTGCAAGATAGTGCCGAAGTTGCAAAAAGGCCTTTAGAGTGTTTGTTATACAGTATAAAAGGAGAAAATATAAATATTAAAACACAATTTGAAGGCTTGGAAAAAGCTAGAAAATGGGGTTTTAAAGTCCCTGAAGTTGCAAAGTTGGTAAAATCACTTGATGAAATCCTTGAATTTGTAAATTATTGGGATATACACCGTCATGACCTTCCGTATGAAACCGATGGGGTTGTGATAAAAGTGAACGATTTACATCAGCAGGAAGAACTGGGAAATACAGCCAAAGCACCCCGTTGGGCGATGGCTTATAAATTTAAAGCTGAAAGGGTTTCTACACTTTTAAATCAAATAACATATCAAGTTGGACGCACGGGCGCAATTACTCCAGTTGCAAATTTAGAAGCTGTAGAACTTGCTGGAACCATTGTAAAACGTGCTTCTTTGCATAACGCAGACCAGATTGAAAAACTTGATGTTCGGGAAGGAGACACCGTTTTTGTGGAAAAAGGAGGCGAGATTATTCCCAAAATTATTGGAGTTGATTTTACACATCGCGATTCCAACTCAAACCCAACGGAATACCGAACCACCTGCCCTGAATGTGAAACACCTTTGGTTAGGAAAGAAGGCGAGGCGCAACATTATTGTCCGAATACAGCAGGTTGTCCACCACAAATTATAGGTAGAATCCAGCATTTTATTTCGCGTAAAGCGATGGATATTGAAGGCCTTGGAGGAGAAACTGTTGCCTTGTTGGTAACAAACGGATTGATTAATAATTACGCCGATTTGTATGAATTAACCGCAGGGCAAATCATTCCTTTAGAACGAATGGCCGAAAAAAGTGCCGAAAATTTAATCGCAGGCGTGGAAGCTTCAAAACAAATTCCTTTTGAGCGGGTTTTATTTGCCTTGGGAATTCGCTATGTAGGGGAAACTGTTGCAAAAAAACTTGCAAAACATTATAAAAGCATTGAAGCCCTAGAAGTAGCCACCGCTGAGCAATTGGTTTCTGTAGATGAAATAGGAGAAAGGATAGCAGAAAGCGTTGTCACTTTCTTTTCCGAAGCGGAAAATAGAATGATAATTAAACGTTTAAAAGGATTCGGAGTTCAGTTAGAGATCTCAGCCGACAAACTAGCCAATCAAACCAATATTTTACAAGGAAACACATTTGTAGTTTCAGGTGTTTTTATGAAAGTTTCGCGGGATGAACTTAAAAAATTGATTGAAGACAACGGCGGCAAAGTCTCCGGTTCTATTTCTGGAAAGACAAATTATGTAGTTGCGGGTGAGAATATGGGTCCAAGTAAAAAGACAAAAGCAGATAGTTTGAAAATTTCAATTATAACAGAAGATGATTTTTTGGAAATGATTTCTTAATTTTTATCAGAATTTTATTCAAATACGTATTTTTGTTACGTTCGTAGCTAAATCTCTATGTTTGAAAAATTAAAGCGAAGATCTTTACAAAGGCAAACCGAAAAGAACCTTTTTAAAAGGGATTTTTCGCAAAGGAATAATTCCTTAAAAACGATGGGTTTTTTGGTAGATGAAAAAATCACCAAAGACTATGAGGACCTCTACAGTTTTGCAAAAAGGTTAAATATTCAGACTAAAGATGTAAAAATATTTTTCTTTGAAGAAGTAAAGAAAAAAACACCCACATTACAGCAGAATATGCTTAGTAATAAAGATTTTTCTTTTACAGGAGAGTTGCTTAATCAAAATGCAAAGGAGTTTTTGGACATTCCCTTTGATGTTTTAGTGGGATATTACAGCGGGAAAAATGAGTTTTTGGATTTAATGGTTTCCGCTTCAAATTCAAAATTTAAAGTCGGTGTAAAAGGAAGCGATAAGCGGCTTTTCGATTTAATTATCGATATTGAACCGCAACAGTTTCAAAAGTTTAATGACGAATTAAAAAAGTATTTAAAAATTTTAAACAAGATATAAATGAAGGAATTGATAGGAACTGGTGTTGCATTGATAACGCCATTTAAGGAAGATTTTTCGGTAGATGTAGAAGGCTTGAAAAATGTGGTAAATTTTAATATAGAAAATAACATAGATTATCTTGTTGTTATGGGAACTACCGCTGAAAATGCTACCCTTTCTTCAGATGAAAAACAATTGGTAATTGATACTGTTATCGATGTCAATGCGGGAAGATTACCCTTGGTTTTGGGGATTGGCGGTAATAATACAAATGCTGTTATTGAAGAAATAACAGATCGTGATTTGTTTGCTTTTACTGCAATCCTTTCTGTTTCGCCCTATTATAATAAGCCTACACAAGAAGGTATTTATCAGCATTTTGCAGCTATAGCCAAAATAGCTCCCAAACCAATTATTTTGTACAATGTTCCTGGAAGAACAGCTTCAAACGTATTGCCTGAAACGGTAATCCGTTTAGCAAACGATTTTTCAACGATCATAGGAATTAAAGAAGCCGCGGGCGATATAGTTCAGGCAATGCGATTGATTTCGGGTTGTCCTAAAGGATTTTTGGTGATTTCGGGAGATGATATGGTCACTTTGCCAATGGTGTTGGCAGGTGGTGCCGGAGTAATTTCAGTAATTGGGGAAGGTTTTCCGAAAGAATTTTCGAAAATGGTAAAACTGGGCTTAGATAAAAAAGCAGAAGATGCTTATAAAATTCATTATAAATTGGCTCCGGCAATAGATTATATTTTTGCTGAAGGCAACCCTGCAGGAATAAAAGCGGTTTTTAAAAAACGAGGTATTTGCGGTGATACGGTAAGGTTGCCGCTGGTTAAGGTAGGAGATACATTACGCGCAAAGATCGATGCTTTTGTCACTTCCTTTTAAAGCAAATAATTTGTAGCGTTAAAATTTTCAAAATAATGACGCTTCCTTTGTTTGGGTACAATATTTTAGTGCCATAATAAGTTTTTGTAATCACGTTAAATTCACTACTTTTGCACGATGTTTTTTAAAATTATGAAATCTAACTTTTTACTACTTTTTTGCTTTGTACTTTTTTTGAGTTCTTGTAGCGAATATCAACGAGTATTAAACTCTGATGACAATACGCGCAAGTACACTTATGCTGATACTTTGTATAAAGCCGGAAAATATAAAAAGGCCTTAAATCTAATGGAACAAATTGTACCTGCTTTTAGAGGAAAACCTCAAGCCCAAGTGCTTATGTTCAATTATGCAAATACACTTTATAAATTGGAAGATTACATCTTAGCAGGATATCAATTTGAAAGATTTGAAACTTCTTTTCCCGAAAGTGATAGTGTTGAAGTTGCTTCTTATCGAGCAGGAAGAAGCTATTATGAGTTGTCTCCCATATATTCTTTAGATCAAAAAGACACTTATAAAGCACTAGATAAACTACAAGAATTTATCAATAAATATCCCAATTCTGATTACCGTACAGATGCAAATGCCCTTGTTTCAGAGTTGAGCTTGAAGTTAGAAAAAAAGGACTATGAAGTTGCAAACCAGTACTTACGCGTGGAGGATTTTAAAGCGGCAATTGGAGCATTTGACAATTTTGTATCAGATCATCCGGGTTCTTTTTATAGAAAGCAAGCATTTTTCAATAGATTTGAAGCAGCTTATAAATTGGCGATTAATAGTTTTCCATCATTAGTTGAAGAACGTTTAATTACTGCCAAAGGATATTACAAAAGTTTTTTAAAATATTATAAAGATTCAGACTTACAACCTGCTGCCGATGAGATTATGGCAGATATTAATAAACGGTTGTCAACAACAGAAACCACAAGTTTAAACTAGGATTATGACAGATATTAAAAATTCTGAAGCCCCTATCAATACTACGACTATTGATAAAAATTTAGTAGACGCACCTACAAATAACATTTACGAGGCTATTTCAATTATTGCAAAAAGAGCAAACCAAATTAATGGAGACATTAAAAAAGAGCTTCTTGAGAAGTTAGATGAGTTTGCAACGTATAATGATAGTTTGGAAGAAATTTTTGAAAACAAAGAGCAGATCGAAGTTTCAAAATATTATGAAAAACTACCAAAACCACACTCTTTGGCAGTGCAAGAATGGTTAGATAATAAAATCTACTATCGAAACACTCAAGACGAAGAACTAGATCAATAACCACATGTCTGTTTTAAGCGGTAAAAATATTGTGCTGGGCGTAACGGCCGGTATTGCCGCTTACAAATCGGCTTTTTTAGTAAGGTTACTAGTTAAAAAAGGAGCCAATGTGAAGGTTGTAATGACACCTTCAGCAAAAGAATTTGTTACTCCTTTAACCTTGTCTACCCTTTCTAATAATGAAGTTTTATCTTCATTTACAAATGAAGAAGATGAAAATGCCCAATGGAATAACCACGTAGCGTTAGCCCTTTGGGCAAATTTATTTTTAATAGCTCCGGCCACAGCAAATACGCTTTCAAAGATGGCCAGCGGAACTTCAGATAATTTACTTCTAGCAGTCTACCTTTCAACCAAATGCCCTGTATATTATGCTCCTGCAATGGATCTTGATATGTACAAACATCCTACAACGGCACAAACTTTTAAAAAATTAAAAAGCTTCGGAAATATTCAAATTCCTGCTGCTTTTGGTGAATTGGCAAGTGGTTTGGTAGGTCAAGGAAGAATGGCAGAGCCCGAAGATATTGTTGCATTTTTAGAGAAAGATATTCTGAAAACACTTCCGCTTCGCGAAAAAAAAATCCTTATTACAGCCGGACCCACTTATGAAGCTATAGATCCTGTTCGTTTTATTGGAAACCATTCCAGTGGAAAAATGGGTTATGCCCTTGCTGAAACTGCTGCAAACTTGGGTGCTGAGGTAACCCTTATTTCTGGACCGGTAAGTTTAAAACTCGAACATACTCAGGTAAATATTGTTTCAGTAACCTCAGCAAAAGAAATGTATAAGAAGGCACACGATTTTTTTAAAGATTGTGACATTGCTATTTTAAGTGCAGCCGTTGCAGATTATCGCCCGGTGGAAGTTGCTTCCCAAAAAATTAAAAAGGAAGACACTTCCTTAGCCTTAAAGCTTGAAAAGACCGAAGATATTCTGGCTTCCTTGGGAAAAATAAAAGAAGAACAATTTCTTGTTGGCTTTGCTTTAGAAACACAAAACGAGATTGAAAACGCAAAAACAAAACTTCAACAAAAGAATTTAGATTTAATTGTGTTAAATTCGCTTAACGATAAAGGAGCTGGTTTTAAAAGTGATACCAATAAAGTAACTTTGATAGACCGAGACAATAAAGTGTTTCCTTTTTCAGTTAAAAATAAGAAAGAAGTAGCAAACGATATTTTACAACATATTATAAAACAACTCCATGCATAGATATTTACTTATAATTTTGTGTTTAGTTTCAGCGTTAAAGGTCAATTCACAAGAGCTAAATGCATCTGTAGCAATCGATGCCGAGCAAACTGGTCAGTCTAACTTACAAGTTTTTAGAACGCTCGAACAACAGGTTACAGAGTTTTTAAATAATACAACTTGGACAAACAAGGCTTATAAGAATCAAGAACGAATTGATTGTAATTTTTCAATTATAATTTCTGAATTTGATTCAAATTCATTCAAGGCGACACTTCAGGTACAATCTTCCCGCCCAGTTTTTGGATCTACTTACGATAGTCCTGTATACAACTATAACGATAAGCAATTCAGTTTTAACTATACCGAATTTCAACCATTAAACTTCAATATAAACACTTTCGATTCCAACCTAATTTCAGTGCTTGCTTATCACGTTTATACAGTTATTGGTTTGGATGCGGACACATTTGAAGAAAATGGAGGAGAGGAATATTTTCAAATTGCAAAACAAATTGTAAATACGGCTGCTTCTAGTAATTATGCCGGATGGAAAGCGACCGATGGAAATCAATCCCGTTATCAACACAACGATGCTTTACTTTCACAGGTGTATAAAGAATTTCATACTACTATGTATGATTATCATAGAAAAGGCTTGGATCTAATGAGTGAAGATCAAAAAAAGTCTAAGGAAAATATTATTTCAGCTATTGGAAAATTAAAGAGTATTAATGATCGCCGTCCCAACTCATTTTTACTTAGGACTTTCTTCGATGCAAAAAGTGATGAAATTCAGGATATTTTCAGTGGCGGACCTTCTGTTGATATCGCAACTTTGGTTGAAAACCTAACCCGTATGGCTCCTACAAAACGAAGTAACTGGAGCGAAATTAAATTTTAAACATCCGCTTTTTTTCTTGCAGGGAATTTAAAACTCTTATACTTTAGAAGGCATCTATAAATTACTTTTGTGATTACAACTCTTGCCATAAAAAATTACGCCCTTATTGAGGATATCCGTGTTGACTTTAATTCGGGATTGACCATTATTACAGGTGAAACAGGTGCGGGTAAATCAATTTTATTAGGTGCTTTGGCACTTGTTCTTGGAAAAAGAGCAGATATTAGCAGTGTAAAAGATGCTTCAAAAAAATGCGTTATTGAAGCTGAATTCTCTATAAAAAACTACAATCTACAAACTGTTTTTGAGGAAAATGATCTGGATTACGAAACGAATACCATTATCCGCCGCGAAATTTTACCGGGCGGAAAATCTAGAGCCTTTGTAAATGATACACCGGTGGCATTAACTCAACTTCAGTCATTGGGAGTTCATTTGGTCGATATTCATAGTCAACATGAAACCTTAGAGTTATCTTCTGAAAGCTTTCAAATGGAAGTTATTGACACCTTGGCAAATAATAAAGAACTGCTTCAACAATATACGTCACAACTTCAAAAATTTACGCAAGCCTCTGCTACACTTTCCAATTTAAATAATAGCAAAACAGAAGCTTCCAAAGAGCTTGAATACAATACTTTTTTATATAATGAACTCATAGAAGTTGGGTTGAAAGAAATCAATCAGCAAGAGCTTGAAGAAACTTATGAAACTTTGAATAATACCGAAGAGATTCAGGAATTGCTTTCAAAAACACTTCAATTATTTTCTAAAGAACAGATAGGTACGTTAGAAACTGCAAAAGAAATAAGGCTTATCTTGGCAAAACTTAAGAATTTCTCTACAGAATTTTCAGAATATTGGGAACGCTTAAACAGTGTTGTTATTGAAATGGAAGATCTTTTTGAAAGTATGGAAAGTTCTGCTACAGCTATTGAAGCAGACCCGGAAAAGCTATTTGAGATCAACCAAAAATTACAGGCACTTTACAAACTTCAGCAAAAACATTCCGTTGCCACAGTAGAAGAATTGTTGCAGATTCAAAATGACCTGGAAGAAAAAATAGATAACACGGCTAATCTTGAAGAAAGAATCCTTCAATTGGAAAAAGAAGTTGTTTTATTAAAAGAAGCAAATTTAAAGATTGCTCAGGAAATTCATGAGAATCGTAAAAAGATCATTCCTAGTTTAAAGGAACAATTGGAAACCATTTTAAAAGAACTCGGTCTTTCCAATGCCCAATTTAAGTTTCAATTAGAAGCTTCAAAAGATTTCAGAAAAAATGGAACCGATTCGTTAGAACTTTTATTTACGGCAAATAAAGGACTTGCTTTTGGACCCTTGAAGAAAATAGCTTCCGGGGGAGAATTAAGTAGAATTATGTTAGCGGTTAAAGCAGTTTTAGCAAAATACAAAAAACTACCAACCATAATTTTTGATGAAATTGACACCGGGGTTTCGGGTGAAATTGCTGCAAAAATGGCAAACATTATGAATGAAATGAGCGTAAACACACAGATGTTCAGTATTACACATCTTCCTCAAATTGCCGCAAAAGGCGAACACCATCTAAAAGTGTATAAAGAAGATGTGGAAAATGTTACTGTTACACGCCTAAAGAATCTAACTGAAGAAGAGCGCATTATGGAAATTGCACAAATGATAGGTGGAAAAACCGTTACCAATTCCGCAGTTGTACACGCTAAAGAATTATTGAATTAAATGTATATTTACAACACTTTAAAAAATACGAACCAAAGAACTTTACAATGTCATATAATTTATTAAAAGGAAAACGAGGAATTATTTTTGGAGCATTAGATGAAAATTCTATTGCCTGGAAAACCGCTGAACGTGTTCATGAAGAAGGTGGGACTTTTGTACTTACCAATGCCCCAATTGCCATGCGAATGGGCCAAATTAATCAATTAGCTGAAAAGACCAATTCTCAAATTATACCTGCCGATGCGACTAGTCTTGAAGATTTAGAAAATCTTGTGGAAAAAGCAACTGAAATTCTAGGTGGAAAACTTGATTTTGTATTGCATTCTATCGGAATGTCTGTTAATGTGCGTAAAGGAAAAAAATATACCGATCAAAATTACGATTGGACACATAAAGGTTGGGATGTTTCTGCGGTTTCCTTTCATAAGACCATGCAAGTGCTTTATAAAAAAGATGCCATGAATGAATGGGGAAGTATTGTAGCCCTTACCTATATGGCTGCGCAACGTGTATTTCCAGATTATAACGATATGGCAGATAACAAAGCATATCTTGAATCGATAGCGCGTAGTTTTGGGTATTTCTTCGGAAAAGATAAAAAAGTACGTGTAAATACCATTTCACAATCGCCTACACCAACCACGGCAGGACAAGGTGTAAAAGGATTTGACGGGTTTATAGCATACGCTGAAAAAATGTCTCCTTTAGGAAATGCAACCGCAATTGATTGTGCCAACTATACGATAAGCTTGTTTAGTGACCTTACAAAACGTGTTACCTTGCAAAACCTTTATAATGACGGAGGTTTCTCAAATATGGGTGTAAGTCAGGAAGTGATGGAAGCGTTTGTGGAAGGTAGTGATAAATAAGAAAAACAGTTTATATTTTTAAAAACCTCTTCACGCTTACTGAAGAGGTTTTATTTTAATTAATCGTTTATGGAACTTACGTATTCTTTTATTATTCCGGTCTTTAATCGCCCAGAAGAAGTAAGGGAATTATTGGAAAGTTTTTCAAACCTTACTTTTCCAGAAACGTATGAAATAGTTATTGTAGAGGACGGTTCTACCGAAACTTCTGAAGCTGTTGTAAAAGCCTTTCAGCAAACATTAAATATTTCGTATTTCTATAAAGAGAATTCCGGCCCTGGTGCTTCTCGAAATTATGGAATGCAAAAAGCTAAGGGGAATTATTTTATTATTTTGGATTCCGATTGTATTCTACCACCTCATTATTTAAATGCGGTAGATGCTTTTTTAAAACAAAATTTCTATCACTGTTTTGGCGGAAAAGATGCTGCACATGCTAGCTTTACGAAATTGCAGAAAGCAATTAACTATGTAATGACCTCATTTTTTACCACAGGAGGAATACGCGGAAGTGAAAAGAGTATCAATAAATTTGAACCCCGCAGTTTTAACATGGGAATTTCAAAAGAGGCTTTTTTAAAAACCGGCGGGTTTGCTAAAATCCACCCGGGTGAAGACCCCGATCTTTCGCAAAGAATTTTAAAAAACGGATTTAGCACTACTTTTATTCCCAATGCTTTTGTGTACCATAAACGTCGTATTTCATGGCAAAAATTTTATACACAAGTAAAAAAATTCGGGTTGGTACGCCCAATTTTAAACCGTTGGCACCCAAATGCTGCAAAGATCACGTTTTGGTTTCCCAGTTTATTTGTGGTTTTTGTGATCGCTTCAATTTTATCTTCTCTTTTGGTTAATGCCTTAATTTTAATTCCATTGTTGTGTTATATCTTTTTGATCTTTATAGATGCTAGTTTAAAAAATAAAAACGTTATTATCGGATTACTTTCAGTAGTAGCTGTTTTTATTCAGTTTTTTGGATACGGACTCGCATTTTTAAAATCTACTTTTTATATTCAATTTTTAAAGAAAGACCCTGAGAAACAATTTCCGAAGTTATTTTTTAAGTAATTTTAACTGAAATAATCCAAAATCTAATATGGCAAAGCCTAGAGAAAAATTTAAAACGACCAAAGTGAAAATGTTTTTTTTCTTTTTGTTGTTGGCCTTGATTTTTTGGATCCTTACCAAATTTTCCCGAGATTATACTGCCACAGCTGCAGCAAATATTGTTTATGAAAGTATACCCAACCAAACTTTATTAGCAGATGGAAATACTAAAAAGGTAACCTTTGATATAACAACAAACGGATTTGAGCTTATGTTTTACAAGCTTAAAGCCCCTACTGTGCCTGTTGAGGTTTCAAAATATTATAAAGAAGGCGATAAACAGGTTAAGGTTTCAAAAAATGAACTTATCAAGTTAATAAGTGAAGAACTTGATAAAGGAATAGCGGTTAAAAACCTTTCGGTTGAGGATCTGGTTGTGAATTTGGATATGATTTTTTCAAAAAAAATACCTGTTATAGCCACAAAAGAGATCTCTTTTAAAAATGGTTTTAATGCTGTGGACAGTTTGAAAATTGAACCCGATTCTGTGACGATATCAGGACCTTCTAAAATTTTGGATGGGGTTAAAAATGTGAAAACAAAACCGTTTGTCGTCAAAAATTTGGAAAAAAACCTCTCAAAAAATGTGAGTCTTAAAAAACCGGACAATAAAACATATACTATTTCCCCGGAAGAAGTCACTTTAAGCTTACATGTAAAAGAGTTTACCCAAAAAGAAATCACTTTACCTTTACAGATCATTAATTTACCGGCACACACTACTATAAAACTTATTCCAGAAATAGTAACGGTAACGTTTCTTGTTTCTTTAAACAATTATAAAAATATAACAAAAGAGGATTTTCGAATAGTTTGTGATTATTCTGAAAGAAACGACGACCAAAATTTTATGATATCTCGTCTGGTAAAAAAACCTGCGGGTATATTACACCTTGAAATAAGCGATAAAAAAATTGATTATCTAGTTTTTAAATGAAAGTAATAGGACTTACAGGAGGAATAGGCAGCGGTAAATCTACAGTAGCCATGCTTTTTAAGAAATTGGGTGTTCCAGTTTACATTGCAGATGTGGAAGCTAAAAAATTGACTAATAAATCCAAGACCATAATAAAGAAACTTATTGATTTATTAGGTGAGGAAACCTATGTCGAAAACTCGCTTAATAGAAAATTTGTAGCCGATATTATTTTTAAGGATAAAGCATTATTAAAAAAAGTAAATGCTATCATCCACCCTGAAGTTGCCCTGCATTTTAACAAGTGGTTAAAAAAGCAAAAGGGCATTTATTGCATAAAAGAAGCGGCCATCCTTTTTGAAAATGGAAGTTATAAAAACTGTGATCTTACCATTTTGGTTACAGCCCCAAAAGAAGATCGCATAAAAAGGGTTATGCTTCGCGATGATACTACAAGGGAATCGATTGAAGCACGAATAAATAATCAATGGAGCGATATAAAAAAGAAGAAACTAGCCCATATTATTATTGAAAATAAAGATATTGAAACTACAAAGTTAGTCGTACTGGAAACACATAACACTATTCTTCAAAAGTTTTCTGCAAACTAAGAATTCCATTTTGTTAACATTTGGTTAAAGGACGCAAAAGCTAAATGTTAAAATATTACTTTTGGGTTATGAGCAAAAAGCTATTTGCATTACTTATAGTGTTGATGACATTATCTCTTTTGGGAATTATATTTGTTCAAGGTTACTGGATTTCAAATGCATATCAAACCAAACAAGATCAATTTACTTTAAACATACGTCAAGTACTTTTTTCGACATCAAAAAATATTCAGGACACCGAGTTAGAGTATTATTATAATTTATATAATAATTTAATTGATAGCAACAATACAGCAGATAACATTAGCCTTAGCGAACTGATGTATAAGACTAGGAATGATAATACAAATGAAACGTTTATATATTCTGACGGTATTTTGGAAGAGGATTATAAATTGTCCTCTAGTTTTTTAGATACTGAAATTGACAGCATTCAGTTTAGAAAATTAACGAGTAAAAAAGTTACTACCAAAATTACACCTTCAGTTGATGGTACAGAGGGTGATGTTCAAACAATAAACAAAAATTTTAGTAGATTAAAAGATTATCAACTAAATCAGTTTGAAGATGCTTTTAAAAATATTTCCGCCAAGAACCCAATTCATAAAAGGGTTACTGGAGAACAAATTGAAGAAGTTTTAAAAAGTGAATTAAATGAGCACGGACTTGACCCTAAATTTGAATTTGCAATTTACAGTAATGGACTTGCTACAAAAGTACGGTCAAAAAACTTTAAGCTAAATCCTGAAACAACTTATATGGTTGAACTATTTGTAAATGAAGATACAAATTCCGGTTATCAGCTATATGTTGATTTTTCAGAAAGAGGAAAAATAGTCCTAAACTCAATTTTTGGAATGGCATTACTTTCTTTAATACTTATAGCCGTTATTATATTAGCTTATACTAGTGCGCTTTCACAAATTTTAAAGCAAAGACAAATATCACAAATAAAGTCAGATTTTATTAATAACATGACCCATGAGTTTAAAACACCCATTGCTACAATTAATCTAGCTTTGGACGCATTAAAAAACCCAAAAGTAAAAGATGACAAAGAGTTTTTAAACCGGTATCTTAAAATGATTCGCGATGAAAATAGAAGAATGCATGCACAGGTTGAAAATGTTTTACGAATTTCTAAATTGGAAAGAAATGAATTAGACCTTCCAAAAGAGCGGTTTAAACTTCAAGAAATGATAGATGAATCTATTACTCATGTAAGTTTAATCGTAGAAGATAGGGGAGGTTATATAAGTACACATTACGGAGCTTTAAAATCATCAATTTTGGCAAACGAGTCCCATTTTACAAATGTTATTGTAAACTTATTGGACAACGCAATTAAATATTCTGATGATGCGCCGAAAATTGATATTTATACTGAAAATGTAAAAAACAGTATAATATTAAAAATACGGGATCAGGGAATGGGAATGACCAAAACCGTACAGAAAAAAATATTTCAAAAATTTTATAGAGAACACACAGGAGACATTCACAATGTAAAAGGACACGGACTTGGCCTCGCATACGTAAAACGCATCTTGGATGACCACGATGCAGAAATTTATGTAGAAAGTGAGAAAGGGAAAGGAAGTACTTTTATAATAAAACTACAGCTAATATCTTAAATTATGGAAACTGAAAACAAGAAAATACTACTCGTAGAAGACGATCCAAACTTTGGAACCGTACTTAAAGACTACCTTGCCATGAATGATTATAACGTGACCCACGCGAAAAATGGAATGGAAGGCTTTGAAAAATTTAAAAAAGATGATTACGATCTTTGCATCTTAGATGTAATGATGCCGTATAAAGATGGTTTTACCCTCGCCAAAGAAATTCGTGAAAAAAACGAAGATGTACCTATTATATTCCTTACTGCAAAAGCCATGAAGGAAGATGTTTTAAAAGGATATAAAGTGGGAGCAGATGATTACCTAAACAAACCTTTTGACAGCGAAGTGCTTTTAATGAAAATTAAAGCCATTATTCAACGTAAAGCCACCGATTCGATTACAGACAGTAAACAATTTGAATTTCAAATAGGGGATATGTTCCTTAATTCAAAATTAAGGTTCCTTACTTATAAAAAGGAAGATCCAATTAAACTTTCGCCTAAGGAAAATGAATTACTTCGTTTACTGGCATTGCACAAAAACGATCTAATGCCAAGAGAATTGGCCCTTACCAAAATTTGGAGGGATGATAATTATTTTACGTCCCGAAGTATGGATGTTTATATCGCAAAACTTCGTAAATATCTAGGTAAAGATGACGGGGTGGAAATTGTTAATATTCACGGGGAAGGATTCCGTTTGGTAGTTAAAAGCGAAGTCGATAACTAAATTTAAGATAGCTAAAAGCCAAAAAGGTATTATACTACTTTTTGGCTTTTATATAAGCTATAATTTCTGAAGGATTCGTCTTATAATCGAACCAATGGATTTTTTCGTTTTTACGAAACCATGTCCCTTGCCGCTTGGCAAATCTTCGGGTATGTTTTTTAATTTCTTCTACAGCTTCAGCCAATGTTATTTCACCTTTTAAATACTGAAATAACTCTTTGTACCCAACCGTTTGTAGCGCATTCAAACCTTTATGAGGGTATAGCTCTTTTGCTTCATTAAGTAAGCCCATTTCCATCATAATATCGACCCTTTTATTAATTCTATCGTACATAATTTCTCTTTCAGCAGTTAGGCCAATATACATAGTTTTAAAACCTCTGTTGACGGTTTTTTTCTGAAGAAATTCAGAATAGGGTTTTCGGGTGCTTCGGTATACTTCCAATGCACGGATAATACGATGTGAATTTTGAATATCTACTTTTTTGAAATATACAGGATCTACCCGTTGCAGTTCTTTCTGAAGTTCTTCAATCCCGTCCCTTTCTAATTCGGTATTTAAAGCTTCACGAATTTCCGCAGGAATAGTAGGAAAATCATCTAATCCATTTACAATAGCATTGATATATAATCCTGAGCCTCCTACCATAATTGCAATAGGTTGTTTTTTAAATATCTGTTTTAAGGTTTCTAATGCTTCACTTTCAAAATTACCTACACTATAGTTCTCAAAAATGCTCTTGTGTTGAATAAAATGATGTGGTGCTGCGGTAAGTTCTTCCAGAGAAGGAACTGCTGTTCCAATGTTCATCTCTTTAAAAAATTGTCGTGAATCTGCAGAAATAATTTCCGTAGAAAAAGCTTTTGCAATATGAATAGCAAGGGAAGTTTTCCCTATTGCAGTGGCGCCTACCACACAAATAAGTAAGGGTTTTGAAGTAGACATTAGTTATAGTTTTCCGGAAACAGAAGCCTTTCCCCACATCGATCACAAAAAATCGCATTATCGCTGTGTTTTAATTCACCGCAACCTCGACAAGCCTGTGTGTTTACATGTACATAATCTTTACTTTTTGGAGTTTCGGCAGGATATTTTTTAGTATATTCGGCACTTACAATTCCTGTAGGTACGGCTATAATGCCATAACCCAAAATCATAATAACAGTAGCGAGTAACTGCCCTAATGGGGTCACCGGTGCTATATCTCCAAAACCAACAGTAGTAAGGGTAACAATACACCAGTAAATACTGATGGGTATATTGTTAAATCCACTTTCTTCGCCTTCAATTAAATACATTAAAGTTCCTGCAATAACGGCTGTAATAAGAACTGCAAATAGAAAAACAAAAATTTTCGCCTTGCTGTTATTAAGTGCACTTTTTAATTTATTGGCTTCCCCTACATAACGGGTTATTTTTAATATTCTGAAAACACGCAATAGGCGTAATGCCCTCACGGTAAGTAAATAGTTACTTCCTACCAAAATAAAAGAAAGATAAAGCGGAATGGTTGAAAGAAAATCGATGATCCCGTAAAAACTAAATATGTAATTGGTAGGTTTTTTTACGGTAATAATGCGGAGAATATATTCTAATGTAAAGAATATAGTTATAATCCATTCCCCAATATATAAATACTTATGGTATTCCAGATCTATTGCATGTATGCTCTCCAGCATTACTAGTATTACACTTAATACAATAAGTACAAGTAATACAATATCAAACAATTTCCCCAAAGGGGTATCTGCTTCATAGATGATTTCATGAAGTTTATGCTGCCAGGTATTTTCTTTTTTAGTTTCCAAATTTGATTAACTGAACGACTAAAATAAGTAACTTTATTTAACTTATTGTGTTTGAAGCAAGCTTTACGGTTTTTAAAACTTTATTTTTTTTAAGGTAATTGTGTATAATGTGGTGTACATCACGATTGTTTTCCCGAGGGTTGATAATACTTTTTAAAATCTCAGCATTATCAATTTGATAGTTGAGATTATAAAACCCATACCCTTTATACTGCCCGTTTTCAATAAGGATCACAGAACGTTCATCAATATCGCGCCCTTTATCTATAATAAGCATATGCTGGTTATCGTAACTGTTTTTTTGTAAAAATTCAGTTACTCTTGCATTGTATTCTTCAACAGGTTCTTTTTCTATACAAGCCCCATTACATTCTTTTATGGTATAATTAAAACAACAGGTTTTTGCTTTGTATAACCCGTTGAGTTTTTGACAAAGGTTAAACTGTTCAGTAATTCTAAAAAGCGAAGATTTTGCCTGTTGATAATTCGTAAAGGTGGTAATTGCTTTTTTACGCTTATCGGCCCTTTCAACCTTTAAATTTATATATCCGTTTGTGTCAGTAAATGAAGTTAATTGATAATCAAAAATAGTTTTTCGCAACGCGCGATTGAATAAAGGTTTATTCAATTTTACTTCTTCAGATTCTTTTAATTGGGCAATAAGATCGCTACCAGTCTGCTCATAAGTAACGGCAGTCACTTCAAGCTGGATTTTTTTTGATTTTCGGTTGTCATTTGTAAAATGTTGGGTAAGTCTTTTTTTTATGTTCTTGCTTTTACCAATGTAAATTATATCGCCATCTTCTTTGTGCATATAATATACGCCTGTTGTCGTGGGCGCTTCGGCAATAATATCGAGTAGTTTAGGTTCTAATTGTCTTTTTGGGTCCTTTCTAACGGATTTAGAAATTATTTCTTTGGAAGTATCTCTGGCAAGCAACAATTTAAACAATGCTACAGTAGCCTTTGCATCTCCTTGTGCGCGGTGCCTGTCGCTAAGGGGAATGCCCAACGACTTGACCAGTTTTCCAAGACTATAGGAAGGAAGATCTGGAATTAATTTTTTTGAAAGCTCTACCGTACAAAGGGTATCTTTTTCAAAAGCATATCCAAGTCTGTCAAATTCGGTAGTAAGTATCCGGTTATCGAAAGAGGCATTGTGAGCAACTAAAATACTGTCCTTAGTAATTTCAATAATACGTTTTGCAACTTCATAAAATTTAGGCGCATTTGTAAGCATTGCATTATTGATACCTGTAAGATTTACCACAAAGGGTTGTATGCTTCGTTCAGGATTAATAAGACTGCTAAATTGGTCTACTATTTTATAACCGTCAAATTTGTAGATGGCGATTTCGGTTATTCCTTCTTCATTGTATTTTCCGCCGGTGGTTTCTATATCTAAAATCGCATACATTCAATAATATTCTTTCTATTTAAGAGGTTGTTTTTAATAATTTCGTTCTCCAAAAATGGCGCTTCCCACCCGAACCATAGTACTTCCGTTTTTTATAGCAATTTCATAATCACCACTCATTCCCATGGACAAGGTCGTAAATTGATATGTTTTTTTAAAGGAATCAAACAGGTTTTTTAATTTTTGAAATTCACTTTTAAGCTGTTCTTCATTATCTGTGAAGGTAGCCATTCCCATGAATCCGATAATTTTTATATGCTGAAAATTATTTACGATCCCTGAAGCTAACATCTGGGTTGCATCTTCTTCATCCATTCCAAATTTACTGTCTTCCTCAGCAATTTTTATCTGTAATAAACATTCAATAACCCTATTGTTTTTTTTAGCCTCTTTGTTTATCTCTTTCAGTAATTTTAAACTATCCACCGCATGAATTAAGCTCACAAAAGGCGCCATATATTTTACCTTATTTCTCTGAACATGACCAATCATATGCCAGGCAATATCCTTTGGCATTTCCTGCCATTTGGCTTCCATTTCCTGAATTTTATTTTCACCAAAAATCCGTTGCCCGGCATCATAGGCTTCCATAATTTCAGAAACAGCTTTGGTTTTTGAAACGGCAACCAAGGTTACATTGTCGGGAAGTTTATTATTAAAGGCTTTAATATTTTCTGAAATACTCATTCTTCTCAATTCTCAATTTAGAATTCATAAATAGTTACTCCGCTTCTTAGTTTCGGCTCAATATAAGTGCTTTTGGGAGGCATTTTTAAACCTTCGTCAGCTATTTGTTTCAATTCGGCAGTGGTAATTGGCAATAGACCAAAACCTACTTTAAAGTGACCGCAATCTACTTCGGTCTTTACAAAGGCGAGGTCATTTTTTCCGTGGGAATATTCTATTCGTTTGTCATTTCGAAGGTCTTCAATTCCCAATATAGGGTTTAATACTGTTTTGTATAAAATATGGGTGTCCAGTGCGTCCAACGCATTTGTGATCTCATAATTATTCTTCCGAAGGTAAAGGGAATAAAAAGCGCCATCAAGATACATTGTAAAATGATGTTTTACCGAAGGTTTATAATATTCGAGTCCCCGATTTTCAATTCGGAAAACTGCATCGAGTTTTATAAGAAATTCTTCTTTGCTCAAACCATTAAGATCTTTTACCAACCTGTTGAACTCATAAATTTTTAAATCACTTTCAGGAATAAGATAACTCATAAAGAAGTTATAGGGTTCATTACCCGTATGATTTTTATTTTCTTCCTTTAGGTCTTTGGCCAATAAATAAGAGGAACAGGAACGGTGATGCCCATCAGCAATATAAAGGGTTTCCATTTCTGAAAAGAGTTGTTGTATTTCTGAAATACTTTTTTCATCATCAACTTTCCAGAGATAATGTGTATCGCGGTAGGTTGTGGTAAATTCATACTCGGCACGATCTTCCATTACCGATTCTATAATCTTCTCTAACGCATCATTATCGGGATAGGTTAGGAGCACAGGTTCTGAGTTAAACCCTACTGTTTTTAAGTATTCTTTAAAAATGATTTCACGGAATTCCAGTGTATCCTCGTGTTTTTTTATAACATCGGTTTCATAATCGTAAGCACTTGCAGCAGCAACAATTCCTTTAAATTCAAGTCCGTCGCGGTTTAAAATCTTATACACATAAAAGCTTGGTTTTTCATCTTGTATAAAAATACCGCCCTCTTTAAATTCTTGATATCTATTACGTACCAACGTATAGCGTTCTTCTCCGGAAATTTCTTTTTGATATTTATAACCGGGGTTTATAATGTGCAAAAAAGAAAATGGATTGTCCCGAAGCCTTGATTCCACCTGAGCAGCTGTATAGCTATCATAAGAACGTGCAGCAAGCAAACTTACTTTGTCGCGGGTGGGACGAACTGCTTTAAAGGGAATTATTTTTGCCATTTTTTTTTTCAGTTTTCAATGAACACTGACCACTTATTTTTTGAAAATTACTTCTGAAACATTTTCGCTACAACCTCTGCTTTTCGGCTTTGGCTATAATCGTAAAAACCTTCGCCACTCTTTATGCCCATTTTTCCTGCCATAACCATATTAACCAGTAAAGGGCAAGGTGCATATTTAGGATTTTTAAAACCGTCGTACATTACTTTCAGTATCGAAAGACATATATCAAGCCCAATAAAATCTGCAAGCTGAAGCGGTCCCATAGGATGTGCCATTCCCAGTTTCATTACGGTGTCAATTTCTTCTACACCTGCAACGTCGTTATAAAGCGTTTCAATAGCTTCATTGATCATTGGCATTAAAATACGGTTAGCTACAAAACCGGGGTAATCATTAACCTCTACAGGGACTTTATTCAACTTTTCTGAAAGTTTTTTTACTAGGTTGTATGTTTCTTCACTTGTGTTGTATCCTTTAATTATCTCTACCAATTTCATAATAGGCACAGGATTCATAAAGTGCATTCCAATTACCATTTCGGGGCGGGTTGTTACCGACGCAATTTGTGTAATTGAAATAGAAGAGGTATTACTGGCAAGAATTGTATCTTCTGGACAAAAAGCATCCAGATCTTTAAAAATCTTTAATTTAAGATCTAGATTTTCGGTAGCGGCTTCTACAACTAAGCTTGCGTATTCGACACCTTCTTCCATATTGGTATAGGTGGTGATGTTCTTTAAGGTTCGTGTTTTATCTGCTTCAGAGATTGCTTCCTTGGCGACCATGCGATCCAAATTTTTGGTTATGGTTGCTATCCCTTTATCTAATGAGGATTGAGAAAGATCTACTAATTGTACTTTATAATCGAATTGAGCGAAGGTGTGGGCAATTCCATTTCCCATGGTTCCAGCTCCTATTACTGCTACGTTTTTCATATATAATTTACGATTTATGATTTTATTACAGACATTCAGTTTATAACGTCTGTGCTTTTTTAAAATTCTGAATAATTTGCATTGCCACCCGTAAAGCTTCGGTACCTTGTTCTAAAGTTACCACCGGTGTTCTTGAATTATTTATGGCATCGGCAAAAGTTTCCAGTTCCTCCAGAATGGCGTTGTTGTTATCTATATGCGGATTGTCAAAATAGATTTGTTTTTTTACTCCTTCCGCATTTGTAAGGATCATTGCAAAATCATCAGGTATTTCAGGCGCGTCCTTCATTTTTACAACTTCACATTGCTTTTCCAAGAAATCTACCGAAATATAGGCATCCTTTTGAAAGAAGCGTGCTTTTCGCATTTTCTTCATAGAAATACGACTGGCCGTAAGGTTTGCCACACAACCATTTTCAAATTCAATACGGGCATTGGCAATATCGGGTGTGTCACTTATTACTGAAACACCACTGGCATTTATACTTTTAACTTTTGAATCTACTACACTTAAAATCGCGTCTATGTCATGTATCATCAAATCAAGAACTACTGAAACATCGGTCCCTCTTGGGTTGAAATCTGCAAGACGGTGAGCTTCAATAAACATTGGGTTCTTTATCTGGTCACTTATCGCCATAAACGCTGGGTTAAAACGTTCAACATGGCCAACCTGTCCCATCACATTGTGTTTTTTTGCCAAACGGAGTAATTCTTCCGCTTCAGCTACAGTATTGGTAATGGGTTTTTCAATAAAGAGGTGTTTTCCTGCCTCAATTGTTTTTTTGGCACATTCAAAATGATGAATAGTGGGCGTAACCACATCTACTACATCACTTGCTTCTATAAGAGCTTCCATACTGGGAAAACGCTTATAACCAAATTCTTTTTCTATTTTTTCTGAAGCTTCTTCGTTGGCGTCATAAAACCCTATTAGGTCATATTCTGTGGATTGCGCCAACAATTTTAAATGAATTTTCCCTAAGTGCCCTGCACCCAAGACTCCGGCTTTTAGCATCGGTATGTGTTTTTTACAAATGTAAGGGTATTTCTGTAAAAAAACACAGCCAATAGCTGCTGTTTCATTTGTAGTAACGGTTTTTGTTTTCGTACTTTGTAACCTCTAAAATTAGGAACGTGAAAGACACTTTTACTCATAAAGGAATGCGGAATCGCTTAGTGGAAACACTGCAGAAAAAAGGAATAACTAATAAAGAGGTATTAATAGCTATAGCTACAATTCCACGTCATTTATTTATGGATTCAGGTTTTATAGACCACGCTTATGTAGATAAAGCCTTTCCCATTGCTGCCGACCAGACCATCTCGCAACCTTATACCGTTGCGAGGCAAACGGAACTACTGGAAGTAACCTCCGGCGATAAAATACTTGAAATTGGTACAGGCAGTGGATATCAAACGGCAGTTCTTTTAGAGATTGGAGCTGTTGTGTATTCTATAGAACGTCAAAATGAACTGTTTAAGAAAACAAAACTGTTCCTTTCTAAATTAGGGTATCGTCCTAAAAAATTAATTTTTGGTGACGGATATAAAGGTCTTGAAGCCGAAGCTCCTTTTAATGGGATAGTGGTTACCGCAGGCGCACCCTATGTGCCAAAGCCGTTATTGTCTCAATTAAAAATAGGAGGGAAGCTGGTTATTCCTGTAGGGAATGAGGTACAGATTATGACTGTTTTTACACGTACTTCAGCAACCGAATTTGAAAAAGAAGAATATGGTGAGTTTCGTTTTGTACCTTTACTGGAAGACAAAAATTAAATAATTAAGCTAACCTTTGCACTAGTTATATTTTTTTTTACAGCTTTTTCTCAAGGCAACCGTATAAAAAATGTTATGCCTTTCTTCTTTCTTTTAAAACCTCTTCAATATCTTCTAATTTAAACCCTTTTGCTTTTAGTAAAATTAGATAGTGGTATAATAAATCGGCTGCTTCATTTTTGAAGAGCTCATCATTATTATCTTTACTTTCAATAACTAGTTCTACTGCTTCTTCGCCTACTTTTTGTGCTACTTTATTTATACCGCTTTTGTAAAGTTTATTGGTGTAAGATTTTTCATCATTATCATCAATTCTCTTATTGATGGTAGCCTCTAGTTCATATACAAATCCTTTAGCCGTGTTTTCTTTAAAACATGAGGTGCTGCCCGTATGACACGTGGGGCCGCAAGGGTCTGCCTTGACTAAAATAGTATCTTTATCGCAGTCTATTTGAATATCTTTCACTTCTAAAAAGTTTCCGGATTCTTCCCCTTTGGTCCAGAGCCTTTGTTTACTTCTGCTAAAAAAAGTAACTCGTTTTTCATTTTTAGTTTTAGTAAAAGCTTCTTCATTCATATACCCCAGCATTAGAACTTGCAGTGTATTATTGTCTTGAATAACAACGGGAATTAATCCGTTTCCCTTTTTAAAATCTATATTCATCTTGTAGCTATCTTTTGTGTTCTTAAATAATTTTTTAGTTCTGGTATTGGTATTTCACCATAATGGAAAATACTGGCGGCTAAACAGCCTGTTGCTTGGGTTTGTTGAAATACATCTTTAAAATGTTGCATATTACCTGCACCGCCTGATGCAATTACCGGAATATTCACTGTTTCAGAAACTTGATTGATAATATCTAATGCAAATCCATTTTTAGTTCCATCATTGTTCATTGATGTTAATAATATTTCTCCAGCTCCTAATTCTTCTACCTGTTTTGCCCATTTAACGGTTGTGAATGAAGTTGGGGTTCTACCTCCGTTAACAAAAACATTCCATTTATTAATTTCAAATTTTGTGTCCATGGCAACTACGATACACTGGCTGCCAAATTCTTGTGCTATTTCTTTTATTAATTGGGGTCTTTTTACTGCGGAAGAATTTATACTTACTTTATCGGCTCCAGCCTTTAATAAATTACTCACATCTTCAACTGAGTTAATTCCACCACCCACTGTAAACGGAATATTAATTTCTTGAGCGATTTGTTTTACCAAATCCATTAAAGTTTTTCGGTTTTCTACGGTAGCTGTAATATCTAGAAAAACTAATTCATCTGCTCCTTGTTCAACATATTTTTTGGCCAATTCAATCGGGTCTCCTGCATCTTTAATATCTAAAAAGTTGATCCCTTTTACGGTTCTTCCATTCATTATATCCAAACAGGGTATTATTCTTTTTTTTAGCATAATTGTTTTAATTGAGATAAGGTAATTCTTCCTTCGTAAAATGCTTTTCCAACAATAGCTCCTTCACAGCCCATTTCGTTTAATCGAATTAAATCATAAACAGTAGTAACGCCACCACTTGCTATTAGCTTTACATTGGTTTTATTTATTATTTCAGTATACAACTCATTTGATGTTCCTTGTAACATTCCGTCTTTAGAAATATCTGTACAGATTACATAGCTTATACCTTTTTGCTCGTATTGTTTAATGAAATCAACTACATCTATTTCCGAAGATTCTAACCATCCCGATGTTGCAATTTTTCTATTATTACAATCAGCGCCTAAAATGATTTTATAACTTCCATATTGCGTCAACCAACCTTTAAATATATCAGGATTTTTAACGGCAATACTTCCTCCGGTAATTTGGTTTACACCACTTTCAAAAGCAATTTTCAAATCCTCATCAGACTTTAAACCTCCTCCGAAGTCAACTTTTAAGTTTGTTTTTGTACAAATACGTTCCAAGACCTTGTAATTGACAATGTGTTGCGATTTTGCACCATCTAGATCAACAAAGTGAAGGTATTTTATACCGTGGTCTTCAAATGTTTTTGCAACTTCCAAGGGATTTTCATTATAAACCTTTTTGGTATTGTAATCGCCTTTTGAAAGTCTTACACATTTGCCTTCTATAATATCTATTGCCGGTATTATTCTCATATTATTTCTTTTACTTAATATTTATTCTCGATACATTCCGACATCAGTTGGAACACTCGAACTGACGAAATCAAAAACCAATCGAACGGACAGTTTATATTTAAATTTATAATTCTAAAAAGTTCTTCAATATTTGTTCCCCAACTCCAGCCGATTTTTCAGGATGAAATTGAGTTGCATAAAAATTATCTTTTTGTAATGCTGCGCTAAAGGGTCTAATATAATTACACCTAGCTACAGTATCTTTACAAATTTCAGCGTAATAGCTATGTACGTAATACACATTATCATCACCACCAATTTTATTGAAGAGTGTGCCTTTTACGTTTTCAAAATTATTCCAACCCATATGGGGTACTTTTTCTTCCGGGGGAAATATTTTTACAGCAGTATCAAAAATGTTTAAGCAGGTTGTATTTCCTTCTTCAGAGCTTTTACACATCAATTGTAGGCCTAAACATATTCCTAAAAATGGTTGTGTGATGGAACCAATTACTTTATCCAACTCTCTTTCTTTTAAATATTTCATAGCAGAACTTGCTTCTCCAACCCCTGGAAATATAACTTTATCGGCGGCTAATATAGTCGCGCTATCCGCGGTAATTACACTTTTATAACCCAACCTATTTAAGGCATTTTGAACGGATTGTATATTTCCAGCATTGTATTTTATTATTGCTATCATAGTGTTCCTTTTGTGCTGGGAATATTATAGTTATCTGTTTTGCTAACTGCCATTTTTATTGCTTTTGCAAATGCTTTAAAAATTGCTTCTATTTTGTGGTGTTCATTGGTGCCTTCTGCTTTGATATTAATGTTACACTTGGCAGAATCACTAAACGATTTAAAAAAGTGCATAAACATTTCAGTAGGCATTTCTCCAACACTTTCGCGTTTAAAATCAGTTTGCCATACCAGCCAAGGTCTGCCTCCAAAATCTATAGCTACTTGTGCTAAGCAATCATCCATAGGCAATAAGAAACCGTAGCGTTCAATTCCTTTTTTACTTCCCAGTGCTTGTAAAAATGCATCGCCCAAGGTAATCGCCACATCTTCAATGGTGTGGTGCTCATCAATCTCTAAATCGCCTTTCACACTAACTTCTACATCTAAATTTCCGTGCTTGGCAATTTGTTCGAGCATATGGTCAAAAAAGCCAATTCCAGTATCTAATTTTGATTGTCCGTTGCCATCGAGGTTTAGTTTAATTTCAATACTGGTTTCCTTTGTTTTTCTTAACACACTAGACTTTCTAGGAATAGCCTTTAAGAAGCTGTATATGTCTGCCCAACTCGTTGTACTAAGGATTGCATCTTTATTTTCTTCACCAATAAAAATTCCTTGTGCTTTTAAGTTTTTTGCGAGTTGAATATCACTTGCTCTGTCTCCAATTACATAAGAATTCTCCAAATCGTAATCGCCGTAAATATATTTGTTAAGCAGTCCGGTTCTTGGTTTTCTGGTTGGAGCGTTATCTTCAGGTAAACTTTTGTCGATTAATATTTCACTAAACTCAATCCCTTCATTTTTAAAAGCCTGAATTATCTTGTTTTGAGCAGGCCAAAAAGTTTTCTCCGGAAAAGAGTCTGTTCCTAAACCATCTTGATTGGTAACCATAACCAATTTATAATCCAACTCGGTCGCTATTTTAGCCAACCACTGAAATACCCCCGGGTAAAACTCCAGTTTTTCTAAATTATCTACTTGATAATCTACAGGTGGTTCGATAATTAACGTTCCATCCCTGTCTATAAATAGTACTTTTTTCATCGTATGTTTTTTAATGCGATTATTAATTTATCATTTTCCTGAGGGGTTCCCACCGTAACCCGAATGCAATTAGCAACTTCTTTATTTCTGTTTCTGGTAATGATTTGTTGTGCTATTAATTTTTTATATATAGTTTCTGCATCATCCACTTCCAGTAATAAGAAATTAGCATCTGATGGATAAATTTTCTTTACAATTTCTATTTCTTGAAGATTAGCTACTAGACGTTTCTTTTCATTTAAAATGATGTTTAAATTCTCCTGATATTTGCTGTAATTATTCAGGGCGTTAATAGCTGCTTCCTGATTAGTTTTACTAACATTGTAAGGGGGTTTCACTTTGTTGAAAAGGGTAATTATTTCTTCATTTGCATAGGCTGTTCCAACTCTTGCAGCAGCGAGTCCCCATGCTTTACTGAATGTCTGACTTACAATTAAATTGTTGTTTTGATTTATTAAGCTGATGCGTGATTCTTCTTCGGCAAAATCAATATAGGCTTCGTCAACAATTAAAATTCCATTAAAGTTTTTGAGGATAAACTCTACATCACTTTTGTTGATGAGATTGCCTGTGGGATTGTTAGGAGAACAGATAAAAATTAACTTAATACGGCTGTCGTTTAAGTAAGGTGTCAATGTTTCTAGGTCAACTTGGAAATCTTTATCCAAAGGAATTTTTAGCAGCTCAACATTATTAATAGCAGCCGATACACCGTACATTCCGTACGTAGGAGAGAAGGTAATAACCTTATCGACTCCCGGATTACAAAATATGCGGAATGCCAGATCGATTATTTCATCACTACCATTACCAATAAAGATGTTTTTAGTTTGAACTTCTTTTAACTGACTAAGTTTTTGTTTTAATTCAGTTTGATACGGATCAGGATACCGATTTAAGGAGCCAAACGGATTTTCATTAGCATCTAAAAAGATACCATCTTTACCATTAAACTCGTCTCTAGCACTTGAATACGGTTTCAGGTCCTTAATGTTTGAGCGAACTATATTTTTAATTTCAATCATTTTTAATTTCTTTTAGTCTTAAGCTAACAGCATTTTTGTGTGCCATTAATCCTTCTGCTTCTGCCATGATTTCTATGGCTTTACCAATATTTTTAATACCTTTTTTACTCAGTTTTTGGAAAGTGATTTTCTTTACAAAACTATCTAAAGAAACACCGCTGTAATTTTTCGCAAAACCATTGGTGGGCAGGGTGTGGTTGGTGCCACTGGCATAATCTCCTGCAGATTCACAACTGTAATTGCCTAAAAATACAGATCCCGCATTTTCAATTTGGTTGATGTAATCATCTGCTTTTTCTGAAGCGATTATTAAGTGCTCAGGAGCGTAGTAATTACTAAATTCAATGCAATTTTCAATGTTTTTTAAAACAATAGCTTTACTGTTTTCTAAAGCTTTTAGCGCTGTTTCTTTTCTTGGTAAACGTTCTATTTGCTTATTAACTTCAGTTAAACATTTTTCAACTACAACTTCAGTGTTGCTCAATAAAATTACTTGGCTATCTGCTCCGTGTTCTGTTTGTGATAGAAGATCTGCTGCTACAAATTTTGGGTTGCAGGTCTCATCAGCAATTACTAAAACTTCACTAGGGCCTGCAGGCATATCAATAGCTACTCCAAGTTGTTGCACTAATTCTTTGGCTTTGGTTACATATTGATTTCCCGGACCAAAAATCTTATAGGCTTTAGAAATAGTTTCTGTCCCATAGGCCATAGCGGCAATAGCTTGTGCGCCACCTACTTTATATATTTTAGTAATACCCACTAAGCTGGCTGTGTATATAATAACAGGGTTTATGTCCTTGTTTTTATTTGGGGGTGTACACATCACCACTTCTTTACATGCTGCTATTTTAGCAGGTATACCCAACATTAATATAGTAGAGAATAAAGGCGCACTTCCGCCAGGAATATACAAGCCTACTTTTTCAATAGCTACCGATTTTCTCCAGCACTTTACACCGGGAGAGGTTTCAACTATCTCCTCTTTTACTTGTTGTGCTTTGTGAAACGTATATATATTGTTGTATGCAACTTGAATGGCATCTTTTAATTCTTTTGGTATTTGATCCTTCGCATTAGCTATTTCCTGTTCAGAAACTTCTAAAGTGTTTAATTCAACATTATCAAATTTTCGTGCGTATTTGATAAGAGATTCATCGCCATTTTGTTGTACATCCTTAATAATAGAACCTACTACTTGGCTTAACTGTTCATTATTGATCACGGGACGCTTTGCAAGATCGGCCCATTGTTCTTTGGGGGGATTGTTATATATCTTCATTAGATCACCATTTTATCTATAGGTACAATTAAAATATCTTCTGCTCCGGCAGCTTTTAGTTCGTCAATTACGTCCCAAAATTGATTTTCAAGAATTACAGAATGTAAAGAACTCCAACCCTCAAGCGCTAATGGTAGTAGGGTAGGACTCTTTAAAACGGGTAGGATTTTGGTAACTGCTTCAATTTTTTCATTAGGAACATTTAGTAGAATGTACTTACTGTTCTTGGCTCTTAGAACCGCTTTAATTCTAAATAACAATTTTTCTAATAGGGCTTCTTGCCCTTCGGAAAGTTGAAGTGATTTAACTAGAACGGCTTCAGAATTTAAAATAACCTGTGTTTCCCGTAAACCGTTTTTAAATAGTGTGCTTCCAGAGCTTACAATATCACAGATACCATCGGCTAAGCCGATGTTTGGAGCAATTTCTACCGACCCCGATATCACATGTATCTCTGCTTGTATATTGTTTTGGTCTAAAAAGGCTTTTAGTGTGACAGGGTAGGAGGTAGCAATCTTTTTACCGTTAAAGAAATTTATACTATTTTCTGTTATTTCTTTAGGAACAGCCAAAGAGACTCTACATTTAGAGAAACCTAGCTTCTCGACTACGGTAACTTTCTTTTGTGTTTCTGCTAATAGGTTATTACCAATTATGGCAATATCAACCGTGCCATCCTCTACGTATTGAGGGATGTCTGAATTTCGTAGGTATAAAATTTCCAAAGGGAAATTATCAACCACTACCTTTAGCTGTTCTTTGCCATTGTTAATGGCAATACCACAATCTTTTAGGAGTTGTAAGGAATCTTCGTGTAGTCTCCCATTTTTTTGAATTGCAATTTTTAGTTTACTCATTTTGTTTTAAATATGACTGAGTAAACCAATGGGAATAAAAAAAACCGCCTGATCTACTCAGGCGGTTTATTGGATATTTTAATTATTTAATTATAACATACCATTATCTATTCACCTGAGGGGGAAGAATGAGAATGATGATGATGTAATTGAATAAAATTCATTTGATATAATTTTCAAGTGCAATTTTAGGTATTATTTTTTTACAAGCAAATATTTTTAACATTTTAATAGGAAATTACTTTTGCTTGTTTAATTTCTCTGGTAAAACTGTTGGCAATTGTTCTTATTTTGGGTCTTCTGCTCCAATTTCTAAAACATTTTTCCATTCTCCATTTTTATTCTTTTCCCAAATAGTAACGTTGCGTCCAGTAGAAGTGATTGGATTTCCTAGAGAGTCATTAAATGTCATCGTATTTTTTTCAATCATATAGGCCATATCTCCACTTTTGGATACCGATACACTAACGGGTTCCCAACTAATTCTAAAACCGGGAATTTGTCTTGATTCTTCAACCATCTTCCTAATAGCTTGTTTCCCCTCTAAAGTTGGTTGACCGGAGGAAATAAAAACAGCATCATCAGACCAATAACTTACTGTTTTTTCAATATCGTCTGTTGCTGCAGTTTTAGACCATTCTCTGCTTATTTGCATCAGTTTTTCACCTTCTTTTTCGGTGTCTAATTTTTCTTGATTACAAGAAATTAATAAAATCACAACGAATAAAATGGATAATCTATTCATAATTTTAAAATTAAAAGGTTATTAAATAAGGATGATATTTTTAATGTTTACCAACTATTTTATAATTGGCTTTTTTGATAGAATTAAAGTACGGATTTTTTAGAGTAAATTATTTTTTTATAAAAAAATAATTTACTTAAGCATCATAGAAATAAAAAGTTATGTGATATCAGTAATGCTTCAGTAGGAAATACAAAGGAATTGATTTTTACCCCGGCAAGTTCAATGCCCATTAAGGCTGCTCCTTCCACAAGGGCTGTGTAGTAGATAGTCTTTTTCATTAATTCCTCTACTATCTATAAAGATTTTTTCTTAAGTAGGACAAATTAATTAATACAGTGAAGGTTTTATATAGGAGCTATTGTAACATACCCGCCATAAGCCTTGTCTTCCTCTTTGTCATCAAAATGGATGCTAATAACCAAAAAATTAGTATCGCTGCTGTTTACATCGGTAATATTTGCTTCAGAATCCAAATTGGCGCTCCCTTTGCTAAATAAATTACCGTTAACAATATTACTTTCGTAAACATTGAAGGAAACACTTGTATCGTTTCCGTATATCCTTACGTGGGTAGCTTTAAAACCAGAAGGTATGGCAACAAATGATACTAAATCTGTATCGTCTTCAGAAGTAACAACACCATAGTTTGTATTTGTACCTGAAACATTGTCATAACCTTCAGTTTTTGGTTGTGGCTTTCCATGTTTATCTTTTGCCGCTGCCATAAAATCCTTTGGTATTATTTTAATACGTGTTTTACTGGCATAATAACCTGTGTTTATAGGCACCCAAGTTGGGGTAACTGAATTTCCAGCATTGAAATAAAACAAATCTAAATCGGTGTCATAAACCAAAAGGCCTTTGGCGGGAGAAGTAATATCATTTTTACGTTGAAAGGTTGTTACTCTCGGTAGTAGTACGCCTTTGTCAACTGATTTAACATCCAACATAGAAGAAGGATCAGGAAGAGGGTTGTTTATTCCAACCTGTGCATTTGCGCTGTTAAGGCTCAAAATAGTAAGTAGAATACTAAAGAAAAGTATTTTAAAGTTTTTGTTTTGAAAAAGGGTGAGAGGGGCTTGAAAACTTATATTAGAACGTTTTTTAGTATTCCAACTATAAGGAGGTATGTTGATGGGGAGCTGTCTTTTTACATCATACCAAACTTCAAATGGGTTAGTTGTCATTTTAGTAGGTATTTTTTATTATTAAATAAATCTTCTTATGATTTTTGAGATACTCTTTTTTTTACATATTCTCTATATTTAGATTTTTTTACGAATAAAAAGATAATATTATCTGTATATCCGTAATCACCTATAATTTTGTATATTCACTTAATAATTAAATAGATAACCAATGAATCTTTTCACTTTTACAGCACATTTTGGTGATGAAACTACTTGTAGGCTTCACTTTAAGCAA